>Ga0187871_10001737_pt1 | contig 18556 bp, 13 predicted proteins | sample June2016WEW_16_1_FD_132988 | JGI IMG/M metagenome (GOLD analysis project Ga0187871, IMG submission 132988) | Peatland microbial communities from SPRUCE experiment site at the Marcell Experimental Forest, Minnesota, USA - June2016WEW_16_10 | ecosystem: Environmental > Terrestrial > Soil >...
AGTGCAAGTCGCGGCGCCGCCAACCCAAATCGACACTCAGGACACCACCCAGCGCGACACGCTCACGGAGCAAGACATTCGCGACATTCCTGTCCCGAGCACGCATGTGCTCCAACAAAGCCTGATCGCCATGCCGGAGATCGTTCAGGATAACTTCGACAATCTGCACGTCGCCGGTGCGCGGTCCGCCGATACGCAATATCTCCTCGATGGATTTGAAATTGGTGATCCCGCGAGCGGAGCGCTGACGTCACGCTTCAACGTCGATGCCACCCGGGCCGCGGAGGTCCAGACGGGCGGCATCGGAGCCGAGTACGCGCACTCTGGCGCGGGCATTCTGAGTCTCGTCACTCCAGACGGCGACGACCGCTGGCGATTCGGCACTACCGATCCCGTACCGGGCATCAACATCCAGGAAGGCGCGCACCTGGGCAACTGGTATCCGCGATTCACAGTTTCGGGGCCGATTGAGCGCGGCCGCTTTTGGTTTTCGGACTCGATCAGCCTTCAGCACACGTTCGCCGTCGTCAAGCAGCAACCCGCCGGCGCCAACACTTCGGAAGAATGGGCGGGCGACAATCTTCTTCGCCTGCAGTACAACGTCACCCCGAAGCACATCCTGCACGGCACGTTTCTTTACAATCGCGCCCATGACACCGGCCTTGGCCTCGACGCGCTTGATCCCGAATCGACCACGCTCGATGCCAACCAGAGCCGCGCGTTCGTCGCGCTGAAGGATCAGATCTGGCTGCACGACACGCTCTTCGAACTCGGCGTTGCTGCGGACAGCGGCGTGCTCGATTTCACGCCGCAGGGCGACGCCCCGTACGTCCTGCTCCTCAATGGCGCCGGAACCAACGGGAACAGCACCAGCGGCAATTTCTTCGAGAGCTTGCACGAGCGTGGCCGCCGACTGCAGGCGATTGGCAGCGTCACGGCGGCGTCGCGCCATTGGCACGGCACCCATCAGCTCTCCGCGGGTGTCAACGTTGCCGGTCTGAGGTATTCGCAATCGGCCGATCGCGGCGAAATCGAAGCTCTGCGCGCCGACGGCACGCTGGTCCGCGAATCAACGTTCACCGGCGGCGCCACGCCACAACTCTCCAACACCCAAGCCGGCGGCTACGCGCAGGACACCTGGTCAATCTCCAAGCGGTTCATTCTGCAAGCTGGATTGCGCACCGACTGGGATCGTTTCACACAAAGCGCCTTGGCCGAGCCGCGTGTTTCCGGCAACTTCCTGCCGTTTGGCAACGACCAATCGAAACTTTCCCTCGGCTGGGGCATCTACGACGCGCCGTTGAATCTTTCGTTCATCGCGCAGGCTTACGACCAGCGCCAGGTGGACACCTTCTACGACGCCACCGGCACGGTGCCGATTCTTCCGCCCGCGGTAAGCCAGTTCGTGCTGCCCGCCGGCGGCCTGCAGCAGCCGCGCTTCACGATCTCCAGCGCCGGCTGGCAGCAAAAGATCGGACGCAATACGCTGGCGAGCGTCCAGCTCCTCGCACGCAACGGCTACCATCAGTTCGCCTACGTCGATCAGCAACCCACACTGCCCGGCGGAATTTTTCTGCTTCAGGATCATCGCAAGGACCGCTATCGTTCCGCGACGTTCTCGGCGCGCCATGTCTTCTCCGAAACCACAGAAGTTTACGCCGCCTACACGCGCTCCATCGCGCGTTCGAACGAACTGCTTAGCCCCTCGCTCGGCTCCATCTTCTACGCTCCGCAGCAGTCCGGCCCGCTGAACTGGGACGCACCGAATCGCCTCCTTACGTGGGGCTGGACGCCCACACACATTTGGGGCGTGCAGCTGAGCTATTTCCTGGAATACCGAACGGGCTATCCGTTCAGCGTCGTCAACCTGGAGCAGCAATTGGTGGGTCCGCCGAACTCCATGCGTTTCCCGGCCTACGTCAGCCTGAACCTCGGCCTGGAAAAGAAATTCGGATTCCGCGGCTATCTGTGGGCCGCCCGCATCGAAGGCGTGAACATCCTCGGCCGCCAGAATCCCGACACCGTCGTCAACAATATCGACGCGCCCAATTTCGGCGCTTTCTCTGGCGGACAAAGCCGGGCGCTCACCGTCAGAGTCCGATTTGTCGGGCGGAAATGACTGGTCCTGGTTGCGACAAGCTTCTCCTAGGCTGTTCACGGTATGTGCGCGGTAAACGACCGGGGATATACTTCGTCTATGACCAAGCCCGCGCAAAAAAAGGCGCCCGAGTCCGTGCATGAAGATCCCGCGAAGTCCTTGCCGCCAATGGATCCGGTCGAGGAAGCGTCGGAAGAGTCCTTCCCCGCGAGCGATCCTCCCGCGTGGATCGGAGAGAAAACTTCGTCTGATCCCACGCGAGAGAAGCAGTAGCCGCTGAGCTTTCAAGCCGCTCGCTGCGAGCCCCGCGTCAGCAGTCCGGCTTAGCGGCGAATGCTCACTGTTGCGGGATCCAGCTCGTAGCCCTCGTCCTGCACGGTTTTCGCCGCTGTGGACCGCAGGGTCTGCTCGTCCGCATCCTTCGGCGTCTTGCAATGACGCCGAATCACCTCTTCTCCATTTTGGATACGAACCAGCCACTGTGATTTTGCGGTGTCCCAGGAAAGTTCGACGCGATCAGCACGCATTGCTTGTTCCCTCCTGCGATGAACGGATGGCTCCTAATCCCGCGCTATTCTAGTCCTGAATCCCGTGGCGGCAACGCTGTATTCTTTCAAAGCGCGCCCGACGCTGCGGTGTACGACGGGCCGCTTTACATTGGACGATTTGGGAACGTACTCTGGTGCGCTTTTACGAATGATTTGGACGTGGGCGCGACCCTTCCGATGACCACAGCCTACAATCGCATTGCCGGGCAGAGTGTGGAACGCCTCGCGGCGCTGAGCGACGGCATTTTCGCCGTTGCCATGACGCTGCTGGTTCTCGACCTGCATGTTCCAGCAGCCGAATTGATTCGCCGCGAGCTTCATCCCGAGCGCGCACTGGGTAGCGCGCTGATCGCGCTGGCGCCGCAGTTCCTCATGTACCTGATGAGCTTCGTGACGCTGGGCATTTTCTGGGTGGGTCAGCAGACGCAGCTCAACTACCTGGAGCGCTCGCATCGCAGTCTGGCGTGGACGCACATGATGTTTCTATTCGGTGTCACGATTCTGCCGTTCTCGACCAGGCTGCTCGCCGAATTTCTCACCAGCCGGATCGCTCTCCTCGTCTATTGGGCGAACATCTTTCTTCTGGGACTCTCGCTCTACCTCTCTTGGACTTGCGCGACGCACCTTAGGCTCACAAAAGCGGATGTGGCACCGGAGATTCCGAAAGCCATCGAGCGGCGCATCATGATCGCCCAATCACTCTACGCATTCGGCGCGCTGCTGTGCATCTTCAATACGTATTGGAGCATTGGGTTCATCGTGCTCGTGCAACTCAACTACGCGATCGCACCGAAACTCTGGCACCGCGGCGAATAGATTGGCTTTCCTGTAGCTACCCCCCTCGAAGAGCCGGCTGAAAGCTGGCGCTACCAGCCCCGGTCCTTCGCCACGGGCGCAAAAGAAATGCGAGCCCTGAGCGAGTGGCGCGAGGCTCCGTACCTGCGGCCGCATCGGTTGAGCCGCTGCCAACGCGGGTGTTATCCTGCTTGTTATGCCGGACCCGGTCATTACTTCGCCGGAAACGGCGCCCGCGGCGCCGCCGGAACACTCGCGCCAGCAGCTCGAAGCCTTGCTGGAAGTCAGCGAGGCGATCTCCCAGCAGCGCGATCTTCCGGCACTTTTCCACGATCTCGCCGAACGCCTGCATTCCGTCGTCGATTTCGATTTCCTCACGCTCACCTTGCACGATCCCGCGCGCAACGTCATGCGTCTGCATATCCTGGAGACGCGCGTTCCGCACGAAAAACACACCGGTTCGGAAACTCCCGTGGACGGGCATCCGTCCGGCTGGGTATGGCAGTCGCAAGAAAGTTTTGTCGTCATCGACACCGCGGAAGAAGAACGCTACCCGCAGTTCATGCAACGACTGCGCGACGAAGGCGTGCGGTCTTTTGCTTTGGTTCCGCTCACCACCGCGCAGCGCCGTCTCGGTGCCATGGGTTTCGGCCGCCTGGTGCCCCAGCGCATCACCGAGGGTGAGCTGCAATTCATGAAACGCGTGGCCTGCCAGGTCGCCGTGGCTGTCGACAACGCTTTGAATCTGGAATCTTCGCAGGCGTATCAAGTGCAACTTTCCCGCGAACGCGACCGTCTCCGCGTACTGCTGGATGTCAACAATGTGCTGGTCACTAGCCTCGAATTGCCCGAGTTGTTCCGCGGCATTGTCTCCACGCTGCAGCGCGTGATTCATCACGACTACACCAGCCTCGCGCTGCTCGATCCGGTCACCGGCCTGCTCAAAATTCACGCGCTCGATTTTCCCGGCCGCCAGGGTCTGCTTAAGGCGGAGATGACCATTTCGCGAGAGGCTTCGCCGGCCGGCCGCGCCATCGCCGAGGGTCGCACGCTCGTCTCGCGCGGCGCCGAACTCGAACAGTATCCCAGCGAGGTGGTGCGCCTCCTTCGCGCCGAGGGCCTGCAAGCGATCTGCTGCATTCCGCTGAGCAACCGCGGCCGCACCTTCGGCACCCTGAATCTTGCGAGCCGCCGCATGGATGTTTTCACTCCACCGGACATCGAGCTGGTCCAGCAGGTCGCGGCGCAGATCGCCATCGCCGTCGAAAACGCCCTGGCCTTCAAGGAAATCGATGCGCTGAAAGACAAGCTGGCGGAAGAAAAACTCTACCTAGAGGAGGAAATTCGCAGCGCCTTCAATTTTGAAGAAATCATCGGCGACAGCCCGGCCATCCGCCGCGCGCTCGCGCAAGTCGAGCTGGTCGCTCCCGCGGGCACCACAGTTTTGATTCTGGGGGAAACCGGAACCGGCAAGGAGGTCATCGCGCGTGCGGTTCACAATTTAAGCCCGCGCAAAGAGCGCACCTTCGTCAAGGTCAACTGCGCCGCCATTCCTTCCGGCTTGCTGGAAGCCGAGCTCTTCGGGCACGAGCGTGGCGCGTTTACTGGTGCCATCAACCAAAAAATCGGGCGCTTCGAACTCGCCGACCGCGGCACGCTCTTCCTCGACGAAATCGGAGACATCCCGCTGGAGCTGCAGCCGAAGTTGCTTCGCGTCCTGCAGGAGCAGGAATTCGAGCGCCTTGGCAGCAATCGCACGCAGCGCGTCGATGTTCGCGTTGTCGCCGCCACCAATCGCGACCTTTCGCGGCTGGTCGCCGACAAAGAGTTCCGCAGCGATTTGTATTACCGGCTGAACGTGTTCCCGATTCAGATTCCTGCGCTGCGCGAACGCCGCGAGGACGTCCCGCTGCTGGTGCGCTATTTCGTACAGAACTTCAGCCGCCGCCTGAACAAAACCGTCGAATACGTGCCCGTTGAGGCGATGGACGCGCTGGTGAATTACGACTGGCCCGGCAACATTCGCGAATTGGAGAACCTCATTGAGCGAGCCGTGCTTCTCTCGCCCGGAAAAGAGCTGCGCGTCCCGCTCTCGGAATTAAAGCCGTCCGCGCTTTCGGCTAACAGCAATGTCTCCGCGGACCTTTCTTTGTTCGCGCCGTCGCCGTCCTCCGTTCCGATCACCACCTTGGAGGAAGCCGAACGCCAGCACATTCTGCGGGCCCTGCGCCAAACCGAATGGCGCATCGCCGGACCTAAAGGCGCCGCCGCGATCCTCGGTATGAAGCGCACCACGTTGCAAGCCCGCATGCGCAAACTCGGCGTCCGGCGTCCCGTCTGACGCGCGAGCGCACCTCCGGCACGAAAATAACGTTCGGCTTTACAGTCCGCGGAAACCCTCGATGGTTTAGGGCTCGGGGGCTTTGCTCCGACGTGCAGGGCCGCTTTCTACGGGCTTCAGCCTCTGAAGAAAGCTCTCAGCCTTCCTCCGCACCCGTTTAGCGGTTCACTTCTTTACAGCGGGAAGTTCAGGTTGGTCGGCGAGTTCCACGGCAGGTACTCCGGCCGATTGCAGCACTCGCTCGATCGTCGCGAAGAGCGTTTTGGCTTGCAAAGGTTTCGTCAGGTAGTCGTCCATTCCTGCGCCCAGGCAAAGCTCCCGGTCGCCGGCCATGGCGTTCGCGGTCAGCGCGATAATTGGCATGTGGGCGCCGGCGGATTTCTCGCGCTCGCGAATCAACGTCGCAGCCTCCAGCCCGCCCAGCACCGGCATCTGCATATCCATCAGAATGACGTCAAAGGATTGCCGGTCCAGCGCTTCGATTGCGGCCCGCCCGTTTCCCGCCACCACCACGCTGTGTCCGCGCTTTTCGAGCAAGCGTTTCGCAAGCACCTGGTTTAGCTGATTGTCTTCCGCCAACAGAATCTTTAACCGCGTGCGGCGCTCGCGCAGCGTGTGCAACGTGACCAGCGGCGTTTCCTCTTCGGTCTTGCTGGGAGGAGCGCCCAACACGATCTTGATCGATTCCAGCAGATCCGCGCGCCGTACGGGTTTCGGCAAATACGCCCGGATTCCAAGTTCGCGGCATCGAGCCGCATCTCCTCGCAATCCCGCCGACGTCAGCATGATGACCATTGCGTTTCCGAGGTGCGGCTTCTTTCTCAGACTTTCCGCCACTGAAAATCCATCCATCCCCGGCATCTGGGAGTCCAGGATAACCAGCGGGAAAGGCTTTCCCTCCGCATGAGCGCGTTCCAGAATCGCCAGCGCCTCTCCTCCGTTGTCACACAGCGTTGGCATCAACTCCCAAGACACAGTGAGCTCTTTTAGGATCGTCCGATTCGTCATATTGTCGTCGACAATCAGCACCGGTAATCCTGTCAGCGCCGTCGCATCGATCCCGGGCCGCGCGTCCTGCAGATTTTTCTGCAAGCGAAACTCCAGGCTAAACTGAAACTTGCTTCCGATTCCGGGTTCGCTGTGAAGCCAAATCTTTCCGCCCATCAGATCCACCAGGCGCGAGCAAATCGCCAGGCCCAGGCCGCTGCCTCCGTAGTGCCGGGTCATCGAGCCGTCCGCCTGCGTGAAGGCCTCGAAAATCTTGGACTGCTTGTCCAGTGGAATGCCGATGCCGGTGTCGCGCACGGTGAACTTCAACATCGCGCGCTCTTCGTCCTCTTCCTCGCATTCCACTCGCACTTCGATTTCGCCCCTGGACGTGAACTTCACCGCATTGCCGATCAAATTCACGACTACTTGGCGCAGCCGCGTGGGATCGCCCTGCAGTCGGTCTGGCACGTCGGGCAGCATGTGGCAGGACAATTCCAGCCCTTTCTGTTGGGCCTGCACGCTTAACACGCGGACTGCATTCTCCAGAGAGTCCCGCAAGTTGAAATCAATGGTCTCGAGGTCGAGTTTTCCCGCCTCAATCTTCGAGAAATCCAGGATGTCATTCAGTAAGATCAGCAGCGAATCCGCCGAAATCTTCGCCATGGTCAGCAGCTCGCGCTGTTCGCGGCTGAGTTCGGTGTCGAGCACCAACTCGGTCATGCCGATGACCCCGTTCATCGGCGTGCGAATTTCGTGGCTCATGGTCGCCAGAAACTCGCCCTTGGCCCGGCTGCCTTCTTCCGCTGCGATCTTTGCTTTCAGCAACTCCTCGCGGTGCTGCTCCTCGGCCTTTTGCCGGCGTTCCTGAAAACCCTGCAGGGACTCCAGCATGAAGTTGATCCCTTTTCCCAGGCTGCTGATTTCGTCGCGGCCGGTGAACGCCACCCGGGCAGAAACGTCGCTGCTTGCCGCGATGCTTCCCACGCTGCCGCTCATCGCCTCCAGCCGCGAACTCACCGATTTCGTCAGCAGCCAATCGACCAACGAGGCGAAGAACACCACGATGATCAGTATCGCTCCGGCGAAATACATTTGGCTTCTCCGGCCCTGCTCGTAGATCGCCCGCGGCACGTCGGCCCGCAGTACGATGGCTGGCTCGCCATAGATATCGTTGATCCGGATGTAGCCGCCGATGAATTTGTCGTCGGTATAGCGCACATAGGTCGAACCGGCAGCGAACAATTGTGCGCGCGCCTCGGCCACATCGGGAGGCGCCTGCCGATCATCGTAGCGGAACACCGAAAGCAACAGGTGGGTCTTTTCGCTCAGGCGCCGCAGCTCCGGCGCGTCCAGATATCTCGCTGTTACCACTGCGCCGTGCGCGGGGCCGGCATAATTCGTGTGCACGATCGGGTGCGACGCCACCAGCAGCGCGCCCGTCGGAAGCAGCATAACTCCGTTTATTTTGTCCCGTGGCGTCCGGAAATTCAGCAGACGATCCCCGTTCACCACGTGCGACAGCAACTCCGGCGGTATGCCGATCTCTTCCTTCGTCTGGCGATCGAATCCGCTCCCTGCCACCACCGTCGCCGAACTGTCGGCGAAAATGATGAAGTTTACATCCTGTTGTTCGAGCCAGCCGTTGGAGGTATCTCCCAGCAACGAGTGCAGGAATTCCTTCGAAGGCCTGGGCATGCTGTCGTAGGTGGCGTCATACACCGACAAGTCGGTATTCGCGCGGTCCAGTTTTTCGATCTCATCGTTGAAATCTTCGTGAACGACACCCAGTGTCAGCTGCGCGTTCAAGTGCTCCAGGCGAACGAAGGGACTCAGGATCACGTAGTCAGCCGCCACGTACAGAGTGGCAAGCATAGCCACCGCCGCCGTTGCCAGAATGACCAGCACCTTTAGCCGAACCGTCAATTCCTTGCTTCCTCTCGAAGAGCCGCGGTGGCGTTGCGCCAGGTGTTCCGCTCACACCCGGGCCGGTCGCCAAACGAACGAGCCCCATTACTGCTTCGCAAGAACGAGTCCGAAGGCCGCTCCTCCCGCGAGAAGTAAGTCCATCTCTCTCAATGCGTTTTGGTCTAATCGCTACCGGTGGGAACTCGAGTTGGGATCGCCGCCGTGCCAAATTGGGATGGCCGCTTCAAATCGAACGGATTTGGTGTTGCGCGACCTCCAGCATGGAAATCGCTTGGTTACAGCGTCGCAATCCTTAGCCAAGCGAGCTCAAGCGCGCTTCGCTCGCGCAAAATCCACGGCAGTTGTGTTGCCGCCGCACACCAGCACGCCCACGCGCTCCCCTGGCACCGGTTCGTAGCGCCGCGACAACAGCGCCGCAAATGCCGCCGCTCCACCAGGTTCCGTCGCCACGCGCAGCACCTTCCACAATTCGATTTGCGCTTCCTGAATCGCTTCGTCCGGCACCAGCACCACGCTGCTCACGTAGCTTTGCGCGATGGGAAACATCAACTCTCCCACGCGCTTCGGCGCCAGCGAATCAGCCGCAATGCCTCCGGCCTCGCTGTCCACGGGACGTCCAGCACGCATCGCGTTCGCCAGGGTTGGCGCGGCCTCCGGCTCAACTCCTACGATCTTGATTCGACCGCGGTACCATGCGGCAACGCCGCCTATCAGTCCTCCGCCGCCCACCGCCACCAGCAGCGTATCCAGATCGGGTGCCTGCTCCTCGAATTCCAAGCCCACCGTCCCTTGGCCCAGCAGCGTCTCCGGCTGGTCGTAGGCATGCACCGCCATCGCACCGGACTCCGCCACCCACTCTTCGCTAGCCGCCAGCGCCTCGGCGTAGCGTTCCCCGGCAACGACCAGTTCGGCTCCGCACGCTCGAATGCGATCGGTCTTTTCCTTGGAAGCGACGCTCGGGACGAAAATTTTGGCAGGCACGCCGAGCTTCATAGCGGCGAAGGCAATCGCCACCCCGTGATTCCCGCCGGAGGCCGCCACCACCCCGGTGCGCGGCACGTCCCGCGTAAGCAGATTTGTAAACGCTCCCCGCGCCTTGAAGGAACCCCCGTGCTGCAACAATTCGAGCTTGAAGGTGACGTCGCCGCGCTGCAGCCCGAAGTCGGCGCCCTCCACTCCAATCACGGGCGTGCGCCGGATGTGCGGCCGAATGATTTTCTCCACCCCCGCAATGTCCCCCCGATCGATCGCCACGTTTGCCATCATCTCTACTCCCCGCCTCGCGCAGCCCGTTCTCGAACGTGCTATTATACTTAGGGAGTTGGCTAACTGTCTATATGAGTCTCGAAACCGCTCTTCGCGCGCTCTCCAATGAGCGCAGGCTGACCATCCTGGACTGGCTCAAACATCCAGTCAGGCACTTTCCGCCGCAAATCGACGGGGATCTGATTGACGACGGGGTCTGCGGCCTGCTGATCGCCAGAAAGCTGCGCGTCAGCCAACCCACCGCAAGCGAGCACTTGAAAATTTTGATGCAGGCAGGATTGATCCGCGGCAAGCGGATCAAGCAATGGACTTTCTACAAGCGCGATGAATCCAACATTCGCAAAATCAAAAAGCGGATCTTAGCTGAGGTGTAGGTTAAGCCGGGACGCTTCGCCGCCGAGTAAATCCGGAGTTTTGCCGCCCGCCAGTTCGGCGAAACTTTCCACGGGCGTGGGCCGCACGTTCTTATGAAGGGACAGCCGGAAGAATCGCCGGCCGCAGTCAACGCATCGGAAGGGTCGAACCAGCAACGCCGCCATAATCGTCCGCTCGGCAATGTTTCGCCGCTTGGACCGCCGCACGGAACCGCTCTGGCATATCGGGCAATTCATAGACACAATAAACTCACTGCTTCGGCAAAAGTTGCGCACAAATCGCGATTAGCGCAATCACGACTAGTACCCAAGGTTAGCAATCCGTGCGGGTTTGAGGTATGAGGGAAACACCCCAGTCGCAACGCGGGAAATCACTTAGTACTCCTTTAGCCCCGGCGTAAGCCCGGCGCGTTCCAACACCCGGAGTAACGTACCCGCCACCCCGCTTTCCACGCGCCATTTGACCGGGTTTTGACCCTCCCCTACAATCGAAATTGCCTCAGGGCACACCCATGTTTGAAAATCTGACAGAAAAGCTTCAGCGCACCTTCAAAAACCTTCGCGGCCAGGGCAAGCTCACTGAAGAGCACCTGGACGCCGCCCTCGCCGAAATTCGCGAAGCCCTCCTCGAAGGCGACGTCAACGTCGGTGTCGCCGACGAACTGCTCGCCAACATTCGCCAGAAATCGATCGGCAGCGAAGTCATGCTGCAGCTTTCGCCGGACCAGCAGGTAGTCAAGACCGTTCGCGACGAGCTCACCGCCATGCTCGGCAAGCACGCCAAGCCGCTGTTCGCTTCGCGCCCGCCCTCGGTTTGGATGATCGTCGGCCTGCAAGGCTCCGGCAAAACCACCACCACCGGAAAACTTTCCAAGTGGCTCACCAAGCAAGGCCATCGCCCGCTGGTCGTTTCCACCGACGTCTACCGCCCCGCCGCTCGCGAACAGCTCGCCCAGGTCGCCAAAGCGGTCGGCACGCCGATCTGGCCCGGCAAAGGCACCGACAAGCCTCTCGAAATCGTGCGCGGCGCCATCAAGGAAGCGAAACTTTCCGCCAGCGACGTGGTCCTCGTGGACACCGCCGGCCGTCTGCACATCGACGATGACCTGATGAACGAGCTGAGCACGCTGAAGAAGGAACTCCAACCCAGCGAAATTCTGTTCATCGCCGATTCCATGATCGGTCAGGACGCTGTGAAATCCGCCGGCGAATTCCACAAGCGTCTCGGCCTCACCGGCGTGGTTCTCACCAAGCTCGACGGCGATGCCCGAGGCGGCGCAGCCCTCTCGATCGGCAAAGTGACCGGCGCGCCGGTAAAGTTCGTCGGCCTCGGCGAAAAATACGACGCCCTCGAGGGTTTTTATCCCGAGCGCATCGTCTCCCGCGTCCTCGGCATGGGCGACCTCATGTCGCTGATCGAGCGCGCCGAGCTAGCCGTCGACAAAAAAGCCGCCATCGAGCTCGAGCGCAAGCTCCGCAAGGAAGACTTCACCCTCGAGGATTTTCGCGATCAGCTCAAGCAAATTCGCAAAATGGGCCCGCTCGAACAACTCGTCGACATGCTCCCCAAAGTCGGCCCGCTCGCCAATCTTCCCAAAGACGCCAAAGTCGACGAAGGCCAGCTAAAACAAGTTGAAGCCATCATCAATTCCATGACCAATCAGGAGCGCCGCGACCACAACGTGATCGACGGCAAGCGCCGCAAACGCATAGCCAAAGGCAGCGGCACCACCGTCCAGGAAGTCAATCAAGTCCTGAAGCAATACATGCAAATGCGCACCATGATGAAGCAATACGGCGCCATGGCCGCCCGCGCCAAAATGAAAGGCCTCGGCAAACTCGCCGGCCTCGGCTGAGTCCCGGAGAGACGATACCTAGTAAATGGGTTTGAGGAACATGCCCGCGATCTTTTCTGTGATTTGTTCAAGATCGAGGTCGGTGCGATTGCACAGCAAGATGATCGAGAGTTTGTCGTCAACGAAGCGACTGACGTACGAGTGAAATCCCATGGTGTCGCCGTAATGCCACATCCAGGGATGCCCCCAGTAGTAATCGATGAACCAGCCGAAACCATAGGCGACCGGCGTGCCTACAGGGCGATCAGAATCCGCGGGCCATTTGGGCCGCGCGCCGCCAGCCAATTTCACCGGAGTCCACGCCGGGCGCATCTCATCTTCGCCGAGCAGCGTGTGTTGCGCCAGCGCTTCATCCCATTTCGCGAGATCGCTCAGCGAAGAGTAAACGCCGCCGTCGCCCAGAGTCGCTGAAGTCGAACTCTGGTCGGTTTGCTTCCAGCCGTCCGCTTCTTTCGTATGGCCAAACGCGCGGTTGGCGACTTCGTTTTTGCCTTTTTCGTACGCCAGCGTCTGATCCATTTTCAGCGGAGCGAAAATCCGATCGCGCAGAAATTCGCCAAAGCTTTTTCCCGAAACTTTGGCGACGATCGAACCGAGCAGCACGTAGCCGGAATTGCTGTAGGCCCATTTCGTGCCCGCCGGAAATAGTGTCGAGTTTTGTTTTTCGAGCAGAGCGAGCACTTCCGCGTCCTGGATCTGACTCTCTGCGGTCCAATGATGGCCGCCTCCACGTTCATCTTGCTCCATCAGCGTTTCGTAGTCTTGCAGCCCTGACGTATGGTTCAGCAAGTTGCGAATCGTGATTGTTTTGCCATATGCCGGGAACTCCGGAAACACTTCGGTGAGGGTTTCTTCGTAACGGAGCTTGCCGTCGTGCACCAGCAACATGATCGCCATCGCGGTAAATTGTTTGGTGCAGGAAGCCAGCCGAAAGTTTGTCTCCGGATCGATCGCTGCAAACGTTCGCAGGTCGCGGACGCCGTAGCCATGCTCGAAGATAGCGTGGCCATCCTTACGCACTAGGACCGCGATCCCCGGCGACTTCGAGTCGTTGAAAGGCGCGAAGAGGGCCTCCAGTTTCGCAGTCCTCTGGTCCTCGGCGACCCTCGCCTTGCGGACAGCGACAAACACCAGCGCCGTCACTAGCGCCAGGACTGCGCAGAGCCGGGCCATTCGCAAACCTTTCTTCCTCCAGCGAGGCAGCATATCATTTGCGAGCGCATTCATCTGTCCGTAACACACTTGCGCTATTTCTCTGCATCCCTGCAAAGAGAGAACTATGAAACGTCCTGCGCTGGATGACCCGCGCCACTATCTCAACCGCCACGTCGAGTGGCTGCAGTTTAACCGCCGCGTGCTCGAAGAAGCACGCGACATTGGCAACCCCCTGCTTGAGCGGGTCAAGTTCCTCGCCATTACCGCCAACAATCTGGACGAGTTCGTCGAGATTCGCGTTTCCAGCTTTCTCCAGCGCATCGAGCACGGCTCCCGCGAGATCAGCCCCGACGGTTTGACCGCCGAGCAAGAGCTCGAGAAAGTTTCCGCCGCGATGCACGCTTTCGTTCGCGATCAATACAAATGCTGGAACGCCGAGTTGCTTCCAGCCTTGGCAAAGCAGTCGATCCACGTTCTTTCCACCGGAGAGTTGGACGCCAAGGCTGCGAAGTTCACCAAGACGTTTTACGACCGGCGCGTAAATCCGATGTTGACGCCGGTGACCGTCGATCCTTCGCACCCGTTCCCGCACGTGCTGAATAAGGCGCTGTGTATCGCCTTTTTGTTGCGGCGGCGGCGTGGCGGAAATGGCAAACCATACTTCGGCGTGCTTACCGTGCCGCGCGCGCTGCCACGCCTGCTGCGGGTTCCCACGGAAAATGACGGTATCCGCTACGCTTTTCTGCAGGACATCATTTCGACGTACGCATCGAAGCTCTATCGCGGCTACGAAATCCTCGCGTCCGCTGCATTCCGCATCACGCGCAACAGCAACTTGTACCTCGAGCAGGAAGAAAGCCGCAGCCTGTTGGAAACCATCGACTCGCAGGTAGCGCAGCGCCGCAAGGGCGACGCTGTGCGGCTGGAGATCGAGGAAGGCGCGCACCCGGACATCGTCGAGCGGCTGGTGTCTACCTTTGAACTGGACGAGTCGTTGGTCTTCCGTGCGCGCGGGCCGGTTAACCTTCAGCGACTCTTTCATCTCTACGAAGAAACGCCGCGGCCCGACCTGAAGTATCCGCCATTTGTTCCACGCCAGGTTCGCGTCGGGCACGATGCTGATTCCATGTTTGAAATGCTGCGCTGCCAGGACGTGCTGGTGCACCACCCCTACGAGTCTTACGACACCGTCGTCAACTTTATAAGAACGGCGAGCAACGATCCCCGCGTTCTTTCCATGAAGCAGACCCTGTACCGCACCAACACCGGCTCGCCGGTCGCCGAGGCCCTTCTCGAAGCGGCGGGCAAGAAAGAAGTCACCGTGGTCGTGGAGTTGAAGGCCAGCTTTGACGAAGCCACCAACATTCAGTGGGCCCGCAGCTTTGAAGACGCGGGCGTCCATGTGTCCCACGGCCTGGCCAACCTCAAGACGCACGCCAAGCTGGCTCTGATGGTGCGCAACGATCCCGACGGCAAGATCCGCCGCTACGCGCATCTCGGCACTGGAAACTACAATCCCTCGACGGCCCGCTTCTACAGCGATTTCAGTTTGCTGACCAGCGATGAAGCCATCACCTCGGCGGTGCATGATGTCTTCAACTTCCTGACCGCCTATTCCGAGCAGCCTCACTACAAACCGTTGATGGTGGCGCCGCGCGACCTCGCCAAGTCGTGCATCGCCCTGATCGATCGCGAGGCGCGTCATGCCCGCCGCGGGCGTCCCGCACGCATGATCATCAAGATGAACGCAGTGGTCGATCCCCCGGTAATTAAAGCTCTGTATCGCGCTTCGCAGGCCGGCGTGGAGATCGACCTGATCGTCCGCGGACAATGCGCTTTGGTACCCGGCGTGCGCGGACTGAGCAGTCGCATTCGTGTTCGCAGCATTGTGGGGCGCTTTCTGGAACACAGCCGTATTTATTATTTCGAGAACGGCGGCACTCCGGAGATTTATTTGGGCAGCGCCGACTGGATGCAGCGGAATCTTTATGAACGCGTCGAGGTCGTTTTCCCGCTGAAGGATCCGCAGCTTCGCGAGCGCATCTGCACCGAAGTCCTGCCCGCCTATCTTGCTGACACGCGCAAGGCTCGACTTCTCGGACCGGACGGAACATACTCTCGCCCGCGCTCGGTGCGCAACGGGCACGGGTTCTCCGTACAAGAACATCTGATGCGTGTTTCGTCAGGCAATACTGATTCGCGCACGCTGGCCAAGCGGACGACCCAGGTCGTTTATACTGCGGATGACGTTAAGGCCGACCCCGTTGTCAGCCCCCCGGACGAATCTGACGCACAGGACACCGTAAATGCAGCCGTTTGAACTCATTGTTATCGGTTCGGGACCCGGCGGCCAGCGCGCCGCCATTCAGGCCGTCAAGGCTGGAAAGCGCGTGGCCTTGGTCGAAAAACAAAGCGCCGTCGGTGGTGTGTGCATCAACACCGGCACCATCCCCAGCAAAACGATGCGCGAAGCCGTGCTGCATCTATCCGGATTTTACGACCAGAGTTTTTATGGCGCGAACTATCACTCCAAGGATCAGGTCACCATGGCCGACCTGAATTTCCGCGTGCAGCGCGTCATCGAAAACGAAGTTTCCGTCATTCAGGACCAGCTCAAGCGCAACGGCGTCGAATTGATTCATGGCACAGGAAAATTCACCGATCCACACCACGTACGCGTGGAGAACAACAACGGATTCAGCGAGTTGGAGGGCGAATTCATTATCCTGGCGACGGGCACCAAGCCCGCCGCGAATCCCAAGGTCCCCATCAATGGGCGCAACATTATTAACAGCGATCAGATTCTGGCGATGCCCCAGGTTCCGCGAACGCTGATCGTCGTGGGCGGCGGTGTCATCGGCGTCGAATACGCGTGCATGTTCGCGACCCTCGGCGTGCGCGTCATCATCGTGGAAAAGCGCCCGCGCCTGCTGGAATTTGCGGACACCGAAATGGTCGAAGCGTTGAGCTATCACATGCGCGACCGCCGCGCCACCATGCGCCTCAATGAAGAAGTGGAGAGCGTCGAAGAACTCCCCGACGGAAAAGTGGCCGCCAACCTGGTCAGCAAGAAGCGCATCATCGCCGACGCCCTGTTATATGCGGTGGGCCGCGGCGGCAACGTCGAACCCTTGGATTTGCCCGCGGCCGGCCTCACCGCCGACGATCGCGGGCGCATCAAGGTGGACGCTGACTTTCGCACCTCAGTGCCGCACATTTTTGCGGTCGGCGACGTCATCGGCTTTCCCAGCCTCGCGTCGGTCTCCATGGAGCAGGGACGCATCGCCGCCGCTCGCGCGTTTGGCTTGGACGTGCAGAGCGATCCCGCGGGCTATCCGTACGGGATCTATACCATTCCGCAAATCTCGTTCATCGGCAAGACCGAAGAACAGCTCACCGACTCCGATGTTCCCTACGAAGTGGGCGTGGCGTACTACCGCGAGATCGCCCGGGGCCAGATCACCGGCCACACCGACGGTCGCCTCAAGCTACTGTTCCACCGCGAAACCCTCGAACTCCTCGGCGTACACATCTTCGGCGAAGACGCCGCCGAGTTGCTGCACATCGGCCAAGCCGTAATGCTCCTAAAAGGCAAAATCACCTATTTCAAAAACACCGTCTTCAACTATCCGACTCTGGCGGAATGCTACAAAACCGCTGCCTTTAACGGCCTCAACCGCCTCTCGTAACACAAACAATAGGTGCCAGTCGTCGTTATTGGTATTTCTGCGTTACAGCGATCCAAGCCATTTTACTGGTTGATGCGCTGCCAAGGTGTTTGCCAACTTTTCGTCCGCGGTCACGAGTTGGGAATCGCTGGCTTTCGCAAGCGCGACGTACAGACTGTCGTAAATTGATCGTCCGTATTGAATCGCGATCCTTTGGGCCGAATTAACCAGCCGCACCGAAGACGCCGTTTTCAGGGGCAGTTGTTGCATTTTCACCAGCGCCTCATTCGCCTCGATAACATCACAGTTGCACCTGCGGACGGCTTTGCAGAGCACGCTGCCAACCTCAAGCCAAAACAAATCGGGGACCAGCATACGGATCTCGCCCGCCGCTCCACGGTCGAGCAAGCGCTTGGCTCGATCCACGAACGGTTCCATCGCGAAGAGAGAAAGCCATTTCATTGCAACGCTGGCGTCCACGACGAAGCGATTCACCTCTCTCGATCCTCACGAATCATTTCGAGCGAGGAGGGCATAGGCTCGGATGAACGCGATGTGAACTTCAATTTCCCAAGCCTCTGCACGGCGTCTTGACGTGCCTTGAGTTCCTTTTTCGTCGGCACGTGCTCTTCGAGAAGCGACAAGATCTCGGCTGCGAGCGAACGATGACGGCGTCTAGCGCGTTCACGAAGGGCTTCATATCGGTCGTCTGGAACATTCTCAACGTAGAGCGTGGCCATAGAACCTCCTAGGACAGACCTAGGAAGACCCTAGGATAGACCTAGTATATTACACAATGCCATCGTTAGCAGAGCCAGGATGGGGACTGTGCCGTTATCATGCCGCTGCGGCCGCGACTGCTGCGCAGTTCTGTATAATCCCCGGATGCAAAAGACCAACTTTCGTTCGCTGAGCGTACTCGTTCTTGTGGTTGCGACTGGACTCTGTGTGGCGCGAACTCCAGCGCAAGGGACATTGCAGACGCAGGGTTTGCCGAGTGAGACGCCGGCGCAGTTGCGCCCGGTAACCGATACTTTCGAATACGAACGCCGCGACGTGATGATTCCGATGCGCGACGGCGTGCGCCTGCATACCGTGATCATCCTGCAGAAGGGCGCAAAGGGCGCGCCGATTTTGCTGACGCGCACGCCGTACGATGCGACCGCCCTGACCAGCCACGCCCCGAGTTCGCACCTCGGCCCCATCCTGCAAGGCTATGACAACGCCACCGAGGTCATCGTGGAGGGCGGCTACATCCGCGCCGTTGAGGATGTCCGCGGGAAGTACGGCTCGGAGGGCGATTACGTGATGAACCGGCCTTTGCACGGGCCGCTGAACCCGACACCGGTCGATCACGCCACCGATACCTACGACACCATCGACTGGCTGGTGAAAAATATTCCAGAGAGCAACGGCAAGGTCGGAATTCTGGGAATTTCCTACGATGGATTTACGCCGCTCATGGCGCTGGTGAATCCACATCCCGCGCTGAAGGTTTCGGTACCGATGAACCCGATGGTGGACGGCTGGATGGGCGAC
>Ga0187871_10001739_pt1 | contig 18553 bp, 13 predicted proteins | sample June2016WEW_16_1_FD_132988 | JGI IMG/M metagenome (GOLD analysis project Ga0187871, IMG submission 132988) | Peatland microbial communities from SPRUCE experiment site at the Marcell Experimental Forest, Minnesota, USA - June2016WEW_16_10 | ecosystem: Environmental > Terrestrial > Soil >...
GCGTGGTCAGCGCTACGCCCAGATACAGGTGAGGCCACGGGATGGAAGAACGTGAAGAGGACGACAATTTATCTTTGAATGTAACATGATGTGCGGATGAACGAGGTATCACCGCGTGCCGGGCGGCGGGGAGTCGCCATCCCGACGGCGGCGCCAGTCGGTCCACGCGAGCACTCCCCACTCGGGCCGCGGCGCATCGGAGAGCATGGCGAGGAACTCGAGTTGATGGCCATCCGGGTCTTCAAAGTAGACCGCGGCCGCCGGCATCCACGCCAGTACTACCGGCTCGTCGGCGGGGCTGCCCGCAAAATCGCGCGGCGTGACGTGCGCAGCACGCAGCCGGGCGGGCGCTTCAAGCAGGTCGCCCAGATCGACGCCGAACGCCAGGTGCAGCTTCATCCGCAGCGGGCCGCTGCCCGTCCCCCATAATCCCAACATAGCCTTGCCCGGTCCGCCAATCCAGTAGAAGGCGACTTGGCGCTCGGGGAACACGCGCGCTAACTCCAGTCCCAATACGCCGCCGTAGAAAGCCATGGACTGCGGCAGACCGGCTACGGTCAGATGGGTTTCGAAAAGGCTGCGGATGGGGAGGGGCACTTACCTCAGCTCCCATGCAGATAACGGCGCCAGTTTCTTGCCGGCCCAACTCGGGAGGGCGCCGCAGCGCTTCTCGATCAGGCGGCGGAGGACGATAAGTTTGCCTTTCCGTTCGGCTTCAATAATGATCGGACCCAACACCTCGTGGTCCCTGATATCGAGATCAATCGGCATGTTTTCAATGTCTCCGCTTTGTATCCTATGGTCGCCGAATCACGCCGGAATCGCAATCGCGTTGTCTCCGGCCGTGGCGTCGCCGCTGTTCAAATCCACGCGGACCGTGCGGGCACAGCAGACCAGGCCCGAAGCACAGCACGAAACTGAGCGAACCCGTTTTTCTGCGATCTGAGCCTAAAGATTCAGGGCTTTTTCTCAGCGGTTAACGCTTGCAAATTCTTTCCGCAGATCACACTGGCCGCGTGCTTGTCGCCGCCCGGGCCGCCCCAGTGCGTTTCCAGGCTGATCCAGCCTTTGTATCCATCCTCCGCCAGCGCGTGGATCTGGCCCTTCCAATCGATCCCGCCCTCGCCCAGCGGACACCAGATGGGGCGATGGCCCTCGATACGGCAGTCTTTGGCATGCACGTGCGCGATGCGCTGGGGAGGCAGCCGACGGTAGCCATCCGGATATGGCGTTTCCCCGGAAACGTAGGCATTCGCCGGATCCCAAACTACCTGCAATGCCGGATGCGCCACGGCTTCCAACATCCGCGCCGTCTCTGCAGCGGTGGCGATATTGCAAGCATGCTCGTTCTCGAGGCCGATCACGCATCCATGCCGGGCGGCTTGCGCGGCCAGCTTGGCGAGGGCTTCCGCGATGCGCTCGAAGCAGACTTCCGGCCGCACGGCGCGCCAATACGAGAACACCCGAATAATGCGTGCGCCGGTACGCCCGGCGATTTCCAGGGCTCGCTCCGCCAACCGCGGTTGGTCCGCGAAAGTGTAAGCAGCCGCAAATACATCCTGCTGAAAACGCGCGTCCACCTCGGGCGAGTCCGGCAGCACGCACTTCAGCAAGGGCGAGGCGATCGAGACGATTTCCAGGCCGTGCCGTGTCACAATCTCGCAGGCGCGATCCAATTCGGCGTTGCTCAGATCGATGACGTTCTTGCCGAAGACCATGCGTAGTTCGGCGCCCGTCATGCCGATCCCCGCCATGGAACGCGCGGCTGCCTCGATATCCTGCGAAAACTCGTCGGTGATGGCCGCCAGGGGGAAGAGTTGTCTCATACTCCATTTGCGGGCGGCTAGCTCCGCATACGCAGCAGCAAATAGAGGCCCGTGAGCGAAAACAGCACGTCCGGCGACCACGCGGCGATGGCCGGCGGCAACTGGTTCACGTCCCCGATCTTTTCGAACAAAAGCCCGATCCCCCAATATGTCACGGCTATACCGATGCTCACCCCGATTCCAGCCATAGCTCCCCGATTGCCCACCAGGAAACCGAACGGAATGGAAATCATCGCCATGATCAACACGAAAAGCGGCACCGAAAATTTCTGATAGAACTGCACTCGCAGCTTCACGGTGTTGAATCCACTCTGCTGCAGATCGTTGATATAACTATCGAGTTCCCGGAAGTTCATCTGGGAATCCTGCTTAACCTCCTTCAGGAAATAGCTCGGGGGCTCGTTCAACTCGGCGAACGTCTGCGCCTGGAACGCGGTCAGGGGAATACTCTGGTTGCCGTGAAATTCGCGGCGCCAGCCGTTTTCGAAAACCCAGGTTTGCAATGACGATTGCCAGTGCGCGCGTTCGGCCGAGATCTGCCGGGTCAACTGATAGGTGGCCGGATCCAGTTCGTAAACGATCACGCCGCCCATTACATTCTCATCCCGATCGAAGAACTTGTAGTAGTAGATGCGCGGCCCCTTGCCGAAAATCCACTTGCGCTCGGGGCTCAGATAAGTCTGCACGGCGCGGCCCTTGATCTCGTTGCGCAGGGCATCCTGCCGGCGGTTGGCTTCCGGCACGTAATAGTGGTCGAAGGCAAAGAGGCCGCCCGAGAGAAAACTGCTGGCCACCAGGATGGGAATGGCCAGGCGATGCAGGCTCACGCCACAGGCTTTGAAGGCCGTCACCTCGTTATGTTTACTCAACACCCCGAAAGTCACGAGCACGCCCACGAGCACGCTGATCGGCAACGTCTTATAAATCAACTGCGGCGTCAGGAAGAAAAGATAGGTGAACACCTTGGGCAGCGAAATCTGGTTTCGCACGATGTCGCCCAGCAACTCGAAGAAGTTGTAAATCTGGCTCATCGAAACGAAGCTCGCCAGCACCACCGCGAAATAGAAAACGAAGCTGGTGAGGATATAGGTGTCCAGAATCTGGGGCAGCAATGGCCAGCGAAACGACCGGGCGCGCACGGCGGCTCCGCGCTCCGGCAAGAAGCGCGCGCGCAGGCGGTTGAAAGTACCGGCTACCGTATCTTTCAAGCCCCCCACAAAATCGCGTCCGCCGGGTATTTCCATGCGTGCCACGGCAATCAGTCCGGCAACCAGAAACGCGGCATTCGGCAGCCACAAGGCAACCTCTACCGGCAAGGCTCTTTGGCGGGCCAGATTTACCAGGGTGATGAACGCGAGATAATAACAGAAGAAAGCCAGGAAAACAGCGGTGACATATCCACCCGACTTGCCGCCCTTGCGCGACGATACCCCCAGTGGAATCCCGACCAGCGCCAGAACCAGGCACGCAATGGGCAGCGCCAGCCGGCGATGCAGCTCGATCCGCGCTTCCACCCAGTCCGGGCCGGATCGCGCGTAGCGCCGCAGCTCGCGGGTATTCATTTCGCTAAAGGGCCGGCGGGCTCCCGGCACGGGAGGCGCGGCATAAAGCGCCTGCGACACCACCGGCGAAAAGCTGTCGTAGCCTTTTAGATCCTTTCCCATTTCATGATTGCCGGCGTTCCGCATGGAGAGCTGCAGCCGGTTGTGGTCCGGGTCGGGCACCGCGATGGCCTCCTGCGCCACCGTGACCAGCGGGCCCTGGGCTTTGTCGCCCATGCCGCTGGTACGCTGCTCGGGAGGAGTTAAATCCGCCAGGAAAACATTCCGCCAGACCACCACCGCTCCCGGCCGCACGTCGCCCACGTAGAGAATAGTATTGGGAAAATCCTCATCGAACACGCGGGGCTGGATATCGGCACTTACCTGCGAAGCGGATAGCTTATCCAGGATGTCCTTGCTCACGCGTACCGAGAGGGGTGTCAGGCGCAGGGTCATGGCGCCGGCCACCAGCATGGTGATAAACGCGAACAGCATCACCGGTAAAACCACTTTGCGGCTGGAGCACCCCGCCGCGCGCATGGCCGTGATCTCGCCATCGGTCGCCAGACGCCCCAATCCGACCAGTATTCCGACCAGCGTGCCGAACGGAATAGTGAGCGGCAGCAACGGCGGCAGCGACAGCGCGAACAGATACAGAATCGTTTCCGGCCGCGGCGAACTGCGCACCAACACCTCGAACAGCTTGCCCACACCCTGCAGGAAAATAATGGATGTCGCCAGCGCCATCCCGATCAGGGAACTCGAGATGATCTCGCGGAAGATGTACCGGCCCAGGATGCGCATACGGTTAAGGGCGGCGGGCCTCCGCGCGCACTTCCGGCGCCGGCACGATCGGCAGCTTAGGCAGCTCTTCTTCGATGGGGTGCAGTTCCACGTCGTCGATCAGCAGCGAGGGCGCGATCACACAGCTTTCCGCCACGTAGTTCGCGCCGCCGATCAAAGCAAACGGCGCCTGGTTGTTCAGGAATTCGAAAACGTTGCTATCGTCGCCGGCAGCCTGGATATCTTTGAGCGAGCGCGTGTTCAGACCGCGAAACCGGAGGCCGCGAACCAGTTCTTCCTTGCCGTCCGGATAGACTTTGTATACCAGTACCGGGGCGCTCACCGCATGGCCGCCCTGGCCCGCATTGCTCAGCAGCCGCCGCGCCTCTTCGAACGACGCCGACGAAGGATAGTCAATTCGGCGCACGATGACGCCGTACGGCTTATTGCGCTGCCGGCACATTTCGATCAGTTTTTTCTTCAGATCCGTCTCGGGCACGGTTGCCGTGGCCCGCACAAATAGATTGCTGAGGGCCGCGCCATTCGCGCCGTAACCCCCGGGCAGGCGCGCTCTGCCATTGGAGCCGCTAAACCCCGCCACTGGCTGGCGGGTAAGCAGAAAGTTCTTCAGCACTCCTTTTTCCACCAGCACCAGGGGCCGCGGCGCCACACCTTCGCGGTCCACTTCGTAGCTGCCGAAAAGCGGACGCCCTTGCCATTCCTTCTGCGTGGGATCGTCTACCACATCGAACCACTCGGGGAGAATTCGCGCGCCCTGGCGGCCCTCCAGTTCGCTCTCCTGCCCTAGGTTATTGCGGCCCGGATCCATAACGGGCCGGCGCGTCAGCGCCAGATTGCCGCCCAGAACTTCAGCGAAAAGCTGCGCGCCTGCCTGGCCTTCAAACAGCACGGGACCGGAATAATCCTCGCCCTTCGGCGCTCCGGCCAACGCCGCCAGATTGGCTGCCATGGCGGCGATGCCGCGCCGTAGCTCCGGCTGGGCCGGCATGCGGTCAAAATCGAGCGCATGAAACGCTACTGCGTCGTGCAGCACCATGCCGTCCGGCGCTTGCGTTTCGGCCCGCGCCCGCAGGTAAATCAGCCGATCGGGTATGCGCGCTTCGGCGCCTTCCGAATTCAGATAGTACTGGCCGGTCTGGACGGCGCTCAAATCCACGCTGGAGGCCTCCACCGTGGGATACGCTTCGAAAATTGCCGAAAGCTCACGCACGCGCGCGCTCCAGCTCTCTTCATCGAGCTGCGTGTGGCGGATTTCCATCAGCTTCTTCAGTGGCTCGGCCCTGGCAAAATCGTCCAGCGGCTGATTCACCGCCACATTCTTCAGCGCCGCCCGCTTGCGCGAAATAGCCTCCACGGCGGACTTGTATGCGCTGTCGGTGGCCAGCCAGAGAAAGCGCCTGAGCACGTCGTACGAATTCTCGAGCGGAAAGCGTTCGATATCGTAGTGCGTGCCGAAATGGTAGCCGCTTCCTACGTAATCGGTGTTGTCGAATTTGTAGTCGCCTACCCGCACTTTGATCTCGGGAACACGAAACCGGTCGTGGCGCACCGCGACCAGCCCCCCAAGGCTGGCGGCCACCCCAAAGCTGTCGCCATCCTCCATACTGTATTCAATAAAATAGGGCGCTTCCAGGCTGAGCACCTTCAATCCGCGCGACCGGTTCAACTCATCCCGCATGGCGCGCAACACCACGTCGTCTCCCTGCGCCAGGGCTTTTACATTCACCAGTCCGGTGAGCGACACCACGACGAGCCACGTCGCCGCATGGGCGCGCCGCCTGGCCGCCGTCACTGCCCCTCCACGGGGAACGGCAAGAGCGGCGGCCGGTCCTGCGATTTGTTCTTCTTTTCGATCTCGATTTCCGACACCAGCAGCGCGGGCGAAACGGCCGAAACCGGCACGCTGCCGGATTCCGCGCCGCAATAGCCGTTGAAGACCTGCGGCCGGTCCGAGGTGGCTAGAATCTTCCCAAAACTGGCCAGTGGCGTGCCGACGATATCCGCTCCCCGAATCAATTCATCCGGCCGCCCGTCCGGATAAACCTTGTACACCACCAGCGGGATCACCTTGAAGGCCTGTACTCCCTGCCGCCCTGTGGTGGTAACGCCTCCGCTGATATCTTGGAAATAGAGGCCATAGGGTTTGTTCTGCCGCTTGATTTCCGCCACCAGCATTTCCCTCAGGCGCGCCTCGGGAACGGCACGCGAGGACTCCACCAACAGGTTCGACTGCCGCGAAACCACTTCCAAACCGGCCTGGCGGCGCCCGTGGCCGTTCGAACGGTCGAACCCCTGAATCGGCGACCGCGACATGAGGAACGCCTTCAATACCCCGTTTTCCACCACCGTCACCGGGCGCGCCGCTACCCCTTCGTCATCGAACGAGTAAGTACCGTTCAACTCCACGTTGCCCACCTTCTTGCGCGTGGGATCGAAGACCACCGATAGAAAATCGGGCAGCACGCTGGCGCCTACGCTCTTGGTAAAGGTCTGCCCTTCCGCCTCGTCTTTCTGGCGATGCCCTTCCACGCGGTGCCCGAAGATCTCGTGAAAGAAGACGCCGGCCGCCCGGCCCGAAAAAATCGCGGGACCGGCGAACGGCTCGGCTTCCGGCGCCAGCAGCAGGGCCTTCAAATCCTTGGCCACACGTTCCACGGCGCCCTCGATGATTTCGTCGCGCGGCAGGCCTTCCGGCTCGGTGGCTTCAAAAGTTTCGGCGGTGGCCAGGTCCGTGCCGTCCATGGCCTTGGCCTGCGCGCTCACGACCACCCGCGCGAAACCCCGGCCGTGCCGCAGCCGGCTTCCTTCGCTGCTCACAAAATACTTGGTTTCATCTTGGGACATGACCGCCACGCTGGAGGTCAGAATGCCCGGGTAATCGCTGAACTTCGCGGAGAGCTTGCGCACCCGCGCGGCCCATTCGGTGGCCGCGAAGCGCCCGTGTGGAACCGGCTCCAGCCGCACCACTGGGTCCGCCGGCGAAAAATCTCCCGAGGAGTCCTGGTCGGCCACCTTGACCTCCGCATTCGTCCGGATCTTGATCAGCCGCTCGGCCGCCAGTTTGTAGGCGCGATCGGTCTCCAGCCAGATGCGGTGCGCAATGGAGACCGGCTGATCCTCAAACGTCAGCGGCGCACCGGAGGTGAATTGCGCCCGTTCGCCCCGCACCCGGTGGTAGTTATCCAGTTTTGGCGAGCCCACTCGAACGCAGATGTCCAACCGGCGGCTCTTGCCGTGACCGTTGCTGGTGAGGGATCCCAAGGTCGCCGTGACACCGTGAAAGTCTTCCTCGGTGACCTCGTAGGAGAGGAAGTAAGGCGCCGGATCGGCCTTTGTTTTCAGGGCGGAGAAGTTGCGGTCCAGTTCCCCGCTCATGGTGTCGAGGAGCACGGAGGACTGCGCCGAGGCGGCTGCGGTTAAGCAGACAAAAAGAACCCCTAAGGCTGTACTGGCCACGAGAGTATCAGGATAGCACGCGTCAGCCGGCGGCTTTTTCCGGGGAAGTTGGCCGTAGAATCGTCGTTGCCCATACCATTTCTATCGACTTATCCTCATCTTTGGCCGTCTTTTTCAGCTCCATAACTGAGGTTAAGGACACACGCTCCTTGACCATCCGATTCGAGCCATGATATATCTAGTTCCCAAGACAGGATCGTCGAAACCATGGAGGGAGTAGTGCGCCAACATACAAAAGCCGGAACGGATGCCGGCTTGGCACGCCATTTCCGCAGACTTCGGCTCACCGGATTTCGCCTGCTGTTTGCCGGGTTATGCATGTTGGGATGGCTTTCCGCCGCATACGCGGGAACCGTCTACATCAAAATCAAGACGCAGCCCGCCACCGTGCTGGCGCCGGGTTTCAGCGGCTTTAACGTGCCTCAACCGCGAAACGGCGTCGAGTACTACGATCCTAAGTTCTTGGCGGCGGTAGCCCCCTTGCATGGCGGTTGGGTGCGGTATCCCGGCGGCACCACATCGATGGACTTCGATTGGAGCACCGGTTTTACCAACATCTCCTGGATGAACTCGCTGATCGCTGGAAATCCCCCTGCCGTCAGCGGCCAGGCGTCCAATATCCTGTCCACCTCGCAGCAGCTCACGCAAGCCAAGGGCGGCGCCATGTTTTCCGATTTCGCCGCCTTCGCCCATTCGCTGGGCGTCCCGGCCATCCTTTGCTTCAATACTTTTACGGACACTAATCCAGGCAGCGCCACCCAGATGGCCCTGGCGGCCCAAAGCTACGGCTTGAATGTGCTGGAGTGGGAGCTTGGCAACGAAGCGTATCTCTATCCGCAGATCTACCCCACCGCGGCATCTTACGCCGCCGCTTCCAACTCTTACTACAACGACATCGTGACCGGGGCACCGGGCGCCACCATTGGCGTTTTTCCCGGGGGATGGTATCCGGGCACGGTAGGCTGCGGGGCGCCCGCCGCCGACCCACAGGCCTGCTTCCCGAGTTGGGACGTGGGCTTGCAGGCGTATACTCCCCAATATTGGAATGCGGCATCCGACCATATTTATCCGGTCGTGGGGACCCAGACCGCCCAGAACACGATTTTGGCATTGAACGGCGTCCTGGCCCACGGCAGCGCGGATTATGTCAATTCCTACTTAGTTCCCCTGGTGGGCGCCAATACTCCGATCTTTATTACCGAGCTCAACTGTTGCTCGTCTTATACCAACAAGTTCCTCAGTTATATTTACAACGGTATCTTCCTGGCTGAATATATCATGCGCCTATCCTCGGTCCCGAGCGTCAAGGGGGTGGGCATAAACTCGCTCTATACCGATAACTCCGACTATCATGGGCTTATTCAATCCGTGAACGATTTCGAAAGCTATCTGTTTGGCCAGTTAGCCCAAAACGCGAATTACTCGACGAACACGGCCACCAACCCCAACACGCAATTCCAGTTTTATACTTCGGCCCCCGGACTGGCGATGGAGGTAGCCAACCAAGCCATCAACAACAGCGGCCACCTGTGGCCCACGAGTGTCGAAGGCGGGCCCACGGTGAACATCGCGGGATTTGACGGCAATCCTATCCCCGCCGTTTATGCGCAGGCCTATCTGGCGAAGACCGGCCACCATTACGTTTTGATCACCAATAAATCGGCGGCGGCGCAAACCGCCATCATCGATCTCAATGGCGCGCAGGTGCAAGCCACATTCACCGTCACCTACGTCGCGAATTCGAGCGCCCTGGCGGCGAACTCAGCGATCGCACCCACTAATGTCCAGATTCAAACCACGACCTCGGGCAATCCGGTTTCGCTGGCGCCATATAGTGTAACCACCGTGTACTGGTAAGGTTCGGGCGTCCCTCCAGCTTGTTACAATAATACCCTGCGGATCGGCATCCATACCTCCATAGCGGCCTCGCTCGAGAACGCCGCTTTGATCGCATCCGGATTGGGCGCCAACACGTTCCAGATTTTCTCCTCCAGTCCCCGCATGTGGCGCGCTTCGTCGCCCGGCGCGGAACAGATCCGATTGTTGCGGCGCACCCGCGAACGGCTCGATCTATACCCCCTCGCCATTCACGTGAATTACCTGGTGAACCTGGCGTCTTTCGACCCGGTGATCCGCACCCGGTCGATTGCATCGTTGCGTGGTGAGTTTGAACGTGCCGCCGCCTTGGGCGCCGAGTACCTTGTCCTGCATCCCGGCAGTTACAAGGGGCAGTCGCTCGAGCAAGGCATCGCCGCGTTCGCCACGGGTCTGCGGGATGCCGCCGAAGGCGCGGCGCGGAATGGCGTGACCGTATTGCTCGAGAATACCGTAGGATGCGGGGCCCAGATCGGAGGCCGGTTCGCGGAGTTGCGCGCCATCCGGGATGATGCGGCCGGGCAGACCGGCGTGCCGCTCGGTTATTGCCTCGACACTTGCCATCTGCTCGCTTCCGGCTATGACATATCGAACAAAGCGGGCCTATGGGAGACTCTCGCGGAGGCGGGCCGGATCCTGGGTATGGACAACATCAAGCTCATCCATGCGAACGACTCGAAGGCGCCCCTGGCGTCGCGCATAGACCGGCATGCGAACATAGGTGAAGGACACATCGGCAAGGCCGGATTCCGCCGCATCCTGGCGCATCCCGAACTGCGCCAGAAGCCATTCATCCTGGAAACACCGGTCGAGCACGATGGCGACGATCGCCGCAATCTGGAAAACTTAAAGAAGCTATGCCCGAAAAGGCGTACGGCCGCAACGAAATGACCGCCACCCGCGGCATCCCCGCATTGGTGAAGGGTGCGGCGATTTCTTCTTTAGCGCGGAACTGCAATTTCGCCGGAACCGGGATTCGGCAGTTGAAATAAATTGGAGTGGCTGTCGATTTTCGGTTTCCCCAAACGACTATACGACAAAAGAACGATGAGCTACGATTCCTGAATGAGCAGGAAACGCGTCATCGGGAACAAAACTACAGAAAACAAGGAGAAAAAGTCATGCCACAATATCTAATTGCTAACTACCTCCCCGACGACTTTGACCCGTCAACCGTAACCGAGGCGATGATCGAGGAGATCCACGCGCTCAACCGCGAATTGATTGCTGCCGGCGTGAGGAAGTTCGCCTGCGGAATTTCCCCGGCCGCCAACGCGAAGACGCTACGGAAGCAGCCCGACGGCAAGGTGCTCGTCACCGACGGACCGTACACCGAGACCAACGAGCACATGGGCGGTTTCTGGATACTGGAATGCGCAGACCTGGAAGAGGCGCTGGCGTGGGCGCGCAAGGGTGCCATCTCCTGTGATGCGGCGGGCGAGGTGCGCGAGCTTCTTTTCTTCCCGGCTCCGGAACAAGGATCCGGCGGAAGCAAGTAAACAACCTGGTCATTGCGGCCCGAGAACACGCGCTAGAGCGAACGAGAAGAACGAGCCGGCGCAACGCTCTGGCGCCGGTTCCACCGATCCGCTATGAGGAGAAGAACAATGAAATACATCTGTTTGGGGTACTACGACAAAGGTAAATTCGAGGCCATGACTGAGAGCGAGCGAAACGCCCTGTTCGACAGATGCTTTGAATACGACGATCACCTTCGCGCCAACGGGCACTGGGGTGGTGGCGAAGCGCTTCAGGGTCCATCGCTTGGCTGATCCTTGGCATCGTGGGCGGCTGCGTCTCCGTGCTGTGGCTTCGATTCTGGTTGGAAACATGGCCCGGTTCTCTATTCGAGATCGCATTTCAGATTTGGGGAACCGCATTTCTGGCTCTTGTTGCTTTCGGCTTCTACGCACGTGTGCGGAACGTACGATTTTGATTCTGGCCGGTAATGCGGTATCCGGAAGTTATCGCACGGCGCTGCGCACGGGAGTGCAAAGACGTGGTCTCGGACAGCATCTCGTCGCCGATCGCGGCGGGCGACGGAACGGGCCGCTGGCAGCGGGCTGCGTGTCGCGCGCGGCTTGCACGGCTCCAGCGTCATGCTCTCGGGCGTGGTCATCGCGTCGAACGGCGGGTGAAGCCCCTGGTTTTGGTTTCCACCGTTCGCTCCGAGGTCTTCGGTTGTGTCCGGTTTTGTTGGAGTGCGCGAATCCGATCCGAGCCGTTGGGATCTTAGCGGCTTCTAGCTAGGCCTATAGGTAGAGGAGGTGTCGAACGTTGGGCGCATCGCTGGTACAAGTGCGAAGCCGTGCTTCAATCTGGCTATCAGCCCGAGTAATGCGGTCATGCTGACGAAGGTGCTCAGCCCACGAACTTACCACGAATGTTTCAAGGTAACGGTATGGATTTTCGAGGTCTCGACAAATGCCCCATCGCGACGCTCCGTCGCGGCGCCGGACGCGTCCGTATTGGCACATGGCCTCGATGAACTCTGGCACCCGCTCGGGAACGACGTCGTATTCGACAGTCACGAGTATCGGGCCGCCCGATTCAACATCGGCGCCAACTATAGGAGTGCGCCAGTGGTTCCATGGGGTCAAATCCACAGTTGTATCGGAAAGACGCAAAAAGAAGGCCAGCGCCACCGACAAGACTCCTCCCACGCCAGCCCAGAGCAGCGCCCTGCTTACGCCTAGATGGGCCGCAACTGCACCCCACGTGGCGCTTCCCCCGGCCACCGCGCCCTGGAACACCAGCATCGAAACGGCAAGCACTCGGGCACGCACCCAGTCAGGCGCCTGATTCAGAACCTGAACATTGAAAAGCGAGATGAAAGAGACCCATGCCGCGCCGCCAACGATCATGACGGCGCTGAGCGGCGTTACGGCGCGGAGCGCTCCCGCCGTAATTGTCGCTAAGCCGAAGATCGCGATGCCGCCCGATACGACCACATCGGCGGACCAGCGGGCCCGCGCGCGCTGCATCACCAGCGCACCTAGCACCGCCCCGCAACCGAAGGCCCCGAGCAACACGCCGTATCCTAACGGACTGCCGGTGATCCGGTGGGCGACGGAAGGCAGCAGGGCCAGAAGGCCACTCGCAAAGAACATGGCCGTTCCTGCCCGCACCAATATTCTGAGGACTCCCGGCGAGTAACGCACGTATCGGATCGCCGCACGCGTCGCCCCGACAACGGTCTCAGGGGGCGCTGTGCGTTTGATCCCGGGCCTGCTCCAGCGGGCCACGACGAGGATCACGCCGAGAAACGAAAACGTATTGATCAGGAACGCCGGTCCCACACCTGCAAATGCGACAACTGCGCCTCCGAGTGCCGGCCCGACCGCCCGTGCGAAATTGAATTCGATGCCGTTAAGGGCCGATGCCGCCGCGAGGTCCTCCTTTTCAACCAGTTCGGGCAAAACGGCCCGCCAACTGGGCGATTCGAATGCGTCCCCAGCCGATAAAGCAAAGGTCAGTATGAGGAGCAACACGGGTGACATCATGCTCCCGATCGTGATTAGGGCAATTATAAGTGCCACGGCCACCATCCATGTTTCGGTGAACAGGATGATTCTGCGGCGATCGACAATATCGCCAATCGCTCCTGCTGGCAGGGCCAGGACGAAGAATGGCAGTGCGGAAGCTGTCTGCGTAAGCGCAACGAACATCGGCCCGCCGTTGAGCGACACCATCAACCAGGCGGCGCCCACGCTTTGCATAAATGTACCGACATCCGAGACCACGTTGGCGGTGAGCAGATTGCGGAAAGTCGATGATCGTAACGGCCGCCAGAGACTAGCTGATGCGGGATTAGACGAAATCGGCAATGGCACCCACCTAGATCTCCACGTTAGCAGCAGCGACCTGCGAATGTCTTTTATTCTCCAGCGGGGTCTCGTATAGCCCCCGTCGCCGCTCGCGTCGCCCATCCGCCCGCTCGCGGTCGCGGCGACTGACAACGGACGCCGGAACCGGCCGCGGGAAGCGGCGGCCATGCGCTTTGGCGGCGGTCCGAGGCCGCGGCGCTCGCGATGGGCCACGTCGATTACCGGATGGCCGGTGGCGCATCGTCGAAGGGGCACGGCCCGCCGGCGCTGGCGGCGCGTATCGCGGGCGGCCTTCGTGCTAGGCGAAACCCGCACGCTGGCGGCCGCGGCGACGGACAAATTCGCCTGAGGGTCGCCCGGCCTGGAGGAAGCCGCCTACTTCATAGATCCTTGAAAGCGGCTAGGGCGGCACGAATCATTGCGAGCTTCGCTGCATCCTGATCCACGTCATTTTCAAAGACGTGCGTGAGCGTGCCGTCAACCAACCGGTAGCGATCAGATCCGATGACCATACTGGCGGCCCGCTTACCCATAAGCATGCACGTCTGAAAGAAAGAAGCCTGCTCCATCTCGAAGTAGCCGACTGGCGGGCCGGCAGGGAACGCTTCCCCGGTTATCAAATCGTAAATCAGGCCGGCTGGCTGAAAGTAATAAATCGGAATAGTGTAACCTGTCGCCACATTGTGCGGAAGGCCTGCGACTGTACACTTCGCCTCAATGACCGCGGTCAAATCGGAATCCGGGCGAGCAACTGGGTCGGAGCAATCAGCAGCGTTAGGAGAGAGCATGGTGGCTCCGGCATCCTTGAAAGATCCGTGTGATACCACCACGCTGCCGGTCTCAACCGTATCGCCGACCAGTCCGCAGGTGCCGATGTGGACCATGCTCCCGATGCCGAGCGCGCCCAACTCGGCAGCCTGCGTAGCCACGCCCCCCGCGCCAGGGAGTCCACGGTTCAGGACAAAGTCCGGATCACCGCTCTTGCCATGGATGACCCAGAAAACATTGGGATCTGTTGTCCCCGTTTCGACGAAGCGATAGTCTTCAACGGCATATCCGAGCCGGACGATTTGTTCCTGTGCCTCGGCGTCATGCAGCAGGACTGCATGCTTGGGGAGATCGTCGAGGCCGCAACCCTTAAAGCGTGCCTCGGTCTTCAGAAATGCGATGTATTCAGCAGGTTGGTTGACCCGCGAACTCTGGGCATACCGCCAATTCTCGTCAAGTAACCGCTTTTCACGTGGCATCCGGAGGCTCATAACGTATCAAGACTCGCGCTCCAGGGTCAAATGTCAGGGACTTTTGCGGCGGATGATCGCCCTGTCTCGAACAGCGTCTTGTCGCCCATCGCACCGCCCATCCGCCCGCTGGCGGTCGCGGCGACGGACAACGGTCGGGGGCGCCGGAGTTGGCCAGCGGCATCAAGAGGCTGGAGTGCCAGCCATCCTCCTGCGCTGCGCGCTGCACCTGTCCGCCGCCGCAGCGCTCACGTCGGGCCGCGGCGAGCGGCGGGATGCCCGGTGGTGCGTTGGGGAAGGGGCACGGCAGCCGACGCGGGGCGAATCACTCGGAGGCTACCGCCCGCACCCCAGCGCCCAGCGCTGGGGTGCGGTCAGCGCGTCGAGCGGCGTGCGCCCTCGCCGCCGATGAAGGCCCTAGTCTAGCGCCGCGTCTCCTCGCCGATTCGCGTCGCCCATCCGCCCGCTGGCGAGCGCGGCGACGGGCGGCGGCGCGGGAAATCGCCACTGCCATCAGGCTGTGCCAAAGGGCCATTCGGTTTTGTCTCGGCCGACGGCAGATAGGATCTGTATGCGCACCGCCGGCCCTCGCACGCGTCCCGCGCAGAGCGCGAGCTGACCATCTTTTCGGTGACACATTACGGTTCCGCAGCCAACGGTCGACCGTTGGCGGAACTCGAAGGCGATCAAGCACTTCGCGAACAACTAGGAATTTTCCCGCCCGCAGATCCTCCCTAACATAAGCAGAAAGAGATCTCCAAGCGAAGGAGCTTGCGATATAACCATCGAAGGTCGGGCATCGACGCGCGGTTCCCGGCTGAAAGGCGAGACTTCCATGACCATGCGATTCACCGGCTTCACAGCACTTCTGAGCCTGCCACCTCTTCAACTCCCGCCCGCGCTCGCTGAAAACCTTATTTACTCTACGATGCAAGTAACGACCATGCACATGAACCACGAATGGCCAGCAATCAACAGCAACGGTACAATCATTTGGTCCCAGCCCGTCGTGGGTCCGTGCCAGTACTATGGCATAAGCCAGCCCTGCTGGACGCCATATACGCTAGCCCCGGGTCGGTCCGAGTCAAATGCCATCGCTGTGGTGGTCTTGGTCAATGGCCAACCCACGGCTAGTAAAGTAAACGCAAAGCGTAAGAAGTCAACTGGGTAACTTAGCTTTAATAAGCGACGGGATCTCCAGCTTCAGTGCCGGACTCCTCTGTTGAAACTAACACCGGCCTTATGGTTGCCACACCTATTGAGTCCGCCCTTCGTGTGATCGGAGCGTCGGCGAAGCGCAGTGCCGACGTGCCTAGTCAGCGGTAGTTCCCGCGCGTCGATGAGCGCACCAGATCCTACCGCCTGCACCTCGCCACCGATGTCGTTATTCTTTAATCAGGTTCTGACTCAGGTTTGATGGGTCTTCCTCACTTTGTGGGCAAGTAACGGCAGGAGAGCGAGCTACGCCGAAAACTCACGGCGCTTGGGGTTTGTTTTCGCCTCACGGGGCGCTGTGGCCGGTGCAGTGCATGACGCCGAGGAAGGCAGTCCAAGGGCCGACCGCATCGCGAGATTGGTAGGCCATTACGCGGGAGAGTTGATGAAGGTGAGTGAGATCGTGCGCGGCCCAAGTGGCTAAGAGCTGAGCAAGCGTGACGGTTCCGAGCCGTTGATGTGTGCCTTTTTTCGCGAGGTCCGCCGGGCACAGATGGAGAGTTTCGAGGGCGGCCAAATTTTGCGCGCGGAGCGCAGCGAATTCATCGAGCAACTCTTCGAGAGATTTGCCGCGGCATTCTTTTTCCTGAGCGAAACGGTCGAAGGGATCGAAAGGGATGGCTTCACCGTGTTCGAGGATGCGTTTGGCACGGGGCATCCAATCGGTGCGCTCACCGATGACGAGGTGTCCCACGATATCGAAAGCGCTCCAGCTATCAGAGCCTTCGTTTGCAGCCACCCAGCGGCTGGGCAGGCCGCGGAGGAACGTATTCAACGTTGACGGAGTGCGCGATAGCAGGGCGATGGTTTCAGGCAGGCTAAATGCAGTTTGCATGGCGTTTTAGTTCTTAGGCGTGCCGCTCATCCTCATGGTTGTCGCGTACTGGCCAGCCACATTCCGGCGCGCCGTGCGGCCAGGGTGAACCGATCGTCGCCTTGCGCGAGAGTTGACGACATAGCAAGTCGCGCGCGGCATCGACAGCATTCAAGCGATCAAAGAAGCCGGCTTTAGGCGTGAAACTCCAGCCACCGCTAAGATGACCGCCGCCAAGATAAACAGCTGACGGCGACGTTTCTGGGTCTTGAACTCGGGCCGGGCGATGTCCATTCGATTGCAGTCTCGTTTCTAGTATTAGCTAACTGACGGGTATAGTATCACGGATCTACTTGCTTGCAAAGTCCCCTAATCCTGCTGTTTTAACTCTCGCGCAAGGCGACGATCGGGCTCACCCTGGCCGCGCGCCGCGCCGGGATGTAGCTCGCCAAAAGTACAACGGCCATGAGGATCAACGGCACAGCTATAAACACTTCCGGATCAAGCGGTCTAACTCCGTAGAGCAAACTTGAAATCAGCGGAGCCATGATTCCCGACAAGATCAGGCCGACCCCCACTCCAATGCCGGCCAGCCCCACGCCCCGGCTTACGATCATTTTTCCAATGGTCGATGGCATGGCTCCCAGCGCCATGCGCACTCCAATCTCGTGCGCCCGCTGACCCACCATGTAGGCCAACAGACCGTAAATTCCGACCGACGCCAACAGAAGCGCCACCACGGCAAATACTCCCACCAACTCCGCGGAGAAGCGGCGCGAAGCCAGAGAACCGTCGATGACCTCATTCATAGTACGTACGTTGAATACCGGCAGATCTGGATCGACTGCCTGTATCTCACGGCGTATGAGCGGCTCCAGGCTGGTGGCAGACAAAGATGTCCGGACGGTCACGCTCAAATTCAGGAGTCCTGGCACCTGGTAGATCGGTGAGTAGGAGTGGGGGCTTCCGGATTGATCGAGACCATCGTTCTTGATGTCCGCGATCACTCCAACTACGGTCGACCACGGCGGGTTGGCTGCGCCCCCAGGGTTCCTAATGCTCAAACGGCGGCCAATGGGATCGCGGTCCGGCCAGAAAGTACGAGCCGTAGTTTCATCGACGATGACGACCAGTTGTTTGCCGGGCTGATCGTCTTCCGCAAAAAAACGTCCACGTACCAGCGAAGCTTGCAACACCTTGAAATACTCAGGGGTCACGCTGGTGACTTCGGAAACCAAACCTTTGCCAGATTCGTCCGGACTGTCCTCAATATCGACGGGGCGTCGCCGCGACAAGTGGGTGACTGGTAAATCAGTGGTCATGGAAGCCTGATCAACGCCCGGGATGGCGTGCACGCGCCGCACGGTTTCCCGCACAAAAGAATTGAAAAGTTCGGGCTTGGCGTAACGATTCATGTCAGGATTGTTGGGTACTGGAAGGTAGAGATTGGCAGCGACAATTCTTGATGGATTGAAACCGGGATTTTCCTGAAGCAGTCCCCAGAACGTGCGCAATAGCAGACCCGCTCCCACCATCAGCACCACCGCCAGGGCTGATTCTGAGGCAATCAGCAGACCGCGTAACCGGTTGGTTTTACCACTGGTGCCCGAGCCTCGGGCTCCTTCCCGAATGGCTACTGCAATTTCGGCTTTCGAGGATTGCAGGGCTGGAACCAATCCAAACCCCAGCCCGGCCAGAAGGGAAACCAACAAAGCGAAACCGAGCACTGCCCAGTCCACCTGCACCTCGGCCAGCCGGGGAATTCGGGCGGGCAGAAACTGCACAAAATGCAACGCTGCCATTGCAGTTAGGACGCCGACAATGCCAGAGGCCAGAGACAGAATCACCGACTCGGTGAGCAACTGGCGAATCATGCGCGAGCGGCTTGCGCCCAGGGCCAGCCGCACTGCCATCTCCCGTTGCCTTCCCGAAGCCCGGGCTAGGAGGAGGTTCGCGA
>Ga0187871_10001741_pt1 | contig 18549 bp, 13 predicted proteins | sample June2016WEW_16_1_FD_132988 | JGI IMG/M metagenome (GOLD analysis project Ga0187871, IMG submission 132988) | Peatland microbial communities from SPRUCE experiment site at the Marcell Experimental Forest, Minnesota, USA - June2016WEW_16_10 | ecosystem: Environmental > Terrestrial > Soil >...
TCTGCGAGCCGATTCGCGCCCGGCGCTTTCAAATCATGCTCGGGCAAGCCGGCGAATCCGGCGTCCAGCTTTTTCACTGCGACTAGAAAGGCTTGGAGAGTTTCTTGGTCAATCTGCATAGGTCAAGGGCGCGTGACTGGTGACTAGTGACTGATGATTGGGCGTGAACCACGGCGGGCCGCCATCGCCGGTTACTAGCCACTGGTTACGGATCATCAGTCAACTCTATTGCCACACCTTATCCAGCTGGCCGGCGGTTTGCAGCAAATCGAGCTGGGCTTGCTGGCGTTGAAAATTGGCGTCGAGGTAGAGCATCCATTTTTCGTTTTCGTCGAGGCGCGCGCGCTCGACTTCGCGCAGATTGATCTTGCCTTCGTCCAATTGAGATTGCAGCACCGCAACGTCCTGCTGCGCGAGTTGCAGTTCGAGGCGCGCGACTTCCTTGGCAGCATCGCGCTCGCGCAGGTGCCTGGTCTTCTGGCGCACCGCTGCGGTTACTTCGGTTTTCTTATTGGCGAGATTGGCTTGGGCGATACGCAGATTCACTTCGGCCAGCGCGATGTTGGCCCTGGTTTGCGCGCTAAAAATCGGGAGGTTTACCTGAACGCCGGCGTTGAAATTGTTCCGCTGAAAGGTTTTGAAAAACTCATCGTAGTTGTTGAACTTGCCGAGCACGCTGTACACGCTGACGAGCTGCAGCGTGGGATAGTAGCCGTGCTTTTCTCCCATCAGGCGAAATTCCTTGGCGCGCACATCCGCTTCGTCGGCAAGCAAGGAAGTATTGCTCTGCATCGCCATGGCGACCAGGTTCGCGCCTTCCTGCTCGGCTTCGCCCGGGAGATCTTCCGGCGTGACCTCGATCGGCGTGTCCTGCGCTAGACCCGTCTGGCTTCGGAGAAACACTTCCAGTTCGTCCTGGCGTCCTTCGAGTTGCAATACTCGCTGAACCACGCGCGCTTTCGTTAGTTGCGAACGCGTCACTTCCACCGGCAACTCATAATTCTCCTTCTCGCGCTGCTGGGTGACTTCCAGAATTCGGTCAGCGCTAGCTCCCTCTTTTCTTAACAGATCGAGCGAGTGGCGGACCATGCCCAGTTCCAGATACGCTGCTGCTGTGCGGGCGATGACGCTGTTGCGCGTGTCCTCCAAAAGAATCCGCTGCGACTTCGCCTGCTCCTGGAATTCTTTCTGTTGCCCACGCAATGGTTCGTTGAGGATCTGTTCCTGGTAGGTCACGCTGAAAAGCGCCGGCGCCTGGCCACCGGGTGTTTCCGGAATTCCGTAGGTGTATCCGGCGCCCGACCCGGCGTAAAGATTCGGCCGAAACTGCGATCTGGTGACCTGCGCCGAACGATCCGCGAGGCTGACCTGAAGTTTCGCTACCTGGATGTCCCTGCTGTTCTGTAGCGCGAGTTCGATGGCCCGCTTCAGCGTCAGAACAACAGGGGCGCCAGCGCTGGCGCTGGACTCCTGCGAAGACGGCGGCTCTTGCGCACGAAAGGTGGCACTGGTCACAGCCAACGAAAGAGCCATCATCAGGCCGCGGCGAAGCATTCTCATTCTCTCGCGACTGCAGAGGTTTTTTCTCATGCGCACCTCGCTATCGTTGTTGCGGGTTCGAGCTTACTCGTAGCGTAACGATTCAATCGGCTGCATTCTTGCCGCCTGGTTCGCCGGCAGGTACCCGAAGAGCAAACCGGTCGAGCAGGACACAATGAAGGCGGCCAGCACGCTGGTCGTCGATACCGGAACCCGCAAATTTCCGGGAAGCCACGGTTGAACGGCGACCGGAATAGCGAGCCCGATCAAAATCCCGATAATGGCGCCGCCGCCGCTGATCAAAAACGCCTCGAACAGGAATTGATACATGATCTCGCGATGCGCGGCGCCGATGGCTTTGCGAATGCCGATCTCTCGCGTGCGCTCTTTCACGGTGACCAGCATGATGTTCATGATTCCGATGCCGCTGATGAGCAGCGCGATGAAGGCAATCAGCAGGAGCACGATGGTCAGCGCCAGAGAGATATTTTTCGCCGCGCTGAGAATGGCGGTAAGGGTTTGCACGTCGTACTCTGCCGCGGCTGGATGCCGGCTGTGCAGAACCCGGGCGATCTGGCGTTCGACGGCGGGTACGTCGTCCGCGCCGTCCGCCTGCGCATATAAAACGCGAAGCACATCAACGCCGGTGTAGTACTTCATCAGAGTCAGGGGAATGATCACCGACTCATCCTTGATTTCCGACAAGCCGAAGGTGGCCACGCGCTCGCGAAAGACACCGATTACGGTGAAGGTGAGTTCGCCCATGCGAATCGTTCCGCCAATGGGATTGTCGAAACCGAACACACGATCCGACACTTGCTTGGTGATCAAGCAGACCTTGCTGCGGTTCTCCATGTCGGCCGCATCGAAATATCGCCCGCGAATCATGATGAGCTTGCGGATCGCCTGGTAGCCGTCGGTTACTCCGATCAGATTGACGGGCCGCTCGCGCCCACCGACAACGACCGACATAGGCAGCTCGCGCGTGCCGGCAACTTCGGTTACGCCGGGCACGGTGGCCTTTACTGCGTTCATGTCAGCGACCGTGAGTTCGTAACTCAGTGGCTGGCCCTTGCTGCCCGCGTTGATCAGCTCGACCCATACAAGATTCGAGCCGATGGCTTCAATCTGCCCGATCACGAACTTCTGGCTGGTGAGCGCGATGCTGACGACGAGCACGATGGAGGCGCTTCCGATGATCACGCCCAACGATGTCAGCATGGCGCGGACTTTGTTGGAACGCAGTGCGTCGATGGCTACCGATAGAGTCTCTCGAACGGCCATCATGGCAGGACCTGCCGAGTCACTCTCTGGGAGACATGCTCTGGTTTCACTGCGGCATCCGGCAATTCCGATTCGGTGCGGGGCATCACGCCTTCTTTAGCCGTTTCAGCGCTTCATTGGCGCTCTTGTCTTTCGGCTCCATCTTAAGAGCGACTTCATACTCACCGATGGCGGCCTGCGTCTTGCCCTGATTTTCATACAGGCGTCCCAGCCAATCATGCGCGTCCCAGGGACGCGGGTAGCCATTTCGCACCGGCGCGGCCTTTAAATATTCGCGCAACAGCGATTCGGCGTCACCACCGGAATCCTTCGTCAGCACCAAAGCCACGGCGCGGTAAAACTTTCCGCGCGGATCCGCGGTCGCAACCTTTTCGCCTTCATTTGCCGCCGCAACGAGGCGCTCGGGCTGGCCACGCTTCATGGCGTAATCGCCGATATCGTAGATCAGGTTCGCAGACTTCGGATGATTCTCCAGCGATTTGGCGAATTCAGCGTCGGCCGCGGCGAAGTCCTTCTTCTGGCGCCGGCAATTTCCGGCGGCGTAATGGCCTTCCGCTACGTCGAGCGCCGCGATCCTGGCGATCTCCGGCCGGGCCTTATCTTCGCCGCCACCCGCGATTCCCGGAGCGCTGCAGTCGTACTCCACCAGCGCTTGCGCGGCGGAAAAATTTCGTTCGTCGAGCCGCACGGCGGTCTCGAATTCCTTGCGGGTTTTCTTTGCCAGCGAGAGGCCGGAAAACATTCCAGCGTGCTCGGCTTTGCCGCCGTAGGCCCGGCCGAGCCATTCGTGATAGACGGAATTTTGCGGGTCGAGCGCGACCGCTTTTTCGGCGTTGGCGATCGCGGCGTCGTGCTGTTGCATTTCGTTGTACGTCTTCGCCAGCAGCAGATAGATCTCCGCGTCTTGCGGGTTTTTCGATGCCGCTTCCAGCAAAATGCGCGCGGCACGGGAATAATCGCTGACCTCGTATGCCTGCCGGCCAGCGTCCAATCCCTCGTCCTGCCGCGAGCTGGTCGTCGCGGAAATTCCGCGCGTCGTGCTGGCGCACAAAAGTAACAATGCCAGCAGCGCCGATCCCACTGTCTTAGTTGGCATCCGGCCGGCCCCGCACGGCACTCGCGTCGGTGTTCATGATCTTTACCACCATGCCATCCTTCAAATCGAAGTCACCCGGCAACGCAACCATTTCGCCTTGCTGCAGGCCGCTGGTGACTTCGTAGTTGGTGGAATCGGCGATGCCCACGTGGATCTCGCGCTTTTCAAGTTTGGTTTTCTCGAATTCCCCACGCTTGACGACATAGACGAAGTAGCGATTCCCCTCGGCCTCCACAGCGCCGCGCGGCACCGCCAGCACGTTGTCCCGCTCCTTGGAATTGATGCGAACGTTGACGTTTATGTTCGGAAGCAGCTCCAGCTTGTCGTTGTTCACGGTACAGAGCAGCTCGCCGACACTGCGCGCCCCTCGCGCCACCACTTGCTTGGGAATCGTTTCCGTTTTCCCCTGCCAGACACGATTTGGCAATGCATCCCAGGTAATTTTCACGGGCTCGTTGGGCTCAAGGGCCCCGAGTTCGGGCTCGTCAATAAAGGCGCGCACGCGGACCTGGCGCAAGTCGGCCATTTCCGCGAGCAAATCGCCGACTCTCACGTAGTCGCCGGCCTTCACGGGCAAGGAGTACAGCGTGCCGGCGGACGGCGCGGCGATATGTCCGTTGCGCACTTTCTCTTCCAGCGCTGCGACTTCGCTTTGTGCCTGCTGCACCAGCAGCGGCGCTTGATTCGCGTCCAAATTAACACCGCGGTCGAACTCCTGCTTCGCGGCGGTCAGCCGCGTGACATCGGCCTGGGCCTTGGTCAATTCCAAGTCGTTGGCGGCAAGTTCATCTTTGGTGGCGGCGTGCTCGGCGATCAACCTGACCAATGCGTCGTGGCTGCGCTGCAACCGGTCGCGTTGCGCTATCGCGGTGGCGAGGGCCCCTGCCGCCTGCGCCGCCGCATCCGGCCTTCCTCCACTCTGCGCTACTCTTAAATCATTTTGCGCCTGAAGCAATTTCGAGCGCGCCTGGGCCAGTTGCGCCTCGGCGTCCTTCACGTTCAGCTCGAGCAGAAGCTGCCCTTTTTTGACGGCTTGCCCCTCGGAAACGCGAATTTTCTCGACGAACGTGTCCAGCTGCGCGCGCATGACGAAGGGCGAGATAGGCTCAACCTTCCCGTTGCTGGAGATCGAAGCAATGATGTTTTCGCGAATCGGCGTAACGGCGGAAATCTTCGCCACCGGCTGGCGGCCGCTCACCTTAATCAGTATGAGCGCCAGCACGGCCGCAGCCAGCAGGAAGATCAGTATCCGGTTTCGTAGTCGGCGATCCATTTGTCGTTGTTTGTTGCTTCGTGCCCTTCGCGCAGCAACGCACGAGCACACTCGCGCTGCGTGGCAATTCGTCCCAGATGCGTGGCTTGCTGGCCCGCCGTCCGGCGGGCCTCAAAGAGGTCGATTGTAGCAACAGGGCCGCAGCTTTCCCTAGCAACGTTGTGCGCGATTCGCGTCCCTGATACATGGATGCCGCGGGCGTGCTTTGGGATACCCGCAGCGGCTAAGCGGCTTCGCGCGTGCATGTTACCTGGCTAGTACGAAGGTTCGCGGTGGGAGGCCGCCGCCATCGTTGCGCCGGAGGGGCAGCGCCTTTGCCGTCACAAGCGGCCCCGGCGGTTCTCTGCTATTTCTTCGATCGGCTTGCCGCTTGGAACCTGCCATCGGCTTTGCCATCACACGGTATCGACGTTTTCCAGTAACATTTTAAGTGCAGCCGTTTGTCACCTGGGAAAGTGCGTGCCTCTGGCGCGAGTGAAGGCCCTTCGATGATCGAAGTCCGTGACCTGTCGAAATATTTTCGAGACAAGAAACGCGGGGAGATTCGCGCGGTGGATGGTGTCAGTTTTCGCTGCTTGCCGGGGCAAATTTACGGACTGCTGGGCGCGAATGGGGCTGGCAAGACCACCACGTTGCGCATGCTGGCCACTATCCTCGAGCCCACCGGCGGCACCGCCATCGTGTGCGGTCACGACATCGTGGAGCACCCCGAAAAGGTTCGCGCCGACGTCGGCTTTCTTTCCACCGCTACCGCTCTCTATCCCCGCCTGACCGCCAGAGAACTCGTGCAGTACTTCGGGCGCTTGAACGGGCTGGATGATGCAATTCTGAAAACGCGTGTCGATAAAATATTCGATCGGCTGGACATGAACGGCTTTCGCGACCGGCGCTGCGACAAGCTCTCCACCGGAATGAAGCAAAAGACTTCCATCGCGCGCACGCTGGTGCATGATCCGGCGGTGATGATCTTCGACGAGCCGACCCTGGGGCTGGACATCATGACCGCGCGCACCATCACCGCCTTCATCCGAGAATGCCGAGACCTGGGCAAGACCGTGATCTTCTCGACGCATATCATGAGCGAAGTCGAAAAGCTTTGCGACGTGATCGGCATCATCCAGAACGGAAAGCTCCTGGCGGAAGGCTCGCTCCAGCAACTTCGCGAAAAATACGGCGAACAGGATCTCGAGGAAATCTTCGTCAAAGTGGTCGCACCCCACTATGTTGCCTCTGAGGACCACTAGAATGTCGCTGCGCAATATTGGCATCGTCTATCGTAAGGAGCTGACCGAAGCTCTGCGGGATCGCCGCACGCTGGTCTCGTCGATCTTGATCCCGCTCTTTCTCTTTCCGATTCTCACCTTCGGAATCGGTTATGCCTTCGTGGAGATCGCGGGCGAAGCTTCACGAGAGCCCTCGAAAATCATGATCCTCGGCGGCGAAGACTCCCCGGACGTCGTGAAAGATCTTCGGGAAGCCAGGAATCTCCGGGTGGTGCGGCGTTCGGCCGACTACATCGATCTCATCTCCGACAAGAAGATTCGAGCCGCCGTCGACATTCCTCCCGGCTTTCAGGCCGGCATCGCGCGCGGCGACCATCCCGACGTGAAGATTTATATTTTTAGGGACGACTTGAAATCAATGCTCGGCGCGAATCGCATCGAAAAGCTCTTCACCGAATATCGCGACGCGATGGTGCGAGGCCGCCTGGCGTCCGAAAATCTTCCCGAAAGCCTGATGAAGCCGTTCGATATCGATCAGCAGAACGTCGTTTCGGATGAAAAGGTTGCCGGCGAGTCCTACGGTGGCTTGATCACCTACCTGGTCATTCTGATGTGCATGACCGGCGCGATGTATCCCGCGATGGACCTGACCGCGGGCGAAAAAGAACGCGGCACGATGGAGACGATTCTATCCAGCCCGATCGAGCGCACCCACCTCGTCTTCGGAAAATTTCTGGTCGTGCTGACGGCGTCGCTCGCCACCGCTACGCTCTCGGTCATTTCCATGGGAGGCTCGTTCGCCATTCTGTCGCGGTTCGCCAGAGACCAAAGCATGGGCGAAGGTTTTCCTATGCTGACCATGCATCCAAAAACGGTCGTCGCGGTGTTCGTTATGGCGCTGCCGGTGGCGGTGTTGTTCTCCGCCGTGCTGATGACCATTTCTCTGTTCGCCAAAACGTTCAAGGAAGCGCAGAGTTACCTCACGCCGATGACGTTCGTCGTGATCGTGCCGGCCATCGCCGCGGTATTGCCCGGCATCGAGCTGACGTCGAAGCTTGCGCTGGTTCCGATTCTGAATGTGAGCCTGCTCTGCAAAGAACTGGTCACCGGCACGTACCACTGGAACTACATTGCGCTGATCTTTTTCTCCACCTGCCTCTACGCCGGCGCCGCGCTCTTCCTCGCGGTCAAAATGTTTCAGCGCGAGTCAGTTTTGTTTTCTTCGTAGCGGCGGCAGGACTTGGCAAGGATGCAGCGCCAGAAACCCTTGGAGCTTTTGCGGCCGTACCCAGCCAGGACCGTCAGTGCGCAATGCGCGGTTGCGCGGCTCTCTGCGGTATGCGGTTGTGCGTTTCCCAGTCCTGACTCAGCCGGCGCACCGTTTCGCGCAAACGCACTGCCAGCGCCGCGATCGTCTCCAGCCGCTGCTGTCCGCCATTGGGGAGCTGACCGTCATTCTTCCGGCGGACCTCCGCGAGCAGCAGTTCGGCGTTGCCAAGGATTCCGGTCAGAGGATTGTTCAGCTCATGCCGCAGCACCTCGCCAAAAGCCTCGTTCGTCTCGCCTTCGAGCACCGCTGGCGGGGCCGGGACGGCCGACAATTTTTGCGCCTGCAGCAGTCGCTGTTCCACCAGGCCCAGGGCCACGGGCAAGCACCCGCCCGATCGCGCCACAAAGTCCGCGAAGCCAGCGGTGACCAATGCCGCCAGTTCGCCCTCGTGGCTCGCTCGGCCGATAATCACCACTGGTGCGTAGGCCGACAGCGCGGATGCTGCCGATTCCAGTCGCGCGCCCTGTCCCGGGTGCTCCCGCGACTCCGCCGCTACCGATGTCTCCTCGAGCAGAATGACCGCGGGTGCCGCGTCGGCGATGATGCGATGCGCGGCTTCCACCGTGCTTACCGCCGCGACGCGTCGCCCTTCTTTCCGGCCTTCCAGCTCGAGCCGCGCCGCCGCGCAGAGCGCTGCGTCGTCGCTGACCAGTAAAATAGTTTGTTCGTGATTTTGTATCATGCTGTTCCCTCGCTACCTACGTCCTTGCTACCTTTGTTCTTTCTGCCAGCTCACTCGAAGGCTCGCTCGGCTGGCCTTCCAGGAGCACGCGGCGCACTTTCTCGGTGAGTTCTTCTACGCGGAAGGTTTCGCCACGCGCGGCAGGTGATGTCGTTCCAGAAATTCGTGGGTATGCGAAGAAAGCACATCTCCGGTGACAAACAGAAATCGCTTCCAGAGTGGATTCCCGGTGCTCGCCAGCGTCTCGTAAAAATGCTGCCCGTCCAGGCCGGGCATGCGCATGTCGCAGATCACCAGGTCATAGGTCTCGCGCGCCGCCCGTTCCAGGGCCTCGTGACCATCCCACAGAGCGTCGACCTGGAATCCCTCGTCCTCCAATACATCGCTGATCAGCCGTGCGACCGTGGGTTCGTCTTCCACGACCAGCACACGCTTGCTCCCCCGGAACGCGAACGACGACGCTGCCAAGGGTCGCTGCTCACCCGGCGCCGTCTGCCGCAGTAGCCCAAGGTCTCGTTCGGACTGCCCCGGTCCCGTCGCGGGCACCGCCAGCACGCCGGTTTGTTCCGCGGGTGCCGCGGGAAATTCCAGGGAAAATACGGCGCCGTTCCCCGGTTCGCTGGCGACCTTGACCTCACCGTCATGTTCACGCACGACGCCGAGCACGATCGCGAGCCCCAGGCCGGTTCCAATACCGGCAGGTTTGGTGGTAAAAAATGGGTCAAAAATTCGCGAGGCAATCGCCTGAGGAATTCCCGGGCCATCATCGCTTACTTCCAACTGCGCGCGGCGACCGGAGTCGATGCACTTGGTGCTGAGCCAGACGGTTCCTCCGCCGCCGCGCTGCTCGATGGCTTGTCGCGCGTTGCCGACCAGATTCATGAGCACCTGTTGCAACTGGCCGGCGTCGCCGAGCACGAACGGCAGAGCCTGATCCAATTCCAGCACTACGGTCACCCTCGCGGCCGCCAAGCTGATTTCTTGCAGGTCGATCGTACGCGATACCACCTGATTCAAAGATACCCTGCGCCGCTCCGGCCGCGATCCCCGAGCGCTCATCAACAACTGGCGCACGATCGCGCTCGCTCTTTCCGCCTCCTGAAAAATCTGCCGTACTTCATCCGATTGCCCCTCGGCCTGGCTTCGCAGGAACAATCGTTGCGCGTAACCCAGGATGCTGGTCAGGGGATTGCTCAACTCGTGCGCTACTCCTGTGACCATCTGACCCAGCGCGGCGAGTTTTTCCATTTGCAACAGTTTGGCTTGAAACACCCGCTGCGCCGTCAAGTCGCGGTAAATTTCGACCCGCCCGATGTGCTTTCCGTTCGCGTCCAGCACCGGCCGCGCCGTCCGCTCCAAGACGCGCGGCACCGGCCGCATGAGTTGGATCTCTTCGCGGGCACCGGCATCCAGTCCGCGCGCCAGGTCGCGCCATCGTTTGGCGAATTTTTCCGGCTCCGCCGCCTGGTCGGCCAGACGCGCGATCAGACCGTGGAGCGTCTTGATCCGTTCGGTCTCTCCCGGAGCCAGCCCGGCGATCTGCGCGAACCGGCTGTTCATCGCCTGGATGCCATGCTGCGCGTCGAACAACACCACGCCTTCTTCCAGCCACTCGATCACATGGAAGAGTTGTGCTTCTGCCCGCTCGCGCCTCGACGCCGCATCCAGCGCCGCCAACGGTTCGAGCGACACGGCGATCAGCCCGCCGCCGGGCTGAGTGCACCGCAGCTTGGCCCAACGTCCGCCTTGCAGTTGCACTTCCGGCGGATCATCATCGTCGTTGATTATATTTTCGACATGGCAGCTAGCTTGTGCCCGGCGTAGCCACGTCCCGACACGCTGCTGTTCCGAGAGTCGAAACAACTCGATAAATCTGCACGAGGGCGTTTGGCTATCATCGGCGATCCGCAAGCGGGATTCCCGTTGTCCTTCGCCTAGCAATTCTTGAGCGTCGCGGCTGAGGCCGACGACGGCACCGGCGCCGTCAACGAGTATCGTCGCCCCGCTGCTTGCCTGCAGCAACGCCCGTGCGCGGACTTCGTTTCGAGGCGTCTCATTCCCATGTCCTCGAAGAACCAGAGCCGCGGTCGCGAGCCCCGCTCGTAATTCCAGACGCGCGGTCGCCGCCTGCGAGGTTGATTCGTGCCGGAAGCCAGCTGCCAGCACCCCAATGGTCTCGCCAGCGGTTTCCAAGCCGATGGCCACGACGCGGGCTACGTCGCCGCGCGGCCACGCCGTCCCGGCTCCGGCCCGGATGCTAACCGTGCCATGTGCTTCTCGCGCGTGTTGCCAGATGGCCGCCAGCGGTTGGCTCTCGAGCGCGTGTAACCATGCGGGATCGCCACTTTCCAACGAAAGAGTGTTTCGCTGGCGTGCTTGCGAGCTTTGGTCCAAAGGCGACTCATCCGTGTTTCCACCTTCGCCGTTGGCCTCGTGGTTTGTAACCCTGGTTGCATGCTCGCATGGTCGCAAAACGGCAAAAACCGCGCCGAGTCCATCGCCTTCGGCGCCGCTGTCCGTGCAGGTTTCCATCAAGCGCGCCAGAATCGTGTCCGTCGGACCCGAGTGCGCCAATTCGTAGAGAAACTCTTTCGTGACGGCGATGTCGGCCTGCCGCTCTTGCGCTAATCGCCGCTCCTCGTCAAGCTCCACCGCCAGAGCCAGGTCCGCCGCCACTGACTCCAGCAGCCGGACCGGAAGCGCGCCACGTTTTTGCCGTGAGCCCGCGAGCAGCACACCGCGCAAACGTCCGCGGATCTCTATCGGCACCCATGTCGCCCGCCGCATCTCCACCAACGCTCCGAGAATCGTTTGGTCCGGTGCGCCGTCGAGATCCTGCTCCACGCTCTTCCCACTTTTCAGGAGGTCGAGGGGAAGCGGGGCTTCCGGCGATAGCTTTTCCCATTCTGACGGCGTTGTTTCGCCGTCTCGATCGGCGACGATTCCGCGAAATCCGGCCAACGCGCATCCGAATAAACGCTCGGCGTCCACGCTTTCCATCCATGCGCCGATACGATCGGCTTTCGTGGTCACGAGAAGATATTGAACGGCCTCCTGGATCAGATCGCGTCTTGCGATTCGTCTCGCCGCAGTGCGTGCCACTCCTCGCACCGCCGCTCCGCGTTCGCCTTTTTTTCCGCTGAACCTCATCGACGCCTCAACATCAATACCCAAAATCAACTCCGCAGAATTAGGGCATCAGAATCGATGCCTCAGATCGCCCTAACAACCGCCGCAGGTGCGAGGCTACCCTGTCGACCGATCACTCCTGATAGCCATCGCTCCGCACGGACCGCTCGTCGACGTGTACCCTTGCACTGGCAGGCCCAATCCGATGGCTGGATTATCTTTTTTATAATCAATACATTAAGGGTCGTTCGGAAAGGAGTCATGGGCGCTTGCATCCCATGTCGAGACTCGATTTCGCTGGCGTTCCGAACTGAACTCCGGATCCAGCGACGGCCGTCAATGCGGTTTGCGAATAGCACCGCCATGGACGCAATCGGCAGGAGGGCAACCAGCGCAGCTCTTAACGATCCCACCTTGGCTGCAGAGGTTCAGCAAGTTTCGTCGCGACCAGATGTTGGCTGCGATGCGCTACGGCTCAATGGCGCAGTGGCACGGCCTCACAGGAATTGGTACCGCGAAGATCAGCAAGTATTGCGGCCAGGTATTTGGTGCACACTCCTGCACTCCCGGCGTCGCCACGCAGTTGCTTCACGCCAGGCTCGCACCTTCTTACTGCGCCGCCGGCTCCATGTGATATTGCTTTAGCTTGCGGTACAACGTCGTCTTCCCTATTCCCAGAATCCGCGCCGCCGCCAGCTTATCCCCGGTTGTCTGCCGCAACGTGCGCAGGATCGCTCGCCGCTCCAGTTCTTCGAGCGGCAGTAATTCGTCTTTTTCCGGTGCGCGCTCGCTGGTCGGGTACTGCAGGTTCGAAGGCAAGTCTCCGACGTGCAGGATGGGGCCGGAGCCGAGCGCCACCGCGCGCTCGATGGCATTCTCCAGCTCGCGCACGTTACCCGGCCAGTCGTAGGCAATCAGCCGCCGCATGGCGTCCTCGGAGATGGTTCGCGCCGGACGCTGTGGATCGCAAAATTTGTCTAAAAAGGAAGTCACCAGCAGCGGGATGTCGCTCTTGCGCTCGCGCAGGGCCGGCAGCTTGATTTGCACCACATTCAGCCGGAAGTACAAATCTTGCCGAAAATTTCCGGATTTGATGCCCACTTCAAGATCCCGGTTGGTAGCCGCGATAATCCTCACGTCGATGCGCCGCCGCTCGGTCGAGCCCACTGGCTTCACTTCGCGCTCTTGCAGTACCCGCAGCAGCTTGGACTGTAAATCCACGGGCATTTCGCCAATTTCATCCAGAAACAACGTGCCGCCGTTCGCCGCCTCCAGCAACCCTTGCTTTCCGTGTAGGGCCCCGGTGAATGCGCCTTTCACATAACCAAACAGTTCGGACTCAATCAGTGTTGGCACCAACGACGAGCAATCCACCGGCACGAAGGTGCGCTCCTTGCGCGCCCCGGAGTAGTGCACGCTTCGCGCCACCAACTCTTTGCCCGTGCCGCTCTCTCCCAGGATCAGCACTGGATATTCGTGCTGGCTCACCTTTTGAATCGTTTTGTAGACCCGTTGCATTCTTTCGGACACGCCGATAATGCCGCCGAACCCCGGCCGCGTACGCAACTGCTCCCGCAGCAATTGATTTTCCTGTTGCAATTCGACTGCGCGCGAAGCCCGCTCCAATCGTGCGCGCAACTCCTCGATACGAAATGGTTTTGTGACATAGTCGATCGCGCCCATCCGGGTGGCCGCCACCGCCGAGTCAATCGTTCCGTATTGCGTCAAGACGATGACCGGCAAATTCGGATGCGTGTCGTGAACGCGCTTCAACAGTTCCAAACCGCTGGTGTGCGGCAGCATCAGATCGGTCAGCACGATATCGACGGCAGAGTTCTCCAGGATGTCGATGGCCTCTTCCGCGGTGGCCACCATCGTCGCATTCATGCCCGTCAACTGCGCCACTTCTCCGCATGCCTCGCGAATGGTCGGCTCGTCATCGACGATTAGAATATTCATAGGCGCGGTTCCGCGCTGGACTACCGCTTCTTCACTCATCGTGACCATCTTCATCCTCCATGTCGCTGTCGACCCACCCCATGCCTGCATCCCCGGTTCCATTTCAGGAACCTCATTCTCTATTCATAAATCAGTATATTACCTATGTCGTATTAAAAATGCACCTCCCGTTTCGGTACGGCGCGTCTTCCCAGTCCTTCGGCCCGGCATCCGTAACACCCCTGCCCTAAGCCCGTTGCAGGAATGGCACCCGCTCCGGCGGTAGGTCCATTTCGGGCCTGAGTCCGCTCGAACTTTCGGGACGCCCCGCTCCAAAAGAAAACGAGCCCTTCGAAGTCTCCCTCGAAGGGCTCGTAAGACTTGGTTGAATTGCCGTTCCCAGTCCGCCGCGCGCCAGCTTGAATCCCCAACGCGCGGCGAACCGGTTACACGTTTAGTAGGTTGCGCCCTCCGGCACGAAGATGAATTCGACACGGCGGTTTTCTTTCTCCGTGCCCTTCTCCGTTGAGGCTTGGCCCGTCCGCGTCGTGCTGCGTGACGCGTCGATGCCCTTCTCGCCGAGGTACGCCTTCGCCAGGTCCGCACGGCTCTGTGCCAGCTTGGCAGCCTTGGGTTCCTTCGGATCGGCGTAGCCCACGATGACCACCTTGGCGTTGGGATCGCTCTTCAAGCGCAACGCCACGTCGTCGCCGACGCGCTTGCACAGGTTGTCGAAGCGCGCCTGGCCAGGCTTGATGTAACCGCACTCGCCAACCTTGGTCGCTTGTGGCGGTGGTGGCGGTTGCTGCACGTCAACGTTGGCTTGTCCGTCGGCCTTGTCGCCGCGCGAGTCGGTGACCGAGCAATTCACTTTGTAACTGCCCGATGTGAGACCCGTCGAGTCAAACGTTGCGGTTGGACCATTGCCGGTAACCTGTCCGCCGGTCGCCGAATAGCTATAGGTCAGGTCCAAATTGTCCGGGCTGCTGGCCGTCGACGTAATCGTCGACTTTTCGCCAGGAGCGACCGTGCTCGGGTTCGCCGAGCAGGAAATGCTTGGCGGGTGATGGGGCCTTTCCTGGACGGCAATGTCCGCCGTGCAGGAAGCCGTACCGCCCTTGCCATCGTCAACCTTGGAGGTCACGGTGTACGTGCCCACCGCCACTCCCGTCGAGTTCCATCGCGCGTCCGGTCCGGTGCCATCCACCGCGCCACCAGTCGCTGTGTAGCTGTACGTCAGCGGGAGACTTGCCGGACTGCTCGCCGTCACGTGGATCGCCACGGGATCGTTCGATCCCTGATACACAGACGTCGGATTCGCCGAGCACGACGCGGTCGGAGGTCCCGACGGCGGGGGTGGCGCCGTTGGCGGGAAACCCCAGCGGAGCACGATGCCGCTTCCCGCTCGGAAGTTATTCTGGCGGAACGTCGAATTCACGTAGGTGCCCGACGCGTTGGTCATCAAGTAGTCGAGCTGCGCAAATCGCCAGGCGATATGCTTGGTGATGACGATGTCAACTCCGCCGCCGGCCGCTAGCGCGAAAGACTGCTGGTTGGCAATTCCGGTCACCTCCGGGCCGGCGCGGAATCCGCCGACCAGAAATTCGACGAACGGAACGAAGTGATCCCGTCGCAGGTTCAGCCGCGGACCAAACAGCCAGGTCTGGAAGCCGCCCGACGCGGTCCCGGTTGGCGTCGCCCTTGTGAAGTTGTACCCGGCGACCTCCGCCGTCAGCCCGAGGATCCGATTGGGGTTGTACGCAAAAGACAGCACTTCGCCGTTGTTGTTCCACGATGCGAACCCTGAACCGGGATTAAAATTGATGTAGCTGTACAAGCCTGCGACTTCGAATTTCGGCGTCAACCTTCCCGGGGCAGTGTCCTGGTCGCCAGAGCTAGAGCTTGGCGCCGGACCCGGAAACGGGGTTGCCCGCGGTACATCCGGCACCGCGAAGCTGGTCCTCGGCGGAACCGCATTCGTCGTCTCCGCCGTGCTCGTGGTATCCGCTGTACTCGCCGTCGTGCTGTCATCCGGCGCCTTCGCGCCGTCACGCGTCCCATCTGCACCCTGCTGAGCCCATACCGGCAGCGCCAGCATCGCGCTCATTGCCACCACTGTCAGACACAACCTGCGCATCGTAGTCCTCCCAAAAAGATTCTTCCTTGGAAATCGTGATGTTATTACGCGCTCACCGGGTTTCACCCCACTTCTGCCAGTGAACAGCGTCAGACGCGTTGCAGCCTTACTTTGCTTCTTCCGCGGACTTAGCGGCACTTCTCCCCAGGTATCCTTGGAACATCACCCAGGGGTTTACTTCACGAGAAGCAGCAAAGCGCGGTGACCATAGGGTATTCCACACGCCGCCATTTTCGCAAGGCTTTCCTGCAAGCCACCGGCTCCCGGCTCTCGTGATTTCCCTATTGCGACGTTTGCTCGGCCCTTTCGAGGTACAGCCCCATATTGCGTGTTCGGATCATCGTGGATTCGAACGCGTGTCCCCGAAACTTGAACTTTTCCGTCTCACACGCGACTCCGCGCGGACATCCTAAGTGTCTTCCACGCCCCACGATTCTCACGTTGCCTCGCGCGGCCTTGTCACCCGCTACCGCGAGGACGATCCCTTGTTCGCGGCCGCCTGATTGGCATCGGCATCGAATATCGTTACTTCCACACGCCGGTTTTTCCCGCGGTCATCGCGCGTCTTCTGATCGTTTACCGGCTTATCCTTACCCAAGCCGACGATCTGTGTCCGGAAGACCGGCACGTTATGCTGTGCCACCAGATACGTCTGCACCGCCTCGGCGCGCCGGCGGCTCAAGTTCAAGTTGTATTCGGCGGAGCCGGTCTTGTCCGTGAAACCCTGCACCGCGATGAAATACCGCTTCAAGTTTCCCACTTGCCCGGTGACCAATTGATCGAGCTGCTGCTTGCCGTCCGCGGTCAATTCCGCGGAATTAAACTTGAACAACACCGTGGCATCTCCAGCGGTCCGGTAGTCGTCCAGGTTCGCGATGCGCTCGCTGAGTTCACCGCGCAGCTCGTCCTTCACCTGATCCGATTTCTTCGACGCCGCATCGGCCCTTCCCAGCGCGTCCCCTGCTCGCGCGTCTGCCGAAGTCGCCTTCTCATCCGCGGCGCTGATCTTGGTCTCCGCCTCGTCCAATTGCTTCTGCGTGTTCTGTTCCTTCTGATCGACGTCATTCACCTTCGCGTTCACCGGGCTTACCTGGTCCGATACGTACCTCTTCGTGGCGCAACCTCCCAAGAAGACCACGCCAGCCAGAATCGTAATTATTGTTAGCCTCATCGGTTTCCTCCTTCCACAATTCGCTCCACTCCGCCGGTGCGGTAAAACCTCGGCGACGCGGGCAGGCTGGTCGGACACTCAAATGACACACACGCCACTTCGGGCACGCTCAGACCTTAGATGTAGCGGCAACCCGGTTGGGTGGCAGTCAAATCGAGCTAAAACCTGAATTCACTTAAGCTCTGTCGCCCGCCCTCCGTCCGCCAGCGTACCCACCTTCCGCGTCCTTCCATAGCCCACGAGCATCTGATCTCCACCAGCGCGAATTGCGCCCTCGCGTTTCCCCGCGCGTCGAGTGAGCAAGCATCATAAGGACCCGCGTCATATCGAATTCAGGCAACAGCGGCGTCTTCACGCCGTAGACCCTCGCTGCTGGGTGCGGCGAAAAAGACCCTTAGCTGTTGGTGCAGCCGAAATTTTCGAGGAGAGAAAAGCATGAAACTTACATTTAGCGCAGCGTTGCTCGCCTTGCTCGTAGCCACGCCGGCCTTTGCCCTGCAGGAGCCCGACAAGGACAAACCGCAACAGGAAGAACCCAAAAAGGAAGAGCCAAAAAAGGAAGATCCCAAGAAACAGGAGCCCGATCGGCAGCAACCCCAGGAAAAAGAAAAGCAGCAGCAGGACAAGGCCCAGGCCGATAAAGCCAAGCAGACTGACAAGCAGCAGCAAATCGAAAAGGCCAAGCCGGACAAACCCACGCCAGAACACGCTCAACAAGCCCAGGGCGGCGGCAACGGCGGCCGCACCATTAAAGAAACAGACTTTCGCGCTCACTTTGGCCGCGAGCACACCTTCCGCGTCGCGCGCCGCGACGATCGCCGCTTCAACTATGGCGGCTATTGGTTCGTCTACAACAATCCCTGGCCCGTGGGTTGGAGCTACAGCGATGAAGTCTACGTGGACGAAATCGATGGCCAATATTATCTGATCGATCCGGTCCACCCCGGCATCCAGCTCCTGGTGGTTGTCTCCGACTAACTTCTGCGTCGATTCGGGGCCGGACTCTTCCGGCCCCCAGTTTTCACATTCGACCCAGCGCCCGAAGGATGAGACTTCAAACCATCGGAAATTTAAATCACGTCGCGGTTTTCTCGCGGCAAAATCTCAGGAGCCTCTATGCCGTTACCCCGCATGTTTGCTGTCTTGCCGTTCTTCCTGGCCTCCGCCCTCATCATCGTCGCGGGTTCAGCAGGTTGTAATTCCAACGATCCCGATCAGCGCGCGCGCGACGAAAAAACTCGCGACGAAGACGCCAAAGCCACCGAGCGCGCCAAGCCAGAGCTCGAAGAGGCCGGCAGGAAACTCGGCGAAGCCGCGCACGACGCTGCCGACGAAGCGCGCGCCGTCGCGCAGGGCGTCCGCGATGGCTTAAACGATGGCCAGCACCCGCTCGTCGATCTCAATTCCGCTTCCGAGACTGAGCTAATGAACCTGCCCGGCGTCGCGCGTCCAGCTGCACACAGAATCATCGCCGGCCGCCCGTATCGCGACAAACACGACCTGCTCGACAAGAACATCCTCTCCGGTGCCGAATACCAAAGAATTCGCGACCAGGTCACCGCGAAGTAAGAACACGGAAAGTGTCCGAAGAAGAGGATGTTCAGCGGATCAGAGTCGGTCTGAGAGCGGGGCTCTCGTCAGGGCCGCGAAAACATTGGTTGTCCCCGTCTAACAGGTTCACCCTATGGACCCGCACGCGCTTCTTCGGCATCCTACTACCAGCGGTCGTTCCACAGGACTCTCCCCA
>Ga0187871_10001743_pt1 | contig 18535 bp, 12 predicted proteins | sample June2016WEW_16_1_FD_132988 | JGI IMG/M metagenome (GOLD analysis project Ga0187871, IMG submission 132988) | Peatland microbial communities from SPRUCE experiment site at the Marcell Experimental Forest, Minnesota, USA - June2016WEW_16_10 | ecosystem: Environmental > Terrestrial > Soil >...
AGGTGGCGGCAGAATTGCCGGAAGGCCTGGGTTCCGCCCTGAACCCGCCTCAGCGTGGAATGGATGCGACGAGAATCATTATGAAGAACGATTAACTCGCTGACGAAGCCTTCGACTCTGGAAGAACCGGTGTCCCGCTCCAGGATCAGGATGGGTTCAAAGCGTTCATGGTCAATGCCTCGTATGAGCTCCGCGAGCTGACCTTCTGCCCCGCCTCGCTCCAGCGAGCCAATGACATAGCAGATCTTCGTTCTGCGAGAAGGCTTCATCGCGCAGGCCATGCTCGCGGTCCCTGTGCTGTTTAGCGGTGTGCCCTGGGCGGAGAACGCGGAGGTCTGTGCCGCGTCTACACGAGGCATTTCGAGTGGTCGTTGGCTGAGATTCGACACGCCTGATCCAACCACGCCTGGAACATTAGTACATTCCAAAGCTGATATTGCCAGCATCTCTTGCCAGCCAGGTGCTCGCTCCATAGGCGGCGAACCATCTGCGAATCGAAGAACCCCTCTTGCTGCAAACGTACGGGATGGAGGAGTTGTTCAGCCCAGTCCCGCAGTGGCCCTCGCAACCAGTTGCCTAAGGGTACCCCAAACCCCATCTTCGGACGGTCCATGAGTTCGCGAGGCAAGAACTGGTAGAGCAGTTGCTTGAGGATCCACTTCTGCTCTTTGCGCTTTATCTTCAGCGACAACGGCAGTTGCCACGCGAACTCGACTAGCCGGTGGTCCAACAGAGGGACTCGCGCTTCCAGGCTGACTTTCATGCTGGAGCGGTCGACCTTGGTGAGGATGTCGTCAGGCAGGTAGCTCACCTGGTCAAGCAACATCATCCGATCGGCAAACTGAGGAATGCGGGCTTTCCATGTGCCGTTGGTGAATGCGGTCGGAAGTTCACTACCTTGAATCGTAATCGCTTCCGGATTGTGCACATGGGAAGTCACGAGGTGATAGAGCTGCTCAGGTGATTTAGCATGCAGCAGGGAAGACAGTCGCTCCATCTTGTCTCCCGGCCGCCGCTGAAATACGCCGGCAGGAAGCCATCCCCGCCCCATAGACAGGATCGACTGCCATGCATCCGCCGACAGAACCAGGAACGCGGAGGCCACAGCAGGCCGCAGAAACCGGGGCGTCCGCCGGATGTAACCCCACAGCTGTTCGGTGATCACGTAGCGCGTATAACCGCCGAACAACTCGTCGCCGCCATCCCCCGACAAGCTAACCGTCACGTGACGGCGCGCCAGTTCCGAGACCAACATCGTGGGAATCTGGGAGGGATCAGCAAACGGCTCGTCGAAGCAGTCCGCCAGGTGGGGGACGAGGTCGAGCGCCTCTTTGGGCGTGACGTACAACTCAGTATGCGCGGTGTGCAGATGGCGGGCAACCTCAGCGGCAAAGGGCGCCTCGTTGTAGTCCGCTTCCGTAAAGCCGATGGAGAAAGTCCGCACTGGTTGCGCGCTTTGCGACTGCATGAGCGCAACCACCAGGGACGAGTCGATTCCGCCCGAAAGAAAGGCCCCGAGCGGAACATCGGCCACCATGCGAAGGCGAACAGAATCCTTCAGCAACTGCAGAAGCCTCTCCAGGGCCTCCTTTTCATCGTCTGGTACAAGGTTCGAAACTCCGCGTTCGGCAACCGCCTGCGCGCTCCAGTACCGTTCAGGTTCGGCCAGGTTAGCCGAGGAAGACAAGCGCAGAATCGATCCCGGTGGCAGCTTGCTTATACCTTCGTAGATGCTGTACGGCTGAGGGATATAGTTGTGGCGCATCAGGAGAAGAAGTGCCCCGCGATTGATCTCGCAATCGAATGCGGGGTGGGCACGCAACGCCTTCAGCTCAGAACCAAAAAGTAGAACTCCGTTACTGTGTCCATAGTAAAGCGGCTTGATGCCGAGCCGATCGCGAACCAGGTAAAGTTCCCGTTCCTGCCGGTCCCAAACGGCGAAGGCAAACATCCCAATGAAACGTTCGACTGCGCCTCGGATTCCCCATTTTTCGAAGGCGGCGAGCATCACCTCGGTATCGGAGTGGCCCAGCCAATGAATTCCCGGAAGCTGAGCGCGCAATTCTTCGAAATTGTAGACTTCGCCATTGAAGACAAGGACATAGCGGCCGGAGGCCGAAGTCATCGGCTGATGGCCTTCTTGCGACAGATCGATGATGGAGAGACGGCGATGTGCCAGCGCGAGACCGACAGACGGATCGGCCCACTCGCCGTGATCATCCGGACCACGATACCAAATCGCGTTACCCATGAGGCGGGCGGTATGGATAAGATCCATCCCGCCACGTGAGTCCCAAAAGCCTGCTATGCCGCACATAGAAATTAGACTATCGATTGTTGTAGTTGTTGGTTGATACGCCGGGACAGAGATTCCGAATTACACGCAGACCGAAGCGACCCCGAGGTAGCCACGAACCGGAACCTCGGAATTCAGATTCGCGTATGGCCTCTCAGTTTCTTGCTGGTGTTTGCGACGACCCTGCCAGGATATGAGTCACGAACGTCACTGGCGATACGCATCCCCAGTCGCTTCCAGGGACTCTCCGGATCGGTACCGTCCCACTTGTATTTGGCAACCACGTACATTATGCCAACTACCAGGAAGGACCAGGTGAAAAGCAGCCCGAGGACGAGAAGCCGAGGACTGGTTCTGCGATCTGGCACCTTTCCCATGTCGATGATGCGCAACTGGGGCGTCTCTTTCACCTCTTCCAGTCTGGAGATTTCATATTCCTTGACCAGAGCTTCGTAAACCGCCTCCTGGACTTTGACTTCGCGGAAGAGGTCGGCATAAGTCACACCCACCACGGGCAGGCGTGAGATCGAAAGGTAGTCCATATCGCCGCTGCCGCTTCCGCTCGCTGACCCTAACCTGTCGGTGGTAGCGCGAAGTTGAGCGACGCGCGCTTCTGCGCTCTTGACACGAGGATGGTCGGGACCGTAGATCTGGCGCAAGCCCTGTACTTCGGATTGCGCTACAATCAGCTCTCCTTCCACCTTGCTGGCGACTTCAAAAGCCGCTTTACCTTGCTCCTTAATGTCGAGCGCCGAGTTCTTGCTGGCGAACTGGCCTAATTGTTTTTCAGCAGCAGTCAAATCGCTGCGCGCCACGTCAATCCTCTGCCCCAGAAACTCTCGCTCGCGGTGGGCAGCCGAGGTGTTCAGTGATTTCAACACCCGATCGAGCTCGTCCGCATAGGCGTTCGCCATTGCGGCCACGCGAGCGGGATCTTTGTCGCCAACGGTCACGGATACAATTCCGCTCTTCTTATCGTCGACGATGATGGTGCGGTTCGAAAGCTCCCTCCGGGCTGCGTCATAGCCCTTTACACGATAGAGTTTACGCAAATCGAAGCGATTGATCACTCCATCCAGTACGGTGTCGCTGCGCAAAATCGCGGCGCAGAACGCGCCGGGAGTTCTTCCCAACAGGTCGGAGAAGATGCCCAGGTTCGGCAGGGCACCAGCTCCCGCGCCCCCAGCTCCCCCGGCCATCATCATCATAGAAATGTTGGACGTATTCTGCGAAGGCAGCAGCCGAGTCGTAGATTCAAACCTCGGCGGCAGCACCAACCTCAATACGATCGCCAGCGCCACCCCGGCCAAAACCCAAAACATCAACAACCGGCGCTTCTCCCAGAGCAGCTCCAGGATGCGGTAAGCATTAAAATGCTCCCGCACCAACGAGTCTTCCAGGGTATCCGGCGAGCCGTTCAGTAAATAATCCGATTTGCGGGTATCGATAGGCACAACTTTTTCTCAGAAATTATGAGCCACTGCGGCGGTGATGGCCAAGGCCGAAATTAACTGTGCCGTATTCAACACGTTTTTCCAGGTCGCCGACTCGACCATGATCTTCTCAGGCACAACGATGGTGTCTCCAGGAGAAACCAGGACGTCCTCGATGGAGTGGAAGAAATTTCCACTGTCGTTGCCGATGACTCGTCCGCTGGCCTGGATCACATAAAGTTTCTTGGTGTCAGCATAACGAGTGGTTCCACCCGCCTGCTTCAAGTATGACCCTACGCTCTTGCCGGGGGTATAAAGCAACGCCGTACTATTGGCCACCTGACCAGTCACCATGACAAAGTCAGGTTGCTTAGGAATAAACAGGCTGTCGCCGTTGCGCAACGTCACGTCGTATTCGCTATTTTCCCACTCGGAGAAATTGGTGGAGATTCGAATTACGAGCCGCCCTGAAGCCGGCTGGCTGCGCAAAGCGGCCAAGATCTGGTCTCTTTGTTGCTGGAAAGCTTCTGCCGAGCCATTGCCCGAAGTGTCGGAATACTTTACCGGGCTAGGACTGGTTTCGATTTTCCGGATAACCAATAGTTTGTTTTCCTCACTCAACGCCTTGACCTGCAGGCGCTCGAAGACGGCCGCGCGCGGATAAGCCAGTGGCAGAAAGCCACCCGCGCGGCGCAGGACGGAGCTAAGGCGCTCGCCGGGCTCGATGCCATAAGATCCCGGGAATTTCACCTCGCCGGCTATCAAAACCGAGGCGCCGATGTCTCTCCAGCCGGCTATCTGCCGTATGCTCACGGCATCTCCCGGCTTCAGTAACAAGTCGTTGCTTGAATCGCCTGCGGCTATCTCCAGCAGGTTTACCTGCTTTTGCTCAATCTGCACCGACTGGCCGTTCACGATCTTATAGCTGGCGACCAGTGCGTCCTGTTTGTAGGCGCTGCGCCGGAAGCCACCCGCGAGGCGGATTAAGTCGCTCACCCGCATGCCCGAGGATAGCGGATAGGTACCCGGCCGCAGTACCTCACCGCTGATCGTCACTTTGGGAGGGTCGACGGTATATCGCCCAAAGACCCGGATAACGTCGAAGGCCCTCAACTCGGGCGCCGGATCCTTGCCGTCCAACACGCCAATCAGGTCGAAGTTGATGGCGGTAGGCGTCAGGTCCGGACCGACCAACCGAATGATTTCGGCATGCGCACCGGGTTCGGGCAAAAGATCGCTGTACGAGCGCACCAGGTCGGTCACCTTCATCCCTTGGTGGTAGGCGTACTTTCCGGTGCGGAAGGCATGGCCTTCAACATAAACGCTTTGTCCGGTAAAGGGGCTGATGGGCGCTACATAAATGCGATCACCATCCTGAATACCATAAGCAACCAGGGCTGCCTTCACGGTCGCATCATCGGCGTCCGGGGGAATCGGCACGGTGCGTGTAACGTGCCGTTCGTGAGCTTCCACCCGATCAATGGAAATCTGCCACAATGACGCATCTGGCTGCGTGCCTCCCGCCAACTCCAGAACCTCCGCGAGAGACTTTTCGTTGCGCAATTCGTACATTGCGGGACGGTGAACGGCGCCGTCGATTGCAATCTGCGTTCCTGCCGGGGAAACCAGGATCGAGTCGCCCGACTGCAGGCGCTGCGTGTCGGTACGAACGCCGTGGAGGAGAAGATCGTAGAGATCGACGGTTTCCACCAGCCGCTCACCCCGATAGTGACGCACTAGCCGGAGCGATCCTCGACTGGTCGGACCGCCGGCAGCGTAGAGGCCGTTCATCACGGTCGAGAGCGCACTGATGTCATACGCACCCGGGCGTTCGACATCGCCGACAACATAGATACGAACCGTCCTCAGCCGAGCCAGGGACAGATCGACCTTGGCGTCGTTGAAGCGGCGCATCATGACATCCTGAATTGACTGCTCGGCCGCGTGCATGCTCAAGCCGGTTACCAGCAACGTGCCGCCACCCGGCAGATTGACTCGTCCTTCGGGATCTACCACCGACCGCAGCCGTTGCGGATAGCCCCCCGATACGTCGACCGTGACGGAGTCGCCCGGACCCAGGACGTAATCCGGACCGACCGGAATGTCCATCGCCAGCTTTTCGCTATTCCCCGAGTTGTTCTTGAATACGCTGGCCCCGAAACGCTCAATGGCTTTGTTCGATTGTATCGAGTACTGCCGGTACAGATCGCGCAAGGCGGGGTTGTCGGGATAAGGGTTCTTGGCAGATTTCGGCAAAGGAGGGCCTGGCGGCGGGGTGTAGAGAGGCGTAATCGGTCGTCGTTGTTGTTGCGGCTGGGTTGGTTTCCTTATCGCTGCCGGATACGGACTTTGCTGGCCAGGAGGGACATTTCCATATTCACCACCGGGTTGGGCGACCTGTTGTTGCGGAGCCTGTTGCCCGGGTTGGAGTGGATACTGCGTCTCGCCTCCGGGAGGAACATTTTGGTATTCGTCGCCCGGAGCAGGCTGCTGTGACTGTGGTTGGTACGGCTGTTCGCTCTGCTGCGGGTACTGCTGCTGCTGCTGCGGGTACTGCTGCTGCTGTGGGTACTGCTGCTGCTGCGGATTTTGCTGCTGATACTGGGAAGGATATTGGTCATCCGCCGCCGGTATGTTGGCGCATGCGGTGCTCAATGCCAGTCCGTCATCCCCCGATTCTGAAGGCTGACCCTGGAGAGCTTGCTGGCAGCGATATTGTTGATCCAGTTGGTCATCAGGCGACTGTTGGTCGGTTGGCTGCTGATTGGAAACCTGGGGAGACGCCTGTCCCCAAGCGCTCACCGGCAAAACAATGGCTAAGAGGAGAACCCAAAGGAATGAGAGCAGATAAGCTGATCCCAGTCGGCAGGTATCCGCACCCCGTTCTCTTGCCAGTTTGAGCGTTGGGAGCCGTCCGGAGGCGACTCTTAGGGTGTCCTGTACTGATTTCACAATTGCGACGTTGAGCTGCGAATGAGTTACTACGGTACGATTCATGTACAACCTGATCCCACTCCCCGGAGAGACCCCGACTGGAGATGCCGAGATCTTCGCGTGTTTTCGGTGCTTAGCGATCCAGTTTAGGAGCCTCTCATGCGATTATGCCTGAGCACTTGTCGAGGCCGCTCTTCATGATACCTGCTGATCGCAATACTCGCGACCTTCTTCTCACAACCCTTCGATCAGGGTGATTGATTCCTTCAATCCAACAGTTCCTTTCACGAGATACCGCCCGCGGACGCGCTGCGGGCCCTTAGATGTTCAGGCGGAATTCGTTCCTGCACACCGGCTAATTCGCCAAAATAGGTGGGCACTGCGGATATGGCGGCGCGCTCCTTCTCCGCTGCGGCTCGGGACACCAACCGCAAACGTTCAAAGCCGGGCCGGGAAACCGAGCGCAAAACATGATCGAACATCTCTCCCGACCAGCGCACTCCGGTCAGCATAACGATCGTCAGCAACGCGTCGATCGCGAAAACCGCACGCAAAGAGTAGTCAAAACGGTTCAAGAACACAGCGGCGGTGACAAAAGCCAGCGAGCTGACGATCGCCGACTTCACGATGACATAGAAATAGCGACGGCTCAGGCGAGAGTCCTCTCGATAAGTACCATAAAGAGCTAGTGGAGGCAATTTGACCATCAGGGCAATAAGGCACAGGGCCAGATACTCAGGAATCTGTGTGCCCGCAAGATGTCCGAACCGAAGCAAGAAGGCCAAATACAGGGAAAGCGCCATAACGCACATATCCAGTAAAATTGTGCCTATCTTGCTGACGGCCGACTGCAACAAGGCCGGCAGAAGCAACGTAAAGACATTGGTTCGTGAAAGGTATTCATCCGGCAGGCGGAGGCGCGCCAAATGCACCCAGAAGAGGGTTGCGATCAGTAAGAAGACCCCCAGCAGACCCAAGCCTTGCTCCGGCCACATTCGTTTACATAGCACTGCTACGGCCCCGCTCAGCACCGCTAACGCGTACAGCAAAAGCACAGCCCGCGTTTCGCTGATCCCCATCAGCACCAGCCGGTGGGAGGTATGGTCGCGGGCGCCAGCCGATATCGCACGCCCATGGAGTCTTCTGGTAACGCTCACGAGGGCTGTATCGAAGACCGGAATAAAGAGAACCAATACCGGAATGAAGAGAATGGAGGTGACCGTACTCAAATGCTGAGTCGCCAAAACGGAGGCGCATCCCAAATAGTAGCCGATCACCAAGCTTCCGGTGTCGCCCATGAAAATCTTGGCCGGCTTGAAGTTGAATACTAAGAATCCGGCAAGCGCTCCCGCGAACATCAGGTTAGCCAAACGCAGCGCCGGGTCGTTCGCCAGAAAGGCCAAAATGACTGCGGCAATCGCTCCCACCCCGGCGGCCAATCCATCCATGTTGTCCAGCAGGTTGAAGGCGTTCGTAATACCGACAATCCAGAACACGGTAAAGCAGACATTAATCCAAGCCGCACTGCGAAACGGGTAAACAACCCCCAGATAAACAGTTACAGACGCAATGATCACTTGCGCCAGTAGTTTTGCTATCGGCCGCCATGACCGTATGTCATCCCAAAGGCCCACCATCCCGATGATAAAAGTAAATGCCAGCAGCCGACTCAGCCTGGACTCCGGATGGATGACCGCGCCAGTCACGACGAAGCTCAGCAGGATCGCCAATCCGCCGAACTGGGCGACCGCCTTGCGATGCCAACGATCAGGACGCGGCGCCACAACCCAGCCATAGCGCCTGCAAATCGCCATGGTCGCCCACGTCAACGCCGCGGACGCGAGGGCCACCGCGAAGGGGAGTACAACACTCTTGGCAGTCATATGTAACCTGTTACCGAACTTGGCGTTCGTTAAAATGCCGGTTTGACGCTGTAATTTGAGTTGGCAAAAGATAACATGGAATAATGTATTTGTCGCCGAAAATCGCAGGGAAAGCCCGGAAATGGGGTTGAATATAACACGTTAGTGGCGGTTAGAGTAATCATATTAATAATTATGCATACGAATGACTTGACGGGTTGATGAACAAGTTCAATGCCGGCGGCTTGGCTCTAGCTAAATCTGGGGACAACCGGAATCCGGTAGCCTCAGTTTTATCGGTAAGAGATCAGACGCGGCAGAGATTAATTGGGTATAAAGCAGAATGCTGTCGGTTCGAAGCGCGCCGTGGAAAGTCGTCGACTCCAGACTGGTGCTTCAGTACAATCAGACAGCGATTCCAGAGAGTACTATTGGTTTCGTTCTGCGCCGCCAGCCGGGGCTACGGGGCCAAAGGTTGCATTGGAGAGCTCTAGCCAATCGGGAATGAGTGCTGTCACACCAAGATTCATATCGGGCCGTGCGACAGGCACGGAATCCTCTTCTCAGAGCGCGGGTTCAGGAGCCTTATTTCGGGCGTTTGATTTCTGCCGCAGGGTCTGCTACTACGGCCGATGGCATTTGACATTCGCCGCCAGGAAGGGGAGTGAGGCTGACCTGGCGCACTCCGTTGCGTTTTGCAACATTGAGCCGCCAGTCGACTTTTCCTATGCTGATCCCTTCCTGTTCACGAATGGCGGGAAGACATACATCTTCTTCGAAATCTACTCCCGTACCAGCCATGGCGTTATCGCGTATTGTGAAATTCTGGGCCCAGGCCGCTGTACCGAGCCGCGGGTCATACTGGAAGCCCCCTATCATTTGTCCTATCCCTTTGTGTTTCATTGGGAAAACGAGATATACCTCATTCCTGAGTCGCTAGGTAACGAAACGGTCGATCTTTACCGCGCGGTAGCTTTTCCTGACCGCTGGGCGCTGGACAGAACTCTGATGGCAGGCGTGAAATTCGCCGATACCACGCTCCATTTTGAAGGAGACACCTGGTGGCTTTTCACCGGACACCAGGGCGCGGGAGCGAAAGCCATTTCCGAGCTGCACTTGTTCATGTCCGAGTCGCCGCAGGGACCTTGGCGAAGCCATCCCCGCAATCCGGTGGTCGTGGGCGAGCATTGCTCCCGTCCCGCGGGTCGATTGTTTCACATGGGCCCACAGCTCGTCCGGCCCGGGCAGGACAGCTCGCGTCTCTATGGCGAAGCCATTTGGCTGAACCGCGTTGACGTCCTCTCCCCGACCGAATATCGCGAGTCTCCCCTGATGCGCCTTGAAGCTGCTTCCCTTCCCCGCAGTTGCCGCACCCACACGCTCGATTTCAACGAGCATTGGCAGGTTCAGGACGGCTTGCGCTACGTTCCCCGTTTCCGCTGGTCCCGAGCGATCCTGCCGGAAATTCCGTTCCCGGCGAAGGCCAATTCCGATGAAGCTTAACCAGGCGCTAACGATTGTCAAAACGCGCAAGCCGACGGGCGAACCGAAGCTCTGTTTTCTTGCTTGCCTGCGTTACTTGCGGCTTGCAAGAGCCATCAGGGAATCGTCGCCGCGCTTGAGCATAAGGTTTACGGAGTAGAGAGGATGATGGAAATCGTGGAGTACGTATATGTGATCGTTCCACGGTTCTGCGTGCGGACGCATCCAGCGCAGCAGGTGAAGCGGAGCAACTTTCTTGTCTTCGTGTTGTTCATTAAATTCGCGGATCGCGCACAACTCCCCGGTCCAGGGATTATGACAGGCGTATTCAGGCCACATGATGTCGTCGAAATAACAATACACCCGGGGCAAACGAGTTTGCTGAGGCAGGTCGAACACGGTGAAAGCCGCCATCGTCGAGCTGTAGTAATCGAGGTCGAACGAGACAAAACCGATTGGATACGGGCTGTTTTGTAGCTCCTGCACGGTCTCTTTGACGTCCCCCAGGACCAGCCGCGTGTCCGGAAGAAGCTGTTTCCTCAGCCTGGTTTCATCCATTTTGTAAAAACCGCCGCCCCACACATAGGGCAGGTCGCGATAGTCAGAGCTATCGGGCATTCCCGTTCCCGTATCGAATCCCCAGACAGAAACGGCGATTCCAAAATGACGAGCAAGCTCGCATGCGGTGCTCTGTAGCGCCAACAGGCCGTTCCCCCCGGCCACTCCAAACTCTATGACAGAGATTCCGCTCAACCCGAGAAGCTTGGCTTGCTCCGCGGCATGGAATACTCCATATGCGTAGTGAGGACGCGGCCAGCCTCCAAAACGAGTGCGCATCTCCACCGAACCAATCGCAATCGGAGATCTGCGCCACAGAAGCCTCACTTCGGGAATGCACGTGAGCCATCCCAGTAGCCGGTCACCAACCCTCTGGACAATCCTTGTCGAACTCATAGATGAAGCAGACCCCAAGTACCGCTGACTTTGGTTGAAACTTGAATCGACGGCAGCATCAATCACCCTCATGAAGGTACGCCGCATCGCCGTCGGCCATCTGATAGCGAACGGTTTCCGGTCCCTTACCTTTCCGGATCCATAGTCGCAGCGGCACCCGTCCACAGCGCGGAAAGCCCGCTTGCCGTAGGGCCTGGGTTTCAACGTTGGTGTTCGCGACCGCGGCGAGTTCCGCTACTTGCGGATAAGTTTTCGCCTGCCGGGAAGCGAGCGTAAACAGAATCCGCCAATCGTCAACCTCGTCGGAGTCGATCCAGGCGTCTGCGATTCTGCACTGCCTGGCTGCGAGAGTAAGCACAAAATAACCGGCGATTACCCCATCGCGCTCGACCAGATGAAATTTTCCGGGTGCAGCCGGACAATTCAGCAGGTAGGTAATCTCCGCAGCGGTTCGCTCGAAGATTGCGCGTTCTTGCTGCCGGAGCCGCGGGGTTGGGAACTGTAAGCTCTGCAGCTCAGCCGGTAGCACATGACGAACACGCCAGGCCGGCGGCACAGCGCCAGAATGACCTCGGGCGGCAGCAAGTAGAAGGTTTCGCCCGAGACGCCCTGCGGCGGTTCGACCGCGGAAGGCTCCGGGCAGTCGCGCCAGCAGGCGCAAAGGAAGAAAAAATCGGACCGCGGTGCCAACCGGCTTGAAGCCGAGTGCGGGAAGAATGGCCTGGGCAGTCGGACTGCCGCCGGCCACGAAAACACCATCCGCCATCTGGCCAACCCGCTTCAACAGCGTAATGCCTGCGCCGGTGCAATCCCGGAGCGCAGCCCAATCGATGAGATTGACAATGCGCAATCGCTGACCCGCACTGGAACAAGTCAGCGGGATAACGGAGCCGTGCGCTACGACTACTCCCTCCCGCTCCATGACGAAGCTCCGGCTGCCCTCCCAGGCGGGAAACTCGCGCCAATATTTCCAGCACATCTGTTCCATGCCTAAACCCGGGTGACCGGGCGGCATTCTAAAGACCTGTTGCATTAATTGTGAGATTGCGCCTGCGTCGGCCGGCCCTGTTGGTCGGAACTGAGATTTCATGATGGCAGATTTTGTGCGGTGGGTTATGGTTCAGCGGCAGCGCCTTCGTTGCCGGCGCTGCCTGACCACCCAGCATAACCGAAGCCGCGGCTCAACAGCACAGCGCCGGGCATTGCAGAAACCTCGCCGTCAAGGACCGGGGTTTCGCAGCCTTATCGACCGCTCGAGGCCACAAAGACTGCTTTCTTTTTTCGCACCTGCTCTTGAATGAAACCGATGACGTCACGGAGGATATCGTCCAGCGAATGCTTGGGCTGATAGTTAAGCCGCTCTCTCGCCTTCGAGATATCCGGAATGCGGCGCACCATGTCTTCAAAGCCAGGACCGTAAGCCTCGCTGTAGGGAATGCACTGAATTGAGCTGGAGGATCCCGTAAGAGCGATGATGCGGCGCGCCAGCTCAGAGATACTGATCTCTTCCGTATTCCCCAAGTTGAAAATTTCGCCCACGGTTTTATCGTCACCGGCAATCGCCATAAGACCGTCAATTACGTCGGACACATGGCCGAAGCACCGCGACTGCTGGCCGTCGCCAAATACGGTGAGCGGCTCTCCCAGCAGCGCCTGCCGTACTAAGGTAGGCACCACCATTCCATACTGTCCAGTCTGACGAGGGCCCACGGTATTGAAAAGCCGTACAATGGTCACCGGCAGCTTGTGCTCGCGATGATAAGCCAGCGCCAGAAACTCGTCGATCGCCTTCGAGCAAGCATAAGCCCAGCGATTGTTATAGGTGCTGCCCAGTACGAGATCGTCGGTTTCAGAGAACGGAAGCTTGTTCGACTTTCCGTAAACCTCGGAGGTCGAGGCGATGATGAGCCGGCGCCGCTTCTTGGCGGCAAGCTCAAGCACCACCTCGGTGCCGCCTACGTTGGTTTCGATGGTCTGTACTGGATGCTCAACAATGCGCCTCACTCCCACAGCGGCTGCGAGGTGAAACACGATGTCGACCAGGTCGACTAACTCCGCCATAAGCCGGCGGTTGAAAACTGAGTCGCCGTGAAATTCGTAATTGATGTTCGACCGAAACGACAGGATATTCTCCATGCTGCCCGTCGAAAGGTCATCAATTGCAAGCACTTCGTGGCCGGACGCGAGCAGGCGTTCGGAGAGATGGGAACCAATAAAACCCGCACCACCGGTGACAAGACAGCGCATCTGCTTACCCTTCTATCTGTACTGCAGGTTTACAAATTGTTGAACTTTGGTTGAGCCAGAAGGATAACACCGCTGGCCTGAATTGCAGTCGGAAAAATTTACCTGAGTTCACAGAGGATTTCTACCTAAAGAATCGATCAGCCAAACCGTGAATGTGCGAATCGGATAACTGCGCATCTCGATGACTTAGGCAGTGCTCGTCAAACAGGTTCTCCAGATCATTCGTGTTCATGATCAGCTTCCAGCCGCGATTGAGAGGCGATTGCCGAAAGTGGGTAGGTGACGCGGTGCGAGTTCAGCATGATCAGGAAAGAGTCGTCCTGGATCGGCTGCCCATGTCTCCGAATTCACCCAGTGTTTTGCCATTGAGCATGAGCGGCAAGGCTGCCCCCGCCGCAGAGCATGGGAACGCCTCGCGGTCAGTGGCTGCCGGGCGAGCGCAGCGCATTCAGCCATAACTGGCCGTGCGCTCGTGCCATCTCTTCGGTATTCCAGCGTGAACTCTTACCGGCGAACAACTGATGCAGCAAGCGATGTGTACCAATTGCGGCTGCCATTCCCAACGTGACCATAGAAGGATCGACATTGCAAACGACACCCTTCGCTGCGCAGCGGCCGAAGTAGTCATTGACTGAATCGAAAATCGGCCCAAGGTGCTCCTTAAACATCCGTTCGGATCCGCGCAGTTCATTGGCCGCTACACACAGCAGACGCAGCAACTGCGGCTCCTGCTCTTCTGTTTCCAGAAGGAACGTCACAATCAGGGGAATGACCTCCGCCGGATTGACGTCATTGGCCAGGCTGGTCTGCAAATGCCTGCCCAGTTTCAACTGTTTGAGCCGCGATTCCGCAGCCGCCCAGAACAGGCGGGCCTTGCGGGGAAAATGGCGGAACAGCGTCGCTTCGCTGACATCGGCCAGATGTGCGATCTGCCGCGTGCTGGTGCCCCTGAATCCCCGTTGCGCAAATAGTTGCACCGAAGCTTCAATAATTCGCACTTCAGTCACACTTTTGCCCGTGGTCTTATGCAAGGGGCTGCATCCCTCAGATGTTGTTTAATTCAGCTACTGGTGGCCAGAGGCGATGGGCTCGAGTTCGTCGATGTCGACTTCGACAGCGGCGCTCTTCATAATCAAGTCCAACGCAGGTATCCCGGGAATAGAGGCCTTTCTATGTGACCCTGCAACCATGTTTCCGGGGGATTTGTTTCTCCGTACAACGGGTGGAACAATTCGATCTCCCGCAACTCACAGTGTTTGACTACGACTTTCTCGTGCCCAGGAACGGTTTGGACGGCAACCAATCAGCTTCTGTAGGTTGATAGCGGATCAGTAGGTCTGAGGCGACGGAACTTGCTAAAGACTCCGTCAAATGGTTAACGTTGCACATAGCTCCGCCATCCTCACTTAAGTAAGAACCTTGTAAAGGCGCTTTGGCGAGTGTGGACACTCACTCTCAGCGTGGCGAATAACGTAAGGAAGTTAGGCCCCAAGTCTATGACTACTCTGGTTGAGCGTCAAGGGGAAAAAGCTCTAAGAAACAAAGTCTTTGCCCTTAGACGCTCCCTTGAGGGATTATCGTCTGGGTGAGAGAGATTGCTGACACTCATGCAGATGCATCATCCCGCCACTCGGCCGGAAAGCTTCTACGTTTGCGACGCTCAGAACAGCCGCCAAAATCCAACGCCGAGCAACCGCGGCGTGGCCGGGAACAACTGAGGGCGGGGGTGCGCTCAGCCGGAAGCCATGGCAACATTAGGAGGGTGCCAGGGCTCAATCGCGATCGGTCCTTCGATTTCAACGTGCGGCGTTTTTCACGAGACGCTGCGCGAAGAGCACGGCATCGGCTCAGCTATGCGTGGGTGAACGCATCGCCGCAAGGCGCGGGGCTGGTGGACCGGGGAGCTCGGAACGCAACCTCGGAACCTGGTAGGGATGCCTGCCGCATGAGGTACGGCTGCGTGGCATCGGCACGTTACGGGCGGAGGCTTGGACATTGAGTTTCCCCTGACGAGCTTAAGAATCAAGACGAAGAATTCAGTTACTATGGCGATGCATGGCTCGTAGCAGTCCTTTCCCCAAAACACGTGTTCGCAGTATTAAGAAGCCGAACTCGAAAAGACCATCGGGAGCCGCACCCGTCCTTGCAGGCAAGAAGCTTAACATCGCTCTTTGCCTCCTGCTCGCAGCCGCGACTATCGCCTTCTATAGCCCCGTCATCGGGCACTCCTTCGTTGTCCTCGACGATCGTGAGTACGTCGCGACAAATACCCATATTCGTAGCCTCGGATGGGACACCATCAAGTGGGCGTTTACCTCAACCAATGCGGCGAATTGGCATCCTCTGACCTGGCTCTCACATGCTCTCGACTACAAACTTTTCGCGCTGAACGCGACAGGCCATCACTTGGATAGCGTATTGATCCATGCGCTCAATGCTGTGCTACTTTTCCTCGGGTTGAGGTGGATCACAAAACGTCTATGGCCAAGCTTGCTGGTGGCTGCGCTGTTTGCCTTGCATCCCATCAATGTTGAATCGGTGGCGTGGATAGCGGAACGCAAGAACGTCTTGAGCACCCTATTCTTCCTGCTGACGCTGGGCGCTTACGCCTGGTACGCGCAAAGGCCTGGTTGGCGTCGCTATCTGCTCGTTGCCGCGCTGTTTGTTGCCGGATTGATGGCCAAACCCATGGTCGTCACGCTGCCCTTTGTCTTATTGCTAATGGACTATTGGCCGCTGGAGCGGATTTCGTTTGATGGACCTCGCAGTAGCACGACAGGCGCGCTGCCGGCAACCTTCTTGAAGCTGCTGCTGGAGAAAACCCCCTTACTCTTTCTCTCAGCGGCAAGTTCATGGATTACGCTGAAGGCGCAGCGAGCCGTTGTGCAAAGCTTCGAAGAGTTCTCGCTCGCAAACCGAATCCAGAATGCGATCGTGGCCTACTGTCTGTACCTTTGGAAGACGATCTGGCCTGCGGAGCTCGCGTTTTATCCGCATTCTCTAGGTGCTCTGCCGGCTTGGCAGTGGATTTTATCTGCTGCAACCTTGATAACCATCACTGCATTGGTAGTTGTTTTTCGCACAAAGCGCTATTTGCCAGTCGGATGGTTTTGGTTTCTGGGTACGTTAGTTCCGGCACTCGGTCTGGTGCAAGTGGGAGAGTATGCAATGGCCGACCGCTATGCCTATATCCCACTAATCGGAATCTTCATCATGATCGCGTGGGGTCTCGCAGATCTGGCAGAGGCGAAACATGTCCGGCCGGCGTGGTGTGCCATTGCAGCAGTCACCGTCTTGGCAGCTTTGGGCAGCGCCACCGTTCGGCAGATCGGCTATTGGGACAGCGATTACGATTTGTATTCGCACACGCTGCAATTGGCGGAAAGTCCGTTTGGGCATAATGCTCTCGGAATGGCGCTGATGAATCCCAGCTCGGAGATGACGCCACAGGAGTTGGAGAACTTCGCTTCCGAGCCGGCGCGGATCGACGAAGCCCGCCGTCACTTCGAGCGCGCCCTCGAACTGCGCCAGTCGCAGCAAGGGCCGAACGCATCGCTTTGGGACAAGGCCCGGACGTTGAACAATCTGGGCAATCTGGATCGCATGCAAAACCGCCTGGACGAGGCCCGCGAGCACGACGAGGCCGCGCTCAAGATCTACCGGCAGCTTGCGCAGCGCAATCCGGATGCATATCTGCCCTACTTGGCAGCGACTCTGAACAACATTGGAGCCATCGAGCGGCTGCAAAACCATCTGGACGATGCCCGCAAAGACTATGAAGAGTCGCTACAGATCAATCGTCAACTGGCGGCGCAGAATCCGTCCAAGTACCTGCCTAACATGGCCATGGTACTCAACGAGTATGGGCTGGTAGATGCGACCCAGAACCACATGGACGCCGCGCGCGCACACTATGACGAGGCGTTGAAGATCAGCCGGCAACTGGCCCAGCAAAGTCCGGACGCGTACCTGCCGCAATTAGCGATGACATTGACCAACGTCGCGCTCTTCGACGCATACCAGCACCGAATGGATGACGCGCGGCAGCGCTATGAAGAAGCATTGAAGATTGAGCGCCAACTGGCCGAGCAGAACTCCGCCGTCTACCTGCCGGACTTGGCCATGACGCTGAGCAATCTTGGCCGAGTGGAGCGAATACAAGGCCAGATCGAAGCGTCCCGCGGCCACTACGAAGAGGCGTACAACCTATTACAGAAGCTGGTCCAGGGCAACAATAAATACTCAGGCGAGATGGCCCAAATTGAAGCTAGCCTGGAAGAGCTGGAAAAAATGTCTCCGGCGCAGCAGTCCAAGTAAATCAACGCCAGGGCGTAGCCATTGATTTGAACCCCAGGGCAACCAGACGTCCTGCGAGTTGGGATCGGCCTGTACCCCCCTCCCCCACCGTTCTGTAAAGTCTTGAGCGCCAATGATTTAATCCGAGGCAAGAATATATTTGCCTAATCAGACTGAATCGGTCATAATCCTCAAGCCGACCGAGAAAAAAGTCTAAGAACTTGGACGGCATAGCGTGCTCGAACATGAAAGTTAGTTTTTCATGTTCATGCAGTCAGAATCTCGGGTCGGTCTTCCGTGGGATAATCCCAGCGAGTTGTGGAGCCTTGCCGACATGATTCAGCACTTCTGCGTCCGCCTGTGTTCGGCCTACGGGGAATTGCTGAAGTTTATTGAAGCCATACGGCTGCATCCGTCTGGGGATGTCGATGTTGGCGCAGATTTGAAAACGATGGTAGCCGGCGTCATTACCCACCTAATAAAAGAAGTTGATGAGTTGCACCTCAATCCCGAGCTCTCCCTGAGAGTTAGAAAACTTCAAATGGAGTTGGTTAGCAACCGTCGCTTTACGTCTGACTTACTCTTGGCTGCATTGCAAGAGGTTCGGCAAGACTTCACTGTCGGTCTAGCTCAACGTAAATTTGCGTACATTGAAACTACGCATGAAGTGTATTTCCAGAATGAAAAGTTGTTTGGAGAAAAAGTCTATGAATCATTTCCTGAAGCGAGGGATGATCTAAAAGATGCTGGAACTGCCTTTTCCGCTTCTCTGTATACCGCTGCCGTTTTTCATCTGATGCGCGTTACAGAGCACGGTCTTCGAAAACTGGCACGTCATCTCCTCGTCTCACTGACTCATACAGGGGCACGATGTCCGATTGAGTTTGCTGACTGGGATAAGGTTATAACCCAGATTCGCAACAAGACTTCCGAAACGCGCAAACTCCCCGCTGGCCCGAAGAAGCAAGCAAAACTTGAGATGTATTCAAACGCTGCGGATCACTGTGAATACATGAAAGATATTTTCCGCA
>Ga0187871_10001746_pt1 | contig 18520 bp, 10 predicted proteins | sample June2016WEW_16_1_FD_132988 | JGI IMG/M metagenome (GOLD analysis project Ga0187871, IMG submission 132988) | Peatland microbial communities from SPRUCE experiment site at the Marcell Experimental Forest, Minnesota, USA - June2016WEW_16_10 | ecosystem: Environmental > Terrestrial > Soil >...
AAGCGCCCTTTTGTACCTTGGATTCGCACTGACCGCCAACAACCAACCTGGGGATGCCATACCCGTCTTGGAAAAAGCCTTGTCTGTATCGAAAGGCAGCCCTGCCGCCACCGGCGTGCTAATCCGCGCCTATTCCCACGCCGGGCGTCGCACGGATGCGCTTCGCCTCCTCGCCGAACTCCAGCAGCGCAGAAAAGCTGGTTACGTTCCCGCAGGCGCTTTTGTGAACGCCTACTTGGGACTCGGCGATAAAGAGCAGGCTTTCGTTTCGTTGGAGCAGGCGTTTCACGAGCAGTCGAATATTCTGCAATTCCTGAAAGTGCATCCGTTCTTCGACCCGCTCCGCGCCGACCCCGATTTACGAACCTGGTTCGCCGCGCCGGGCTTGAGTAGAGTTTTGATCGCGAGCGACGAGGTTTGTTCACGTTCTCGTCCCTAGCTAAAACGGTGTCGAGAGTTTCGCGGTGGGTGGCGTCGCCGCAGAGCAAGCGATGCGCTCCCAGGATCCAGCACCGTAAAATCTAGAAGCACGCGGGAGTATGGGTATGCTGGGCGCCGCGGAGAGGAAGCTGGCACGCCTCGGGTTGACCCCTATGCAAATGCGCGTAGCGGCCCAGCGGGGAGCCGAACTCCACACCCCGCCCAGCGCGCGGTTGTTGCCCGAATCCAAGCCGAAGTGGCGGGGACCGGGCAAGCCGAAAGTGGGGGCTCAGGGCTACTTTAAACGCAGCTGCCGGCGGTGCCGTCTGGCGGAGATGGAGGCCCGCGCCATGGGTCGGCTGGACGGGCGCGCCCTTGCGCCGCAACGGCAGTAGGTAATGGCAGGGCGGAACGTGCGTCAGGGCGCGGTTCAAGGTTAGGGTACCCCTGAAATCCGCGCTGAAAACTCGTTTTCAGCCGGGACTGACTACTACCATGGGCTGCTAGGATTCTGTTTGTCATGGCCACCTGTTAACCGGATGGGTGATGATCTAAAGACGTACTTCGGGAGGCAAGTACGCGCTATGGAAACCGTTAACCCGTTCAAGGGGCTCCCAAAAACCTTGGAAAAAGCCTATAAAACGGGGTTTCTTGCGATGGCGAGACCCGGCAGCGTCGGCCGGGCTGTCGCCTTTCGGGGCGTCCACCAGGGCGGGCGGCTATCGCTCTCCGTTGTCTCGTTACGAACAACCCAGCCTCGGCAAGCGGCGGGCGGGCAATTTTATGCTATCCTCACAACCAGCCCGTACGCTTGCGCTATACAGCGTCCGGCAAGAGGGTCCTTTGGCCACATCCAAAACATTCGGGCGGCAAACGCCAGCCTCCGGAGTTCATTTTCTGATCATTGCGATCTGCTCGATGACGGTCTTCAGCGGATGCCGAAGCAACATTCCGGAGAAGCCCATCGACGATGCAGCCATTACGAAAGCTGTCAAAGCCAAGTTATCCACAGTCTTTGGGCCAATCGAAGACAAACAGATCCAGCAACTTGATCGCGGAGCGAATCTAGAGACGATAAGCTATATCTCCGTGAGTTCAGTCAATGGAGTCGTCACCCTGAGCGGTGAAGTAAGGAGTAAACGGGCGAAGGCCAAAGCGGGTGAAATTGCTCGCGGAGTCGCGCAGGTAGAACGCGTGATCAACAACCTCTCGCTCGCACCCGGCTACTCTGACGACGCCGTGAACGACAAGCCGTTATAGACTATGTGTCGGATCGTTAGATAGTGACTTCCGATGGCCACACAAATCTTTCATTGTGGACGCAGTATCGGCGGCGGCCTGCGCACTGCGTTGTGCTGCGGTCTGCGCCGATTTAATTGCTCCTATCTGCTCGTTGCCCGTTTTTTCAGCCTCGATACGCATCTGATGAGTATCAAATGCATACCAACCCGTAAAAGTGGCTGCGGCTAACGATGGGGCATCTCGACGTCGGAGAGGATCAGGTCGATCTTTCCGTACGTAACTTCCGCCAGCCTTAGCGCGGCGGCTGCGCTAGCTACATTCGCCCACTCTCCGAGCGCGAACGCTTCCGGCGTTCATCGACTCGTGGCGGCATCAGCCGGCTCAGCGAACCATTGGAAGCACAGCCCATATCCGTCGGGATCGCGAAGATAGAGCTGCTTCATCCCGTATGGCGCGACTTTCGGAGGCTTAAGCGGAAGACCCTTCGTGCGCAGCTCCTCATAGATCGCATCCACATCGGGGGCGCCGAAATAAATGCACGTATCCTGGTGCGCTGCGGCTCGTGCGGGATCGGGCGGCACTGGACGTTCGTCATCGAATTCATAGGCGGTATTCAGCATCACTTCGGAGCCGCAGAGCCGGAGGAGGCACCAGTGAAACTTATCTTCACCGCCGAGGTTGGGAGACGTGGCAACGATTTCAAACCCCAGCGTGTCACGATAAAACCATACAGACGTCGGCATGTCGTAGACCTGTAGCAGCGGACATACCCCACGCACCTCGACCGCCATTTCCTACTTCCTCGAACAGCGTAGCGGCTCGCGATGAGCGGAGCCCTTCACGATACTGGATCTTACTGCACGAACCTCGCGACCTATACGTGGATGGACGGGCGTCGATTTCGGCGGCATCCATGCGTCAGTCGTTGACGGATCTTGACGAGGCGCGCTGCCTCGAGAGTCGCTTTGCCAATCACCCCCTCCACAATTGGCATCGGTGTGACCATCCGGGGCGCCAAATAGCTGTGCGCGGCACGTCCTGTGCCTTACGATTACGGTTTCTGTTCCTGCGCCGCCGATTAGTGAAACAGACTTACTTGGCGAGGACCTATACCTGGCGTCTGCCGGCCACTGGGTCGAATACCAGGATGAGTAATGGTGACCACAATTGACAAAGTTCTTGAGCAATTTTGACCAGACACAAGCCAGCTTAACTGGCAATCGTTTACGGGTGGGCATGAAGAGTCCAGGCAGCGGTTCATTCGTATTGGACTTGGCCTTGTCGAACGCAGTTAGAAAGTCGTAGACAGTTCACGATAAAGGATCGCTGCGCGCATGAACCCGCCGCGGGCCGAAACTCTATTCATCGCCTCGCTTGCCAGACCCCTAGCCAAACGGGTGAAGAGGCCCGGCGGGAGGCGTGCGCGGTCCACTCGTACTTCGCTTACTAACAACTTCTTGCCATCTCCCCACTGCCCAGCCATGAAACTTGTCTACAACGAACTCGCCGGAAGTCATTCGATGCCACACCGTCATTTCGCAGTTCCGAAGCCGTAAACCGCCGGCTGGTCCTGGCTCGACGGTACGGTCTCTTCGATCGGAAAGCCATTACCTCGTCGCCGAGCCGCGGGTCGATGCCGCCGTCCCACAGTCGCTAATTGGGGGGACGTCAAAGGGCGGGTCTGCAAGGCTGCGTTTTGATCTCGCCCCCGTGTTACCTCATGGCAAATCGCGCGCCCTGACCACGGGCGGGCGCATAAGCTAGGTAGCTGACGAAAAGGGACGGCACTCGTTCCGGCCTTCGCCGGAGTCTTCGATAGATTGCGGGTCAATGTGCGATCGAACGCGGTCCCCTTGGTTCCTCAGGCCTGCAGCATTTCCTTCACAGCCCCGCCTACCGTGGCGAGGAAATCCTGCAAATGAGCTGGCTTCTGGATAAAGCGGACGTTCTGAAGGGCGGCGCGGTGCCGGTCGCTGCTTGCCTGCGAGGACGTGAGGATGGCCAGCGGCACGTCCGACAGGCGCGGGAACTGCTTCAGCTTGATAAGCACTTGGAAGCCGTCGCTGCGCGGAGTGTTCAAGTCCAGGAGAATTGCATCCGGCACGAAAGCGTTGGTCTCCTCTTGGGCGCACAGCGCCAGGAGCGCGTCGGCGCCGTTGTCGAACCGCGTCAGTTGGCACGGGATACCGTTATGCTTCAGCGCCATTTCAAACAGGAAGACGCCGCCGGGATTGTCCTCGATCAGCACGATTTGAGCTGGATTCATTCGTCGCCGCCTTTGGTGGGAAGCGTAAAGTGAAACGCCGCTCCCTGTCCCAATATCGATTCGACCCAAATACGGCCCCGATATCGTTCCACGATTTTCCCACACATTGCAAGTCCGAGGCCGGTGCCGGGATACTCCCTGCCATGAAGACGCTTGAAGGGCGCAAAGATTGTTTCCAGGTGTTCGGCGCCGATGCCGATACCGTTGTCCGTCACGGAAAAGTTCCATGCGCCGGCGCCGCGGACGGCGGAGACGCGGATGCGCGGCGGCTGATCCTTCCGGCGATATTTGATCGCGTTTCCGATGAGGTTTTGAAGCAGAAGCGTCAGGGGTAGCTCTTCCGCCGTCACGGTCGGCAGGGAATCATGGGTGACAACCGCGCCGCTTTCCCGAACGGGCATTTCCAGATAGGTGAGCGCCTTTTCCAGAACGCGATTGCAATCGACGGGAACGAGATTTTCCGCTTTTTGTTCATTCACCGACCAATACTCGCGCAGGTCCCGCAGCAACACTTCCATGCGTTGGGCTCCCGCCACCGCATTGCCGATAAACAGGTCGGCGTTGCCGTCGAGCCGCCCCTTGTATTCTCTCGACAGGAGTTCGGTGTAGCTCATCACCATGCGCAGCGGCTCCTGCAGATCGTGGGAGGCCGCGTAGGAGAACTGCTGTAGATCGGAATTGAGGCGGCGCAGCTCCTCGTCGGCCCGCTTTCGGTCGGTGACGTCCACAAAGCAATTGATTGCGCCCGTGACTTCTCTACGTTCGTTCTTGAGCGGCCGGATATTAACGATAACGCTGACCCACGAGCCATCCGGCCGCTCGATCTGAACTTCCATGTCCCGCGCCTCCGGAATCGTGCCGGCCAGCACCCCGGCCATGGGAGATTGCTCGTGAGGCATGAAAGTGCCGTCGGGGCGGTGCATTTTATAGGAGCCGCAAAAGCGCTCTTCAGTGTCCCCCCGCTTCGGCTCGCGGCCCCACAATTCCACGGCGCGGGGATTGAATTCCCTGATCACACCCGAGGCCTCGCAGGCGTAGATCGCGACGGGACACAAATCAAACAAGGCCCGATAGCGCGCTTCGGCCGCGCGATGCTTCTCCTCGGCACGCTTGCGCTCAGTGATGTCTTCGATCGCCAGCAGGATCAGAGGCTCACTATCCCTGCTTTGCCGGATCTGGCGGGCATCCAGCCTCAGGATTTTTCGCCCGATTGCGCGGAAGTCTTGTTCGAACTCGAAATCCTCGATCTTTTTGTTCGCGGTAACCACTTCGCTCAGCAGGCGCGGCAGTTCGGGAAGGTCCCACGGCATGCCTGCGATACCCTCCCGCGTTTCAGCCGGGGTCACCTGAAACTCTTCATAGAAAGCTGCGTTCGCCGACTTCACCTTCAACCGGGCGTCCAGGACCAGCAGGGGCGAGCGGACGGTATCGACAATGTTCTCCGCGTATGTCTTCGCGTCTTCGATCAGCAGCGCGGCCTGTTTCGCCTGCGTCACATCCGCGAAGGTCAGGACCACCCCGTCAATCACATTCTTGACTGTCCGGTAAGGCAGGACGCGCAGTTGGTAATGCTGTCCGCCGGTTCCGGCCAGAGTCCGTTCGCGCCCCGTAAGCGTTCTGAGCGTTTCACGGATATCCGACACGAGCTCGACGTCGGTAAATTGGGCCGCAAGATCGGTAATCGGCCGGCCCACGTCGCTGGCGATGAGCCGGAACACGGTGCCGGCCGCGGGTGTGAAAGACTTGACGCGCAATTCCCCATCCAGAAAGATGGTCGCGATCTCCGTGCTGTTGAGCAGATTCTGTAAATCGCTGTTGGCGTGGTCGAGTTCGGCGGTTTTGCGGCTGATTTCGGTGTTGACGGTTTGCAGCTCTTCGTTGAACGACTGCAGTTCCTCCTTGGAGGTTTCCATCTCTTCGTTGGTGGACTGATACTCCTCATTGGCGGATTTCAGTTCCTCGTTCGAGCTCTCCAGCTCCTCGAACATCGTCTGAGCGTGCTCGTTGACGGACCGTAGTTCATCTTCGAGGTGCCGGATTGTCTCTTCGAAAGTGGTGTCGGAGGGCGGTGCGGGCGCCTGCCGCGGGGTGCTGGAGACCGCGTCCTCGAACACGACCATATAGAGGTTGGCGGCATGGAACTCCGCTATTGGCTCCACTGTGAGGTCAACGTGGCTCAATTCGCCGTTCCTTTGAACCGGGATCTGCTTCTGGACGACGCGCTCGCGTCCGGTTACCGCCTTGTGGAGGGCCGTGCGCAGCGGGATGCGCAGGCCTTCGCGCGCCATGTTCACCAGATTGATGTCCGGGCTGCCGGTCGGCTGTTCGAGGTAATCGTTGAGCCGCCCGGAGAAATACACGGCATCGCCGTTCGCCTTGACGGTGACGCAGGCCGGGCGGTATCGCTGCAGAATGATCCGTTCAAGCCGCTTCGCCAGATCCCGCTCCTCCACTTCGGGCAGCGGCCGCGCGCCGGGCTGCTTCGGCCGGCTGACTTCCGCGAGCGGAAAGGTGACCGCCGGGCGGGGCACGGTTTCCTTGCGCTCGAAAATCCGGTGCTTCTTGTCCACCGTGCCGAACAGCTCCTTGTGGGAGGCCGGGCTCTCCGACGGGCCGAGGAACAAATACCCGCCGGGGCGCAGGGCGTAATGGAAAAGCGGGATGAGCCTGCGCTGCAGCTCCTGTCCCAGATAGATCATGACGTTCCGGCAGGAAATCAGATCGAGACGCGAAAACGGCGGGTCCTTGATGAAACTGTGGCTTGAGAAGAGGATGATCTCGCGCAGTTCCCGGTTGACCTGCCAGCCGCCATCCTGTTTCTCGAAGAATCGCGCCAGACGCTCTGGCGCCACGTGCCCGGCTATGCTCTCCGGGTAGCGGCCCTTGCGCGCCGTCGCCAGGGACCCTTCGTCGATGTCGGTGGCGAAGATCTGTATTTTTGGTGCGTTATCCAGCGTGGACGCATGTTCCGAGAGAAGAATAGCGATCGAATAAGCTTCCTCCCCCGTAGCACAGCCCATCACGCAGGCACGCACCTGGTCGCCTGCGCCTTTGCCCTCAAACAGCTTCGGGATGACTTCCACCTGAAGCGCCTCGAAGGCCTCGCGATCGCGAAAGAACTGGGTCACGCCGATCAACAGGTCGTTGAACAGGCGGTCGGCTTCCTCCGGCTGTCGCTCCAAGGTCTCGACATACTGCTCGACCGATTCAATCTGCAGGGCCTTCATGCGGCGTTCCAGGCGGCGTGCGATCGTGTTTTCCTTGTACTGGCTGAAATCATGTCCGGCGCGGCGCCGGATTATCGCGTGAACTTTGCCGATGTTGGCGGCGATTTGAGCGCGGAAGCTATCGAGCGTGCCGTCGCCGTTCGCCGACACCAGGTGCGCGGCATAATCAAGCAGTTTCGCCGGCATTTCTTCCACGGGCAGCACATGGTCCACCAGGCCGGTGGCGATCGCGCTCCGGAGTATCGCGTCGTATTTCGCGGAATCGAGCGTCTGGGCCATAGCCATGCCGCCGTATTCCTTGATCGCCCTAAGCCCAAGCGTGCCATCGGTGCCCGTCCCTGAGAGCATGATGCAGACTGCGTGGTCGCCGCGGTCTTCAGCCAGGGAGTTGAAGAACCCGTCAATCGGCGTCCGCGAACCGCGCGCCTCCGCGGGCGTCCTGACGCCCAGCATCCCCTTCTCGATCGTCAGCGTGGCGTTGGGCGGGATGATATAGACCCGGTTCGGAACGACCTGCGTTTTGTCCTGAGCCTCCTCGACGGGCATCGCGGTGTGCCTTCCCAGCAGCTGCGGGAGGGCGGTCGGATGATCGGGGGCCAGGTGCTGGATGATCACAAATGCGATCCCGGCGTCGGCCGGCATATGCTTGAAGAATGTTTCGAGGGGCTCCAGGCCGCCAGCCGAAGCGCCAAGGGCGGCAATCACGAACTCGGGCGCGCCGCCGTGGTCCGCGTCTTTTAGGTCGATCTCAGGCGCACCCGACATATCCAATCCTCTTTCGACACACTAATCGTAGCTTCTTTCTGCCGCAATCGTAGAGCCGGACCGCACATTCGCGGCATGGGTGCCGGGAAAAGGACCGCGCACGATTGGCTACCGGCTGAACATCCTCAGTGAGCGCATCGCGCGCGGAACGGCTACTGGACAGGGCAGTCTTTGAGCTCTATCCACTTAGCTTCCACAGTTGCGATCTCGATTTTGACCGGTGTCGACACAGGCTGTCCAAAATACCTCTCGAACGACTGCGTTCCCAGCGCCACCGTGCGTGAAGGCTTCAGAATCAGGTATCCGCTTGCGGTTTGGCCGGCCAACCGTTCCAGCAAATCGCTTCGCGCGGCGGCACCGCGTGTGCCACGGAAATAGAATCGCATTCGGTTCGAGTCAGCCGAGGTGCTCACATCAGTCGAGATTCCCACAAATGTGTCGCCCCACCACGCATTCGAGTATGCTTCGCCTAAGACAAATGGAAATGCCAGCAGTGCCCTATCGGATCCTTCCACGTGCAATTCCGCCTCGGCCGCCAGTGGAATCGGAATCTGTGGATCCATTCGGCCGGACAACTCCATCGCAGCCACGCGATCGGCTGGAACCGAGTCTGCGCTACTGCAATGGGTCCTTTGTCCGGGCCCCGAGGGCCATTCAAACGCGATTCCCGGACCGCTGCCTCCGGACAGCCTCAAACGTATAATCTGGACCCGGTTCGGAGCGAAGTAGGTTTCAACCGTCTTCCCGTTCGGAAATGTCGCCATCCGATTCGGAAATTCGGGGGGATAACGATCATAAAGGTCGATGGCCTTGGTTTCAGACGAACGCGTCTCTGTGAACCGGACGATATCCGTCTTTCTCAGATCCGGCCACGTCCCCTGGAAAGCCCCCCTGATGAACGCCGGCCCAGCCGCCCGAAACCTCGAGGAATCGAACATCTGTTTATAGGTTTGAGGTGGCACGGCGCCAGCGTCCAGGAACCTGATCGTCGTTCGTAGAACGACGCGATGCGGCGCCTGGCTGAGCCTGCCGAATAGTTGCTCCAGGGTTACGCTCGTCGAGGCGCTTCCAGCCTTGAAAACGGCCGAACCTATCGGTGCCCAGGAGCCGCCATCAAGGCTCGCCTCGAAATCCAGAAGGTAGAGATATCGCTGGTCCAACGGCCAGTGCGTCTCCAAACCCCACCAAAGTTCCGGGCTATTCGAGATGAGTCCGAAGGAGGGTAAGAGAAAAACCGGTTGAATCCCCGCCCGATTCGCCAGTAGGGCCAAATCGCTGTCCGGATTCTGCTTCGATCGGGATGCCAGCCTCTGCTCTAAGTGTTCCCAGGACGGATCCAGCTTCGCGGGATCGGCATGGGTGGATATCATTTGTTGCAGGACCCAGCGAATCCGCCCATCCTCGGCCCGCAATCTCTGCCAGCGAACCAGCACTACCAGCAGTGATAGCGCGAGTACCGCCGAAACGATGGCGACTCTAATGCCCGCACGATGCCGTTTGACGGCCCCCCTGAGCTTGATCGCCAGCCCGGGCCGCCGGGCTAGAACCGGCTCGTCGCGAACGAAACGCTGCAGATCGGCGCTCAATTCCGCCGCAGAACTGTATCGCCGTTCCGGATCCCGTTCCAGACACTTCATCAAAACTGTTTCCAGATCTCGCGAGACCGACGGATTTCTGGCGCTGGCCGGTAACGGCTGCCGCATGCTGATTGCGGTGATATAGGCTTCCTCGCTGGCGCCCGAATATGGCACATCCAGCGTCACCGCTTCGTACAACGACACGCCTAAAGACCAGATGTCGGTACGACGATCCACTTGCGCCCTTTGGGCGAGTAACTGCTCCGGCGACATATAGCGGATCGTACCCAGAAAATCGCCGCGGCGGGTTAACTGGCTCGCCTGTTCGTCGCGCGCCAAGCCGAAGTCCGTCAGGAAGAGACGGCTTTCATCCTTAGTCAGCAGTAAGTTTTGGGGCTTGATATCCCGGTGAATAATCCCGTTTTCGTGAACGTGCTGCAAGGCGTTGGCAACACTCACAAACAGAGTGACCATTTTGCGTATGCGGGCACTTTGCGATTTCGAATCGGAAGGCGGGCGGGATGCGGCGTCTTTTGCCGACCGGATTTCTCCGGCCAAGGAGCAGCCATCGATCAACTCCATCGCCATATACCGAATTCCGGACTCCTCGCCCTGGCTGAGCGCCTTGACGATGTTGGGGTGATTCAGCCGTCCGGCGATCCAGGCCTCTCGCTCGAACCGCGATACTTCGTTGGCGGAGGGATCGATACCGGAATCCAGGATCTTGAGCGCCACGGTCCGGCGCATGGACTGCTCGTAGGCTTCATAGACCGCCCCCATTCCTCCCCGGCCGAGCAGTCGCCCCAGCCGGAAGTCGCCTACCTGTCTCGGGCCAACCTTAGAACGTGCGGAGGCTTCTGGACTCCTGAGGGCCTCCTGGTACTGCGTCTCGGCCTCGGAGTGGGTCTCGCCGGTATCGCCTTCATCCGGATTCGGCTTTGTTTCCATAGAGCGAGTAGGTCTGGCTGCGCACCACACTCGATTTGAGGCTCCATTGTATCCCAGCGGGAGCGCCCACCCAATGTCCGCTGGAAGCCGCCCATGCCGTTTCGAGACAGTGTGCGAGTCGGCTAGCCGGCCCCGGTGGATTCGAGAATCAGCAGATCGCCGTGGCGATTACGGTCGGCAGGTACAATCCGCTTTCGTTCGGGAACTGCCAGCGGATGTTGGCGAAGCCACTCGAAGCCAGGATTGCCGTGATTTCCTCGCGCAGGACCGCACGATAGACCGAGGCGCCGTGGAAGTTGCTCCACCCCGAAGGCATTTCACGAGTGATATAGAGATGAAACGTATACCGGCGGTCGTCCTCCCAATCCCACACTTGCAAGATGATCCGGCGCCGACCTGCGTCCGAATAGAATACGGGGCCTTGCACGGCCGGGCGTTTCCGGGCCAACTCATCGTAATCGCGAATGCTCGCGACCAGCGTACCTCCCGGGCGGAGCTTGGCACGCATCTGGCGCGCGCTTTCCGCCAGATCCGCATCGGAAAGAAGGTGGGGCAAAGCGTTGTCCATCGAGATCACCGCGTCGAAATCACCGATCGGGAGTTCGTCGAGCTGTCGCACATCTGCCACGTAGAACGGCACGTCGAGCTGGCGCACGGCGGCTTCCGCGCGTGCGCGCTGCACGGCGCCGGCGCTCAGATCCGATCCCGTGACGCGATAACCGAGCTTGGCTAATCCGAGGGACTGGGTGCCGATTCCACAGGTGCAGTCGAAGACGTTAAGGCCCACGCCGCTCCCGCGCTCGCGCTGAAGAATCGAGCTGATCGCCGCTGCCTGGCGCGTCATTGAGGCTTCCCAGTTATCGAAAATGAGGTGGTAGTGCGACGCGAACTCGTCGTAGAAGTGGCTTACACTCTCGCCCGTCATCCACTTCAATATAGACGCTTTCAATATAGACGTTTCGATGGGCTTCTTCCGGACTGGATGCCCGGCGATCCGGCCAGATGGCCCGGCCGGCTGCCCAGTCAGTCAACCGAGAGAATCCCGCTGTTGCTGGCCATTCCATTGAGCGTAACCTGCAGCGGATAATCGCCAGGCGGTAGGGACGGCACCTGCATGTTAATCTGGCCGACGCCCACCGTACCGGGCGCGGGACCGCAGTAGGGCATCGCCGCCGGAAGGCCGCCGATGGAAGCGCCCGGCGAAGCCATGGCGCCCTGCCCGGTAACGAAGATGGTGATGATGCTCCCGTGGGGCGCAGGGTGGGCGGCGCTGTTCACGGTCCCATCCTGGTTCAGCGCCAGTATACGGGTGGCGCTCGCCATAAAGATTTGCGGCGCCGCGGCGGCCACGGTAAAGGAACTCGATGTCGCGGTCCCCGAACTTGTCAAAATCAGCGTGGCGGATCCGGCCCCGATCTGCGGCGGGGCCTGGGCGTTGATCTGGGTGGGGCTTACATACAGCAGGGGCGCGCGCACGCCATTCACCGTCAGCGAGGTATCGGCCAGCGAAACCGGGAGAGGAATATTGGCGGCGGAAGCCGTGCCTTGCGCGAGATTCGAACCGTAAATCGAAATCAACGATCCGGCCGCGATGGACGGGTTGAACGAAGCGGAATTCACGACTGCCGCGATCGTGCCTGGAACCGGTGGCAGCAGGCCATAAACCAGCAGATTGTTCAGCGCGCCGACGTACACCTTACCGTCCGCCACGGTGGGCACCGCGAACTCGGTGTAGTCGCCGATCGTATCGTTGTAAAGCTCCCGCGATACATCCGCTGCGTCAAAAGCGTGCAGGACGGCGCCGGAATCGCCAAGTCCGTAGGCCCACACGATGCCATTCTGCGAACCATAAGCGGAGATGCCGGGTGATGAACCGGGATTCGCCATCGTTTCGGGGGAGCTCGAAACCGGGTCCGCGGAAAGCACGGCGCTGGCGATGCCGAACGCGCGCAATTGATCCGATCCCGCCGAAAAATACACTTGGCCCGAAAAATAGGCCGCCGAGCCGAAGACTCCCGAACTGTTGAGCGTAATGGTCTGCAGTGCGCCTTCATCGAACGCGCCATTGTATTCTCCCAGCCGGTCGCGATCGAGCAAATAGATGCGGCCTTCCTTGCCCGCCGTGACGAGCAGATTGGGATGCTTCGGGCTACCCACTTCCGGCGGCAGCAGGAGCGCACCGGACGATCCCAGGTCGAGATCCAGATCCTGCAACAGCGCCTGGTTGAAGGGTGTGAAATAGTCACTGAGGGTGAGGCCGTTCTCCGGCAGCAGGCGGATCACACTGTCGGCCACATCGGGCGGAAATTCCGTCTGGTCGAATTCTCCGTTTGCTGAAACCACAAACAGGCTGCCGTTCGTATCGGCGGACGGCGCCGCGCCCGCGTTCCAGAACGAAGCGCCGCTACTGTTCGGCGTCGAAACAAATACCGCGGCCTGTTCGAGCGTGTCTTCCGTGTAACCGATGATCCAGCCATGATAGCTGCCGTTGTCGCAATGCGAAGACCACGAGGTGTATACCAGTCCGTTCGCCAGCAGCAAGGCCGCGCGCTCCTTGTAATCCGCGGGGACGAAAGTAAGAGTGGCGCCGCCGTCTCCCGTGCCGGGTGCGGTAGCCCTGATTTCCACCGGACTGGCCGCCCGCTCCTGGCCGCTGCGGACGTCGAGCGCGTGCAGTCGGTGGACGTAGCGGGCTACTCCGTCCGCGCCGGTTTCCTTTGTAAATGCGGCCAGGTAGATGGTATATGTCGCCGGATCGATGACCGGAGTCCCCATAATACCCAACTCCGGATTGATGGCTACGCAGTTCACGTCCTGGTAGGGGACCGTCGTTACGCCGTTGCCGGGGTCGATGAAGCTGACCTGCCAAAGCGGCGTGCCGTTGGCGCCCGCGTTAGAGTCCGCATCGAACGCATAAACGCTGTCGTGCGCCGTGGCCAGCACGACAATATCGTGCAGGTTGCCGTCGGCCATGGGCACCGCCGCCATATAAAGCGGCTGCGCATAGAGGTACCCGTCAACCGGGCGGACGTAGCGCCGCCCGAACTGCGCGGCATTTACATTAGCCGGCGAAAGCAGCGGCTCGTTCAGGTTTTGACCCGTGCGCGCATTATCGTTTTTGTAAGTGAGAACATTTACCTGAGCGGCGGCTGAAAACGCGATGAAGCAGACTCCTAAGGCAACCCTGACGCATCCCATGTTTGCAAGTGTAACGCGGCGCCGCGCGGCGCCGGAAATGTAAATGCAAACGATTTCACGCCGTTTTTCCGGCGAACCGTAAAACCGGGTGCCGAATCTTTCCAGATGCGATCCCGCCCATATGGCGTGCGAACGGCGCTATGCTGAAGCCAGGACCACCCGAACCTAAGCCAATGCAGCGAAAGATTTTCTGGATCGTTTTCTTCGCCCTGGGACTGGTTGCCGATTTCACGTTGCCGATCTGGTGGGCGCTGGCTGCCACGATTCCTATTTTCTGCATTAGCTGGTGGGTGGCTTATCGCAGCGAGTGGTTTTGATTGGCAGCCTGCACGTTCTAATCTGGCAACATTCCCGTTTGTTCCGCCACCAGGCGAACCATCCATGCGCCGGTTCGCATCTATAACGAGTACGCTTGGATATTCCGAGATCCCCCAATGAACCGCGAGACGTACGCCGCTGCCACAACGATTGCACCGAAACTGCACGCGTACTTCGCGCGCCATCGGGAGGAGGCGCTCCGTCGAGGTCGGGAGCGCCTGGCGCCTCTGCCGGACGCCGAAACCATTGAAGCCGTTATCGACGCGGCCTTCTGGGCAAGTCTACGGCGCGAAGAGGGCTATTCACCCAGAATCTCGCTGGCGTTTCTGCCGCGGGAAGAAGCTGGGCATCCCCTAGTTCTGGAACGGCCTCTGCGGCTCGACCCGGGCGTGTTAACGCGCGTCTCGCCCGCCGTCGAGCGCCCCGGTGTGCATTTGGGTGTCTGGCCCGGCCAGGACGGGCTGTGCATTTGGGGGACGACGCGCACCATTCCAATCTTGAGCTTCGTTCTCGAAGTGGCGGCGCCCGGCCTGCTCGTGGTCAAGCATCACAGTGGCGACGAAGCGCGTAAGTTCGTCAACGTTGCGGTGCTTGAGGGTGACCAGATCAAGGTGGTGGACGAGCGCGCGTCCAGCCGGCCCGATTGCCCCGCGCTGCTAACATCGCTACTCGGGTTCGAATCGGCGGCCGCCTGGGTCCAGTCTGTGAACACCATGGTGCAACTGGCAGTCTCCATGCGTGCACATGGACGCGGCGGGTCTTTGCTGGTCATTCCGGCAGGCACCGAATCATGGCGGGAATCCATCATGCAGCCCATCCCTTATGCCGTCTCGCCTTTGTTCTGCGAACTGGCGGACCTGAGCCGGCAGACAGCGGATCAAGCGGAGAAGCCTGGTCCGATCATAGCGGCCATCGCTGGGTTGACCGCCGTCGATGGCGCGGTCGTGCTCACCAACCAGTATGAGCTTTTGGGGTTTGGGGCGAAGATCGCCCGCCGGAAGGGTTCGCCGCAGATCGCGCAAGTCGCGTTGACGGAGCCGGTAGAAAACGATAAAGCCGTGCTCGTGCACGCCGAGCAACTCGGTGGCACGCGGCACCTGTCGGCGGCCCAGTTTATCCAGGACCAGCGCGATGCCGTTGCGCTGGTGGCATCGCAAGACGGCCGTTTTACCGTCTTTGAGTGGTCACCCTGCGAGAACATGGTCCACGGACACAGGCTCGACGTGCTGCTGCTTTGATGCCGTCGAGGCACGCAGTTCAGCTCGTAATCGCAATTTCCACGGCAATAGACCTGCACTCCTGAAATACTTCTGAGGAAAAGGACGAAATCACGTCAACTGGCCTGGACGGAGCGCTTGATTCTCTGAGACACTTGCTTCCATGACCACCTGGTTTGAAACCTTGACAGGTGTTCGCGAAGGATCGCCGCACGACGTTCGCGAGAATCTCGTTGTTGAGGCAGAATTGCTTAAGTGTCGTGTTACAGGAAACCTCTTCGTTTGCGGCCGGCTGGAAACGCCATCGTTGGCCGAACTCCGGGAACGCGTCCGATCAAGCGGGCATCGCTCGGGCAAAATATCGGTGCGCGAAGTTCCAGCGGGTGCCGGTGGCGGCGCGTGCCACCGCACTGAGCGATCCGTAGCGCCGGCCTTCATACTCGAAACCATCGGTGGATCTTGACCTCCACGATCCGGTCCCGGTAGACGCGGTGCAGGACAGTCCCGGCGGGTGGAATCCGTCCTCCGCGCCGGACCGGCTGCGGATTCCGCGCCGGGGCTGATCCGGTGGCCTCCCAGTGCGGCGGCACGATTCTTCAAGTTCGCATCGTTGGCGATTTCGAGCGCGCGTTGGGACGGTCCACACGTGAGTTTGCTGTTGCAAGCAGGAACTGCGGCTATGCCAAGTGTTGGGAGGCGCCCGGAAGGGCGCCCGCTTTGAAGGACGAAGCCCTGGCCAGTTACGTTTCTACCCTAATGGGGGGTTGTCACTCGATAGTCACCGAAACACTGTTCGACGGCGTGGCAGAGCAAGCGCTGTGCACGATTGCCGTCCATGTCCCAGAGGCCAGCAGCCCGCCCAGCGAAGCATTAATCTGATCGGCGGCGTTGTCCCAATAGTACAGGCCGTCATTTTCGCTGTACTCCACATCCTGGTATCCGGACCTCTGGAAGAGCAGCGTGTTCCCACCCGATTGGGAGAATCCTTGACCCCACACCACAATAGTGCCGTTGGCCGAAAGCGTCGGGCCATAATTGCTGTCCGTCACTGCCGCCAGAACTGGCGCCGTATCTTGCACGCAACCGGGTTTCGGGCTGACCACCACGCCGTGGATCAATTGCGACCCGAAGTGTACCGGCGCTCCGCCCTGAAATTGCAATGTGATATTCGAATACTCAACGATCTTGCCGCCGGTAATCGATACAGTCAGGGTAGATGCCGCCAGGGGCGCCGGGCTACCGTCTTTCGTAATGCTCACCGGACCGGTCAGTTGCATCCCTCCCGTAGCGATTTGCGTAATTGTGCCGCCCGTGATCGCGATGTTGTGGGTGTGCTGCATGCGGGAACTGGACCCTGATCCACTGTCAACGTTCGCGGAATTTCGTGTGTAGTCGGAAAGCTCCATGGTAATGGCCGCCGTAAAGTCTCCCTTGCCGGATTGGCCGTCGATCGTTAGAGTCCACGGACCGCGCATCTCCCACGGACCGGTCGGGGTGACCGTCGTCGAGGGCGAATAGTCTTCGATCACCCCGCTGAACTTGGTTGGGGTCGAAGTTTGGGCCAGAGCGGCCGTAGCCGTGGCCAAGGTCAATGCGAACCAGAAATGTTTGCTTTTCATGATTATCTCCAAAGTTTGAGAATCACGCCGGCGTCGCCGCGATTTGCAACCAGCGCTGAAACGTAAATTCAGAATCGGTCCGCGGCGTGCCTGCGGTCAAACGGCAAAGCGCCGAATGGCCGGTTTCCGTTGAAATACACTTAAATACCGTCTTGTGCAGTGCCCGATTTACAGGGTTACAATCGGAGAACGCAATGGCTGAACCATTCCCTGGCAAGACCGCGTCCGAAAAGGCGTCTGATGGCCAACTGAATTCGTGGAAGGAGATCGCGGCGTATCTGAACCGCGATGTCACCACGGTCCAGCGTTGGGAAAAACGCGAGGCGATGCCGGTACACCGCCACCTGCACGATAAGCGCGGCTCCGTCTACGCTCTGGTTCCGGAGTTGGATACGTGGTTGCAAAGCCGCCGCCTCCCATCGGGGGAAGACCCAGAGCCGAAAGAGGAGGCGCACAGCCAGGAGCACGAGGAGGCGAAGTCGACGCCTGACCGCCGCCAGGCACGTGCAATCCGGTCGCGCCGCTGGCTTGTTCCGGCAGCCCTTGCCGCCCTCGTCCTGCTTGCCGTGGCGTACGTCATGTCGCGCGGCCGCGCGGAAAAAGCAGCCCAGCCCAAAATAAGTTCTCTGGCGGTCCTGCCTTTGAAGAACCTGTCCGCCGATCCTACCCAGGAATACCTGAGTGACGGGATGACCGAAGCACTCATCGACCAACTTTCCCGGATGCACGATCTGCGCGTTATTTCGCGCACGTCGGTGATGCGCTTCAAGAATCCGCGACTCTCCGTGCCGGAGATCGCCAGAATGTTGCATGTGGATGCAATTGTGGAAGGGTCTGTCATGCGCCAGGACGATAGAATCCGCGTCACGGCCCAACTGATTCGCGGCGCCACCGACGAGCACTTCTGGTCGGAAACCTACGATCGTGACCTGCGAGATATATTTGCCGCACAAAGTGAACTGGCGCAGGCCATCGCTAGAAAGGTCCACGTGACGGCCACCGGCGACGAACAACAGAGGCTTACCACCGCCCGTTCCGTCGCGCCTGAAGTTTATGAAAGCTACCTGAAAGGCCGCTATGCGTATGGCAAAAGCAACGGTCGAGCCGGCCTCGAGGAGAGCGTCGGTTATTTCCAGCGTGCCATCCGGATGGACCCCACATTTGCGCCGGCTTACCTTGGTCTGGCAAATGCGTTTACGGACCTCGGTTCGGTTTCTGTCGGGGTTTCTCCGGACGAGACGCGGCCAAAAGTAATCGGCGCAGCGCGCAAAGCGCTGGAACTAGAACCTGACCTTGCTGACGCGCATATTGTTCTCGCCAATGTGTGGCAAGAACAGTTTCGCTGGGCCGACGCCGAGGCCGAATACCGGCGCGCCCTCGAATTGAATTCGAACGACGCTGACGCGCATGCCGGACTGGCTCTATGGCTATTATGTCAGGGGCGTACAGACGAGGCCGTAGCTTGGGCACGGCGCGGCCGCGAACTCGACCCGTTGGCAGTCTCGGGGGCCATCATCGGTTGGATTCTGTTTCAGTCTCGCCACTTCAATGAAGCCATACACGAACTGCGCAGTGCACTGGCGGTGCAGCCGGACGACGCAAGCGCCCTTTTGTACCTTGGATTCGCACTGACCGCCAACAACCAACCTGGGGATGCCATACCCGTCTTGGAAAAAGCCTTGTCTGTATCGAAAGGCAGCCCTGCCGCCACCGGCGTGCTAAT
>Ga0187871_10001750_pt1 | contig 18497 bp, 14 predicted proteins | sample June2016WEW_16_1_FD_132988 | JGI IMG/M metagenome (GOLD analysis project Ga0187871, IMG submission 132988) | Peatland microbial communities from SPRUCE experiment site at the Marcell Experimental Forest, Minnesota, USA - June2016WEW_16_10 | ecosystem: Environmental > Terrestrial > Soil >...
CAGCAGGTAATACTCCCGCTTGCCGATGATATCGTCCACCAGGTATTTGGTGGAGGCCGGCAGCACCAGTCCCGAAACGCGGTTGATCGCCATCAGCACCATGCCGATGGCCAGGATGCCGCGGCGCGGCCGCACCAGTTCCCAGATATCGGGCAGCAGGGCGCGCAGGCGTTCGGATTTGGGTCGCTTAGACGGGTCTGGGAGCACTTAGCTATTAGTTTCGCACGCGCTTGCCATTTCGGACACTACCCGGCACCCGGTAAAAAGGCTAGTCCTCCAACCCGGCCCTCGGATCGGCACTCACGATGAATCCTCGCTTTTCGATGTCATTTCAGCCATCGGCCGTTGGCGATAAAATGGGCGCCATGCGCATGCCCGGCATTGCCCGGCTAAAAGGGGTGGCGGAAGTTTCTGAGGGAGACCGGTTCCTGGGCTCCGGCACCAACAGCGGCAGCTTCTATTCCCTCCTGATCATGTTCGCGGCAGTGGGCGGACTGAGCGGTTAGCCGACGAACTCGGGTGAGCCGCGGGGCGCTGTATCTGTGGAAGCGAAAGAGTGAGCGATTGTTCTCCTCCGGGACGCCACCCGGCGGGGTCCTCCAGCAGCGATGCACTGGAAGCCCGTTTTTTCAGTTTCTATCGGGACTGGGAGAGAAAGCTCCGGGAGAGGTGGAAGCAGCGCTGCGGGATGCTTTCAAAGTACACCCGAACCTGGCCGAGACGATGGAACTGAGCACCAGTTGTGGGTAGCGGACATCACGTACATCCGGCTGCGCGGTGGGTTCGTATTTTGGCTGTGGTGCTGGACGCCTACTCGCGCAAAGTGATCGGCTGGCAGTTGGGACGGGCCCTGGAAACCAGCCTGCCGCTCGCCGCATTGGAAGCCGCGATTGCCAGCCGAAAACCGAAGCCAGGGTTGGTGCGACATTCCGATCGCGGAACCCAGTATGCGAGCAACGATTACGTCAAGCGGTTGGAGAGTTGTGGAGGGCACATGAGCATGAGTCGGCGGAGGCCCAGGGTCACGCAGTGCGCCCCCTGGGGCGGGAAAAGCAGCATGCGCCAGGGTGCGGCGCCGGTAGTCGTCTGGACGATAGTGACGGCGGGGGAAATGCGGGCTGGCGAGCCGGAGAATGGTCTCGACCCGAGTCGCCGTCGCTCCCTTCGACAACAGGTAGCGGACCACCCACAGATCGCCCAAATTGGAGATCGGTGCATTCTCCGCCAGTCCGTACCGCGCGACGGCGCCGACCCTCCCAGGAAGGCGGGGTCTCGCGCCGGCCGCCGCGTCGCTCTAGTCAGCACTATTTGTTGAGCGAGCCGCGCGGCCACCGCACTACCGGCGCACTCGTCTCGGCCTCGATCGCCAGCAACCGGTTATATTTTGCCAGTCGCTCGGATTGCGCGATCGAGCCCGGCTTGAATTGGTCGGCGCGCCAGCCCACGGCCAGGTCCGCGGCCCAGTCATCCTCCGTCTCGCCGCTGCGCACGCTGACCGTTACCTGCCATCCCGCGGCCTTCGCCAGTCGCCAGGCTTCGGCGGCTTCCGTCAGGGTACCGATCTGGTTGGGCTTCAGCAGCAGCGTATTGCAGGCCTGCGCCGCAATGGCGCGCCGGATGCGATCCGGGTTCGTGCAGAGTAAGTCGTCTCCCACGACCAGCGCGCGCTTCTCCAGTGCCAGCCGGAGCGTGGGCCACCATTCCCAGTCGTCTTCCGCGAGGCCGTCCTCCACGCTCACGATGGGATAGCGCTCCGCCCAGCGGACTACGCGGGCAATCATCGCGGCGCTGTCGAGAGTGGCGCCGTCCAGGTGATATAGGTGGTTGTCGTAGAAGTGGCTGGCGGCCACATCCAGCGCCAGCATCACGTCCACGCCGGGCTTGTAACCCGCCGCCTTGATTGCCACTACGGCCATCTCGATGAGTTCCTCTGTGCTTTCGCATTGCGGCGCAAGTCCGCCCTCGTCGGCGGTCAGCAGGCGCATGCTGTAGCGCTTCAAAATCAGCGCGGCGGCGGCCTGATAGACGTCGTAGGCCATAGCCAGCGAGTCGTCGATGGTGGCAGGCCGCGCGGGCACCATCAACACATCCTGGATGGCTACTTGCCGGCCGGCATGCTTGCCGCCGCTGAAAAGATTAATGGTGAGGCGCGGCAGAGTATCGGGCGAGTGGCCCAGAATGGCGGCGAAATACTGGTAGAGCGGTAATCCCCGCTCCTGCGCGCAGGCGCGCGCGAAAGCCACGGAGACGGCCAGAATGGCATTCGCCCCGAGACGGGATTTGTTGGGAGTGCCATCCAGTTCCGCGAGGGCGCTGTCGAGTTCGGATTGATCGGCGAAGGCCCGGCCGGCCAACGCGCCATGGATCTCGCCGGAAACTTGCGCGACTGCCTTGCGGCAGCCGAACCCACCATAACGCCGCGGATCGCGGTCGCGCAGTTCCAGCGCTTCGGCTGTGCCGGTGGATACGCCAGAGGGTACGGAAGCGGACGCCGCCGCGCCCCCCGCCAACAAACAGCCCGCCTTGACGGTCGGCCGGCCGCGGCTGTCCAGGATTTCGGATGCAGTTAGACGCTCGATGATAGGCATATGTTTTCTTCGAAGATAGCAATGAGATTGGTGATTCTGTCCGGCGGGTGGGGAATGATGCGCAGTACCGCATTGCGCTGGCGAATGCGTTCCGCCGCGTCCAGATACTCGAGCGGAGAACGGCCCACCACGCGCGCCAGCAGGCAAGCCAGCGTGTGCCGTACCGCGCGCGGCTCCAGGTCCGTTGCCCACGCCCTCCGCGCAGATTCCCCCAGTGCTTCCCAATACACGCGCCAATATTCCCGTGCGGCCGAAGTGAATTCCCGCCGCAGCGCCGGCAGGTGGTGCGCCTTGCCGAGGAAGTGTGTCAGGGAGAATCCCAGATCGAAGGCCGGGTCGCCGAAATGGATTACTTCGTGATCGAGCAGCACCAGGCGGCCTTCATGTACCAGGATGTTCTTGGGACTGTAATCGCCGTGCACCAGGGCGATCCGGAGGTCCAAAGTCTCGCGGATAAGGGAATCCAGAAAAGCCGCCGCGGCCGGCGCCTGGCGCGCGGAATAACCGTAATACGGCTCCAGCCGCAGCGATTCGAAGAACCCGCGATCCCCGAAAACCGCCGCCAGATCGCCGCGCCCGTGCGACTCACGGTGAATCGTGGCGAGCAGGGTTGCGAACTGCAGAACATGATCGGCCCGGACTCGCCCATCAAGCAGCATGGTCTTCCAATTCTCGTGCGGCTGCGGGACGGCACGCATGGCCAACAGGCGATACTCGCGATCCTCGAAGAGCAGCGGCGCAATCGATCCCGGCGGCGCCAGGCGCGCCAGCCATTCCAGGCCGAGGGCTTCGCGATAGATGCGATCCGGAGAGCTGAACCAATCCACCGGAACGCGCAGTTTGGCGAGCGCCTGTTTCAGTACCCAGGCCTCGCCGGATTCGCGCTCGACCCTTACGGTGCGATTCGAAACTCCGCCCTGCAATACCGCGATGCGCGGCTGCTCGGCGGCCGCGATGCGTCCCGTTCGCCGCAGGTAACCGAGCAGCGCGGGAGCGTCTTCGATATCGAGCGCGTCAGGCAACCGCGGTGTCTTTCTTGGCTTCGCCGGCTTCGCCATCCAGGGCGGCGTAGGCGCAGCCGGTCACCACCAGAAACATGGTGAGCACTTCGCTATCGCCCAGGTTGTATTCGAAAATACCGGAAATCATGGTGGCGATGACCACCGCTATGGCGCCATGCAGCACGAATCTCAAGTCGCTACGCCCCGGCGGAAGGCGCCACACACCGCGCAGACAATCCCACAGGATCTGGCCCAGCATCCATAGCATCAGCAGCATGGTAGGGATTCCGCGCTCGGCGGCATATTGCAGATAGATGTTATGCAGATGGCCATACCAGCCCTCCGGCAGCGGGCGCGGGATATCGGCCGGCACGTAGCTATTGAACTGGAGCTTGACCTCTTCGGGACCCAGGCCGAACCACGGATGCGCGCGAATCATTTCGAGGCCCGTGCGCCAGGTGACGATGCGATGCTGGTTGGAATCCAGCTTGCCAGGGTTCCGCAAGGATGAGAATCGCTCGCGAATGGAGGCCGGGGCCAGAAAGGCGATAAGCAGCAAGGCCACCGGCAGGGCTGCGGCCAGCGCGCGCTTCCAGAACCAAAGCAGGTATAGTCCCGCGCCTGCGCTGGCCAGCCAGATGCCGCGGGTGAAGCCCAACAGCAGGGCGGTAGCCATCAGCAAAGCGCACAGAAGCCAGAGCCAGACGCGTTTGCGCGCGATGCACGCGAAAAACAGAAAAGCCGTGGTCATCAGCAGGGCGAACATTTCCTGACCGCCAAAGGTCATCCAATGGCTGGTAAAGCCGGTGATGCGCTCGGCGATGTAGTATTCGTAAAAGCCGCGGCCCTGCGCGTGCGCTTCCTGCACTTTGTGGCCGAACTGCACCAGGCCGCGCAGCGCGGTGAGTGTGCCGGCGCCCGCCCAGCTCAGGAACAGCCAACGGATGGTGCGCATGTCGCGTAGCGTGGAGAAGACCACCAGCAGCATCGTAAATACAAAGATTTTGCGAACTTGCGGCAACCCGGCCGCGGGATCGGGTGAGAGGGCCAGAGAGATCAGCGTGCCCAACAGGAACAGGCCGAGCGGCAGCCAGATGCGGGGCAGGCGCATGCGGCCTCCGGAAAGCAGCAGAGCGGCCAGGGCGAGTCCGAGCAGGATTTGGGAGGCGGCGATGGAAAAGAGGATAGCGACCGCCGACCCGAATGTAAGCCAACGCGCGATGCGGAAGAGGAGAGGTTCGGGTGAATCCATGAACACCTACAGTATACGTGGGGTGCGCGGTGGCTCGGCCCTTGCGCCCAGCCCGACTTCCCATAGACGCTTGCGATAGACTGTGGGGATGATCCGCGCGATGTTGACTTGTGTTTTCGCACTGGGTGCACTGGCAGGTGCGGGCGCCGCACAGATCCCACCGCCTCAAGTTCCCGATAATCTGAAAGCTCCCGGCACCGCGATTGTTTTACTGAAGGCCCTGGGGAAGGGGCAGCAGATTTATGCATGCAGCGCGAAGCCGGGGGACGCGGACCAGTTCGCATGGGTGCTCGACCGGCCGCAAGCCGACCTATTGGACGAAAAAGGCGACGCCATCGGAAAGCACTACAAAGGCCCGGTCTGGGAAGCCGCGGACGGCAGCAAGGTGGGCGGACAGGTGCAGCAGCGCGCGAATGCGCCCGGCGGCAACGCGGTTCCGTGGCTGTTATTAAAGGCTACATCCCACGAAGGCTCCGGGACATTTGCGCGGGTCACTTACATTCAACGCGTGGATACCCAGGACGGCCTGGCGCCGGCGACGGGCTGTGACAAATCGCATGCGGGCGTGGAAGCCTCGGCGGATTATCAGGCTACTTACTTCTTTTACGCCGCGCGACCTTGACAGGTTATTTCGTCGCGTTGGCAGGCAGCAGGAAGACGAACTGGCATCGCGGCGTCGTATACTGCGAGCACGACAGGATGCCGCGCCGCACGATCTTCTCGGGACCGTCGTCGGGAAACGGCACATCGTAATGCGCCTTCAGGAGCGCTTCCTTGGCCTTGTTCAGGCTCTCTACTCCGGAAATAAACTGCGCGTCCTCGACTTTGCGCGCCGAAAGCACAAGAAAGAATTCACCGCTTCCCTTTAGCTGGGCCAGGCCGGGGATGGCTGTCGTGCGCAGCTTTCCCAATTCGTCCGCGGGCGAAAGGGGCGGCGATTTGAGCACACCTGTGTGCAAACCGTTCTTCAGCACCACCGCGGGACGAGGCTGCCCTCCGCCCACCTTTCGCAACCGTTCGCGGGTTTCTTCCAGATCCGTTTTAGCGGCGAGCGCCAGTTCATAACTATGGGCCGCCTCGCGGGTCTTCCCCTGCTTCTCGTAGATTTGCCCCAGATGGTCCGCGACGACGGCGGTTTCAGTGAGCATCCAGGCGGCATTCACATACCGCTGCGCTTTGTCCAGGTCTCCGAGCTTGAAATAGGCCCACCCCAACGTGTCCCAATCCGCGCCCAGCAAATTCACCCGCCGCAAGTCTTCATTCTGCAATTCGGAGAGACTCACTTTGCCGGATTCCTGTTCCACCATCGCCACGGCCTTTTCGGAATACTGCCTGGCCAGCGCGGCATCCGCTGAAGTGTCTGCCAGGATGTAAGCCACATCGTTCAGCGTGATGCTGTCGGCGGCGGCGTCTCCAACTTTGCGCAGCGCGGCTACTCCTTCGTCTTTCCGGCCGGTCCGCACCAGGGCCTCGCCCAAGAGAGCCTGCAATCTGGCATTGTCCGGAGTGGCTTCGAGCGCTTTCCGGGTCATGCTCGCGGCTTCGTCATAGTTCTTCCGGGCGATCAGCAAGGCGCCCAGTTGCAAGGCCCCGTCCAGGTCGGACGGCGCCACCTTCATTAGCGCGCGCAGGGTCTCGATGGCATCGTCGTTGCGTTTCAGTTGTTGCTGCTGCAGGGTCGCCACAATGCGGTACAGCATCGTATTCTCGGGGTGATACTTCAGCTCCTTTTGATAAGCTTCCACGGCCTTATCGATGTTCCGTTCCATCCCGAAGAGAGTGCCATAACCGACCCACAGATTGCGCTGCCGGGGATTGAGACGCTCCGCTTGGGCGAATACGGTCCGCGCCGATTCGATGGCCTGCGTCTGGATGAACGCGAAGCCCTGGCGGACCAGTTCTTGCGCCTCCGCGTTGCCCTGCACCGCAACCGCGGGCCCGGCTCCGTTGCCGGCGGTTAATTGTAGGAACTGGTTCTCATCCTGCAGAACGGCCTTTCCGAACTTCACGTAATCGGGCCAGGCGCTCGCCGGGGCCTTCGACTTCTTTGTGACCAGCCGGCGCTCGGACGACAGGACCCCGTCCTTCACCGCATAGTTGGCCGAATACTCGACGAAATCCGTCTCCGCTTTGGCGCCTTCGGGTATTTCAATCGTGAAGCCAGGCGGAAGACTGACCGTGCTCCGGTAAACCGATTCGCCCGGCGAGCCGGTGTTGAACGGTTCCGCCGGCTTGGCGGCATCGGGATCGAGCGGGAGGCCGAGGGGCGGGACCGGCGGCGTGATGCGCAGGTTCGCCCAGTCCGCATATTCCTTTCGCAGGTAATCGTATGAAAACCGAAAGGGCGCGCCGGTGTTCTCCAGATTTTCGACGTCGACGTTGCTAACGGTCCCCATGAACCCGCTGCCGTACGAGAACCTCTGAACAAGATCCTGCCATTGGGCCGGCGCCGTTTGGTGGAAGACGCTCCGCAGCAGTAACTCAGAATCGCCGCGGAGCGTATATTCCATGCGCGCCGTCAACGTCCCGTCCGCCGCGAGCGCCGCTTTTGCGTCGAGTCTTTCGATGGAGGCAAACGGCAGGTCGGCGGGGGTGGTCATCAGCACCGGCGTGCCGGCCGTGGGAATGACCAAGGCCTGCTCGTCCCGCAGGCTGGCTTGCAACATGCCGTATGGAGCCACTTCCGGCGTAGTATCCAGCCAGACGAAGACCTTGCCCTCGGGCACCACCGTGATGACGTGATTGAATTGTCCGGGAGAAGGCAGATCGGCATCCAATTTACTCCCCGCGCCGATCAGCGCCGGCCATGCTTCGATCCCCTCGGCCTTCATCAGCGCGGCCAACAGGGTATGTTTGTCTTTACAGTCGCCGTACTGGTTGGAGAGCACTTCATCGGCCGCGTGCGGCTGATACCGGCCCGAGCCAAAGGAGATCCCTATGTAGCGATATTTCCCCGAGACATAATTGTAAATCGCTTGCTTCTTAGCCAGGTCCGTGGTGAGTCCCTCGGTGAGCTCGGAAGCCTTCGTCCGGATGGCATCGGTAACCGCGACCCGCGGCGCAGACAAGCGGCGGTACCATTCACCAACTTCTTCCCAATTCCTGAAGGTCGTCAATTGCACCGAATGCCCGGACGCGGGGGCGGCGGCCTCCTTTTTCGGATCTTTGTTCGCATCCGCGGGCTTGGAGCGCTCAATCTGGGCGGTCTTCCACGAATAGATTTTCGCGCCGTTCTCCTCGCTGACGGACGGCTGCAGAAAGGGGCTCTTCACCTTGACGTACTTGTCCGCGGGGACGCTGATACGCAGGGTCTCATCCAGCGCAATGACATGCTTGATAAAATCATGGGTGAACCAGAACTGTCCGGGAACTTCGGCCTTCGTGCGGGTCGAGAGCGCACGATACTCCAGCACGTCTCCGGTACCCAGCCCCTTCACCGGCACTTGTTTCTCCCGCAAGTCGCTGTAAGTGGGAGCGGACCGGGCGGCGTCGGAAGGAATGTCCTGTACGCTGGCCGCGGGGGTTTCAATCACGCGGCCGTCGGGCTTGCGCACCCTGACATAAACCAGATCGATCTTCTCGTTGTCCGCGCTGTAAGGAAACCGCAGGACGCCGAACTGCCGAACGCCCGCATCCGACTGGATCCGCACAACGAGATTCTGTTCCCACACGAACGTGCCGTCAGCGGCGAAAGTCACGGTGGTCGAGAGCTTTTCGATGAACAGCGCATCCTTTGCGTAATCCGGCGAGTCAGCCGGCCGCACCGGCTGCGCCGCGGCAGTCTCGAGAAAGGCAAAACATACGGCACAAAACACTCCAGCCAGTGTGCGCCGCATAGCAGAAGACGGATGGCTCCGCATAGCTTGTAAATTGTACAGCCTTGGTAATTGTATTGTAGCCCCCGCCGGCATCCTCCTCAGCCAAAGTGTTACGCTCATTGGTGAAATTCATGCGAATATTCGGTGTCTTATTCTTCATGGCCGCATCTGCTTTCGCGCAGACCTCTGAAACGCCCCTCCAGTCGATCCCTTACAGTCCCAGCCTGGATCTGACCGACATGGACCGGTCCGTCAATCCCTGCGAGGACCTGTATCATTACGCGTGCGGCGGTTGGTTGAAGAAGAACCCCATCCCGCCCGATCAGTCGAGCTGGGGCGTTTATTCCAAACTGGGCCAGGATAACGAACGATTCCTGTGGGGCATCCTGGAGGATACCGCCAAACCTAACCCTGCGCGCTCGACGGTAGAGCGGGAGATCGGCGACTTCTTCGCGGCATGCATGGACGAATCGGCGGTAGAAAAAGCAGGCGCCGCTCCCCTGCGCGAGGAGTTGGCGGCGGTTGATGCGCTGAAGTCGGCGGCGGATTTCCCGGAGTTCCTGGCGCGTGAGCACCTCACGCAGGATTTTGGCATGCTGTTCAGCTTTAGCGCCAGCCAGGACTACAAGGATTCTTCGCGCGAGATCGCATTTGCCGGCGCGGGCGGCCTCGGTCTGCCGGATCGCGACTATTACACCAAGACCGACGCGAAATCCGTCGAGATCCGCAAGAAATACGTGGCGCATGTCGCGCGCATGCTTGTATTGGCGGGTAGCTCGCCGGCGTCGGCGGCTAAACAGGCTCAGGCCGTTATGCGCATCGAAACCGCGCTGGCGAAAGCCTCGCTGACGCGCGTCGAGCAGCGCGACCCGTACAAGCTCTTCCATAAAATGGATCGCGCGCAGTTGCAGGCGCTCACCCCGGCCTTAAGTTGGACGCGCTACCTGAAAGCGGCCGGCCTGGGCGAGTTGAACGAATACAATGTCACCGAGCCGGCCTTCTTCAAGGAGGTGCAGACCCTGCTGACGGCCACGCCGATCGCCGATTGGAAAGCATACATGCGCTGGCACCTGGTCACCTCCCGCGCGGCGTTTCTTTCGGCGGCCTTCGTAGAGGCCAACTTCGAATTCTTCGGCAAATATCTGCGCGGCACGCCGGAACAGCGGCCTCGCTGGAAGCGTTGCGTGCAGTACGTGGACGGCGACTTGGGGGAGGCGCTGGGCAAGGTATTCGTGGAACGCACGTTCAGTCCGGATATGAAGGCGCGCACGCTGACCATGACCAAGGAAATCGAAAAGGCCATGGAGGACGACATCAAGCAGTTGCCCTGGATGAGCGAAGCCACCCGGCAGCAGGCCCTCGTGAAGCTGCATGCGGTGACCAACAAGATCGGGTATCCGGACAAGTGGCGCGACTACAGCTCCATCCGGATCGACCGCAACGATTTTGCGGGCAACGTTTACCGCGCCGCGGTTTTCGAAGGACGGCGCCAGTTGGCGAAAATCGGCAAGCCGGTGGATCGCGGCGAGTGGGGCATGACGCCGCCGACCGTGAACGCCTATTACGATCCGCAGATGAACGACATCAATTTTCCGGCGGGTGTGCTGCAGCCGCCGTTGTTCGATCCCAAGCTGGACGACGCTCCGAATTATGGCGACACGGGCGGCACCATAGGCCACGAACTCACGCATGGTTTTGACGATGAAGGGCGGCAGTTCGACGCGCAGGGCAACCTGCACGACTGGTGGACCGCGGCGGATGCCAAGGAATTCCAAAAGCGCGCCGACTGTGTGGTCAATCAATACGCGCAATACACCGTGGTGGACGACATCAAGATCAACAGCCGGTTGACACTGGGCGAGGACGTCGCGGATCTGGGCGGCGAGTTGCTGGCTTTTATGGCCTGGAAGGACGCCACGCACGGGCAGACGCTGGCGCCCATCGATGGCTTCACCCCCGCGCAGCGCTTCTTCATTGGATTCGCACAGTGGGCTTGCGGCGACGAGCGCGCGGAGAGCAAACGCGTGCACGCGATCACGGATCCGCACTCGCCGCCTGAATATCGCATCAACGGCGTGGCGGCGAACATGCCTGAATTCGCGGCCGCCTTCGCATGCAAAGTGGGGCAGCCGATGGTGCGCAAGGATCCCTGCCGGGTGTGGTGAGGCACTCCCGCGAACGCTTTCAGACGGTGGCCAACGACATTAAACGGGCTGTTCCAGGGGCAACTCTGCTTCGGCCGCGTGGCCGTTGACGGCGGAAAGCTGCGGCGCGATGACGGCTTCGGCCGCGTGGCCATTGACGGCGGGCAGTTCCGGGGCGTCAGCGGCTTCATCCGATCCCTGGCCATTGACTGCCGAAAGCTCCGGCGCAGCCAGGTTGCGCGGCCGCGTGTCGATCCGCGCGGGAGTTTCGAGCACCACGCCGAACGCGCTGGTCTGGAGATCTTCAAACTTTCGGGCGGTCACCAGTACGCGCGATTCGAGCGAGCCGGCCGCGTGATTGTACGCCTCCACGGCGCGGTCCAGGCTCCTGCCCAGCCGGTCCCAATGCCCGCTCATGTCGGCCAACCGCTTATAGAGTTCCTTGCCCAATCGGCTGATCTCGGCGGCATTTTGCGCGATGTTTTCCTGACGCCAGCCGTACGCTACAGCACGCAGCAGGGCGATCAAGGTGGTGGGGGTCGCGAGGATGATGTTCTGCCCAACGCCGGTTTCGATCAACGATGGGTCGGCTTCCAGAGCGGCGCTGAAGAAACTCTCGCCGGGGAGGAAAAGAACCACGAACTCGGGAGCGGGATCGAATTGTTCCCAATATTGTTTGCGCGCGAGCGTGGTAATGTGGGCGCGTACCTGGCGCGCGTGATCCTGCAGCAGCGTGCGGCGTAGCTCTTCGCTGGCGGACTCGCCGGCGGCCAGATAGGCTTCGAGCGGCGTCTTGGCGTCCACCACGATGTTCTTGCCGCCGGGCAGCCGCACCAGCAGATCGGGGCGCAGCCGCCCATCTTCGGTGTTGGTGACGGGTTGGGAGAAGAAGTCGCAGTACTCCAACATGCCGGCCATCTCGACCACGCGCTTGAGCTGAATCTCGCCCCAACGGCCGCGCACGCTGGGAGCGCGGAAGGCCGTGGCGAGCCGGCTGGTTTCGGACCGGAGTTGGGTCTGCGTCTCGAGCAGCGCACGGATCTGTTCCGACAGTCCGGCATAAGCCCCGGCCCGTGCGGCTTCCAGGTCCTGTATCTTGCCATCCACCTTTTCCAGCGATTCACGGACCGGCCGCACCAGATCGGCAATGGCCTGTTGGCGCAGGTCCAAATCGCCTCGCGCGGTTGCCTGGGTACGTTCGAGCGCGGTCTTAGCGAGGTCCAGGAAGGCTTGGTTGTTGCTTTGCAAGGCCTCGGCGGAGAGCGCCTTGAAGGTTTCGGCCAGTTTCTGGCGCGCATCCTCCAAAGAGGCCTGCAATTCTTTATATTGCTGCTCCTTGCTCTGGAGCCGTTCGGTAAGGACGGCTTTTTCGGGCGCCCATTCCGCTTGGGCGCGTTCAGCGGCCTGGCGCGCGGCCGGCCGGAGCAAGACCCAGGCCAGGAACATCCCTACCGCCAGTCCGAAGAGGAAACATGTTGCCAGCTCAATGTTCTGCATGCTCCTGGAATTATCGCACGCCTGGAGCGCGCTGGTCTTTCAAGCACGCATACCAGAAACTCCTTATAGTACGGGCGTCATAACCTTCGTTAACTCCCGCCAGGGCTTCTGTCGTTGGGTAATCGGCAACTTCCGTGGGGAGGGCCCTCAGTCGTCGTGTTCGTCGTGCGCGGAATCGGCTCCGGCGCCGGCTGTGGCGAACGTAGTCATCTCGGCGCGGCTATAATTCCGAGCCTGGGGTTTGGCCTTCTCTTTCCCCCCTACCTCGGCGGGTTCCACCACGAATGCCTGCGCGCCCGCCAGTTCGTCATCCAGGTTGAAGGAGGGCACGGAGCGCAGAGCCGGCACCTGCGCGATGCCGTGCTCGTTCACGATGCACTCCATGCCGTTAGAAAGAGAAAATCGGATGCGTAGATGCTTTTTGACCGCTACTTTCCGGAGGTCGGAAAGTTTCATGCGTCCGTTTCCTGCAGAACTTCCTCCATCCCCGACTCCACCCGGGCGGCGATGCGTTCCTGGCAGGACACGCAAAACTTCGCCCAAGGCACCGCCTCCAGGCGTTTCACGGAAATGGGTTCGTCGCACTCGTAACAGACGCCGTAGGAGCCCTGTTCGATGCGGCGAAGGGCATCCTGAACTTCACGCAAGAGCTTGATATCGAGGGTGTTCCGATTCAGGAAAATCCACTCTTCATGGCTTTGCTGGCTCAGATCGCCCTCGTCGTGCGGGTGCTCTTCGCGAGCCAGCACCTGGGCGGCTTTCTGGGCGGACATGCTGTTCTGCACCTCTGCCGCTTTCTTCTCTAGTATCTTTCTATAAGTCTCGTATTTGCTTTTCACGCTACTTCTCGATCCCGTCCGTATTGGCCGAAAGGATAAGACGCCCGGAGTACCCGAAAAGTTGCAGGATGGCTGCAAATCAAGTGGAGTTTAGTCCGGATTCCGTCCTTCTCTGTGTCCGTGGCGCACGCTTCAGCGTGCCGGCGGGACTTTTAAGTCCCGCTGACGGCGGACTGAAGTCCGCCGCGGCACGCTGAAGCGACCGCCACGGGCTAGAATCCACCCGTGTCGCGGAACCCTTTCCCTTCCACGCACTCATAAGTGCGCCCCGCGCGCAGATTCCTGAACTCTTCCACTTGGCCGCTGGGCCAATGAAGCACGGCACGCTCCACGCTGTCCCGCTGGCCCAGTCCGAACGTCACGGGCATCTCCGATTGCGACAGATAGCTCGACCCGCTCTTCACCATGCGCGATCCCGTTTCGCCGCCGCTGGTCACCCGCACCGTCGCCCCGATGCCGTCGCGGTTCGATTTAGTGCCCACCAGCCGGAAGCGGATGGCGTGATGCCCGTTCGCCTGATCGTTGCGGTATAGATGGACCGGCCCTTGATTTGTAGTGATCAACACGTCCAGATCGCCATCCCGGTCGAAATCTCCGAAAGCCGCGCCGCGCCCCACCTTGGGATCCGCGAAGCCGCCTCCCAACGCGCCGGCGACATCCTCGAACCCGGCGCTGCCCTTGTTCAGGAACAGATGCGGCGGCTGCGCGTATCCCGTTTCCGGACGGGCTTCCCGAATGCCTGGATCGATGTGGCCGTTCACCACCAGCAGATCCAGCAGGCCATCCAGGTCCGCGTCGAAGAAGAAACACCCAAAGCCCAGGCTGCGCCGCGATACCCGGCCCACGTCCGAACGCGCCGCCTGGTCCACGTATAAGCCGCCGCGCGTGCCGCGGTAAAATCCGATCATTTCGTTGTCGAAGTTAGTGATGGCCAGTCCGGCGATGCCCGAATTATCGTAATCGGCCACATCCACTCCCATGCCCGCGCGCGCCTTGCCGTCTTCGCTGAAAGCTACGCCCGCTTTCACCGCGATGTCTTGAAAGGTGCCGTCGCGCTGGTTGCGATAGAGCTTGTTGGGCTGCGTGTCGTTGGCCACCATCAAGTCGATCCAGCCGTCCTGGTCGTAATCCAGCATGGCCACGCCCAGCGATTTCGAACTGCTGTCGAAGATGCCGCTCTTGGCCGTCACCTCCTCGAAGGTGCCGTTGCCGCGATTGCGGAATAGCCAGCAGGTAGCGCCGCGATACGCTTCCGGCGTGCAGTAGGATTTGTGCTTGGCGTCCATGCTGCAAAACACGTCCTGCGCGGGAGACCATTTCACGTAGTTGCACACGAACAGGTCCAGAAATCCATCGCGGTCGTAATCGAACCACAGCGCCGAACTGCTGAAGCCCAGCCTTCCGCCGAGCCCGCTGCGCTCGGTGATGTCCCTGAAATAACCCTTCCCGGTGTTCTGAAAAAGGCGGCTCTGGCCCACGCAGGTGACGTAGATATCCGGAAATCCGTCGTTGTTGAAGTCGCCCACCGCCACGCCCATACCGTACATCTCCACATCCAGGCCGGCGGCGCGGGTCACATCCGTGAACGTGCCGTTGCGGTTATTGCGGTATAGATGCATGGTGCTGTGCTGCTTCACGTGGCCCGGCCAATCCATCCCGTTGATCAAAAGGATGTCCTGCCATCCGTCGTTGTCGTAATCCAGAAAAGCGCAGCCCGGCCCCAGGGTCTCCGGAAGGTACTTCTCTCCAAACGCGCCGCTGTTGTGCAGGAAGTGAATGCCGGCCGGTGAAGTGACGTCCGTGAAGCGGAAGCCGGCGCCGGCTGCAATGCGGTTGGGCGACGCGTACGCGCGACCTAAAGCGAGCCCGCCCAATAAGAACTCCCGGCGGTTCACGGCAGTTGCACCAGCCCCTTTTTCACAGCCCATACCACCAGTTCCGTGGTGCGATGGATGCCCAGCGCGGACATCAGATTCGCGCGATGCACCGATACCGTATTCACGCTCAAATTCAAAATCGTGGCGATCTCCTTGTTCGAATTCCCCTTGGCGATCAATTCCAGAATTTGTTTCTCGCGCGGCGTCAGGCGCTCGTAATCGGGATCCGGCTCGCGGTGCGGGGCCAGCACGCCGGGACCGATCACCGTCTTTCCCGCGGCCAGATCCTTGATGGCGCCAGCCAGGTCCACGTCCAAAGCGTCCTTTAGCACGTAGCCCCGCGCGCCCGCGTCCAATGCGTTGCGCACGTAGTTCTCCTCGGAATACATGCTCAAAATCAGGATGGCGGTCTCCGGCGCGTTCTTCAGAATCTCCCGCGTGGCCTGCACGCCGTCCAGACCGGGCATCGCCATATCCATCACGATCACCCGCGGATGTAATTCCTGCGCCAGTTTGATGGCTTCCAGGCCGTTGGTGGCTTCGCCCACCACCCGAATTTCGGGATCGTCTTCCAAAATGCGCCGGAAGCCCTTGCGCACCAGGCTATGATCGTCCACCAGCATTACCGGGATTTCATTGCTCATAGTCATCCGTTAAAGGAACATCCAGGCGCACCAGCGTGCCGCCTTCGCCGGGGCGCACTACTTCGAAGGTGCCTTCGAGCAATTCGGCGCGCTCCCGCATGGCGGTCATACCGATGCCTTTGCGGGTCCTGCCGTTGCTTGTCTCGGGCATGCCGGCGCCCCGATCTTCCACTTCCAGGCGCAGGCGTCCAGGCGGAAACTCCAGCTTCACGATGGCCTGCGCCGAGCCCGAATGCCGCGCCAGATTGTTCAATGCTTCCTGTAGCACACGGTACACATGAATGGCCACCCGCTCCGTCACCGCCGGAGCCGTTCCCTTTTTCTCGTATCGTACCTTAATTCCAGTCTGCCTCTCGAATACCGGCAGATACCAGTCGATGGCCTTTTCCAGGCCGCCATCGTCCAGAATGCTGGGATGCATCAACTGCGAAAGGTTGCGGGTTTTTTCGAGCGTAACCTGGGCCACTTCCCGCACTTCGCGCAAGTCCACGCAAAACGGCGAATCGGGCGGCAGCCGCTTTTCGGCGCGGCGGAGCATGGCGCCGATGGCCGTGAGCACCTGGCCGAATTCATCGTGCAACTCGCGCGACAACGAGTGCAGGGTCTCCTCCTGCACGGTGATGAGCTTGCGCGCCAGGTCGCTGCGATGCTCCGACACCGCGGCCAGGTGCTGGAACAACCGCCGGTTGGAGTAAATCAGGTAGAGTGTGGTGCCGAAGATGGCCAGCAGGACCGCCGCCAGGAACAGGTATACGTTGCGCGCCACGCGCCGGTAAATGGATTGAATGCGGGCCGTGGCCTCTTCCTCGGTCTCGTTGTTTTGCACCAGTAGGCGGGCCACGGTGGTGGTGAGGGTGGCCTCCCTGGCTTCGAGAGAAGTGCGGATCATGTCCCGCGCGGCGCGATCCTGGCCTTGCGCGGCGAGTTCGAACATGTGGTCCGCGGAGGTCCAGAACTGCGCCAGCGACTCGGCCAGATAGCGCTGCCGGCTGGATTCGCGGGCGATGGGGGAGAGTTGCGCTTCCACCCGCAGGGCGTCCTCGAGGTCGTTGCGGTGGTTCTCGAACTGCCTTTTCCAGGCGGCCAGGGGGTAGGGTTCATCGCCATAAAGCATGTCCCGCATGGCGATGCCCAGTTGGTTCAAATCGTTCTGAATGCGCAGGAGCTGCAGGGAGTCCTTGCGGTTGCGGTCCACCGTGCGCGTCTGCAGATCCTCCAGGCCGCGGATCTGGCTCAGCGCATAAAACGAGAACACCCCCACGGCCGCCAGTGTGACGGCCAGGCCCGCCAGCAGCCGGCCGGTGGGTGAATCGATGGACTTAGTCATGGCGCCAAGTCAAGCATAGCAAGGCCGCGCGGCACGCGGCCTGCATCCGCGCCGTGTCCTCACTCCTGATTGAAGCCGGTGGCCCGCCGGAAGCCCTCCACGTAGTGCCCGTCCTTCTTATCCATCTGCCGTAACTCCGCCTTCAGTTTCTCCAGCGCCGCCGGATCCCAATCCGGCCGGTACTTGTCGACTGCCGGGGAGAATTGGCTCACGTGCGCCGCCGCGGCATTGAGTTTGGTTTCCACTACATCGTCGATATTGACGAAGTAATTGGCATCCTTGCCCGCGTAGTAATAATACTCTTCGGGCACGCGCCAGGGCTCCAGCCCGTCGTGCAGCCGCTGGTTGGGGAAGTACAGGTGCCATTCGGCCGCACGGATCGCGTCCATGGTGTTATTGGCGGCCATGCGATGGTCGGTCTTGTGCCAGCGCACGTAGTCCGAGCCGGGGTCCACGCTCAGCACGACGTCGGGGCGGACCTTGCGGATCAGCCCGGTCACCTGTTCCACCAGGTCGCGCGGGTTGGCGTATTCGAGCATGCCGTCGTGATACTGCAGCCACAGGATGCTCTCCTTGGAAATGCCGATGGTGCGGCAGGCTTCCTCTTCTTCGTGCATGCGGATGCGCGCCAGGCGCTCGCTGGTCATGTCGGGATCGTATGAGCCTTTGTCGTCGTTCGTGTAGATCACGATATGGATGCGATTGCCGTTCCTGGCCAGTTTATACAAGGTGCCGGCGCAGCAGAACGTATCGTCGTCCGGATGGGGCGTAAACAGCATGATGGTCTTGCCGCGCAGGTTTTCGAGGCGGGCCGGTTCTTGCGCCAGGGCGAGTCCCATGGCGAGCATCGCTAAGGTCGGAATTGGGATTCTCATAGCCGTTAGAATGGAAGCATAACCCCCGCGGTTCCCAACGTGCAAGCGGCGATAAGCGGGAACAGTCATCCTAAATGAGCGAAATACGATTGCCATACCCGCTCGTCCGGCCCATCGGCATCTTCGATTCGGGCGTGGGCGGCCTGACCGTGTTAAAGGCGCTGCGCCGCAAGCTGCCGCATCGCGATTTCATTTACCTGGGCGATACGGCGCGTGTCCCTTACGGCCGCAAGCCCGCCGCGATGGTCGCTGAATTTGCTTACGGCATCACGGAGTTTCTGCGCGAGTTGGGCGTCGAAGGCGTAGTGATTGCCTGCAATACGGCCTCCGCATCCGCGTTGCCTGAATTGGCTGGACACTTTGCGATTCCCATCTGGGGCGTGATCGAACCCGGCGTGGAAGCCGCCGCCGGCCTCACGCGCAGCGGACGGGTGGGCGTGATCGGCACCAAGGGCACCATCGCCAGCCGCGCATACCAAAAGCGTCTCGAACAACGCGGCCTCACGGTTTGGGCGCGCGCTTGTCCCATGCTGGTCCACATCGTGGAAGAGGGCCTGGCCGGTTCGCCGGAGTGCGACCTGCTGCTCGGCCATTACCTGGGCGATCGTGCCGCCATTGACACACTCATATTGGGA
>Ga0187871_10001752_pt1 | contig 18488 bp, 14 predicted proteins | sample June2016WEW_16_1_FD_132988 | JGI IMG/M metagenome (GOLD analysis project Ga0187871, IMG submission 132988) | Peatland microbial communities from SPRUCE experiment site at the Marcell Experimental Forest, Minnesota, USA - June2016WEW_16_10 | ecosystem: Environmental > Terrestrial > Soil >...
CGTGCCGGTGGCGCGCGAATTGACTCAAAATTCGACCGCCCGCGAAATTCTCGATTCGCTGGTCCGAACGAATGCCTTCACGCTGCAACGCCCGGCATCCGACACGTACTATTATCACCCGCTGTTTCGCGAGCTCCTGCGCAGCCGAGCAGCGATCCGATTCACCGCCGCCGAACAGCAGGAGCTGCTCACGGCCGCCGCCCGTTTGCTCGTGCAGAATCAGGACGCCGAGATGGCCATTGATCTTCTGCTGGAGGCGCGGCAATGGCTGGATGCCTCGGACATGATGGTGCGGACCGCACCGATGCTGGTGCGACAGGGCCGATTCAAAACCCTGTCCATGTGGATCGATGCGTTGCCTCGGCAGCTTTCGTCCAATTCAGCGTGGCTTACCTATTGGCGCGGCACGGGGCAGATGGCGATCGCGTTTCAAGATGCTGCAACAACCTTCCAGCACGCTTACGAGCTGTTCCTCGCGGATGACGACGAACTCGGCCAGATGCTGGCGATTGCCGCAATTCTTCAGCATTACCACATCAGCTACACGGACTTTGGCCGCATGGTCCCCTGGATCGGTGTGCTCTCTGATCTATTGCGGAGCGAACCCCGTTTTCCCTCCGCCGCTGTCGAGCTTTCGGTGCTGACCGGCCTCTTCACCGCCATCGTTTTGGCCGATCCGGCAAACCCGCGTTTGGCGGAGTGCCGCGACCGCGTCTCCAAGCTGATGCGCTCGGACGTCGACAGCCAGAGCAAGGCATCCGCGGCGGTGGCGCTGATGAACTATTTCGCGATCTCGGGCGACATCTTGCGGTGGCGCGCCTTGTTGCCGGAGTCCGAATGGCGGCACGACGGCGACGAGCTGGGACCCGCCTTGCGTATCCAAAACATCTGGATGCACGCCTTTCAATATCAGCTTACGGGAGAAGCAGAGCGCTGCCAGCGGCTGCTCGACGAGGGTATCGAAATTGCGAATCGGCACGGCCTGCCCCAGTTCGCGACGCGGCTGATCCTCGCCAAGCTTCAGGCGACCGACTATGCCTCGCATTCCGCAGAGCTGTCCGAAGGACTGTCCCGTCTCGAACCGGAGTTCGCGTTCGCGCCGCCGATGCTGGTGTCGCAATTCAAGTATATATGCGCCATGTTCCGTCTCGCGCAGGGGGATCTTGCAACCGCTGCGCGAGAGATCGAGGCGGCCGAGTCCATCGTACGCGAGACTGGTTATCCGATGGCCCGGGCCTTGATCTCCTTGGGGATGGGCCAGGTTCTATGCGAGGTCGGTCGCCTCGAGCATGCCGGCCTCTGGCTAACACGACTTAGGGACGCAACAGGCGCATTGCCATCGCCGCTCCTCGAATTTAACGGGGGACTCCTGCGGGCCGAGATAGCACGCAAGAGGGGCGAGCGCGGCGCCTTCCTCGATACGCTCGCCGCCACGCTCGCCATCGGACGTGCGCAAGGGTACGGCAATGAGATTCACGCCTATCCCGTGCTGCTGCCGAGGCTCATACCCTACGCGCTCGAGAATGACATTGAAGTGGAGTACTGCCGCGGATTGATTCGCAAGCGCAATTTCCCGCCGCCGGCTCGCGAGGTACCGGCGTGGCCGTGGCCGATCCAGATTCATTCCTTGGGACGCTTCGAGGTCCGGGTCGACGATCAGTTATTGCAAATTCGCGGAAAGTCGCAACGCAAGCCGCTCAATCTACTCAAGGCCATACTGGTCAGTCGCAACGGCGTCGAGATCGCCGTTCTCCTGGACCGCTATTGGCCGGATCTCGACGGCGACGCAGCCCGCAACGCCTTCGATTTGGCAGTACATCGGTTGCGAAAATTCTTGAAGCATAAGGATGCCGTCGTCGTGTCGCAGGGCCGCCTGCGGCTCAACGACCGCGCAGTGTGGGTCGATGCCTTTGTGCTGGCCGCATTCGACGAGACCAACTACGCGAACGAAGCGCCCGGTGATCAGGTTCGGCGCCTGCTCCTGCTCTATCGCGGACCGTTTTTAGCGGACGAGGAGGATCCTTGGATGTTCGCAGCCCGCGAACGCTTGAGAAGCAAGCTGCTCCGCTGCGTTGACGAGTTGGGGGACATTCTGCGTGGGTCGCACGATTATGGTGCGGAAACCGATCTCTATCAGCGAGTTCTGGAGATCGAGCCACTCGCCGAGCAGGTGTATCGCAGCCTCATGCGTTGCCTTATCGCACAGGGACGCTACGCCGAGGCGCTGCGGGTCTATCAGCGCTGCGAGGAGGTGTTGTCGGCGTTACTGCGGGCACAGCCCTCGGCTCCGACGCGAGAGTTGTACGATTCCATTCACAAGCGCTGACCCCTCCCGCATGGCGCCGGGTGGGTCAAATTCTCTGCTCGCCCGATCCTCGGCACGGGCGTTATCAAGCCGGCTGTGCCGCGTTGGTGCTCGTGATGACAGGCAGATTCCCGTTTTGCTGCGCTTGAAGCAAGCGGCAGTCCCACCGAGCTATCCAGTCTCGTATCAGGCGGGATCTTGGTGGACGTTGGCTGGCCTTCGTTTGGGACACCGATTTACCGGATTATTGAGAACCGGAAAAAAATAGTTCAGGGATGTCGATTTAGGCCTGTCGCAAACGTCTAGTGTGAAAGCGGTAAAATTTCGTATCCGGCACTCAATGAGGCATCCGGCAAAGGAGAAATCACCATGACCCTCCCAAGGACTCCCACCATTACCGCCTTTGAACGGTCGCCCGATGGCGGCAAGGGACTGGCGCGTGACATGCGGGTTCGCTGGGCGCTTGAAGAAGTGGGCCAGCCTTACGAGGTTCGTCTTGTTTCGTTCGGTGCGATGAAGGAGCCCGCGCATCGAGCGCTTCATCCTTTCGGGCAGATTCCGACCTATGAAGAGGGCGGTCTTGCCCTGTTCGAGTCGGGGGCGATCGTGTTCCATATCGCAGAGCGCCATGCGGGCCTGCTGCCTGAGGATGCGAATGCCCGGGCGCGCGCGATCACATGGATGTTTGCCGCGCTCAACACGATTGAGCCGCCGATCCTTGATCTCTCAATTGCCAAGCTGCTGGAGGGCGACAAGCCATGGTCCGAGCAGCGCCTGCCTATCGTCAAGGATCGCATCCGTCACCGGCTGAGCGAACTTTCCGCTCGCCTTGGCGATGCCGACTGGCTCGATGGTGCGTTCAGCGCGGGCGACCTGCTGATGGTGGCGGTGCTGCTCAGGTTGAGAGCATCGGGCATTCTGGACGAATATCCGAACCTCTTCGCCTATGCCGCCCGCGGCCAAGCACGGCCGGCCTACAAGCGTGCTTTCGACGCTCAATTGGCGGTGTTCACCGGCAGGCCGGTCTAAGACAAGGCCCGAACCGACTCGTCGCGACCCTGTGCCGACACTCGCGAATGTCTGGAAGGGGGCTGCAGCAATTGGGGCTGACGGATGGACTACAGTGCGTTCACGCACGGCAATCAGCGCCATTCGGGGTAAGGGGTGACTATGACCACACTCGACAATCGGCCGAATACCGCGCTCCTCGTGGTTGACATGCAGAACGGTGTCATCTCGACGGCCCACGCACGTGCCACGGTTGTAGCCAACGTTGGCATTCTTGTGGAGAAGGCGCGGCGTGACCGAATTCCAGTCATATGGGTTCAGCACTCCGACAAAGAGCTCGCGAGGGGAAGCGAGGAATGGCAGATCGTCCCAGAACTGATCCCCCGCGATACCGAACCGCTGGTGGAGAAGAGCTACCGTGACTCCTTCGAAGGAACCACTCTTGAGAACGTGCTGGCGGGATGCCGCATCGGGCAACTCTTCGTGGCAGGCGCCCAGACCGATTTCTGCATCCGCTCAACTCTCCATGGCGCACTCGTCCGGGGTTACGACGCGACTCTTGTGAGCGATGCTCATACGACAGAAGATCAAACGACCCGGGGGGCACCGCCGCCGGAGAAGGTCATCGCGCATACGAATCTATACTGGGGCTCGCAAACGGCTCCCGGGCGGAGGGCCGGGACGATAGAGACCAGGGCGGTGGACTTCTGCCGCGCGAAATAAAGACCCTGTAGGTCGCAGATTTGGACGAAATTGGTCCGCGGTGATGAGCGGCTGGTGTTGAGCCAAAGAGCGCCGGTAGTGCACGAAGGCTCCTACCGGCGTTCGCGCCGCAGAACCTACCTCGTCGCAAGACTCTTCGCCGCCTTCTTGATGAGGTCAGCGACTGCCTCCGGCTGCGAGACGTAGACCGCGTGGCTGCCCTTCACTTCGACGACGCTGGATCCCGCTCGCTTCGACATGGCCCGCTGAGCGGGCGGGGGGATCATCCGATCGTCGGTCGCGACCAGATACCAGCTCGGCTTGCTCTCCCAGGCGGGCTGGGTGATCGCGCCGTTGAGCGCGACGACGCCCCACGGCACCTGCGAATTCGCCATGAATTCCGCCTTCTCCGGCGCCACATCGGCCGCAAAGCTGGCCGCAAACTTGGCTTGGTCGAGCATCAAAAAGCCCTCCTGTGGAGGGAGGATCGGCGGAACCGGCGCGCCCGGCGGAGGATCCTTGATCAGGTTGGCGACGGATTCGCCACGCCCGGGGGCAAACGCGGTGATGTAGACCAGGCCTGCGACGCGTGGGTCGTTGCCGGCTTCGGTGATCACCACCCCGCCGTAGGAATGCCCCACGAGGATCACGAGGCCCTTCTGTTCGTCGATGACCCGCTTGGTGGCGGCCACATCGTCGGCAAGTGAGGTGGTCGGATTTTGCACGATGCTGACGCGATAGCCGTCTTTTTTCAGGATCCGGTAGACGCCCTCCCAGCCCGAACCGTCGACGAATCCGCCGTGCACCAGAACAATCGATCCAAGAGCGCTATTTTCGATAGGAGGCATGACGATCTCCAAGTGTTTTGATGTTTTGTTCCCAGAGCCGACGCCATCCGTCAGAGCTCACGGCGACTTTTATACGCCGGCTCCATGTGAACCTTAAGTTCCAGGTGTTCAACTAGTAGTGATAAAATATCAACAATGGAAGTCACTACCCGGCAGCTGCGCGCGTTTCGCCTCGTGGCGCAACACCGCAATTTCACGCGCGCCGCCGAAGCGCTCTTCATCACGCCATCCGGGCTCAGCGTGCTGATCAGAGAGCTGGAAAGTCGCGTCGGCTTCCGGCTGTTCGACCGCACCACCCGCCACGTGGAGCTGACGCCTCACGGCAGGGAGCTGCTCGCCGTCATTCAGCGAAGCCTGGAGGAGCTCGATGCCGCAATTGCAAATATCGCACGTAGCGCCAAGCATACTCACCAGCAGATATCGCTCGGCACGACGCCACTCGTGGCCGCCAACATTCTGCCGCCGGCGATGCGTGAGTTTCGAAAGCTGCGGCCCGACGTGCGGATTCAGCTGTTCGACGCTGACCTGCCGACCCTGATAAAGATGGTTGAGGCCGGTAAGCTGGACATGAGCCTGGGGATATTCAAGGCCATGGCCGATATGCGTCGCGAGCCATTCTTCCGTTTCTCCCTGATGGTGGCTCGGGCTTCCAAGGACGACATTTCTCCTCGCAGAACAACGACGTGGTCGGCACTCGATGGCGAGACGCTGATCTCGTTATCGTCCGACCACCCACATCAACAACTCATCGACAGGCACCTCGCGCGAGCCGGTGTAAAGGCTCGGATCGGATCCACCGTCAACCTGCTCGACACGCAGATTGCCCTGGTCGAAGCAGAGGAGGGCATCGCCGTGATTCCGTCGTTTGGGGTGCCGGCGTGCCGCAACCGAAAGGTTGTGATGAGCCAACTGATCAATCCCGTGGTGCGCTTCGACTTTCACCTGATCAGCAGCCGCGCCCGGGAGCTGCCGCCCGGGGCGGATGAGTTCACGTCCTTCCTCAAGAGCTACGTTGCTACATGGGCGGGACGCGCGGGAGTGCTGTGAGCGAGTCGTTCTAACCGCCTAGCGGAACGCCGAAATACGCTGGGGGTAACCACGGATTCCACATCGCCGAGGCATAAGGCACGATTAACCCGCGATCTTCCCGGGTGTTAGTAATCATACATGCGAGTTATCCCCAGATTCGGGATTCTTCGCCACGGCCATGCCTTACCTGGGATTCATGCGGACGCAAGCCAATGATCAAAGCACACGCGAGCGAATTACTCGACGCGGCTCCGGACGCGATGATCATCGCCGACTCGCGCGGGACGATTATTTATGCGAACCACCACACGGCAACGCTGTTTGGTTATCGGAGTGAGGAGTTGGTTGGCGAGCGGGTGGAAATGCTCCTTCCCGAGCGGTTCCGGAAGGATCATCCGGCTCTGCGGGCCGGGTACGCGCAGAATCCGCGCTTGCGCCCGATGGGTGCGAATCGGCGGTTGTACGGACGACATCGGAACGGCTCGGAGATTCTCGTCGAAATCCGCCTGAGCGCCCTGCAAACCGAGGACGGACTGCTCGTCCTCAGCACCATTCGCGACATAACCGCGCGCGGGGATTTGCCGCTGAAGACCGGTCTCGTGGTCCGAGGTGATCCAGCCAAGACTGAGCGCCAAGCTCAGAAGGACGATTTATTCGAGGCAAGAGAACGCGCCCAAGGCACGCTGAATTCCATCGGTGACGCGGTCGTCAGCATCGATCTGGCGGGTAATGTGAACTACCTCAATCCCAGTGCTGAGAAGATGACAGGCTGGTCGCGCACGGACGCGACCGGGCGGCCCCTTCAAGAAGTGCTTACCATCACCGAGGACAACGGACGAAAATCCGCGCCGGTCCCGCTGCAGTCGTCGAATCGGACCATAAACATCGGGAGCGCCGCTGCGAGTGGAATCCTGACTCGGCGGGATGGATCCGAAGTCGCAATCGAACACTCCTCGGCACCCATGAAGAATGATGATGGAGATGTCATTGGTGCGGTGATAGTTCTTCGCGACGTAAGCGTCGCGCGTGCCATCACCGAGAAGCTCGCCTATGCCGCCCACCATGACGCACTGACGGGGCTGCCTAACCGCTTGCTCCTGGAATCCCGGGTGACGCAGGCCATCGCGTTGGCCACCCGCCACAACTGCGAAGCCGCAGTTCTGTTCTTGGACCTGGATGGTTTCAAGCTGATCAATGACACGTTCGGACATGCGGTGGGTGACCAGCTATTGGAGTCGGTAGCGCGCCTTTTGCAGCAATGCGTACGCAGTACCGACACCGTCGGCCGTTTCGGAGGCGATGAATTTGTCGTGCTTTTGTCGGAAATCTCGCGCCCGAGCGACGCCGTCCTATTTGCCGAGAAAATCCTGCACGCGCTCAGCGCGCCGCATTCGGTCGCCCAGCATAGCCTCGTGGTCACCGCAAGTATCGGGATTGGGCTCTATCCCCATGACGGCAACGATCCGCAAACCTTGCTGCGAAACGCGGACGACGCCATGTTTCACGCAAAGCGCCATGGAGGAAACACTTACCGGCTGTGGAGCCGATCAGGGAAATATGCGTGATCGATTCCCGATCGCGATGGCTTTCTCAGGGAACGGCTCAAGCGCGCGCAGAGCCCAATTCCGCTCCGATACGCTGCATGCGCCGATACTGTTCGTGCAAACCATCCTCGAGAGCCTTGAGTCCGGACGGCAGATTGGATTTCTCCCACCGATCGACCAAAGCACGCTTCGCATCTGCAATCGATTGCTCGCGCAGCGCGGTCCAGGCCGCGACTGATTTGCTGAAGCTTTCATACTCTTCCGCCACACGCCGGCGCAATTCATCGAATCGAGGGGAGCCCGCCTGGCGGGCGAGTTCTTGCTTCGCCCGGAGAAACTGGGTCTCGAGCATCACGCGTCGAATCTTGAACCAGGGCACCCGCTTCAGATTCTTGGCGAGCCCCGCCCAGTGCAATGCAACAATCAACCATTTGGAGGGATCCCATTGCCACCAGCGCACGCCATTGCGGTAATCGTGCGCGAATTGGTGATGAAAATTGTGATATCCCTCGCCAAACGTGAGCAATGCGACCACTCCGTTGTCCCGTGCGGTGTTGGCCGTCGAGTAGGGACGGGTGCCGACGATGTGCGCCAGGGAATTGATGCAAAATGTCAGGTGGTGGCTGATGACGAGGCGCAAAACCCCGGCAAGCAAGAGCATGCCCACGACGTTGCCGAACGCCCAACCCAGCAGCAGCGGCACCCCGACATTCATGCCGACGGCGAGTGCCAGGTAATGCCGATGTTGAAATGCCACGAGGGGGTCGTTTTGCAGTTCCCGCACGTACTTCAAATCCGGGTCACCGCTCGGGTAGTTGCGCAGCATCCAGCCGATGTGCGAAAACCAGAAACCACGCCGCGCGCAATAGGGATCCCGTTCCGGATCGTCGATGAATCGATGATGCACGCGATGGCCGGCGCTCCAGACCAAGGCGCTATTCTGCAGAGCCATGGCGCCGAATAAAAGAAAGACTGCTTTCAGGGCCGGGTGCGCCTGATAGGCGGCGTGCGAAAACAGGCGGTGATATCCGCAGGTGATCGACAGTTCGGTGACGCTCAAGAGCACGGCGAATGACACCCAAGCGGCGAGGGTGTAACCGTGGGCGATCCCATACCAGGGAACCAGCGTCAGGGCTATCCCCAACGTGATTGCAAACATCAACAGGGCCGGCCAATTTCGAGGCGGCCGGCGGCCGGTCTGGTCATTCATTCGTTCCTCCTGGACGCGACGCGATCATGCAGGGCAGCAATATTCCAAATATGGGGACGGTGGAGGACTTTACCATCGGCATCCGGCGATTATGTTGATCCAGGGCGGATTTTGCCACTACGAGCGTTGGCACGGCTATCGTCCGATTTCGACGCGGTCGCGCGCGCGCGGCACCGCATCCAACTGCTCGCCCAGTTCTCGAGCGGTCTTGTGCCCCGAATACACCGCCGCGGCAATGATCGCGGGCTGGCGACAGTCACCGATTCGTATGATCCGAGACGAGGCTTCCTCGACCTCCGGTGCAACCAGCTCGCGGTAGAGCGAGTCCTCCGGTTCTCGCGATGTGACCAGCACGAGACTCTGCGCGCCGCGCGTGTGCATTCGTCCCGTGTAGATGCAGCCGAGCGTTACGGTTGCCCCGTCGTAGCTCTCCACGACGTGATTTACGATGATTTCAACATCTGCCTCGAGCAACTCCCGCTGCGTGCGGAACTGCTCGGCGGTGTAGGCGCTCCACGCGCCCGCATGGCCCTCGCTGGTGACGTAACTGACCTGTGCGCCTGCGCGCGCGAGCAGCAGCGCCAAGACCGGACCCATGTAATAGTGGTCATCGTCGAACACGGTCACCGGGCCCTGAGGCCGCGCGCCGTCCATGATGTCATCCGGAGTCAGCACGTCGCCCTCCAGCATCGCCACGGGCACGGGGTGCGACCGACCGAGGCCGCTGCGGCGCCAGCGCGCTCCCGTTGCGATCAATACATAGTCCGCATCGAACTCACGCACGTCCGCGGCCGTCAGCCGGTTGCCCAGATAGATCGACACGTTGTTCATGCGACTCAACTGACCGGTGCGGTAGTCGCGGACCCGCGCCCACTCGGCGAGTCCTGGCAGACGGCTTTCGCGCGTGACGCGACCGCCCGGCGTGTGCTCTGCATCCGCCAGTGTCACGGTAAAGCCCCTCTTTCCAAGAATATGGGCGGCTTCCAGCCCCGACGGTCCGGCACCCACGATCAATACGGCGCCTTGTCCTGCGGGCACCAGCTCCGGGTGCCAGCCGCTGCGCCATTCCTCGCCCATGGTTGGATTTTGCGTGCAGCGCAGCGCCGCGCCGCGAAAGTTGTGCCCGTAGCATATGTTGCAGCCGATGCACTCGCGAATGTCCTCAACACGTCCTTCACGGATCTTGGTGGGAAGGAACGGATCGGCGATGGACGGTCGGGCGGCGCCGATGAAGTCGAGCAAACCGCTCTTGATCTGGCGCAGCATGATGTCCGGCGACGTGAACCTGCCGACGCTCACGACCGGCCGCCCGGTCAACTCGCGCGCGCGTTGGACACGCGACTCGAAGGCCGCCTCCTTCACGAAGCGCGAGGAACCCATTTCCTCCTCGTAGTCGTCGACCACGATGTCCCACAGGTCGGGGAGCGGACCGAGTGTATCGAGGACCTCTTCGGCCTCCTCGCCGCTCAAATGCTCATCGCCATGACCGTTCGCGCTGAAGCGCGTCGCCACGGCGCAGCGATCCCCGACCGCGTCCTTGGTGTCCTCCAGCAGCTCGCGGTACAGCCGTGTGCGATTCCAAAGCGAGCCACCATACTCATCGACCCGGTCGTTCAGACTGCGTGAAAGAAATTCAGACACGAGGTATCCATGCGTGGCGTAGACATAGATGATGTCGAATCCCGCAGAACGTGCACGCAGCGCCGCTTGACGATGCCACTGCCTCAAGCGTGCGATATCGCCGCGGTCCATCCGCTGCGATTGGACAGGATCCGTCCGGCAGGGCATCGAACGGACCCCTAACGACGGCACTCGGCTGGCAAGATTGGCAACGTAGCTGCCGCCGTGCCAGAGCTCGATGCCCGCCAGGGCGCCGTGTGCATGCACGGCATCGGCGACCGCGGCGAGGTTCGCGATGTCGCCGTCATCCCAGATCGATGCATAGGGAAATGGGTGATCATCGGAACTCGGATGAATCGAGCAGTACTCGGTGCATACGACGCCCCAGCCCCCTTCGGCCTTGATGCCGCGCATTGCCGCCAGCGTACGCGGCAAGGCATGGCCCATGCCGGTGCAATGGGGTACTTGGTAAAAGCGGTTCGGCGCCGTCACCGGCCCGATCTTCAAGGGCTCGAAGAGCGGCGCGTAGCGCGATTCGATTCTCATTTCAACTTCCTTTCGGTTATCCGGCCACAGATTCGAGATTCTGTCCATGTGGGTTCTACGGACTGACCCAGCTACTTTACGAGCGTATAGAGAAAATATCTTTTCGCTCGAAGGCCCGTGGATGTCCATGCAAGAAACACTACCGATGCGCCGGCGCCCGCGCCTGCGCGGACCCGCGATCGCAACGACGGTACCGGATCGGGGACGCCATGCCGAACACACCCCTGCGTATGAGCTGCTGCGGCAGCGGGACGTCGAGCTGCTGATTGAGGCGGCCCTGCAGTTGCTTCGTGACACCGGCTGCGCGTTCGAGCCAGGCACCGAGGCGATAGATTTGCTGAGCGCGGCGGGCTGCAATGCGAGCGCCGACGGGATCGTGCGCTTCGATCCCGCGCTGGTGCGCGCCGCGCTGGGTACGATGGCGAAGAGCGCGCGGCTCTGGGATCGCATGGGCCACGACTACATCGAGCTGGACACCTCGCACACCTGGTTCCTGCCGGGCATGACCTGCATCAAAGTTTACGATCCGGTGAGTGGGGAGAGACGCGAGAGCACCGGCAACGATCTGGCCACCATCGCCCGCGTAGCCGACGCGCTGCCCAACATCGACGGTATGTGTGTGGCATGCAAGGATGTGCCCCGGTCGGATATGTTCGGAGAGGTCAATGAATTTGCAATTCTGATTGAAAATACCTCAAAGCCTCTCGAGTATCTCTGCGAGAATCCGGAATCATTCCAGGCGGCGATCGACATGGCGGCGGCCGTGCGTACCTCGCGGCAGGAATTGGAGCGGAAGCCGTACTTTCTTCAAATCGTCACTCCGCTGCCCCTGTCTTATTGGCGAACGCACAGCGACCAGATCATCATGGGCGCGCGCGCCGGCGTGCCAATCAGCGTCGGCACCTTGCCCATCGGCGGCGCCTCGACTCCGATCACCTTGGCTGGCTGCATGGCAAACAGCCTGGCCACGGATTTCGCGGCCATGGTTCTCGGCCAGCTTGCACGCCCCGGCTCCTTCGTGGTCGGGAGCTCGGATATCTGCTTCATGGAGCCTTCGACCGGCGGCATTGGGAATTTCCCGCAGGCGTCGCTCGCGGACATGGCCGCGCATCAGGTGCGGCGCCATCTCGGCATTCCATCATTCACCGGATTCGCAGGGCATTCGGTCGCGCGCCGCTTCAACCAGGACGCAGTCTGGGAGATCTCGGCGGGCATGATGCAGGCGTTCTACAGCCGTCCGGCGACGCTCGACTACCTCGGCTCGTTGGACGAGGGCATCACCTTCTCCCTGCAGGCCTTGTGTCTTTGCGACGAACTAGCCGGACTGCTTCGCACCATGTGGCAGGGCGTGAGGATCAATGCGGATACCCTGGCCCTCAGTCTCGCCAACCAGGTGGGAGCGCGCGGCAACTACTTGGCGCGGACACATACAGCCGCTCATTGCCGCGATCAGCTCTGGCCCGCGCGTTACCTGGGTCCGCACATCCCGCTGAGCACCGGCGACAAGCCGGACCTGGATCTGTTCGAGCGCATCGATGCGCACCTGGCAGGGATCGTCGCCGAGCATCAACCCGTCCCGCTGCCACCCGAAATCCGCGACTCCATCGGTCGCGTGCAGACGCGCTTTGAGTCGAGATACTCCAACCAAGAATGAAACAGCGCGAAATGACGTCCCGCTGCATCTCCGTGTGCGTTAGAGAACGGACGTGGTCGATCGCCACGCTCATACTAGCTTCGATCCTCCCTGCCTCCACCCACAACTTCTACCGTTCCGCCCCGCATAGTGTGCCGATACCTGCACGCTCCGTGTGGCCGAATTGAGGTCGAACCATGACCGGCCATTCACCGGACTCTCTGATCCTCGAGCAAGAGCAATGGACGATTGAATTGTTGTCGCGCGAGACGCACACCACGATCGCCAGGGTGCGGGAAGTGTTTCTCGAGGAGTACCAAAGGCTGGCGGAAGGAGCGCGCATAAAGGCATTCCTTCCGTTGCTTGCCGGTAATCTCGTCAGGGTCAAATTGACCGCGCAAAAAGCCGGCAGCGACGAGCTTTCGAAGCCGTGATTGTGACGGACCGGGGATCACGCCGTTCCCGTGCGCGTGGCCCATGTGGCAATAGTAGCCAGGGCCGCGACCGGGCGTTCGACGAGGGGTACCAATCGGCCCGGATACACCGCCCCGGTGTTGCCGTCGAGAGACAGCAAGTCACCTTCCTTTAATTGCGTCGCGCCGATGCGGCACACGCGGTTGTCGACATCGACCTCGAGCGAGGAACAGCCGACCAGACAGACTTTTCCGAGTTGCCGGGCGATGACCGCGGCATGCGACGTGCGACCGCCCGACCCGGTCAAAATCCCGTCCGCAAGCGCCATACCATCAACGTCGGAGGTGACCGTATGACGCCGCACCAGGATCGCCGGCGCTCCGGCGGCCGACAGGCGTGCAACGGCTTGCGAGTCAAGGGCAATGGCGCCACTCGCTGCGCCGAGGCTTGCCACTTGCGCAACCGCCAACGGCGGCGGCGGCGCGAGATTTGCCCGCGCTACGGTGTCCAGCCGGATACCCTGGAGGTGAGCCAATGCTTCCGGGGGCCGCAGAAGCCCGTCGGCCACCATGTCCACCGCAGCGCTCACCGCCGCCCAATCGGTGCGTTTGGCGTTCCTGGTCTGGAGCAGGTAGAGCTTGCCTGATTCCACGGTGAATTCGAAATCCTGAACATCGCGAAACAGCGATTCGAGTTCCCGGCAGAGGTTGTTCAGCTGGGACCAGACGGCCGGTAGCACCTTGGGCAGCCGTTCATTGTCGGATAGCGATTGTCGACCGCCCACGACATCCTCGCCTTGCGCGTCGAATTTAAAATCGAAATAGAATTCACGCGCACCGGTTGCTGGGTTGCGCGTGAAGCCCACGCCGGCGCCGGATGTGCCGCCCGCGTTGCCAAATACCATCCTCTGAATGGTCACGGCTGTGCCGTCGGCATCATTGATGGCATTGAGATGGCGGTAGCTCGCCGCCTTGGGCGCATCCCATGAGCGAAACACCGCCGCGGTGGCTGCGCTGAGCTGTTCATAGGGATCGGTTGGAAAGGCTCTGTCGGCCATCGTGCGGTAACACTCGAGCATGGCCAGCGTCAGCGCGCGTAGGCTCCGGTGATCAAGATCGCGTTCGGTGTCCACGCCCGCTCGCTGCAGCTCCTCATCGACCAGACGGTCAAAGGGTGCCGTAGGCAGGTTGATCACGACGTCCGCGTAGCCTTGGACTAGGCGCCGGTAACTGTCCCAGGCCAGTCTTGGATTGCCGGTCATGCGGATGAGCGCGTCGACGGTTGCGTTGTTGAGACCCACGTCCAACACGGTCTCCATCATGCCGGGCATCGACACTGCCGCGCCTGACCGGACCGAGACCAACAAAGGCCGGCGTGTCGATCCCAGTTGCAGACCGGTGGCTGTCTCCAGTCGTTGAATACCGGCGGTCAAGGCCTGCTTGATCTGCACGGTCGATTCGGCCGGCGAACGCCGGCACCACGTCGTCGGCAGGACGAAGGCCGGCGGCACTGGCATGTTGGCATGCACCAAGCGCATCAAGTTCCAGGCTTTGTTGCCGACTTCCGCGGCGCCCCACTTGGGCAGCACGGCACCCGGAAGGATGGCGTAATAGTCAGCCATCGATGACATCCTCGAGTACATGATCACGCAGGATCAAGCAGGCATGCTTCAGCGCGTCCGCGGCAGCCTCGAGCTTGGCGCCGATCGCCGTGAACAGATGCAGTTGGCGAAAGTCACCGGAATGTTGGATCGCACTCGAGGCCACCGTGCGTTGAGCATCGTCCGCCTCATGCTCGATGGCCGTGACGCGATCGATCGCCGTCAAGAAATCCTCGGCTTCCAGCGCGCTCGCCGAACGACCGATTTGAGCCGCATGCCCCAATGCCTTGATCCATTCCTGCGATGAGTCTACGAGCAGGTCCGCCAATCCCTGCAATGACTCCAGTGCCTTGCCCTGCAAGGTCTCGATATTGAGCAGGAACGCGGCGTCCTCCAGTTCGTCCGCCGCATCGTCCGCGGCTTCCAGCAACTGCAGGAACACCGCATGGTCGCCGCGGCGGCGCACGGCTTCCCGGGTATCGCGGACCAATTGGTCCGCATCATGCTCGTACCGGGCCGCCCGCAGCACATGTTTGTCTCCAATTTCCTCCCCGCTGCGCAACGCGCTCCGAACCAGGGTGGCGATTTCGAAAATAAGCCCGGCATGTTCACCGGCCAACTGCAGAAGTTGTCGCTCCTCGTTGTTGAAATGGGCGGCCAGCGTCACTCGCACACGATCATGAATCAGCGTGTGCGAATCGCCGGCCAGCATGCCGTCGGCCGCCGCGCGGAAGGCTGATTTCAGAAACTCCACGGTCTGTGTATCGCCCAGCACGTCGCAGAGTCGGTCGCCGAAGCGCATCGAGGAAGCGGCGGTGGCTTCGATTGCCTGATTTACCATCCGCGCCCCGCCCAATTCCAGGAAGCCGCGATGCCCGAGCTCCGTCTCGGCGGCCCAGCCCAACAGCGCCAGGCGGTCCGCACGGCGCAGGAACGTTCGCAACTGCTTTCGGGCGCGGTTCCAATCGATCAAGAACACCAGGCGCGAGCCAAGAAATTCGAGCAAGTCCCCACACGCCGCAGCGTCCGAGCATTCGTGCCGTCCGTTCGTGAGGTAAAACGGTTCCTTGTCGGCCAGCAGCGCTTGGCGACCTTGGTCCCATATCAAGGCGCGGCTCTTGAGCATCTCTTGGAAGAATGCGAGCCGTTCGGGATGCACGTCGGTATAAGTGACCGTGACCGCGAGAAGCTTGACGCGGATGACGATCACGTGGGCATCGGTCGTGCCAATGTCGTTTTGAACGACGAGCTGATCAGCGGCGCGGGTCGCGGTCGTCGCCAAACCCGGATGCCCAAATTTGACCTTTGCCGTCCGGTTGACCCCCTTCATGAATGCCGATACCAGCGGCCGGTCGGCGTCCGCGAGACCGTACGCGGCGGCGCCGTCCACCGTCTCTTCGGCAAGATCCGCCTGCATGGCATACAGTTGCTTGTGCATATCCATGACCAGTTGATGCAGACTGTCCGCGCCGGCCGCCCCGATTTGGGTCATCGCAGCAATGGCGTGCGGGTCGAGCAGGTCATCGGCGCCTGTCGGGAGTGTACGCATTAAGCCATCCACTCGTGCAGCGAGCCCATTGGGCCTCGAGGCAAGCAAGGGGGTGGCCATGATGCGGATGTCATCCGCAATCCGTCGCAGAATGCGTGAAGCAGCGGGAATGCAGCAAGCGGCGCCTGCCATATGCGATCCGGCTGACACGCCGTCGAGTTCCGGATCGTCTATGCCGCAAGCCACGCGCTCCTGTTTCAATGTGCTCGTTGGCCGGTCCGGGTGCGCCGCATGGGATGCCGCCATTTGCAACAAGGAAAAAGCGAACTTGATTCTGTCGTTCGCCGCCAGCGCCGAGTTCAAGAGTGTCAGCGGCTGCAGTTCTTTCTCGCCGATGGCGGCCAATATCTGTGTTTTCATCGCGGTTCTCACGAAATCTTCGAATGCGAACGGAGGTCAGGCTATGTGGCAGGCTCAAGAGCGGAAAATTCAGCCTACGCTGTAAGCCGCCGTTGTTCTGTACTGTATGCCACCGATGAGCCATTTCGAGCGGGCGCGAAGCGGCGGCGCGTTGGGCCGTCATATAAATGTCATTAAGCGAGGACGACATCATGCCATCCGTGCCGCCGCTTGGATCCTCGTGTCCCCTGCGAGTGGTTGAGTCTCTGTAGGATCTTGTCTCTGTAGACGGCCTCATCGGTGTGATGTCATCCGGGCAAGGCCGCGTCACGAACAATGTCAGAGGGATGCAAGAGGTCTATCGCGGCAGCAAGGCGGCCTTCCACCAGTTCATGCGCAGCTACACAGCCCGTCAATCGGGGAAATCGCGTGCGATGGTGCTGATGGCCGCCGGATGGGTCCGTACGGAGTTGGTAGGACCCGAGGCTCCCCTGAGCTTAGAGGACAGCGTTCCGAACCTGGTGAACGTCCTGCTCAAAAAGCAGGGCAATCCCGTCTCGAGTACCTCGACTACCTGGGCCGGACCGTTCCTTGGTGATGCGGCCCGGACGCTTTTAGCCCGTCCGTCGCACCTCACGATATCGCATTACATATCGTAATTTGTCGACGCCGTATCGGATCGCCGGCGATTTGAGGCCTAGGGTGGTGCGTATTCGCCCTCAGCGAGCCGCAGTCAACGGACGCGATGCAGCATGAGCTTGATTCATGGCGGGGCCCAGCGAGGTAATTACTTCCGTGGGGAGATCACTTATGAGGAATATGGCCGTTGGGTTGCTCATCTGTTCGGTACTCGCAAACGCTCCAGTGCGCGCCGAGGGCTCAACCGTGTCGATGTCCCCCGATGACGTTCGTACCGCGCTCGCCGCGATCGATGACGCGAAGAAGATTGTCGTGGCCGGCAGAAGCTCCCTGCTCATGGCAGGTTCAGCGCTCTCAACCAATGAGCTGTCCAGCAGCATGGTTCTCGTCGTCCTCGATTATCCGAAACTCAAGGACATGAAGTCCGGCTCTATTTTGCTCTTGGCGAAGAAGAACTGCGAGCCGATCGAAAACTGCTTGGTCGCACGTCGCCTCATCAGGCGAGATTCGTCCGGCAACCTCGAGACAGAACGCTACGGCTCTGCGCAGCCCATTCTGCTCGCCAGTATTCAGGCCACGCTGCTCGGGACCGTCGTGTACGCGGTGGATTTGCATACCGGCGACATCCGTGACATGCGGCCGGATCGCAAATCGGAACGCTTGTCGGCGGCGGAAGCGGTTGCGCAGGAAGCGAGCCGTTGAGCTAAGCACGAGCCGGACCCCGGCGGAACGCATCTCTCCAAAAGCCCACGGCTTCCGTGCCGTGCTCCGGCAGAACCTAGGCAGACACCGCTTTGGCGCTTGGGGAAGCGAGCACAATCTCGGGAAGGGTCCGGTCAGTCAGGGAGCGTAGTTCATCCAAGGCATGAGCGAGCAATGTGCCCGTCGCTCCGCTTATTCCAATATTGCCGGTTTTGATGGCACCGAGTGACTGAATGGCGATATCGATCAGCCGTCGGTGTTCCGCGGCGAAAACAACCAGGCGCTGCTGCAAGGTTTCCGTTTGGCGCTCGATCGAGGTCTGGCGCGCAGACCCAAACGCCGCCACGGCGTCCGCTATCGCGTTGTCGAGACAACGGTTTAGCGTGCGAAATTCGTCTGTGGAGATGGATACGTTCTGCTCGACCGCCAACGCCGTCACGCACTGGCACACATCTCCATAGTCGTGCACCACTTGGTCGACGGTGAAACCGCGACGCAGCAATTCAGCGCCGTGTAACGCAGCAGCGCGGCCGATGTCCGTTGGCGCCGGCGTCGGCTCTGACTCGAAAGCCCGGCCGGGCGTTCCTTGCTCCTCTCGAAGAGTTTCGACCAGCTGCTGGAGGAATAGCGGCACGCCGTGATCTACCGTGGCCAGGGTCTCCGTGGGCTCGAACCGTTTGGCGACCTTGTCTCTGCAACGACTGATCAACAGCGGACGATTCGAGGTCAAGAATTCGTGAAGCATCATGGGATATTATCTCCCCCCCCCCGGTCGGCCGTCTGTACGGCACCACACACGA
>Ga0187871_10001753_pt1 | contig 18484 bp, 10 predicted proteins | sample June2016WEW_16_1_FD_132988 | JGI IMG/M metagenome (GOLD analysis project Ga0187871, IMG submission 132988) | Peatland microbial communities from SPRUCE experiment site at the Marcell Experimental Forest, Minnesota, USA - June2016WEW_16_10 | ecosystem: Environmental > Terrestrial > Soil >...
GTATGTTTTGTGTCTGCCCGGCTCGACAAAGTATCGGCTCGCCCCGGGTGACTCCCGATTCTGCAACCTTTATCTCGCGGGAGACTGGACACTCAGCGATCTGAATGTGGGCTGTATCGAAGCAACCGTCATCTCGGGGCGTCTGGCGTCGCGTGCAATCACTGGAAAGCCTGAGTTCATCTATGGATCGTTCGGAAGCGGGGTCGCACAGTAACCTCTGACCGGCTTCTTGAAGGTCTCGCAGTTTGATTGAGATTAGTACCGATATGTCGGCCAGTGGTTACAAGCGGAAATCATCAATGGCGCAAGCGAGTATCAGACAACTAGATACGGCGAACGTCCGGCATCAATTCGCCTCTGCTTGATTCCACATCTCACGCTGCAGGCGCCATTTGCCGTCCGGATCCCTTCTCAGAACGAGAAGCATCTTGCCAAATCCGTCGAAAGGCGGTTTACCTCCTGGCATAAGCACTACTTGATGTTCGCTGCACCATTCAGAAGCTATGTCGCCCGACACGTCGATAGCAAAGCACTTCAGCTCAAACTTCTCCATCTGGGCACCTTTATTCTGGTTCGTGACGCTGTCGATGAAGGCGGCTATCGCCACCTTCCCCACGATAGGTTTAGTGGAAGGCAATAAGCTGATGCCGTCGTCCGCCCACAGCGCTACAAGGGCTGCATTGTCCATCCGTCTTGTCGCATCCTCAAACCTTCGATTGAACGCTTCGATCTGTGCGCGAGGTCTCAGCGGCATCGTCTGCGCAAACGTCGACAAAGCCGCTGCCAGAAGTAGGAGGGCAAATATTAGAAACTTTTTCATAACATCCTTTAAGCCATACTCAGCAATGCGAATCGGTCCAGCATGACCTTTCAGTCCGGCTTGCTGTTATACAACAGCATGGCCGCAAGTAGGTATCTAAAGCCAGACTCGGACGATTGAAAAGGGAGCTGCAATTTCGCAAACGGGTTGCGATCCAACGATTCTCTGAATGCCTAACGACCGAGCAACTTACCTTTCTTGCAGAGCATGGCTATGTAGAAGAAACAGTGACAACACCGGAGCACAGCAAGTTTGACGGACTAAGTAGAAAGGCTCTACTGACGATGTGGCGAGGGGATGAGCGTCGCAACACGATCATCCATCGCGGTATTGCAGCGCCTGACCCCGTCTTTATGCGCTGAGCATTTTCCTTTTGCTCTTAATCTCCTCCAGCAGCGCGTCGATCTTCTGTTCGCGGTCGAGGGCGTGCAACCTGCCATCGATGTCATCGCCCAGAATCTCGCCCTTGGCTCTGCCCAGGGCTTCCTCGCGTGCGACTTTGGTACGCATGCGATCGAAGGTGCGATTCTCTCCATCGGGAGTGAGCTCCGCGTCGGCGGCGCGGCTCACTGCGCGCGAGCGGCGATGCTGCGCGATCAACAGATCGGCCTTACCTTTCGCTTCAGACAACTTTAGCTCCAGCCTCTTTAGCGCTGCTTTCAGCGATTCCACCTGTGTCTCCTGATCCGCAATCTGCTGATCGAAGCTGTCGGCAAGCTGCTGGAAGCTCATCGCACGCTCCAGCGCGGCCCGGGCCAGCTGGTCATCCTTCTTGTCCACCGCCAGCTCGGCCTTGCGCATCCAGTCGGCATGTTTGTCGGCGTTGTCTTTTTTCTTTTTCTCCAGCAGATGCAGATCGGCCAGCGCGATCGCCACCTGCGTCTTCACCTGCATGAACTGGTTTTCCATATCGAGAATCACCTGCTTCAACATCTTTTCGGGATTCTCCGCGCGGTCGATCAGGTCATTCAGATTGGCCCGAACCAGGGTTGCTACACGATCGAGTAATGCCATAACCAACTCCTTCCGTCGATCAAAACTGCTCGCCGCGAACCGCGGCCAAAAGGAAGGCGACGAGCAAGCCTCCCACGGCTCCAACCAGAACTGCAATGCTGGAGTGAGTGACGAACCGCAACACCACACCCAACAGCGTTCCTATCAATGCAAGCGTTCCCACAAAATGCGTGCTGCCGTCTTCGGAGAACATAACGATCCTGCTTTTCTCCCGGGCGGGACACTCACGAACTACTTTCCAGCACCTGCCGCCTTCGCCTTGCCGTCATCCGCTGGCGGCAACGTATCCGGCTTTGGCGACTTGTCGCCAATCGTCCGGATCTTGCCTAGCAGGTCCGACATCTGCATCCCCGACAGCGCCTCGAAAAGCGCCGGCACTTGCGCGGCCATTTCAGTAATGTCGCCGGTGATCTTGTTCATCCCGGCCGAATGACCGTTGCCAGTCGAGACGATGGTGATCTTGTCGACATTCGACAACGGGCTCGCCAGAGCTTTAACGATCTCCGGCAATCCGGTGAGCAATTTGTCGACGACCGCGGCCTGGTTGTACTCCTGAAACGCTTCCGCCTTCAGGTTCATGGCACGAGCTTCGGCGTCTCCCTTCTTGAAGATGATTTCGGCTTCGGCCTCGCCTTGCGCGCGGATGGCGCTGGCACGGCCTTCAGCTTCCACCATCGTTCTCGACTTCTCGGCTTCGGCAAGCGTCTGAATCCGTTGGCGCTCGATCTCCGCGCCTTTCAGCACAGTTGCGATCAACTCTTTTTCGCGGCGCAGGATCTCGGCTTCTTGCACCTTCACCTGCTGCTCTTTTTCCACCTGCTGCACTTTGACCGACTCGGCGACGACCTGTTGTTGCATCACGTTGGTCTGGATCTCATACGCCTTGTCAGCCTGTGCCTGCTGGCGCTTCACCAGTTCGTTGTAGGTTGCCTTCTTCACTTCCAGGTCGCGTTGCGCCTCGGCCTGGCGGGCAAGCGAAGCAGTCTCCGCCGCGACCCGCTCCTGGTCGGCTTGAGCTTTGGCAGTCGCCGACTCTCGCAACGCGATGGCGCGCCGAATCGCGGTATCGCGATCGGCTTCGGCGGTGGCCACGTCGGCATCGCGCTTGATGCGCGCAACATCTGGCCGGCCCATGTTGGTGATGTACTCGTTCTTGTCGCGCACTTCCTTGATAGTGAACGAGATCACCTCCAGGCCCATCTTGTTCATGTCGTCGGCGCAGGTGGAGCGCATGCGATCGGCGACCATCTCCGGTTGCTTCACGATTTCTTCCACCGTAAGCTGGCCGATGATGCCGCGCAGGTGACCTTCCATCACCAGCCGGATCAGCGCCTCGCGATCCGCTGGCGATTTGGTAAGGAACTGCTCCGATGCAGTCAGGATCGACTCCGGATCGGATTTCACCTTGATTTGCGCCACCGCTTCCACGGTGACCGCAACGCCCTGCCGGGTGTAGAGGTCCTGCTGCGGGGCCACGTCGAACGACATCAGCTCCAGCGACAGCTCGCGGTAACTCTCCACCATGGGCAGGATGACAGTACCGTGTCCCTTGACGACCCGGGTGCCCCGGAAGCCATAGACCACGAGCGCCTCGTGCGGTCCGGCCTTGCGATATAGCTTGGCAAAGACAGCCATGAGCAGCACGATCGCGGCTACCGCTGTCCAGGCAATGATCAACGCTTCAGTTGGTATGTGCGGCATAACGTCTCCTTAAAAGAAGCAACTAGCAACGAGCCTCGAGCCTTTGATTCCTGGCTCCGAACCTCTTCTTGCGGCGACGACAATCATCTACAACTGCGACCTGGTATGCCGTATCTCACGTCGTTTCTACGGCTAGGCACCCCAGCATGCCAGGGCATGCCAACTCCAAAAGCTCGCGGCTCGTAGCTCGCAGCTAGTTGCTAATTGCTAGTTACTTCTTCTCCGCCATCTCATCCCACCGCCTCACGTATGCGATGCCATGTTCGTAGCGGGTAATGATGACTTCTGTCCCTTTGGCCAGTGCCTCGCCGACCTCACTGCGGGCGCCACAAGTCTGTCGCGTGCCCTCTTGCGAAAAGATGAGCTCCCCCGTGCCCCCCTCGCGGATAGGGCTGATAACGCGGCCCAGCACGCCTACCCGTTCGTAATCGGCTGGATCTAGCTCGCGATCGTGTTTCATCAACAGCTTCGCCACGAACCAGAAGATAATCGTCGCGCCCACCAATCCCACGACAACCGCAATCAGCATGATCAGGCTTACCACCAGGGTGGAATAGCGTGTCAGCAGATAGCCGCTTCCACCGAACCAGGTGAGAAACGCAGTCGCGGTGGCGAAGTTAAAGAAGGGCATGTCCGCGCCTCGGCCGGCTGACGCATGTGTTCCGCCCGCACCATGAGGCGTAGCGATGTGTCCGCCATGCGGCACGTGAAGATGCACATGCGGCAGACGCAGGCTTCCACCCAGGAATGACAAGACGGTCAGCGTCACTCCCACCAGAAAGCACACGAGATAGAAGATCGCCCACGTGGTCATAGGTACGCTCCCGCTGATCGCTTCGCTCCGCGGCCTCGTGGTGAAGTGGCGACCAGGCTTGGTTTCAGCACCTCGGCCAGGCGTTCCACCAGCTCCGGTGTTTCCAGGATCGCGCCCAGCAACACGAGGCATTTGCGGGTGTCGTGATGCTTGGCCAATTGCAGCAGGGCGTGGCTCAACTCGGCATCGCGGGTAAACTGCTCGGCGCCATTGATCAGCCACAGATCCAGCCGGTCTTCGGTGGCGCGCAGGTCGCTGGTTAGCTCAGTGTGGAAGCCCTCGGGATCGTCAACCAGGTAGCCAGGATGCACCTTGAAGAATCGCGCCAGCAACATGCGCGAAGCATTGGTCAGATGAGGCCGCGCGCCACTTTCAATCTGCGACAGGTACGACTGGCTCAAGCCTCGTCCGGTTTCCTTCTTGAGAAGGCGGGCCAGGTCCTGCTGGGTGATCTCGCGGTCCATACCGCGGAGCGTGCCCTCGACCAGTCGCAGATAGCGTAATTTTTCGCCGAGTTTCATATTACGGAATGCAATTATACTATTGCAATTTGCGATGTCAAGAACTGGATTTGGCACAGAATGAGAAACTTGCGAAACCCTTCGTCTCGAAGCGAAGCGGGAAGCACCAAGGCACGGACATGGTCATCAATCTGGCTGCCGGGCTCGATTCCAGGCCGTACCGGGTCCAGAATTCTTCGCGAGGTACGGCTGGAAGGTGGTCAAGGCGCGTTCGCTCTTAGTGGCTGCGGCCAGGTTGAAACGGTTATCGTTTGGCATGCGGCTGCTGTCGCTTTTGCCCGATCCCGCAGGCCGCAAGCCTGACAAACCGTGGGGCGGAATTTGTGTGTTGGAGAACAGCAGACTGAGCTCCTAGACGTTTAGCGCCCTCGACGCCGTACCCTTTTTATGAGTTCGTCCAAGTGAAGATATAGCTATTAGACGGGCTATACGAAGATTATCTGGTGGAACGTCCGGCAAACGCGCTTCCGTTCGGTCGGGGAGAGAAGCGCCTCCGCCCGAAAGTGGGCGGATTTTAAGTCCCGCCACGGCATCTCCCAAGCCCTCACTTCCGGCTGTCAGTGAGACTACCCCGCCAGCACAGACGGACTCCAGCGGTCTCTTTGGAATGGATTCTTGTTTGCTGAGGCGAAGGCGGAGCTACCGGTCGGCCGGAGTCAGCGGCGAGATGATGTGCGATGGAGAAATTTTGCGCGCATGAATTACGCCGGCTTTGTCGAGGGCCACGCTGACGTGCAGCGCACGCCCGGGTGTGAGCAGCAGGTGGCGATGCTGGTCGAAGGGCTCGCTAACGTCGATGGAGACCGCGCGGCCATCGCGCAACGCCAGCTTGATCTGCTTCCCGCTTGCCTGGCATACGGTGCCATACAACTCGTGCACCGGAGTCTTGCCGCTCCCCGCTGCCATCGAACAAACGCTGGCGGGACAGGCAATGGTGTCGGGCTTCGAAGGCGTCAGCGATGCCGGTACTACCACATTGTCAGACCCAACAGGTGTTACACCATACATCCGCAGTTGCAGGTTGCTGGCGACATATACTCTGCCCTTCGCTACCGTCGGTACCAAGTCAGCGTTGCTGTTGACGGCGTGCGTCCAAGTGCCACCCAAAATCGAAATGAGCTGTTGCTGCAGGTTGGAAGCGTTATAAGCCCACAAGGTGAGCGGCGTGCCGGGATTCTGGTCGGATGAGTAGGCTGGGCGTTGCACGAACCACACAATACCGGTTCCCGCCGTCGTGCCGTTGGAGGAAATCACCGGGATGGTCCCGCCGTCGTCCGGCAGTCCGCTGACTGGCCCGGAGCCGGTTGACGTCTCTTGCATCAACTGCACCGTCGGCGAGGTTTGCAGCTTCCAACTAGTGACGCCGTTGGAGCCTCCAGTCAGGATATGGGTCGCGCCGTCGGACCCGACAAAATACGCGGGTCCACACCAACATCCGCCCATGTCGATGGTCTGTACCACATTGTCAGGTCCGCCATCGGTGTAGCCGCCCATGTTGTCCCGGTTCAGCAGAAACGCTCGGCCGTCCTTGCCTCCGGCAATGGCGAGGTGCGGGATCGGACCCAGCTGGTCGGGCAGCAGTAGCATACCGCCGGATCCCACGTCGTTATCGACCTGGTCGAGTTGGAAATAGTTGTAGGTCGTGAAGCTGTCCTCCAGCGTCAGCAAGTCGGGGGACAGCCGAACCATGCTGTCAGGACGGTTGAACGCTGGAGAGTAGCTGGGATAGTACGGGTTGCTGTTGCCGGTGGAGAAAAATAGGTCGCCAGTGGCGTCCGACGCGACGCCATAGCCCGACTGCCAAATCGACGACAAGTAGAACGGCTGCGTAGTTTCGTGCAGCTTGTTGGCGATGTCGCCGGTCTGCGGAGTTAGGGTTGCCGCGTCGTAACGGAGAATGGTGCCGCGTGACTGATCGGGAACTATATCGCCATTGCTGCCAAACGACACGTAGATGCTGCCATTGGCTTCCAGCAGTCCGGGACGCTGCAAGTGATAACGGGGAGTGAATGTCCACTGTGTACCGTCGGACAGCGTGGTGGAATACTGGATCACGACGGAAGGCACTGCGTCGAGCCCGGTGCTGAGCGAGATGGCGTGCAAGCGGAAGATGTCGGATGGCGCGCCGAGCGTGTCGGAAACAAAATACAAGAGGCCGGCGGTGCGATCGATGACCGGCGTGCCCAGAATGCCCATCACCGGATAAACATTGTCATCATAGCTCTTGTACTGGTAGGGCACTGGAATTCCGAAACTCCTGTGCCACAAGGTCGCGCCGCTGTCGGCATCGATGGCGTAGACGCTGTTGGCTTCGGTTGCCACGTACACGACGTCGTGAACTCCCTGTCCTTGAATGGTCTGCCTGGAGACGAACAGCGGTTGGGCATCCGTGCGCCCATCGAGTGTGACCACGTGCAACAGGCCGAAGGTGCCTGGCGTCACGCTGGCAACTGTCAGCTGCGTCTCGGAAGAAGCCCAGCCACTGCGGTTGTTGTCACCATGGTAGGTCAGCACGTCCTGCGGTGAACTGGGAGACGGGCTCGTGCCCGCCTGTATGGCCATGAACGGCACTGCAAGCATAAAAAGTGCGAACGATACATACAGTGCCGCTGGGCGACTCTTCCACCGACTGGAAAGCATGGACGTGCACCTCGTAAGCAGTTCGGATTCCGGGGACCTGTTTTATTGGCACTGATTAGGCAGCGAGTAAGCTAAACGTAAGCCGCCCGTTGTGTCCAGCGAAAAAAAGGGTGGTGTCCTAAAGTTGCGTTGCTGAATCAATCTCGCGCGGAAAGTCCTCTCAGCGGTGAGCGTCGAAAGCGGCTTGACCGGCGCTCATCTCTCCGCCCTCGACACGATACGTCCATGCGCATCGCCCACACGTATACATTGTGACGTCTTTAGATGTTCGGACAGGACAAAGAAATTGCGGGGGATCGTCCGGCATCGGGTCAGTTTACGAAAGTAGTTCCCGCACTGTCCATATGGGATGGGCAGTGGTGAAGTTTGATTTCCACGGCCTATTTAACAATTGAACAGAGGCAGGAGAGGCGTAAACTCAGGGGATGGCAAAACGAAATCTGCGAATCGTGAGACGCGCCTTACCGCCGCTCGCCATCTGTGAGTACTGCAACAAACAATTCAAGTCATACTTGCCCAAAACGAACGACGCGATATGGGAAATCCAAAATCTCTTTGACGCTCACAGGTGCGAGCGCCAGGACTTCACCCCAAAACGCTAGGCGCATCGTGCGCAACGCACCCGAGAATAAATAGCCTAGCCCTCATCCCCTGCCCGCTCCTGCATTGCCAGCCATTCAGTGTTGATGGTCACGGCAGCTACCTCTTTGTCAAACACACCTCAATTCCGGTTAAGTGGGCTACTTTGAATCCTCGGCTGTTTTGTTGCAGCCATGTTTCTGATATTGGGGCACTCGGCCAGCGATCCTATCCACGCAGCGCGCGCATCGCTATAGACAGGAGGCGTCCACAGCGGCTGAGTTGGTGGCCACTTGGAGGGATCGAGCCCCGCAGCAGAGAACAGCGGTGCCCAGTCAGGGGAAGACGCCGCGCCCGCCGGCTTCTCAACCTGCGGAGGAACTGCGATGAACTGCGTGAGGTGACCGCGCGGATTGAGTCTGACCAGTGTCATCCCAGACACATCCAAAGGAGGGTCGTCCGTCCATACGGATCCCGCCACCATGGGTTCATCCGGCGAGGAGCTATGAGAATCGAGTGGCCGTGGGCTGCCGCGATACCAAAACACGAACGCCCCGGTGTCGAGGTTGTCCCAGCGTGTCTTCGACCTGTCGTGTTCCTCGATATAGCGTAGAAACTCGTTTCCCTCGTAGACCCCCATTGCCGTGTCCACCGGCGGTTCGGAATAGCCGACACTCTGCAGAATGTCCCGCGCGTGTTCGGCAAGTGCGTCCGGCGGTTTTTCCAGCGGCACACGCCGATAGAGCTTCGTTTGCGCGCTCAACAGAATCGCCGCGATGACCGACACAACGACCCCTGCCAATAATGTCCAAGCCACCACGGGACGCAGACCTTCGGTTTCTCCTGACGCAGCAACCATCTCGGGCGACGGCGTTTCGCCTGCCGCCAGCGCTGCAGCCAGCGGATCACCTCCAGGAAACGCGGCCGCTACCTGCCGTACCGAAGATGGCCGTTTTGATGGATCTTTTTGCAGACAGCGCAGGATCGCGCTTTCCACCGCCGGATCAATGTCCTTTACCACCGACGACGGTGTCCTGGGGGACGATTCCACATGCGCCCGTCGCCATTCGATGGCGGTGTTTGCCTGATAAGGAAGATGCCCGGTGAACAGCTCATAAAATACGAGTCCCAGCGAGTAGATATCGCTGCGAACGCTGGCCTCGCCCTTTGCAATCTGTTCTGGAGCCATGTAAGCCGGTGTACCTGCGGTTTCGCTCCGGCCCGTGGCATCGTCGCTGCTGAGGGCCAGCCCGAAGTCCGTGATGCGCACCCGCCCTCGTCCATCCAGCATGATGTTGGCTGGCTTCAGATCACGATGTAGCAATCCGCAATCATGCGCCGCTGCCAGACCGGCACAGATTTGGTGCGCGGCCTCCAGAGCCTTGTCCGGTGGCAGACGACCTATGCGTCGCAGCAAGGACGACAGGTCCTCGCCGTCGATGTACTCCATGGTGAGAAAGTGCTGGCCGTTCACCTCACCGATGTCGTAAACGCGACAGACATTCGGGTGCGAAACCTGGCGAGCATTTCGGACCTCGGCATGAAAACCGGCGAGGGCCGCCGCGTCGTTCTGGAGCGAGGCAGGAAGAAACTTGAGCGCTACAACATTGCTAAGCTTAAGATCCTCCGCGCGGTAGACCTCGCCCATGCCACCGCGCCCCAATAGAGCCACGATCCGATACCGCTCGATGAGAACAGTGCCGGGCGAAAATCCTCCGCTTTGCGGTGGGTGCGATCCAACAGGAAGCCGCACAACTCCAGCAGCGTTGCCACTTGGCTCCAAGGTAGGCGTGTCAGGAACGAAAATGGCGCGCCCGCAGGAAGGACACAAACGGGCGTTCTCTGAACATAAAGCTCCGCAGCCAGAGCAGGTGACCATGCGGACGGATTGTATCGCACCGCGACGCGAAGCAGCGAAGCTCGCTAGCCACAAAGAAAGGGCACGGACCGAAGTCCGTGCCCCGTATCGCCGCTTCGCGCCGGTTAGCGCTTGCTGAGCTGCTTCTGAAGTTCGGGGTGACTGGCCTTCCTTGATGGGCTCGACCCCGACTGCCACATGTAGCTGTTGTATCGGGAACCACCTGAAGGTGACCGAAGTTCCGGCCAGCGCGGAGGGGCTGAGCGGAGAGTAAATGCCCTGCGAATTAGTCGGGCTTCCGTTGCCGACGTAGACCGTCTGCGTGCCGCTTGTGCCCGACGAGGTGCTCGCCGAGTAGTTCACGTCACCGTTGAACGTCGCCGTGATGGTGTGTGTTCCAGGCGCCAGCGACGTGACCGCGACATTGGCGTTATACAGGGCGTATCCGCCATTGGCCGCCGCGATGATCGTCAGTGAAGCGGTGCCGACAGGGGTCGCTCCGTCGTGGAACGTCACCGTGCCGGTGGGTTGGAAGGTCGCGTTGGTGTTGCTGGGGGTGATGATGTCTGTGAAGTAGTAGGCCTGCCCGGCATTGCCCGCCGTCTTGGCAGACAGTGCATGGGTCACAGTTCCCAGCGTCACGTTTTCCACGAACACGGCCGACGTGCTGGCCATGAAGGTGCCGTTACCGCCGAAGGTGGCAGTAATGTTGTGTGCGCCGCCAAAGAAGGCCTGACCACTGGCCGGCCGGAAGGTAGCCGTGTGGCCCGAACCTACCGTGCCCGTTCCCAGCACCGTAGTACCGTCGTAGAAGGTAACCGTGCCGGCAGTCGGCCCAGCTCCTCCCGCTATGGTTGCGGTAAAGGTCGGCCGGCCATTCAGCGTGGTCGGGTTGCCGCTGGAAGTCACCGTGGTGGTGGTTGCGGTCCCCGTGCCTACGGTAACCGTGACCGCCGAAGACGTCACGCTGTTGAAGTTGGTGTCACCGTTGTAGGTAGCGGTGATCGCGTTGGCCCCGGTCGTGGTGATACCGGTGGCGCTTAAAGCCGCAGTGGCCGTGTAGGTGGTGATGCCAGTGCCGGTGATGGTTTGGCTTGTGGTAACAACCGGCGCGCTTCCCAGAGAAGTGCTGGTGGTTGTGTCGTAGAAGGTTACAGTACCGGTCGGCGCTGCACTCGCAGGAGCTTGGCCAGTAAGGGTAGTAACGCCCAGCGTGGCAACCAGCGGATCAGAGAAACCCGAGGTGATTTGCGTCGCTCCGGCCGACAACGTGATCGTGGGAGTGATCGGGTTGACCGTGATAGGAACCGGGGTTGCGTTGGTCGCGTTAAAGGTCCCATCGCCGGAGTACGAAGCGGTAAGAGTGTGGCCGCCGGCAACGATATTCGCAACGTTGGAGGCTTCGTAGCCGTAGAGGCAACTCGTACTGCTGCTTTGGGGCCCGGACAGAACTGAAGCGTTCCCATTGGAATCCAGAGCATAGGTCCCAAGGGGATTTCCGTCCAGGTTAATGGTGACCGTGCCTGTCGGAGCGCCCGCACCGGAATTGCCAGCGACGTTCAGGAGGATAAGGATGTTGGACGCATAGCTGAACGTACTCGTGGGTGTAATCACGCAGGCCGTTCCGTTCAGTGAGTACGGAGTGATCGTAAGTCCGCTGCCTTCCGAATTCACCGTCACCTGCACCGGAGCGGAAATACTGGAAGCGAATGTGCTGTCGCCTCCGTAGCGCGCCTGCACGTTGTAGGTGCCAGCCGGAAGGTTATTCAACATAGTGGAAAAGCTTCCGCCACTGAGAGTAGTAACCGGTACGTCACCGGCAGGAGCACCTGTGCTCGGATTAACGACCCAGCCAATTGCCCCCTGGCTCGCAATGAAAGCCACATTGCCGGTCGGCGTTCCTGCATTGCCTGAGACCGCTCCGCTCAAAGTGATGGCAGTCCCGTGATTGATCCCGCTGGTTTGCGAGAGGTTCAGCGTAGTGCTGGAACTGTTGAAGACTACGCTGCTCCACTGGCTGGACAGGTTCGCGGCATTGGGTGAGCCGAGGCCCGATGCCATGTCATAGCCCGTACCCGCGTTAAAGCCGATCTTGGCTTGCGTCAAAGCGGCTGTACAACTGCCGCCGGAGAGGCCGCAAATCAGATTGTTTCCCAGCGTGACGTCCTGGAACGCACAATTCGAGCCGACTCCCGGAGGTCCTGATGAGTTGCAGTTGGTGTCATTCTGGGCTGCTGCCAGCGTGTAGTAGATGTATCCAGGCATGCCTTGGCGTCCGCCATTGGCCTGGTTAATCAGCGCCTGGATGCCTGCCATGCTGGGAGCGGCGACGGATGTGCCGCCGACGAGTCCAGCATCCTCCAAGGCTCCCGTACTGCTGATCTCGCACACGCCTTCACTACAGAAGAAGGTTGCGTCATGGCCGGAAGCTGCATTCAAGGCAAGGTCAGGCTGTAAGCGATGCGGAACTCCGGAGATAAGCGGCGGAGGATACTGCATCGGCCCGACAGTCGCCGTTGCCGCTGCTCCCGTACCTCCGCCGCCCGAAAACGCGATCGTGGGCGCGGAGGTGCAGCCGAAGCCTTCGAAGTGGGAGGTGTAGCCGGTGAAGGCGAGCCCTGTGACCTGTCCTCCGCTGATCGTCGATGTCGCGGCCGGCTCAGCCGTACAGCCGCCGCCGGAAAAAGCCACGGTGGGGGCGGTGGTGTACCCGCTGCCGGGATTGGTGATGGTAACACTGCTGACCCACAGGCCAGTCGCTCCGTTACCCAGCGTTAAAGTCGGATCGGTTGAGTTATTTATCCCGGATCCTTGCTGCCAGGAAGGCCGCAGGTAGTAAGCGCTAATGCCGCCGCTGCCCGACCACAGGTCGGAGCCGCTGTCGCCCGTAGGAAGAGGGCTGGCAACTCGAGATTCGTTCCACGGATACTCAGGAATGTAGGTAAGGGCGGAGCTCAGATAGGTTGTATTGTTGGTCGGGCTCCAGTAGGTGGAGTAGCCCGCGCCGCCATCGCCATAGAACTCCGTACCGCCCACGGAAACGCTATAGGGAGTACCAGCCTCGGCGCCGACTGCATAACCAAGAACTTCGTAGGTTTGACTTCCCTGAAGATCGCAACCGGCCGGGCCGCCGTCGCCGGCGGCGACGAAGACGCTGATGCCCTGCGCGGCTGCCTGCTCGAAGGCCTAAAGGTTGAAGGCATTTCCGCCAGCGCCTTCGACCTCTTCGCAGGAACCATAACTGATGCTCATGATATCGGCGAGATTGTTCTCGACGATGTACTCGATGGAGTTGGTAATGCCGTCAACCAGGAACGTCGGGGTTCCGATGACGAACTTAACGGTGGCATTGGGAGCGACGCCGCCGGAGATCTCGACGTCAAGATCGGATTCGCCATCGTCACCCCCGTTAACTCCGTTGTCCTGACCCGCGTGAATAAAGATGGGATCGTTGACGGGAAGATTGAACATCTGGCGGTAGGTCTGCACATCGCTCATCAGAATGTCGGAACGTCCGACGATCGCGATGGTTTGGCCGGTACCGTTGATACCAGCGGCAAGCAGAGGAGTGGTGTTGTAGATAGTGGCGAAATCAGCCGGTCCGACGTAGTGAACGCTGGAGCTGGAAGTGTAATACGGTCCGCCCAGCTTCAGGTTGTTCTGGAGGTCGCTTAACTTCTGTTCCCCGACCATGTGGCTCTTGCGGAAAAAGTTGTGCAGACCATCAACGCCGGAAATCACCGGGGCCAGCGCTTCAGGAACAGAAATGTCGGTGCTGGCGGAAACGTGAGTCTCGCCTTTCACCTGGTAGCTGTGAATTGAGGTCTGGAAGGCTTCTTCCACCTGGCCCGAGGTCCCGCTGAACTGGATAACGCGCTTGCTCTTAGTGACGTTGTCCACGGTGAAGCCGTGTTTGGTGAGCCATTTGGTCACTTGCTGGATGTCATCGTCATGCACACCGAAGGAGCTGCCAAACTCTTCGGGCGTGACCCATTGATGAAAGTTGCCAGTCCGTTTGTCCTGCTGCTCGTCGAGGACGCGGCGCAACTCGCGCGCCTGCTCGGGACTGGACTGCAATACGATCCGCATGCCTTGCAGCGGAGTGCTGGGATCGATGCGGCCCATATCAATCGCCTTGCCGGTGATCGATGCATTGGCGATGACGCGGGGCACGTGGCCCGGAAGCACGACGCGTTTGCCATCATTCACTGGTTTGGTTATACGGGCTACGGGGTGCGCATTGGTGTTGATGGTCGCGGCAAACAACGCCTGCGAGAATAAAAACAACGCCAGGAAAGACATGGCGATAGACAAAGCGGTGCGGGAGCGGCGGACAGTAGTCATCAGTATTCCTCTATTCTTTGTGACGATAGTTCTTACTGATACGGAGACAAAGGCTGGGCCGGAAAAACGCGCAGGCTTCAGAAGACCTTTGGAAGACTTAGAACCGACAAGGGGCGCGAGACCAGCTCTAAATTCGACATAGCAATATCAATTTGTGGCGGATTTCGTGTCAAGAATAATATCTGGCTCTACGACGTTAGTTGTACTCGCATTGTTCGCACGACAGGGCGCATAGAAAAATATTTGAAAGGACCAACCCTTCGATACTGACTTAGCAAAAGTAAAGGGCACGGATGAAATTCCGTGCCCCTTTGCACAAGCAGCCAGTCGAAAACGGTGTCGATAGTTTCAGATCCTTATGGAGCTGAAGTGTAATTGTATTCGTTGTAGAACCACTGCCCTCCAACGTAGGACCACAGGGTCACGTAGATTGGGCTGTTATTGGCCGGCAGGCTATAGACCGTAGTGGTCAGCGTATTGCCGAGGTTCCCGGATTGATAAATGTCGTTGCCTCCTTGAGTGCTCCCCACGTCCAGCCAGTACGCCGACGCGCCACTTCCTGCCATCCACGTAAATGTCTGAACGTTGCCATGCAGGGTCGATCCCGGAGCCGGCGACGACATCTGCGCCAAAGCACTGCCTGCATTCAACGCGGTGTAGGTATAGCCGGTGCTCAGCCATTGTCCACCCACCAGCGAGTACAGCGTCACATACACCGTGCTGCCATTCGTCGGCAGATTGTTGACTGTAGTTGTCAGCACGTTGCCGAGGTTTCCCGACTGGTAGTAATCATTGCCGCCAACCGTGCTCCCTACATCCAGCCAGTAGGCTGACGCACCCGCGCCAGCCATCCAGTCGAACGTCACCGTGCTGCTGGTCAACGTCGACCCCGGAGTCGGAGTAGTGAGTACTCCTTGCGCGCCGCTCGTGTTAAACGCCGTGAAGGTATATGGATTGCTGACCCACGCACCATTGATGAGCCACCACAGGGTTACATAGACCGTGCTGCCATTCGTCGGCAAACCGTTGACCGTGGCCGAGAGCGTAGTTGTGGGAAGGGTTCCAGACTGATAGTAGTTATTGCCGCCCGCGGTGCTGCCTACGTCAATCCAGAACGCGGTGGTTTGTGGTGGGCCAAACCACTGGAAGGTAGCGCTGCTGCTGGTCAGTGTCGAACCCGGGGTTGGGCTATACAATCCGCCAGTCGTGGTGCTGAAGTTGGCAGTGTAAACAGCCGTGGTTGCGGGGGCCGTAACGGTATCGGACGTGTTGGTGTTTCCGTCGGCCCATCGCGTGAAGACGTACTGCGTGCCCGACACGACTTGCGTCCCGACCACGCTCAAAGTGCAGGAACTACTCGGCGTCCAGCTCAAGGTTACCGGCGCTACATAGGTTCCAGGCGCGCAACCCGTGCCGGAGGTGGTAACGGTGAGGCCGGAGGGTGTAGTTGTGATTTCGACGTCGCCCGCGGGAATCGACGGCGCCAACGACACTCCTTTGAAGTTGGAGTCGGAGGGCGCGGCCGTAAGCTGCGTAAAAGTTGTTTGCCCCGTCGTGCACGAGCCAGAGCTTCCTCCCGCCGTGTTCGCCCCCAGGCAATCGGTGATGCCATAGAGCCACGTCGGATCCAGATCGGCGATGGTGAAATTGGTGGCGTAAAGGCTGACACTGCCATCGCTGTTCACAACGCCGGTCAGACCATACAAGCCAGTCGTGCCGTCCGTGTTGGTGGAGCAGGTGGTGTCGCCTGACTTTGAGTTTGCGTTCTTGACCAGGTTCAATCCCTGGTAGAGAGTGTATTCCCAAGTCCAAGTTCCGCTTACGTTCCTCCACTTCTGCAGCCCGCCAGCGCCGCACAGGCTGTAAGGCGTTTCGTTGTCTGCCGAGGTATTTTTCGGAGTGCCGGTGTCCGCCACATACAAAACTGTCGAGCTGGCGAAGAAGTAATTCGACGGGCTCAGATTGATGTACTCTCCCGACACGTTGATGCCGTTAGTTTCCGCTGCGGTCAATTTCACTCTGCCCGTTCCGCCGGTGTTGCCGAAGCCTGGCATCAAAGACGGGCCGTTTGGAACACCCGTTGGACAAATGCCACCGGGAGCGGTCGCGCACGAGTACGTGCTGGTGTACGGCGGTGTGCCCATCGTGCCGATGTAGCTGCGGTTGTATGACCCTGTCTTGCTGTCCATCGAAACGTACAACGTGTCGTTAGCGATCTGGACGGTCCGCGTGTCCTGGGACTCGTTAGTGCCGCCGTCATCGCCGGTAATCGATGCGGTGACCGAACTGCTGCCCAACGTGGTGAAGAAAACTCCACCGGTGGCATCACCGCTAGTACCCTGGCCGGAAACGTAGATGTTCACGCCATCGGCGGTGTAGGTGCTGCGGGGATTGTTGGCGTTGAAGATGTTGTACAGTGCGGTCGTGGTATTGATGTTACCGTTGGCATCAATCAACGCTACGACTCGCGGCACCGGGATGTAGCTTTGCCCGGTCAAGCTGCCCGACTGGCCCAGTTCGCCGCCGGGAATGCCGTATTCAGTGGGATTAGCATTGAAGCCGCCGGAATTAACGCCGTATCCCATGACTGTCAGGTATTGTCCGGCTCCCGAAAGTTGCAACGTGCCCTCCGACGAAGATCCGTACTCGCCGGAGACGTTAACGTTGCCGGCAGAAGAGGTTGGCTGCAATACCAGAGAATTCACAAACGTTGCGCTCGACGTGCCGTTCGGAACGTACTGGAACAGTGTGAGCGGAGCGGCCTGATTGTCTCCATAGCCGCCCACCGAACTGTTACCGGTACCATTGCCGGTGCCGTTAGGGATGTTGGTACATGTGCCGGCGTAAACACCGCACCCTTGCACGGTGACAACCAGATTCCCCGGAGTAAAGAACGGGCCTTCCTGGGCAATTGCCGGGATTGCCATCAGCAATGCAGCTGCGAGAGCGAACGTTCTGATTCGACCTTCTACCATGGCGCGCTTTTCCTTATGCTGGGATTGCTCAACGAGACCCGTTGAGAAGCCCACGAACCTTACCACGCGGAGATTAACAGAGTGTGAATTTGTGGCAAGACTATAAAAGAGGCTGCTCAGGTTCTTCAGGAACTCAGACAAGAGCGGGTGCTCAGGATTGAGGCGGCCATCTGTTACCTTGTGAGGATGGAAATGTCCACATCCGGCAACACACGATTTAGGCCACGCACTTCGCGCCGCATTTTCCTGACTCTTGCTTTGCTGCTGGCCTTTGGCGGAGGGATGGCGGCGATCGCGCAGGTTAGTACCAGCAGTGTTGCAACAAAGGGAGTAAGGGTGGCGACGGAGTTCGCCGGAGCTTCCATTGTCGAGCGCATCCAGGCCGCGATTCTTGACTGCGGGCCCAATCCTTGCGAAGTGTACATTCCAGCAGGAACCTACAAGGCCAGCGCGGTTTCAAGCTGGAATAGCCGGGACCCCAACGGATCCAGGATTGGAATCCTGCTTCCCTCCAACGTAAACCTGCATGGGGCTGGCCCGGGCCACACGATTATCCATGTAAACCGCTCGGCCACCGATCCTGCCGGAATACTCATGGCAAATGCCAATGAGTTGAACCTGAATATTCACATCCACGATATGAGCATAGTTTGGTCGGACTCCAGCCGGACATACAACTGGGTATCAATTTTCATATGCCATGGATGTAATCAGGTCGAACTCGATCATCTCAGCCTGGAAGGCAATCCCAACAAGCTAGTCAACCTGCTGGACTGCACAGGCTCAAACGTCCATGACAATAGTTTCTTGCTGCGCTCGACTGGCTATGGGCATGGCGATAATGCCCTTTCCTTCAGCCGCTTCGACCCTGCAATGTCCGTTGGTCCTGAAGCAGGAGTAGTACGCGACAACCATTTTACCCAGACCGGAGACTATGGAATGTTCTCCATGCTGATCGTGTCCCAGTCTGGCCTATATGTTCATGCCAATGTGTTTGAAGGCCACTTTTCTTCTGCTGGCAACTCCACGGGCATCGAAATGGGACAGGACAACCTTGGGCGTCTACCAGAAAACGTCAAGATAAGTGAAAACATATTCCGCGGAGCCAGCATCGCTCACGGAGGGCTGAATAGTTCGGAGATCAGCGGCAATTTCTTCGATCATGGCGACATTTATATAGCCCTTCAATCCGGAACGACGGCTTCCCTTTCCGAACTA
>Ga0187871_10001754_pt1 | contig 18481 bp, 14 predicted proteins | sample June2016WEW_16_1_FD_132988 | JGI IMG/M metagenome (GOLD analysis project Ga0187871, IMG submission 132988) | Peatland microbial communities from SPRUCE experiment site at the Marcell Experimental Forest, Minnesota, USA - June2016WEW_16_10 | ecosystem: Environmental > Terrestrial > Soil >...
AACTGCAAGCCAGCGCCGAAGTCTTCAATTTATTTAATCGCCCGAACGTCAACGCCATCGACACCGTCTACGGGTCGGCGACGTTCCTGGGACCTATCCCGCAGCACTTCGGAGATGGAGTAAGCAGCCCGGCGAATCCCACGTTTGGTTCGCCCAGCTTCGTGGCTCCGGCGCGGCAAATCCAGTTGGCTTTGCGCTTGAATTTCTAACATCGCGCCAAGAGCGCTAAACTCTCGAACTATGCCAATACCCACGGAACCCAAAAGGAGGTACGTTTCATGGCTCACATAAAACTGCCGGAGGGTATTCCCGGAATCCTCGGTCCGATGGCTTTCAGTCCGGACACCGCAAAACCGCTCAACGAACTTGCCGAAATTTTGTTGCGCGCGCCGAACAGCCTGAGCCAGGCGGAACGCGAACTGATCGCAACTTACGTGTCTTCAGAGAATGATTGCTATTTTTGTCAGCACGCGCATGGCGGCGCCGCCGCCCACTATCTCGGCGGAAATGAAAGCTTGGTTCAGCAGATCAAGCGCGACTTCGAAGCTTCGCCGGTTTCCGGTAAGCTCAAGGCCCTGTTGGCCATCGCCGGAAAGGTGCAAAAAGGTGGCAAGCAGGTTACCGGGGATGATATCGCCCGCGCACGGCAGAATGGCGCATCCGATAAAGAAATTCACGACACCGTCCTGATCGCTGCGGCCTTCTGCATGTACAACCGCTACGTCGATGGCCTGGCTACCTGGGCGCCCATCGACCCTGCCGTGTATCGCGAAAACGGGAAACGTCTCGTCGAACGGGGCTACGTGCATTCCACGGATCATCTAGCAGCAAAAGCCGGGGATTAAGACGAGAACTTGATGTCCTGTTCCGCGCTCGATAACTGGTGGGGCTGGGGAGGCTCGAACTCCCGACCTAAGGTTTAGGAAACCTTCGCTCTATCCATCTGAGCTACAGCCCCAACTTCTCAATATTCTACACCGAAAACGAAGGGCCTCAATCCAGGTTGCCGCTCAACCCTTTTCCACCTTCGCAGCGTCTTATCTATGCGCATCCAGTCACGCCGCCAACGCGCCGTAGCGGTTACAATCAACCTTCGTAAGGAGATACATGGCCACGCGCCGACAACGCTCTTTAGAAGTCTGCCCACGCACTCGCAAATCACCGCTTGCGTATCTCATGGGCGCTGGTGGAATCCTGCTGCTCGCACTCACGATTCAATCGCTGCGGGCGCAAGCCGCTGCGCAACTCGATCGCGACGCCATCCTGCATCATCTCAACGCCGTCATCACCTGGTACCGCGACGCCACCACTAAAATCAAACCCGTAGGCTTGCCTAGTGATGCCATTTATCAGGACAACGCCAGAAACCTTTCCTCCGAAGCCGTTCGCCTCGCGTTTCAATCCGCCAGAGCCGAAGCCAATATCATCAGCATGGCGGACAAGGCCAATACCACCGCTGGCGCGAGCGCCCCTGCCCCTTCCGCCGGCGCTCAACCAACCGACCAGCAGAATCGCGCTCAGAGCGCGGCCAAAATCGCCGCACAGATCGACGACACGCAATCGAAGCTCGACGCCCTGAACAAGCAGATCCCCACCGCGCCGAGAAGCAAGCAAAAGGATCTGATCGCCGAACGCGACCGCCTTCAGGGCCTGTTGACTCTCGACAAAGCCCTGCAAGAGACCATTCAGAAAATGACCTCCTTCGTCGGAGGCACAACCGAGGGCGCCGAAGGCTTGCAGGGCAGCATCAACGAGCTCGCCCACTCGGTCCCTGAAGTCGTTGCCGATGAATCCACTAAGAAGCCTGCCGCCGCTCCTCCCGCCAACTCCAAAACCACTACGACTTCAACATCGTCCGGTTTGATCGGTCAATCCCTGGCGCTGTTCGATGAAATGCAAACCATGCACCAGATCGACCAGATGGCCGACGAAACCTCGAAAATGCGCGCCACCGCTGACGCCCTTCGCAAACCCCTCCGCGATATTCTGGTGGCCACTATTCAGAAAGGCCGCGATCTCGCCAATCAAGCCCAAGCTCCCGCCGCCGGCTCATCGCAAAGCACCGCCCAGGAATTTCAGGCCATCACCGCGAAATTCAAGGAATTGGCCGGCGCAACCTTGCCGCTCAGCCAGGAGATTGTCGTCCTCGACCAGAGTCGCTCCAATTTCGAGGAATGGCGCAAATCGATCCTCCTCGAGTCTCAATACGAATTGCGCACTCTGCTCACCCGCGTGATCGGAATCGCTCTCGCGCTAGGTGCGGTCTTCATCCTCTCCGAGATTTGGAAACGCCTCACGTTCCGCTATGTCCACGAGCCGCGCCGCCGCCGCCAATTTCTGCTGATGCGGCGCTTCGTGATGGGCTTTCTCGTCGGCCTCGTCTTGATCATGGGCTTCGTCAGTGAGTTCAGCTCCCTCGCCACCTTTGCCGGATTTGTCACTGCGGGCATCGCCGTCGGCTTGCAGGCCATCTTGCTATCCATCGCCGCCTACTTTTTCGTGATCGGCCGCTACGGCATTCGCGTCGGCGATCGCATCAGCGTGGCCGGCGTAACCGGCGACGTAATCGACATTGGCCTCGTGCGCCTCTACCTCATGGAGCTAGCCGGTACCGGTATCGAGCTTTACCCCACCGGCCGCGTCGTCATGTTCTCCAACTCCGTCCTGTTTCAGGCCGCCACCCCGCTGTTCAAGCAGATTCCCGGCACCGAATACGCCTGGCACGAAGTTGCGGTCTCCCTCACACCCGGAAGCAATTACAAACTCGTCCAGGAAAAGATTTCCGTTGTCGTGGAATCGGTGTTCGAAAAATACCGCAGCGTTATCGAAAGCCAGCTGGGCGGCATCGAACGCCGCCTCGAAGTCCAATTGAAGGCTCCCGTTCCGGAATCCAAGCTCCAATTCACCGACGCCGGGCTCGAGTTCGTGGTCCGCTATCCCGTAGACATCCGCCGCGCCTCCGAAATCGACGACAATGTCACCCGCGCCGTCCTCGACGCCCTCGACACCAACGAAAGCCTGAAAGCCGCCGTCTCAAGTCCGCCAAAAATCAGAGCCGCCATCAAAGGCTAGGTGGACGCCGACCCTCGATTCCCATTTTGGTCCTCCGGCGCGCGTGCTTTGCGCGGTAAGCACGCTGCAACCAATCCGCTCGCAGTTGGTCTTCGAGCCAAACGCCCCTTCCGAGCGATACCATAAGATTGTCCTTGACAATAAGATAACTAAGTGCTATACTTTTTATCAAGCTCAGCGGCTTTTGTTTGGTCGGAAATGGAGCAACTCGGAGGCGCGAACCCGCATAATCATAACCCCTTTAGAATGAACACTTGCAAAAGTGTATCAAAACAAAGCACTTTAACCCCCTGTGGAATGAACACTTGCAGAAAAACCCAGGGGGGGTGGGGTAACGAACTTATAACGTAAGACCCATGATTCGTCACGAGCAAGGAATTGTTGCAGAGCATTGATCCTGCTCCTGGATTAGCCTTCAGTCGTGTCGGGTGCGCGTCTCCCGTGACGCTAGTGCCGACCTCGGCACAGCCCACTCTCAAGCCGCTCGACCTATGCGACCATGAATACTTGCAGCGACGATAACCTCGCGTAAACTCTTGCACGTCTCAGTCCGGCTTGGGAGGCCAAATGGCAGACGCTGACTTGCGCCCCATGAGTCTCGGCGAAGTCCTGGACCGTACCTTCAACCTTTACAAGAACAATTTTTGGCTGTTCGCGGGAATCACCGCGATGCCCTTTTTCTTGTTGTTGTTAGTTCAGGTGGGGATTGCGGCGGTAAGCTCGTCCGCCGCGAACGCGCCCGCCACCCACGCCCCCCCGTTCTCTCCAGGCGCCATCGGTGGGATGATCGGCGGGGGCGCCGTGGTGGCGGTTTTGTACCTTCTGATGATCGGCGCCGCCCACGCCGCCACCGTCTTCGCGGTATCCGACCTCTACCTGTCGCGCCCCGCGTCCATTCGCGGATCGTTTGAGCGCGTCGGGTGGAAAGTTTTTCGGGTTCTCGCGGTGTTCTTTCTGATCGGCTTGATCCTCGTTGTCGGATTTGTGATCGTCGTGGCCTTCGGCTTTGCCATTCGCAGCCCGGGATTCATGATCCTTGGATTTATTCTATTGATCGCGCCGGTGATAATCCTCATGTGCCGCATGGCCGTGTCCATACCCGCGGCGATGCTCGAGGACTTGGGAGCCGTGCGCGCCATGGAACGCAGCGTGCATCTCACCAAGGGCCACGTGATGCAGATCTTCGTCATCTTCCTGCTCGTGCTGGTGGCGACGTACGTCGCGATTCTGGTGCTTCAGATGCCGCTGCTGATTCTCATGGTGACTTCGGCTGCGGCGCACAAGACGCCCTCTTTTGGTTTGCAGGTTCTCCAGCAACTGGCCGCGTTCGTGTCTCAGGTGCTGGTCGGCCCCATCGGCACGATCGCGTTCTCGTTGATGTACTACAATTTGCGTGTGCGTAAGGAAGCGTTCGACATTCAACACCTGATGTCATCCATGACCTCGAATCCCACGCCGAATGCTCCGTCAGCCGCATAATGCCAGAATGATCGGATCCCGGACCCTTCAACCGCGGTTTGTGAGACTGCTCGTCATTGCCAGTTGTTCGTTGTTGCTGGCCGGCGTCGCACACGCGCAAGCGTCACAGACGCCAACCGAACTGGACCTGCCCGCATACGAATCCGAACTCGACCGCGTCGCTGAATCCATCCAGCATCCGGAGCAAATCCCCGAGCTCCGCAAATCGCTGCCGCGCACTTGGCCGGTGCGCGTGGGCGATAAAACGGTCCAGGTGTCCGCAGACTGGCTTCGTTCCGGCCTGAAACATCTCGAAGAGGAACCCGCGAGGTCCGCATCGATCTCGCGGGATATCACATCGCGTCTCGTCGCCATGCGCAAAGCCGCATCAGCGTTGCAGCAGGGCGCGACTCCGTCAAATCTCGTCGCCGCGCACACACAACTCGACAAAATTCTAAGCGCGCGCGAATTCGGCGCCGCGCAGGGACCAAGCCAGTGGGACATGTTAAAAGCGCGCATCGCCCGCTGGATCAGCCTGCAAATCTACAAACTACTCTCACGGTTGCACCTGGGCGCAAAAGCGGGCGACGCTTTGGCGTGGATCATCGTTGGCATCGCATTTCTGGCGCTTTGTTACTGGACCTGGAAGACTCTGTACACGCCAAATCGGAAGCGCGAAATCCCGGCGGAACTCGCGACGCAATCGGATGATCCGCGCCAGTGGTCTCGCGACGCACTGGCCGCCGCCGACCGCGGCGACTATCGCGAAGCGGTGCACTGCGCCTATTGGGCCGCGGTCGTGCACCTCGAAACCCTCGGCGTGCTGAAACGCGACCGCGCGCGCACTCCCCGCGAATCTCTGCGCCTCCTCGATCCGCACCCCACCGAACAAAACCTGCTCGGCGACTTCACGCGCCGCTTTGAATTGATCTGGTACGGCTATCGCCCCGCCTCCGCCGACGACTGGTCCGAGGCGCGATCTCACCTGGAGAAAATGGGATGCCTCACGCCCTCGACAGCGGCGACCGCAAACTCCTGATCGGCGCCAGCGTATTGCTGGTGATCCTGATCGTTGCCAGCACGTATCTTTCTCCCAAGCAAAGTTCGGGACGTTCCTCCTATCCATCCAGCTATGCGACCGACTGGGGCGGCGCGAAAGCTCCCTATCTTCTGCTCCAGAATCTGCACTACCGCGTGGAGCGCTGGGAACAATCGCCCACCGAAATCGGCGGAACGCCACGCAGCGAAGTGTTGATTCTCGCGGGGCCAACGCAGAGTCCATCCGACGAAGAACGGTCCGCCATCTTTGACTTTTTGCAACAGGGCGGGCGAGTCGTCGCCAGCGGTTCGGGCGCCGCCAAGCTTTTGCCTGACGCTCCGCCGCTTACGGAAAATTACCTGACCGAAGAAACCTCGAAGTTTCCGGCGCTGCTTCCATCGCCGTTGATGCGCGGCGCGCCGGAGATCAGCATGTTTCCTCCAGAGAACTGGCAGCCGAAATCCCTGTCGCAACTGGTAGTCTATGGAAACGAAGAAACGGCCGCCGTCATCACCTACCAAGTCGGCAAAGGCCTGGTGATCTTCTGGGGCAACTCCGCTCCCCTGACTAACGGCGGAATTCGCGAATCCGGCAACCTCCCATTCTTCTTGAACTCCATCGGTCCCCCAGACACCGTTCGCATTCTGTGGGACGAGTATTTTCACGGCGCACACGGTACGCTGTGGAGTTACTTCGTGCGCACGCCGCTGATCTGGGGCGCGGTGCAATTCGGAATCGTATTCCTCGCCATCGTGGCAACATACTCGCGCAGGCAAGGTCCCATCAGCTTCCCGGCGAAACTCTCGCGCCTTTCACCTCTCGAATTTGTCGAAACACTCGGCGATCTCTATTCTTCAGCTCACGCGGGTTCCGCAGCGGTGCGCATCGCCTACCAACGCCTGCGCTTTCAACTAACCCGCCAGCTCGGCCTTCCACCGAATGCGCCCGACGCCGACCTCGCCCACAGCGCCAGCAAAGCTTTGGCGTGGAACGAACAAGAAATTTCCGCTACGCTCGCCCGCGCCGAACGCGCCACAGCGTCCGCGAAAGTCCCCGACGCGGACACGCTCCAGATCGTGCAAGAAATGTTTGACTACGCCAGCCGCCTGGAATTGCGGCGCACCCGAAACGAGGAGAAGCCATTCGCATGAACAAAACCACGGAATTAGCCGCGCACGTGCGAGGCGAACTAGGCAAAGCCATCGTCGGCCAGCGCGAATCGCTCGACCAACTCTTACTCGTGATGCTCGTCGGCGGCCACGCCCTCGTTGAAGGCGTTCCCGGCTTGGCGAAAACTCTCGCCGTAAAAGCCCTGGCGCACATCTTCCAATTGAAATTTCAGCGCGTGCAGTGCACTCCCGACCTGATGCCCGCCGACATTCTCGGCGCGAACGTTTTCAATCTTTCCACCAGCGCCTTCGCACTGCATCGTGGCCCCATCTTCACCGACCTCCTGCTCGTGGACGAAATCAACCGCACGCCGCCGCGAACGCAATCCGCCCTGCTCGAAGCCATGGAAGAAAAACAGGTCACGATCGACGGCACGCGTTACGAGCTTTCCAAATCCTTCGCCGTTTTCGCCACGCAGAACCCCATCGAGTTTGAGGGCACCTATCCGCTGCCGGAAGCGCAGCTCGACCGCTTCCTCGTAAAAATTCGCATTGGCTATCCCGACGCCGAGCAGGAAGCCCAAGTCCTGCAAAATTACCAGGACGGCTTCGATCCGCGCGAGCTGCAACGCCTGAATTTCTCCGTAGTGCCGCTCGAAGTCCTGCTCGCTGCTCGCCAAGAAACCGCCGCCGTTCGCGTTGAGCCCGCCTTGTTCCGCTACATCGTCACGCTGGTCGCTCGCACGCGCAATTCCGCCGCGGTCAGTCTCGGCGCCAGCCCGCGCGCCGCCATCAGCCTGATGCTTTTCGCAAAGGCCATCGCCGCAACCGAAGGCCGCGATTACCTCATCCCCGACGACATTAAAGTCGCCGCGCCGCCCATTCTTCGCCACCGCCTCGTCCTCAAACCGGAAGCCGATCTCGAAGGCATGACCGCCGATCAAGTCGTACGCGAAATCGTTCGCTCCGTCGAAGTTCCCAAATGAGCGATCTCCCGCATCTCGTCCCCGCGACGACCCGCGGTTTCGGCAAGCCAGCCAAACGCATCTCCTTTGCCTTCGGCCGCCGTTTCTTTTTGCTCCTGCTGATCGGTTTGGTGTGGCTCGGCCCCGCATGGAACGACTCGCGATTTCTCTACGCAATGGCGTTGTGGGACGTCGCTGTCGTGGCCGCATGGATTTGGGATTTACGTCGTCTCCCCAGAGCAGCGCAGCTGGATGTGAGCCGCGTCTGGAGCCAACCCATTCAGCTCGACGTCGAAGCGCGCGTCACACTCGAACTGCAAAATCTCGGTAGCCTTCCGATCGCTGTGGAACTCACCGACGACGCGCCGGCTAGTTTTCAATGTGGCACCCCGCAGCTTGAACTCACAGCCCCCGCCAAAGCAACGTCAGCGGCAAGCTACACCGTGCGTCCCGGCGAACGCGGCGACGCAAAATTCGGCAACGTCTATCTCCGTTATCGCACCGCGCTGAACATCGCCGAGCGCTGGGCCGTCGTCCCGCTAAATCAAATCGTCCGCGTCTACCCCAATCTCGAAGAATCGCAGCGCGACACCATCTTCCTGATCCGCAGCCGGCAGATCGCCATGGAAAAGCGCCACCAGCAGCAACGCGGCCAAGGGCGCGAGTTCGAAAGTCTCCGCGAATATCGCGAAGGCGACGAATGGCGCGACATCTGCTGGAGCGCCACCGCCCGCCGCGGAAAATTAATCAGTCAGGTCCACCGCATCGAGCGCAGCCAAACCGTCTGGATCGTCCTCGACGCCGGCCGCCTGCTGCGCGCCCGTGTCCGCGGTCTCAGCAAACTCGACTACGCCGCGGCCGCCGCGCTCTCGCTCGCGCAAGTCGCTCTCTATTCCGGCGATCGCGTCGCCATGCTCGCCTACGGCCGCCGCATCCAGCAACGCCTTCCCGCCGGCCGCGGATCGGGCCACGTCCGCGCGCTCCTTGAAGGACTCGCACAAGTGAAAGGCGAAGAACTCGAAGCCGATCACCAGCGCGCCGCCGAAGCGCTGCTCACTTTTCAAAAACGCCGAAGCCTCGTCGTCTGGCTCACCGATCTTTCCGAAACCGCCGCGACACCCGAAGTGATCGAAAGTGTCTCCCGCCTCGCCCATCGCCATCTCGTTCTCTTCACCGTGATCGGCCAGCCCGAGCTGCGCGAACTTCTTCGCGAACGTCCCGCCACCCCGCGCGAGATGTTCCGCCACGTCGCCGCCCAGGAAATCGTGCAGCGTCGCGACATCCTGCTGCGCACACTGCGCCAGCAGGGAGTCCTCACGCTCGAGGTCGATCCCGCCCACCTTTCCTCCGCGGTAGTGAACCAATACCTCGGCGCAAAAGAGCGCAGCCTGATTTAATTACTGGTGATGAGCGACTGGTAGCTAGATGCGCGCGGCAAGCGTCGAACTTACTTGACGGATTTGGTCGTCCTCGGTGGCGGCGCTTGGCCTCCGCGCCAGATACAAAACCAGCAACGTCGCCAATCCGCCGGCCAGCATAAATTTAATGCGCGCCGGCAACGCCGTCGGCGAAACAAACGCTTCGACGACCCCAGCGATCACCAACAGCGGTATCGTCCCCAGCACCAGCCGCACGCTCCGCGCTCCAGCCCGCACCAGCGATTCCCGTCGCGACAAGACTCCCGGAAACAATAATCCCTTCGCGATCCCCAATCCCGCTCCGCCGGCAATAAAAATCGCCGGCAATTCCAGAACGCCGTGCGCCGCCACAAAACTCCACAGCGACAAGCTCATTCCTTCGCGCCAGCACGCCACGCCGACCACGCCCATCATCAATCCGTTCAGCAGCATCATCCACACCGTGCCGATGCCCGCGGTAATCCCCATCGCAAACGCCGCGAACGCCACCGAAATGTTATTAGTCATGATCCCGCTCGACGCCAGCGGCTTGATCGTTACAATCGAATCCGTCCACATTTTGTGATTGTCAATCGACTGCATCATCGCCGGCCCCAGGAAGTACCGCGAGAATGCCGGGTCGCCCACGCTGAGCAACACAGCCGCCAACGCCGCAACCAAAAACAAAACAAACGCCGTCAATGTGTCAGGAAATGTCTCTCGAAAAATCGCGGGAAACGTATCCTTATAAAAGGTCCAGATCCCGCCGCGGTTCGCCCGCCGCCCCATGTAAATCAAATTATGCGCCCGCCCCAGAAGCTGGTTGAGGTAGATCGCCAGTTGCGTGCTGGTTGGATCTTCGCGCACAGTCGACAAGTCCGACGCCGACTGCCGATATAATAGTGCCAATTCCTGCAACTCCGCCGGCGTCAACGCAGTTACACTCTTGCGTCCGCTGACGGTCACCAGTTGCTCGAGCCGATTCCAGTGCGGCCGCCGCTTTTCAAGCCAGCGAGTGGAGATCACGGATGGAGCCTCTCGACAAGCTTACCATCGACACGCCGGAGCAAACCGCGCTGGAGTTTCCGCTTGCCGGAATCGGCAGCAGGTTCCTGGCCATGACCATTGACTCGGCGATTCAGTTTGCCGCCTTCTTCATCCTGTTCCTCGTTCTCGCCGTTGCCGTCCCCGCGTTGCGCAGCTTCGGATCGGTCGCCCCACAGTGGGCCATCGCGATCCTGATCGTCGCAGGCTTTACGATCTACTACGGCTATTTCGCCTTCTTCGAAGCTACCTGGAACGGCCAGACGCCGGGAAAGCGTTACGCCCAGCTGCGCGTGATGAAAGACGACGGGCGTCCTATCAACGCGTATGACGCCATCGCGCGCAATCTTCTCCGCATCGTCGACCAGCTTCCCGTGTTCTACGGCGTCGCGATCATCAGCGTCTTTCTCAGCAAACAAAACAAGCGCCTGGGCGATTTTGTCGCCGGCACCGTGGTCGTGCACGAGAAAACCGTCGATGCTGCGCGCCCCTTCCTCGAAATTCGCCCGGACGATTCGGCCATGGCGTACGACGTCAGCCGAATCACCCTCGACGAATTGCACCTGATCGAAACGTTCCTGCAACGCCGCGACACCTTCGACCCCGCCCTCCGTGGTTCCATGGCCGCGCAAATCTCAACCCGCATCGCGCAAAAACTCGAAGTCCAAGTTTACGGCTGGCCCGCCAATGAAAAATTTCTTGAAGCCGTCCACGCCCAGTATCGCGCTACCGGCCGCTATCGCAGCGCGTAGCTTCTTGGTGACGCCCACCATACGTGGAGAGTCACCCTTTATTAATGCGGTTTGATTGCCCGGCGTAAGATCAAAATAGTTGCTTCTTACGATTCGCTATTTGCCCCCACAATTTTTTGCGTTTCATGTGACGCGGCTCCCTCCGCTACGTCTAATTATTTAACAAGACGAGTGAATATTATCCCGCGGGCGGCGCGTGAAGTGTCCTGCACGCTGTGGGCCGTGGAGACTTTAAAGGAGCTGTTTATGAAAATCTCGAGAATGTTAAGTCTTCTTTTCGGTGCAGCACTTTTGTTTGCTTCCGCCGCCATCGCGGGGGAAACCAACAAGAGCTCAGTTCAACTGGAAGATAAGGTCATCGTCGAAGGCAAGGCCCTCACCGGCAAATACACTGTGGAATGGAGTGGCAGCGGCCCGACGGTTCAAGTCACCCTTCTCCAAGGTAAGCAGACCGTGGCCACCTTCCCCGCTCACCTGACCGAGCAGCCCAATACCAACCCGCAGGATGCGTATAGCACGAGCACCGCGCCAGACGGCTCCAAATCACTTACCGCAATTTATCCCAGCGGCAAGCATTTCTTCTTGCAAATCGACCAGAACCAAGCCAGGCGGTAGTCCAACAAGAACCGGCCAACGAAAAAATCCACCGCAGCCTGGTAGGGGCACAGCACCGCTGTGCCCCATCTCGGCAACGTCGATCCGCAAGAGCGGACCATTGTTATGTTTCCCGGATGTTATGGTTTCCGGATGAATCCACCGTAGCCCTGTAGGGGCGCAGCACCGCTGCGCCCCATCTCGGCAAAGCCGATCCGTGAGACCAGACCTATTGCTGTGTTTTCCGGATGTTTATGTTTTCCCGAGGAGCGGCGAAAGAATCACTTTCTTACGAAGGTGTTCAAATCGCACTGCCGTTCGCAGCCCAGATTGACGAGGCTAGCGCCGTGGCGTAGCGTAGAAGTCGTCATGAAAGACTCAGTGTACAGAAATCGTCGCGTTGGAACTGCGTGCATCGCGATTCTCACGACGCTGGCGGTGCTGATCGTTCCTTTCTGCGGACGCATCTGCGCGGCTTCGACCGGATGCGAGAACGGTGCAGCTATCGCTGATTCCGGGGAGAGCTGTCATCACGGCGCCGTTTCGAATCGCTCCGGATCGGGCACGGATCTGGCGTCTGCGAAGTCGTGCAATCAGCACGAGCTGCCTGCAGTCATCAGTGCGGAACAGAAGCCGTCGTCGCTGCTAAGCGTGTCCGCCTCCATAGTTCCGTCTGGAATTCAGCAAACGCGATCTAGCGATCTTGATCTCGTCGGCCACTCGGCTCGCGGGCGCAACAACGGTGATCCCCCACAAGCAAGTCTTCCCGCCCCAACCACGTCCGTTCTCCGCATCTGAATAACTCCTACCCCGTAGCTCGATTTCCATAGCGAATCCTGTAGTCGCCCTCTTCGGAGGGCAAGGCTTTAGATGCGACACGAACTCGCCACTACCCGTGCTGCATCCTTTCGCCCGTGAGCATTCGCAACCAACGAACGAAATTCTCTAACCGCAAAGCACCACGGAGGCCCAATGAACGCCCGAAGAACTTTCTTCAAAAATGCAGCAGCATTCAGCGCCGGAATTCTGGGACTAAGCACGCGCCTCGCCGCACAAGCATCGCCAACCCCACTCGGTCACTCGCCAGGCGTAAATCACTCCGCCCACCATGTCCACGACGACTCCGCACCAGGCCCCGCGGTGATCACCCCAGACGTCGCCGATCTCCCCTTCGAAATGGACGGCGGGGTAAAAGTCTTCAAGCTGACCTCCGAAGTCGTGAAACGCAAAATCGCTCCCTTCAAAACTATCGACGCCTGGGGCTACAACGGAAGCTGCCCCGGCCCCACGATCCAGATTCAACAAGGCGATCGCGCCCGCGTGATCTTCGAAAACCGTCTCCCCGAATCCACCACCGTCCACTGGCACGGCCTGGAAATTCCCATCGCGCAGGACGGCGTCCCCTGGATCAGCCAGAAACCGATTCCGCCCGGCGAAAAATACACCTACGAGTTCACCGTTCATCAGGAAGGCACGTTTTTCTACCACGCGCACAGCGCCATGCAGGAAATGATGGGGCAAATCGGATTGTTCATCGCCCACCCCGAAAAACCATACCGGCCGCGGGTCGATCACGATTACGCCATGGTTTTGCAGGAATGGGCCGTGCTGCCCAGCAACTCCGTGCCGAACAGCGCGGGCATGGAATTCAACTGGCTCACCTTCAACGGCGTCTCCGCGCCGGCGATTACGCCAATGATCGCTCGCCTTGGCAGCCGCGTGCGTCTCCGCATCGTGAATCTCGGAATGGATCATCACCCAATCCATCTTCACGGAAACCAATTCGTGCAGACCGGCACCGAAGGCGGCCGCGCGCCGGAATCAAGCTGGTACCCGATGAACACCGTGCTGGTCGGCGTCGCGCAAGCCCGCGTCATCGAATTCGATGCCAAGTATCCCGGCTCGTGGATGGTCCATTGCCACCTGCCCCATCACATGATGAACAACATGATGGACCTGCTGCGCGATCGGCAAATCACCACCGCAGGCCAAACCGATCCACAAGCCCTCAGCCAGATGCAAACCCTGGCCAACACCGTTGGCTTCGAGCATATGCACCACTCCCCAATCGCAGACGACGCCGGCTCCGTCAAAGGCTTCCCGCAAGACGCCTTTATGGAAATGGGCATGGATGAAGCCGTCGCAAAACCCGAAACCTACGGCCTACCTGCAAACTGGAGTGCCGAAATGATGGGCATGATGACCCTGATCCGCGTCCTCCCCGACGATCAATACAACGAAATCCTCCGCAGAAAAAATTCTCCAATTTCCGAGGGAACGCATGAACACAATCACAATTCCTGACCATCCGTCCTTTGTAGGGGCGCAGCACGCTGCGCCCCATCTCGGCAAGTTGCCAGCTTCGCGCAACCAAGCCAATGTAGGGGCGCGCTTCAACGCGACCGTTTCGGTCCGTCCACCCACTCGGATGCGCACGAAATCATTTCTGCTGCTGCCGTTCTTTTTCCTGCTCGCCACAAATCTGCCCGCCCAGGAAATGCAAATGCCTCCTTCGCAGGAACACGAACACCATCACGGCGACATCAAACCGGTGGAAGCTCACTATCCACAACTGGGCCGCGCGCAGGCCACTGCGCAAGGTGCGCTGGTTACGCTGGAGCAAGTGGAAAGCATCGCGCGCCAAATGAACCCAACGCTGCGCCAGGCCGAAGCGGAAATTCGCGCTGCAAAAGCCCGCCAGCAGCAGGCCGGCCTCTATCCGAATCCTTCCATTGGCTACACCGGCGACGAGATCCGCGGCGGTTCGGTCGGCGGAGGTAAAGAGGGAGTTTTCGTACAGCAAACGGTCGTGACCGGGGGAAAACTCGGGCTGAGCCGCGACGTCTTCGGTAAAGAGGCGAAACTCGCCACCATCGAAGCCGACGAGCAACGCATACGTGTCGAAAGCGCCGTAAGAATGGCGTTCCTGCGCGTCCTCGCCGCCCAGGAAATGCTCGACGCCCGCCGCGACCTCGCGAAGATCTCGCAAGACAACGCGGAAACACAGCGGCGGCTCCTGAACACCGGCCAGGCCGACGAAACTGAAGTACTCGACGCGGAAGTCGAAGCGCAACGCATGCGCATCTCTGCCAGGATGCAAGAAAACACCCTGCGCGAAGAGTGGCGATCCCTCAGCGCGGTCATCGGTCAACCCGATATGCCGATGGCAACCGTAGCGGGCGATCTCGAACACGGCTGGCCGGAACTGAACGAAGAAGAAGCCGTGGAAGCCATCACCAAAGAAAGTCCCGCGGTGCGCATAGCGGAAACCGCCGCCGACCACGCGCAATCATTGCTCGCCAGAGCCCGGCGCGAGCCGGTTCCCGATCTGCAGGTTCGCGGCGGCATGGAGTACAACAACGAACTCCTGAACGGGCTGCCGTACGCCAAAGGCTGGGAAGGCATCGCCGAGCTGACGGTGCAAATTCCGATTTTCAATCGCAGTCAAGGTGACATCTCCGCCGCTCGCGCGAACATCGATCGTGCCGAGCAGGAAAAGCAGCGCATCGCGCTCACGCTGCGCGATCGCGCCGCGTCCGCCGTCGATCAATACGCAAACGCGCGCCTGATGGCGGTGGAGTTTCGCGACGAAATCTTGCCTCGCGCGAAAAAAGCCTACGGCCTGATGAGCGAAAAGTACGGGCTGATGCTAGCGTCGTATCCCCGCGTTCTGGAAAGCCGGCGAAAACTCTACGAACTCCAAATCGAATACATCGCCGCTTTGGAAGGTGTTTGGACCAACGGTATCGCCCTCCAGGGCTTCCTGCTCACCGACGGCCTTGAGGCGCCCGCGCGCCCCGGCGAAGTCGATCGCCCAATCCGCGAAACCAACGTGCCGACGCCCGAGCGCACCATGTCCCCAGGCGAAGGGATGCCTCGGCCCTAAATCGCAATAAGCGTCGTCGAGCCATATGTAACCGGATTAGATTCTGTAGCTTAGCGGCATAACCGCGCCAAAAAAAGTGTCGCCACCACTGATAGCGAGTGCGCAACACTAGTACCCTAGTCACGTTGACCCACTGAAAACTTGCTGAGTACTGTGCCAATAGGGCGAATGGGTGTCAGCGGCCGTGTTTTCTCCGAAAACCGCTCGATAGGCCACGTTAGACCCAAAGGAAGTCGAGAGACCCGAGGAAGAGTAGGCGGAGCTTTCGTTCTGCTCGATCCGTTATGACGGCGATCATGAAAGCCGGGCGGTACGAAATTGTCGGCGAACTTGGCCGGGGCGCTATGGGTGTGGTCTACAAGGCCACCGATCCAGTGATCGGGCGCGCCGTCGCGGTGAAAACCATCAAGCTGAGTGAAGAAGGCACCGGGCTGAGCCGTCCGGAATTGCTGTCGAGATTTCAGACCGAAGCGCGCGCGGCGGGATTGTTGACCCACCCGAACATCGTGGTGGTGTTCGACGCCGGCGAAGAAGAAGGCCTCTATTACATCACCATGGAGTTGGTGGAAGGAAAGAGCGTGCAGGCACTGCTGGATGCGGGCCACGCATTTCCGCTGCCGCGCGTGCTGCGCATCATGGAGCAGACCTGCAGCGCGCTGCAATTCGCGCATGAACGAAACGTGGTGCACCGGGACATCAAGCCGGCCAACATCATGCTCACCGGCGACGACACCGTAAAGGTCACCGACTTCGGCACCGCCAAGATTCTGCAATTTGGAACGGTGCAACAGACCGCGCACGTCATGGGCACACCGAGTTACATGTCACCCGAGCAGGTGAAGGGTCGCGCGGTCGATGGGCGCAGCGACATTTTCTCTCTAGGCGTCATGCTCTACGAAATGATCACCGGAGAGAAGCCGTTTCCCGGCCAAAGCATCACCACCGTGATTTATAAGATTGTGAACGAAGAGCCGGTGCCGCCGCGGCAACTCAATCCTTCGATTCATCCGGGAATCAGCGCGGCGGTGATGAAGGCGCTGGCCAAAGAACCGGAAGATCGCTATCAAAGCTGCCGCGAAATGTTGGAAGATTTGCGCAACTATCGCGCGGTGGCGGGCGTCGAAGGTAACCCGAGATCCACCGTAGTGATGGGCGCGGGGCAGCAGGTATCGCCCGGCGTAACGGTGGCGATGAATCCAGGCGGACTTCGCGGCGCGCACACCAGCAATCTGCACGGCACGCCGGCAGGTCGTTTGGCAGCCATGGGCGCGGGAAATCCGACGCAGACGCCGCCCCTGCGGCGCACGGGCGCCATTCCCGCTTACGCAGAGCCAAAGAAGAGCGGCATCGTCGGCACGATCTTCGGAGCGTTGTTGCTCCTCGGCGTAATCGCGTACGGCGCCTACAAGCTGCGGCCGGTTTTCGACGATGCCCGGCAACATCATGATGCATCGACGCCATCGCCGAACGAAACGCCAGTCGCGACAAGCGAAACGGCGCCTTCGGGAGCGGACGCATCGGGGCAACCAGGTACGCCGCAAACAGCGGCGGCGGATACAGCCGATGCGAAATCCACATCCGCGCCGTCAGCGGCCGCGCCAGCCTCGTCCAAACCTTCGGATGCCGACGCGGAAAAAACACCACCAAAGAAGCTCGAACCGGTGCAGAGCTCGAAGGCCACGCAATTCAAACAGCACATCGAAGATGTGATTGCGGAACACGGACTGACGGGCAAAGCCAAAGTTCAAGGCGTCGGAAACACGCTGATTCTCGAAGGTAAGCTGCGCCCGACCGAACACGGCGAGCTGCTGAAATTGTTGCGCGACGCGCCCACGGACGTTCATGTGGTGGACCATATCGAATACGACGACACACCCGCGGCCGCTGGGGAAACTGCGGATGAAGGCTCGCACCCAGTGCCGTGGCACGGACTCGGAGCGATTCACGTGGTGACCGACGTAGTGGGGGCGACGGCGGTGTTGCGCGGACCTCGAGGGCATACCCTCAAAGACTGCCAGACGCCGTGCAGCTTCAACAATCTCATTCCCGCGCATTACAGCGTGGAAGTGAAGAAAGACGGCTACCGAGACATTCAGACGGCGCTGCAGATCGAAGCCAACAAGGTTTCCGATCAAAAATTGAATCTAGAATCGCTGGCGAAGGGACTGTTCCTTAGTAGCGACCCAGCGGGCGCGGATGTGTTCATCAATGGCGCGAAGCAATCCGGGCAAACACCGGTGACACTGCCGCTCGCAGCGGGAGACTATAAGCTCACATTGCGACTGCAAGGCTACGACCCCTATTCGGGAACGGTGCAAGTGAAGGATAACGTGCAGACGCAACTGGCGCTGAAGCTGACGGCTAAATCGAACGCCCGCATTGCCTGGGCGCAAGTGGACTCGTCTCCGAATGGCGCGGAGATTTTGGTGGACGGAAACGACACGGGAAAGGTGACCCCTTCGAGAGTAGAGTTGCCGACGGGACTGCACACGGTCACGCTGAAGATGGACGGCTTCAAGGATGTACGAAGGAGGATCGAGGTAAGCGACGGTGGCACGGTGACGATCAACGAATCGCTTAAGCGACAGTAAATACACGAGTTACACACGTCGAAAGAGCTTTTCCGCCTTTGAAACGCCTCAGTACTCTCTAGATACTCCCCCTCCCCCCGGTTTTTCACAAGTGTTCATTACAGGCAACTTGAAGTCCTTTGTTTTGAAACACTTCTGCAAGTGTTCATTCTAAATGAGTTAACGCTGATGTCGAGCCCACTTTTTCCGGGCGGTGATTGGAGAAATCCACTCGAATTTTGAACCCTCTAGAAGGTCTACCCGGCCTGTTACATTTTGTAACCGTCTTCATAAGCTAGTCCTAGAACTACATCGCAAAGGCTATGTAAACAAGCCACTTACGTGCTCAAATCCTGGGAAGGAGGCGTGCTGGCAGTATTAGCAGGTTCTCCCCAGTTCGTGGCTTAGCGTTTCCTGCAGAGGCGTGGTTCGGCGGCAGAGAGCGGGCAGAATGGCGACTAAATGAGGAATGATTTGGCCCTTCGCGTACCAACGTCTATCGAAAAGCATCGAGGCAGGCAGGGATCTCCGGCCGATTCAGGGATAGGCGGCGACCTTGCCACCGTGCCCGCGGCCATTGCACGGACACGAAAAG
>Ga0187871_10001755_pt1 | contig 18477 bp, 9 predicted proteins | sample June2016WEW_16_1_FD_132988 | JGI IMG/M metagenome (GOLD analysis project Ga0187871, IMG submission 132988) | Peatland microbial communities from SPRUCE experiment site at the Marcell Experimental Forest, Minnesota, USA - June2016WEW_16_10 | ecosystem: Environmental > Terrestrial > Soil >...
CGGCTGAACGTCCGATCCCCGCGAGTTTCGACGCCGCCAATCGCATTCCACGCCGCGTACCTGTTCCCACGCTGCGTCCGCCGCTGGAGTTTTGTAAGCCGACCGGTGTGGCGCTTGAGTCTGGTCGCCGCGTGGTCATTATGCCCGACGACGGCGGGGTAGGAGACGCGCTGGCGCAACGGCTGGAAACGATGGGCGTAGAAGTTCTCCGCGTCGTTCTCCTCGATAACGAGACGCTGGTTGCCGACGCACTGGCCGACCTTCTCCAGAGTTGGCTGGCCGCCGGTCCAGTGCACGGAGTGTACTGGCTGCCCGCGCTGGACGATGAGGGAGCCCTCAGCTCGATGGACCTTGCTGGTTGGCATGGAGCTCTGCGGGTGCGTGTCAAGTCGCTTTATGCAACCATGCGCATTTTGTACGAGCAAGTTGCAGCGCCGGGTACATTCTTGGTGTCGGCGACGCGGTTGGGAGGACAGCATGGCTACGATGAAGCTGGTGCGGTCGCGCCATTAGGCGGCGCGGTCGTGGGCTTTACCAAGACGTATAAGCGAGAGCGAGCGGACGCTCTGGTCAAGGTGGTCGACTTTGAAGCGAAACGAAAACCGTCAGAGATTGCCGACCTCCTGATCGAGGAAACTCTGCGCGATCCGGGCGCAATCGAAATCGGCTACAAGGACGGGCTGCGCTGGACGGTTGGGCTGCAGGAACAGCCGGCCGTCGACGGCAAGCCCGGTCTCACCTTGAATAGCGACTCCGTGTTTCTTATTACGGGCGCGGCCGGAAGCATAGTGTCGGCCATCACCGCGGATTTGGCGACGGCTTCCGGCGGCACGTTCTATCTGCTCGATCTGGTACCCGCGCCTGATCCGGATAATCCCGACCTCAAGCGCTTCATGACCGACAAGGACGGTCTTAAGCGTGATCTATTCGCGCGCATTCAGGCGCGCGGCGAGCGCGCCACGCCGGCATTGGTGGAAAAAGAGCTGGCGTCGCTGGAGCGAGCCCAGGCGGCACACAGTGCGATCGAGGCGGTGCGAGCCGCCGGCGGTACGGTGCATTACTTCAGCGTCAACCTCACGGACGCTGACGCGGTAGGCGAAATCATCCAACAAGTGCGCGAGCGCAGCGGGCACATCGACGTGCTGCTGCACGCCGCCGGCATCGAGCGCAGCCACTTTCTTCCGGATAAAGATGTGCGCGAATTCGATCTGGTCTTCGACGTAAAGAGCGACGGCTGGTTCAATCTTCTGCATGCCATTGGCGATATGCCCCTCGGGGCGACGGTAGCGTTCAGTTCGATTGCCGGACGCTTCGGGAACGCCGGACAAACGGATTACAGCGCGGCCAATGACCTGTTGTGCAAGATTACCTCAAGCTTCCGCACTGCCCGAACGACTACACGGGGTATCGTGATCGACTGGACGGCCTGGGGTGGCATCGGCATGGCTACGCGCGGCTCCATTCCCAAGATGATGGAACTGGCAGGCATCGACATGCTGCCCCCCGAGGCGGGGATTCCGCTGATTCGTCGCGAACTCACTGCCGGGGCCACCAAGGGTGAAATTGTCATCGGCCAACGGCTCGGCGTTATGCAGAACGAGTGGGATGGCACCGGTGGGCTGGATACATCCGCGACAGTAACATCGAGAAGCTCACCAACCCAAGGGCCAATGATCGGCAAACTGGCAGGCCTCAGCCTACAGAGTGGGCTCACCATCGAAACCACGCTGGACCCGGCCATTCAGCCATTTCTGCACGATCATCAAATCGACGGCACGGCCGTACTGCCGGGGGTCATGGGCATTGAGGCGTTTGCTGAAGCTGCGCTATGCCTGCTTCCCGGCTGGCAAATCGAAGCCATCGAAGACGTAAACTTCCTGGCTCCGTTCAAGTTCTATCGGAACGAACCGCGCACGGTGGCGCTTGAGGCGGCCGTTCATCCGCAGCACGACAGGTTGCTGGCAGACTGCCGCTTGAACGGACGGAGAACGCTCCCCAGCCAGACCGATCCGCAAGTGACCACGCACTTTACCGCCCGAGTGCGGCTCACAAAACATGCGCCCGAAGTTGTGGCCGTGGCGGCGCTGGGTTTGCCGGACGGGCACAGCATTGAAGCTTCTGACATCTATCGCCTGTACTTCCATGGACCCGCATATCAAGTTATAGAGCGGGCGTGGTGGGACGGACACCGAATGGTCGGACAGCTGGCGAAAGGCATGCCCGCAAACCATCTGCCGTCCGACTTGCCGACAGTGATGACGCCGCGTCTGATTGAGCTTTGCTTCCAGACTGCCGGGCTCTGGGAGATGGGCGCGCAGGCCCGCATGGGTCTGCCGCAGCACATTGATCGCGTCTCCCTACTGTCCTTACCGACCGCGGAATCTGAAGACACTGGCTTATATGCCGTAGTCAGTCGTGACGGGGATCGAGGCAGTTTCGATGCGGAAGTTGTGGATGCGAAGGGAAACTGTTACCTGCAGCTTAACGGATACCGCACGGTAGCTCTTCCGAGCGCCGTGGATGCGGAGCGGCTAAAAGTGCTACAGGTTGCGATGTCACTCGAGGCAGTTGCCGCATAAATCGAAGATGAAAGGGTTGTCCTGACGACTCATTGTCCCGACGATCTCGATCGGGGGACTTATGGAGCACGAATTTCAGCGCGTGGCTATCGTGAATCGCGGCGAAGCGGCCATGCGTTTTATTCACGCCGTCCGCGATTTCAATCAGGAGCACGGCACATCGTTGCTTACGATTGCGCTCTTTACCGAGCCTGACCGCCATAGCAGGTTTGTGCGCGAGGCCGACGAGGCCGTGTGTATCGGTCCCGCCAGGGTCCTGGACTCGAAGAGCGAGCAACTCAGGAGCAGTAACATCGATTACGGCCGGCTGGAACGTGCACTGACCTCCGCGCGCGCGGAAGCCGTCTGGGTGGGATGGGGCTTGGCGTCCGAGCACGTTGCATTCGCCGATCTTTGCCGCAAGATGGGCATCGTGTTCATCGGTCCCGATGGCGATGTGATGCGGCGTGTGGGAAACAAGATCGCCTCGAAACGATTAGCCGAGCAGGCGCAGATTGAAGTAGTGCCGTGGAGCAACGGGCCGGTGGAAACGCTCGCTGACGCTTTTGGCCATGCCGAGCGACTGGGCTATCCGTTGCTGGTTAAAGCGGCGTGCGGAGGCGACGGCAATGGTATTCGCCTGGCAGCTTCGGCAGCCCAACTGCCACAAGCTTTTGCCAGTGCGCGGGCCGAAGGGTTCAAAGCCTTCGGCGATCCGACCGTTTTCCTGGAGCAACTGGTGCAAGGAGCGCGCCACGTCGAGGTTGAAATTATTGCCGATCACTATGGGACGATGTGGGCCGCTGGCGTGCGCGACTGCACCGTCCAGCGACACCACCAGAGAATCCTCGAAGAAGCGCCTTCGCCAGCGCTTTCTCCGGAGCGGGATCAGGCCCTGCGCGAGGCGGCGGTGCGATCGTGTCAAGCAACGGCCTATCGCAATGTCGGAGCGGTCGAATTCCTCTACCAACCGGAAACCGAGCGATTCTTGTTCATGGAGATGAAGGCCCGGTTGCAGGCCGGACATCCGGTCACCGAATGCACGACCGGACTCGACCTTGTGAAACTTCAGATTCACATCGCGCGCGGAGGTCACCTTGAAGGCGCACCTCCGCGCACCACCGGTCATGCCATCGAGGTGCGCCTGAACGCGGAAGATCCGGAGAACGGATTCGCTCTATCGTCGGGCGTTATTGAGCGGTTCAGAATTCTGCCCGGACCGGGTGTGCGTGTCGACAGCGGCGTGGCGGAAGGCGATGTCGTCCCGGCGGAGGTCGACTCAGACGACGGCAGGATGATGGCCAAGGTCATCGCCTACGGGCAGAGCCGCGGAGAAGCGCTTTCCCGACTGCAGCGAGTGCTGCGCGAGAGCATTGTCGTCATCAAGGGCGGAACCAGCAACAAAGCGTTTCTGCTGGAACTGCTGAACCGCCCGGAAGTACAGTCGGGAGACGTAAATGCTGGTTGGCTGGACGACTTGGTGGCAGCGCGTAAGCAGCTCTCCAGAAATTACGCGGATGTAGCTCTGGTTCAAGCCGCGATCGAAGCTTACGATGCCGAGCGGGCCGTGGAGCAGACGCAGTTTTATGCGTCGGCGGTGCGCGGGCGGCCGCAGGTGCGTAGTGACGTGGGCCGCACTGCGGAACTACGTTATCGAGGTCATAGCTACTCGCCGAAGATCTATTGCCTCGGTCCCGGACGATACCGCATACAGGTGAATGGGGCGCACATCGACGCCCGACTCGATCGTGTGGATGAGTTCGAATGTTGGCTCGCCGTTTTTGGCCGGCGTTTTCGCGTGGTCTCAGTGGTCCAGGGACTAAGTTACCGAATCGACGTAGATGGTGTTTCGCACCAGATTGAGCGAGACGATGGGGGCGTAGTGCATGCGCCCTCACCGGCGGTGGTGGTTTCGATCCTCGTCAAGCCGGGCGACACGGTTGCGGTTGGAGACCGCCTGGCGGTGCTGGAGGCCATGAAAATGGAGATGCAGGTCGTTGCTCCATTCTCTGGAAAAGTCCGGCACTTGATGACCATACCCAACGTGCAGGTGGACACCGGAGCCCCGCTTCTTCAGATCGATCCCGCGGCCGGTGACGACAGAGTTGCGGACGCGGAGCGAGTGGTCTTTGGCGCGTCGCTTGCCTCGGATAGAAGCAGGGAAGCCACCCAATCCAACTGCCGGCGCAGCCTGGACGAACTCCGCCAGCTTGCGTTGGGCTTTGACGTGGAATCGAAGCACACCGCGCGCTTGCTCGCGGAATGGAGTCAGGATTGCCCAGTAGACAGTGACGAAATAGGACGGCGCGAAGATGAGATCCTCAATATCTTTGTGGACATATGTTCCCTGTTCCAACGCGAGCCGGAGGTAAACCACCGAGCCAGTGCCGAAGAGCCCAGCGCCGAGGCCTATCTGTTTTCCTATTTACGCATGTTGGAGACCCGAGGTCATGGACTCCCGCCAGCCTTTGTTAGCGCGCTCCAACGTGCGCTGGCCCACTATGGTGTGCAGACATTGGTGCGCTCGCCCGAACTGGAAGAGAGCTTGTTCTGGATCTACAAAGCGCACCAGCGAATCGAGCAGCAAATCGCGCTTGTCGCGGGCGTCCTCGATCGACGTCTGCGGTGCATCCAGACGCTGTTGCCGCGCGCTGATGATTCCTTTCGCACGCTCCTCGACCGGATGAGTACCTTGACCAATGGGCTGTTTCCCGCAGTCACCGACCTGGCGCGGGAAGTGCGTTACCGCTACTTCGATCAGCCTCAGTTTGAGCGGGCGCGCAAGCAAGTGTATGAGCAGATGGAGGGACACCTCGCCTACTTGGCTGCCAATCCCCGTGCCGCGGACCGCTGCGAGAGACTTCGCGCGCTTGTCGAATGTCCGCAGCCGCTGGTAAGCCTGTTCTCCAGCCGCTTCGCGGCCGCCGATCCGGAGATGCGCAAGTTGATGCTGGAAGCGCTCACCTGGCGGTACTACCGCATCCGAAAACTGACGAACCTTCGCTGCCTGGCATTGGATGATGAACAGTGCTGCGCAACCGTTGAGTATGACTATGAGGGAAAGCGCCTCCACGTTTTCACCACCCATGCCGAGTATTCGCGGCTTGCAGAGGCGGCGCGGGCGATGTTTCCCTTGATCGCAGCAGTGCCGGCCGACCATGACGTCCTAATCGATTTTTACGTTTTCCGTTCCGACGGTCTTGGCGATTCAGAGGCTACCCAGCAGGAAGTTTGCTCGGTGCTTAACCAGGTTGGGTTTTCGCGCCCGATGCGGCGCATCGTGGCGTCGGTAACCGGCCCTGGGCACAGCCGGGGTGTCGGCGGTACTCTGCATTTAACGTATCGGCCCAGCGGAACCTCCTATGAAGAGGAGAAGTTTTTCCGCGGAATTCACCCCATGATGGGGAAACGGCTCCATCTCTGGCGACTCGAGAACTTCAAGATCGACCGGTTGCCATCCGTCGAAGACGTGTACCTCCTCCATGCCGTGGCCCGCGATAACCCGAAGGATGAACGATTGTTCGCGTGCGCGGAAGTGCGCGACGTAACGCCGGTACGCGATGAAGCGGGCCGCATCGTGCAATTGCCGCATCTGGAGCGCATGTTGACGGAAGCAATGGCTGGCATCCGGCTGTTTCAGTCGCGAAGGTCCGCTCAACAACGTCTCCATTGGAATCGCATTTTGCTTAACCTGTGGCCCCCGCTCAATCTTGAGCCGGATGAATTGCGCGATCTTGTGCGCAGACTGGCACCTTCGACCGAAGGCCTGGGATTGGAACAGGTGGTGGTGCGTGCCCGCATTCCCGATCCTGCCACCGGCGACGTGCGCGAAATGGTGGTGCGCATCTCGAGCCCGGGCGCCAGCGGCATGCTCATCACCTTCCGTCCGGCTGACAAACTGCAACCCATCCGGCCGCTGACCGAGTACGACCAGAAGGTCGTCCGCATGCGGCAGCGCGGTTTTATCTACCCTTACGAAGTCATCAAAATGCTCACGCCCGCTCCGGAACACACGCGAGCGGAGTTTCCCGCAGGCGATTTTGTCGAGCACGATCTTGACTCTGAAAACCGTTTGGTCGCGGTCGATCGTCCCTACGGTCAAAACAAGGCGAACATCATTGTCGGCGTCATTCGCAACTTTACGAGCAAGTATCCCGAGGGCATGGAACGCGTTCTGATGCTGGGCGATCCGAGCAAAGACTTGGGTGCCATCGCCGAGCCGGAATGCCGGCGCATTCTCGCAGCCTTGGAACTAGCCCGAGGCAAGGGTATTCCTCTGGAGTGGTTTCCCATCTCGGCCGGCGCCAAGATCTCGATGGACAGCGGAGTGGAAAACATGGATTGGATTGCCCGCGTCCTGCGCGGTTTGATCGAGTTTACACAGGCGGGCGGAGAAGTGAATCTGGTGGTGAATGGGATCAACGTCGGCGCGCAACCCTACTGGAACGCCGAGGCCACCATGCTCATGCACACCCGCGGCATTCTGATCATGACGCCGAAAGCTGCCATGGTGCTCACCGGTAAGCGAGCGTTGGAATACTCGGGAGCCATCTCGGCCGAGGATAATCAGGGAATCGGCGGTTACGATCGCATCATGGGCCTCAACGGCCAGGCGCAGTACTGGGCCCACGATATCGATGAAGCCTGCCACATTCTGTTGCGCCACTATGAGCACACCTACGTGGCCGCGGGTGAGCGTTTTCCTCGACAAGCCTCCACTACCGATCCCATCGACCGCGACGTGCGCGTCCATCCGCATGGCAGGAACGGCGACGGCAATGCCAATGGCGAAGAGGGTTTCGAAACGATCGGCGAGATCTTGTCGGATGAGACCAATCCTGGACGCAAGAAGTCCTTTGATATTCGCAAAGTGATGATGGCGGCCATCGACCAGGACCATGCGCCGCTGGAGCGCTGGGCGGGCATGCGCGCGGCGGAAACTGCAGTCGTGTGGGATGCCCACCTGGGTGGCTATCCGGTCTGCCTGATCGGTATCGAATCCCGGCCGCTGCCGCGATTAGGATTTGTCCCAGCCGACGGGCCGGATCAGTGGACTTCGGGCACGCTCTTCCCGCAATCCTCGAAAAAAATTGCGCGGGCGATCAACGCGGCCAGCAACAATCGACCGGTGGTGGTTCTGGCCAACCTGTCGGGGTTTGATGGTTCCCCGGAGTCCATGCGCAGGCTCCAACTGGAATACGGTGCCGAGATCGGGAGAGCTGTGGTGAACTTCAAAGGGCCCATTGTCTTCTGCGTGATCTCCCGTTATCACGGAGGTGCTTACGTTGTCTTCTCGCGGGCGCTGAATGAGAACGTAGAAGTGGCGGCCCTGGAGGGAACGTATGCTTCCGTAATCGGCGGGGCCCCGGCGGCGGCCGTGGTTTTTGCCGGTGAAGTTGAAGCCAAAGCCCGCAAAGATGCGCGCCTGCAGGCTCTGACCCAGGCGATAGCTCAGGCTGACGGCGCGGAGAAAGGCCGATTGCGAGCCCAGTGGGACGAACTTTTCAAAGTCATACATTCCGAGAAACTGGGCGAGATGGCCTCCGAATTTGACCGCGTGCACAGCGTGCAGCGAGCGCTCGACGTGGGTGCTCTCAATTACATTATTCCTCCGGCAAACCTGCGTCCTTATCTCATTCACGCGGTCGAACGCGGGATTGCGAGAGAGGAAGAATCGGAATCCGCAGTGTTGGAAAACAGAATGACGGAAGCGGCCTGATTTGGGCGCAGGTGGATGGATGAACGTTTATTGGTTGGAGCAAAAAGAAACCGATGTGCCCGCCGAGAACGATTGGCTGAGCGCAAACGAAGCAGTGTGGCTGAGCGACATGCGCTTTGCTAAGCGACGCGCCGATTGGCGCCTGGGACGCTGGACAGCGAAACGTGCCCTGTCCGCTTACTTGGATGTGCCTGCTCATCCCCAGGTATTTAAGAGGATGGACATACGACCGTCGCCCTCCGGCGCACCCAAGGCCTTTTTTGACAGCCAACCTGCGGCGGTCGCCATTTCACTCAGCCACCGTGCCGGGACTGCGGTTTGTGCTGTGGCGATGTCGGGCGCCGAGATGGGTTGCGACCTGGAATTCGTGGAACCGCGCTGCGATGCTTTTGTCGCCGACTATTTCACGATCGAAGAACAATCGCTAGTGGCGCGTGGGCCCGCGGCGGATCGAGACAGGCTCTTGGCCCTGCTGTGGAGCGCGAAAGAGAGCACGCTCAAAGCACTGCATGCCGGGCTTCGACTCGACACCCGGTCCGTGGTCGTTAGCCCTTTCCCGGCGTCGTACGACTTCAATGGATGGAGCCGCTTGCTGGTTCGCTATAGCGGCGAGCGCTGCGCTGAAAGCCGAGTCTTCCACGGTTGGTGGCAACTCGCTGACAACATCGTGCGCACCGTGGTCGCCGCTCCGCCGCCGGATTCGCCGATTCCCTTAACCATCCCCGCGCACGTTTTCGAGAGCGCTTCCCGTTGCGCGTAGTGGATGAGCGGTTTGTATTCAGGCACTTGTGTGGCTCAGTGCAACAATCAATTCGATTTTGACTTCATCGTCATCGGTTCCGGCTTTGGCGGCAGTGTTTCCGCTCATCGACTGGTGGAGAAGGGCTATCGCGTAGCGGTTATGGAAATGGGCCGGCGCTGGACGCCGGACAATCTCCCGCACTCCAGCTGGTCGATCCATCGCTGGTTATGGCGCCCCAGCCTTGGTCTGCGCGGCTTCTTCAATATGCAGTTCTTCAAGCACGCCACCATCTTTCATGGCTGCGCAGTGGGTGGCGGATCCATCACCTACGCCAGCACCTTGCTTTCGCCGCCTGACAAGGTGTGGGAAGCGGGGTCTTGGAAGGGATTAGCCGATTGGAAGGCGGAAATGCCGCGGCACTACGAAACCGCCTCGCGAATGTTAGGTGTGACGGAAAACAGAATCCTCGGCCCGGCCGACCATCTCTTGAAGAAGGCCGCGGAAGCTGCGGGCTCTGGGCATACTTTCTATTGCACAAAAGTTGGCATCTTCGAGCCTGAGGAAGGAGAGCAGGGCAATCAGACCTTCCCCGATCCATTCTTTGGCGGAGAAGGTCCGGCGCGCACCACCTGCATTGGCTGCGGCGGATGCATGATGGGTTGCCGGTATGGCGCGAAAAACACTCTGGACCTAACGTATCTATATCTGGCCGAGAAACATGGGGCGCGGCTCTTTCCTGAAACACGCGTGGTGAACGTCCGACCGCTGGCTGGCGCAAGCGATGGCATCGCCGGATACGAAGTCTCGACGATTAACTCGACCAGGTGGATTCACCGGCAGCGTTGCCGCTTCACTTGCCGTGGCGTGGTCTTCTCCGCATCTTCGCTGGGCACGATGGAACTGCTCTTTCAGCTCAAAGAAAAAGGCTCATTGCCGGCCATCGGCAGTCAGCTGGGCCAGCATGTGCGCACCAATTCTGAATCGCTGATCGGAGCACGTACACCAGGTTATTCCGAGGACGTGTCGCAAGGCATCGCGATTGGTTCCGGCGTTTACATTGACGAACACACCCACATTGAGGCGGTCCGCTATCCAAAAGGCTCCGACACTATGGGATTTCTCACTACTATCCTCACCGATGGGCGCCCCGGTCCGCGGCGGATTGCGCTCTGGTTGAAGAACGTTCTGGCCTCTTTGCTCCGCCACCCATTCAAGACCGTGCGGGTGCTGCAACCGTGGGGCTGGGCGCAGGAGTTCGTGATTCTCTTGTGCATGCAGGCGCTGGAGGGAGAAATCGAGATGCGTTGGCAACGTCCCTGGTTCTGGCCGTTCCGAAAGTTTCTGGTCAGCCGGGGAGAGAAGGTGCCTACCTATATACCGAAAGCCAACGATTTTGCAAAGACACTGGCCCAACTCACCGGCGGTTTTCCCATGAGCATGCTGCCGGAAATACTCTTCAATGTTCCTGGCACGGCACACTGTATCGGAGGTTGCGTGATCGCGGATTCTCCCAACCACGGCGTGGTGGATTCTCACCACCGCGTCTTCAACTACAAGAACATGTATATCTGTGATGGGTCAGTAGTGGCGGCCAACCTCGGCGTCAATCCCAGCCTCACCATTACCGCACTGGCCGAACGAGCGATGAGTTTTATCCCTCCGGTGGAAGATACAGATTGGAACGATGAAGCTTGGAACGATAAAGTCTGGAACGATGCCGCTTGAAAACCTCCTCATGCTGGCGCGACATGAACTGGCGAACCGGCGGGCAGCAAGCGGTTCAAGAGCGCTTGCTCACCTTGCAGCCACAAACGGCTGGTATAAAGCAGGGCACTGCACTGTAGAGTGATCCAATCTCTGGTCATTAGCGGCGAACGGAACTCTTTACGATTCTTGATCCAATGCTGAGCCACGTGATGCGCGATGGTGAAGCCCATACTGCCGGATCCTCCCACGTCTCCCAGGATTCCATCCAGCGTGAACATCACCTTGGAGAGCATAATCAGTGGTCCAGGGAACTTGACGCCATTCATGGCAAGGCGCTCCAGGAGCAGCATTGCATCAGCGCCGCTGGGCAGACGCACCACCGGCAGTTCGTCGAGAAAACGCTTCACCGACTCCGAAATCATTTGCCTTCTCGGTGAATTGCCTCTGACGGGCTGCTGAGTGAGAGCCAACACTTCGTTGCAGGTGCCCACCGGGTCGCGCAAACTCACCATTAGAAATAACAGTGCGAGATGCCGGCGCTGCTCGCGGCTCAAGCGTTCCCGCAGCGCCCAGTCGATAATCGTCAGTTCTCCCGTGCGGTTGTCGTAGAGCAGGTTGCCGGCATGGGGATCGCCGTGAAAAATCGCATCGTTCTGCGCTGCCAACAGAGGGACCGCGACCAAGGCTTCGATGAGTTGCTCGGCAACTTTCCTGCGGCGCGAGGCTGGCAGGCGAGCCGCCGCGTTCGTAACCTTGATCCCGCGCTCCTCGGTGAGCGCTGTAATTCCGGATGTACACAGCGGCTGAATCAGCCGTGGCACTCGAACTCCCTTCATCGTCCGATACAGACTGCATGCCTCAAGTAATGTCTTCTGCTCCCGGACAAAGTTCACTTCGTGCCGCAGCAGCCGCCGGACTTTCTTGAAAGTATCAGGCAGCAGGTTCGCTCGAAATCCGTAATGGTGGTGACGGTCCCCGAAGTATTGAGCCAGTCCATGCAGATATTCCATGTCCTCGGCAAAGTACTCGGGGATGTGAGGCTTCAGAACTTTGAAGACACCGCGTTCCCGCTTTCCGCTGACTGGATCGCGCCAGGTGAAGCGCACCACCGCGCTAACACTAGCCTCCGAGAGTATGGCCGGTGCGATACGAACGGCGTATTTCTCGACCCGTGGCCCAAGTTCTTGTCGAATGATCGCGACTACATCCTCCGGCCGAACATCGCGAATTCCATTTTCCAGCCGGGCGAGCGCATTCCGCAGTGCCGGGCGGAGGTTCCGGTTGCGGGCGATGACTTGTCCCAGTTTCTGCAGGCCGGGGACTTTTGCGATCAGCCGCAATAGGCGCACTTCAGCCGAAGTTTTCACTGGAAGATCGAGTTGTTCGAGGAGCTTGGGGGCGAGGCGCGCGGGCGAGAGCCGCGCCACCACGAACATCATGGCGTCCCGAACCGGTGGACGCCACTCCGCGTAAGCTTTCGGAACCAGCCTTTCCACCGGAACAATCTCGTCGACGATCCACTTCGCCATCGTGTCCCGCAAAGCCGCGCCGGCCGGGCTTCGTAGTCCGGTTTCAATGGCAAGGGTCTGTTCAGCGGGCGTTGCGTCTTTGGGCAGGAAAGCGGCAAAGGCGGAGCGCAATTGCTCCGGAGCTAACTTCTGGAAACCATCCTCAATGGCGGACGAACCCGGCATGAAACTCTCCATCAGCCTGGTCCCCGGGGCATGACCAGGCCATCTCTATTCGATCGTTTAATGCTTCTGAATCACCTTCGCAATTCGCTCAAAGGCCCAGTCAATCTCCTGACGGCTGATGATGAGCGGTGGCGCAATGCGGATCACCCGGTCATGCGTTTCTTTACACAGGATTCCTTCTTGCTTGAGCGCCTCGCAGTAGGGGCGTGCCGGGCTGTGGAGTTCGATGCCGATCCACAGGCCTTTGCCACGAACCTCTTTGAGGTCGGAGCTGCGCAGGGTTTGCAGCAGGGTCAGGAAATACGCGCCTAACTCGGCGGAACGTTCCACCATCTTCTCCTCGATGAGAACACGCAGCGCAGTCCGTGCGATGGCGCAGGCCAGGGGATTGCCGCCAAAGGTGCTGCCGTGGTCGCCGGGTTGGTACACGCCAAGAATCTCGCGCGACGCCAACACGGCCGAGACCGGATAGAAGCCTCCAGCAAGCGCCTTGCCCACAATCAACACATCGGGCGTGATTCCCTCGTGCATGTAGGCAAAAAGTTTGCCGGTTCGTCCCAGGCCGGACTGAATTTCATCCGCCATCAGCAGCACACGATTCTGGCGGCAGATTTCCGCCGCTTCCCGCAGAAATCCCTCGCGAGGAATGACGATTCCGGCCTCGCCCTGAATGGGTTCCACCAGAAAGGCGCAGGTGTTGGGCGTGATGGCTTCGCGGAGGGCGCGAGCGTCGCCGAACGGGATGACTTTGAAGCCAGGCGTGAACGGGCCAAAGCCGTCGCGATATTGTTCGTCGGTAGAGAAGCTCACGATGGTGACGGTGCGGCCATGAAAATTATTGGCGCAGACGATGATCTCGGCCTTGTCCCGGGGAATACCCTTAACCTTGTAGCCCCACTTGCGCGCCGTCTTGATGGCCGTTTCGACCGCCTCCGCGCCCGAGTTCATGGGGAGCACCATGTCGAATCCGGTCAAATCATGGAGCTCTTTGTAGAGCAGAGGAAGTTGTTCGTTGCGAAATGCGCGAGAAGTTAGCGTGACTTTCCGCGCCTGCTCGTTCAGAGTCTGCAGGATTTTGGGGTGACAGTGTCCTTGATTCACCGCGGAATATGCCGCCAGGCAATCGAGGTAACGTTTGCCCTCGACGTCATACACCCAGACGCCTTCCGCGCGCTCGATCACCACGTCGAGCGGATGATAGTTGTGAGCTCCGTACTGGGTTTCGAGTTCGACGAAGTCCTGGGTGCGTAGGGGCTGCTCTATGAATTGCGTTGTCATAAGATCCTTTTCACCACTAGCTCGATTTCTTTTCCGCTACCTGTCTCCTGCTGGGAAACATCGCCCATTGACTGCTCCTACTCCAACAGCATGGTTAACAGTGCCATCCTTACATACAGCCCATTCCTAGCCTGCCGGAAGTACATAGCTCTAGGATCGGCATCGACGGACTTGTCTAACTCGACCGTGCGGGGCAAGGGATGAAGGATCAGCGCGTCCGGCTTCATGCGTTGCACGACTGTCGAATCGATGGCATAGCGCTTGATGCCGCCAGTTCCCAAGCCATCCGCGTCCCGCACTCGCTCGGGCCGGATTCGCGTCTGGTAGACCACATCCACTTCGCCAATCACGCGATCAATATCTGACTCCAGTTCGTAGCGGACGTTATGCTCGTCGAGATAATCCAGTATGTCCTGCTTCATCTGGAGTTGCGGCGGGCTGACAAAGAACATCTTCACCCGTTCAAACTTGGCCAGCAAATACGCCAGAGAACGGGCCGTGCGCCCCTTGTCCAACTCGCCGATAATGGCCACGCTCAGGCCATTCAGCGGACGCTGCCGGTAAATGGTGTAAAGATCGAGCAGAGCTTGCGTGGGATGCTGACCCCCGTTGCCATCTCCGGCATTGATCACGGGCACGGTTGAGACCTCCGCGGCCCGTCGCGCACCATCCTCTTCGGGATAGCGGATGACAATTACGTCGGAATAGCCGCCGAGAATCCGGATGGAGTCCTCCACCTGCTCGCCTTCGATCTCCGAAGAGAACGCGCCCGCGTGTTCCGTCGACAAAACTCTGCCGCCCAGACGTTGCATCGCGGCCTCGAAGCAGAATCGAGTGCGCGTGGAAGGTGCGTAAAACAGCGTGGCCATGATTCGGTTCTGGTAGTCGAGCGAGCCTCCGCGCGCCACCACGCGCTCCATCCCGCGCGACCGCTCGAATAGTTCCATGAGCAGGGGAACAGTGAATTGCTGTGATTCGACGACATGTTTTAATGCCGTCCCGTGCGGCGCCGTTTCGAGAGCAGGCTGCTGAACTGATTTGAGAGGCTTGAGTGGGATAACAGGCAATGGCATTAGTGTCCTCCCACCGGCAGTTCGATTTCTTCTTCCCGCGCGACTTCCGCATGATCGTGATCGGGGAAAATGTGTGTGCCGGCAGACCCAATCACCGCCTGGCACAAACTCTCGCAAGAAGTAATCACGGCCTCCTTGCCGCCGTGGGACAGAAAACGCAACACCGATTCGACTTTCGGACCCATGTTTCCCGGCGGAAAATGGCCAGCCCTGGCATATGCCTCCAGCTCCGCGGCAGCGACTTGCCGCAGCGCACGCTGCGTTGGTCTCTTGTAGTCCAGATATACGTAGTCGGTGTCGGTCGAGATAACAAACAAATCTGCTCCCAGGCTTGAGGCCAGCGACGCGGAGGCACGGTCCTTGTCGATGACAGCCTCCACGCCTTGCAACCTTCCGTTCTTGCGAATTACGGGAATTCCTCCGCCTCCGCAGGCAATGACCAGCACGCCCTGCTCAACCAGATCTCGAATGACCTCAAGCTCGACGATGTCAATCGGCTCCGGCGACGGCACCACGCGGCGATAACCGCGGGCGGCGTCTTCCACGATCTCCCATCCCCAAAGGCGCTTGCGTTCCTCGGCATCGGCGCGTGAGTAAAAGGGACCGATCGGCTTGCTCGGGTGCTTCATTGAGGGATCGTCGGGCGACACCAGGCTCTGGGTAACAACGGTCGCAACCGGCACGTGCAGATTGGCTAGCTGCAGTTCCGTTTCCAACGATTGCTGCAGAAGATATCCGATCTCACCCTGGGTCGAGGCGCCACAAACGTCCAGCGGATGACCAGGGACCTGGCTCGCTCCCCGCTCCGAGCGCAGCAACGCCGCCCCAACTTGCGGACCATTGCCATGCGTAAGCACGATGCGGTAACCGGCACGGATCAGGCCGACGATCTGGGCCGCTGTCCGCTGCGCGTTTGCCCGTTGTTCGGTAACGGTTCCCTTTTCTCCTGCACGAATCAGGGAGTTTCCGCCGACGGCAAGGAGCATGGTCTTCATAAGCGTTACGAGCGCTTGTGGCTGGCGCCGGAAGCTGTCACAGGTTCTTGCCAGTTCCCAGCCACCAGCCACTCGACGCTGACCTATACGTGCACCAACTCCTGCAACTCGCCGAGTGCAGGCAACTTGACGAACTCATCTTTCATCAGTTCCAGCAAGATCGCCTTTTGTGCATGCAGCCGATTTTCCGCCTGCTGAAATACCAGCGACCGGGGTGAGTCGATCACATCGTTGGTAACTTCTTCTCCACGGTGTGCAGGCAGGCAATGCAGAAAGATGGCATCCCGCTTGGCCCGGCGGAACAGAGTCGCATCCACCTGGTAAGGAAGGAAAATATACCTCCGCTGTTCCGCTTCGGCCTCTTTCCCCATGCTGGCCCAGACGTCGGTGTAGATCACATCCGCCCCTGCAGCCGCTTCTTCGGGATCGTTAGTCAGGGTGCAAGTGCCACCAGTCTCGGCGCCGCGCGTGCAAGCCCACTGCACGGACTCCTCGTCCACTTCGTATCCCGGGGGCGTGGCCAGCCACACCTGCGCGCCTAGTTGCGCCCCGGCAAAAATCAGTGAGCGTGCAACGTTGTCACCATCGCCCACATAGGCAATCTTCAGGCCCTCCAGATTGCCTTTAGCTTCCCAAATAGTGAGGTAATCCGCCATTGCCTGGCAGGGATGACTGTAGTCGGTAAGCCCATTGATGACGGGAATGTTGGCGTGCCGCGCCATCTGCACCACCACTTCGTGGGCAAAGGTACGAATCATGATGCCTTGCACCATGCGTTCCAGGTTCTTAGCCACGTCGTATACCGATTCTCGTTTGCCAAGATTGATCTCGGCAGGCGAAAGATAGAGCGAGAAGCCGCCCAGTTGCTGAATGCCGACATCGAAAGTTACGCGGGTCCGTAAGGAAGGTTTCTCGAAGATCATGGCTAGAGTCTGTCGCCGGAGTGACCCGGCATAGGCGGTCGGGTCGGCCTTAATTTGCCGGCCAAGAACCAGCAAGTATTGGATCTCCGAGGGCGAGAAATCCCGTATCGAGAGAAAATCTTTGCCATTCATCTTTCGGCTCCTGCCAGTACTGGCTCGTGCTCGTGAACGAACTTAGCGAGCATTTCGGCCAGGCCGGGCTTTGTGAGTTCTTCCACTTCATAGGTCACGCGGAGATTCGGCTTGTCGAGCTTGATCACACGAGCCAGGTCAATGGGAGTGGCGATCAGCACAAGATCGCACGGAGTGCGGCGGATAGTTTCCTCCAGTTCGTGTCTTTGGATTGCGCTGTAACCCATGGCGGGCAAAAGGTTCGTCAGGTGCTGATAACGCTCGTAAGTGCCGCGAATCGATCCCACGGCATAAGGCCGGGGGTCCACCAACTCGGCTGCCCCACATTGCCGCGCCGCGACCACGCCAGCGCCGTAAGGCATCTCTCCATGAGTGAGTGTGGGACCGTCCTCCACCACCAGCACGCGCTGTCCCTTCACCAGAGATGGCTCGGGAATGGAGACTCGGCAGGCCATCTCGAAAACAACTGCCCGTGGGTTGTTGAGCCCTACATTATGGAGAACCGTCTCAATGTCACGCTGATAGGCGGTATCGACTTTGTTGACTACGACGACATCCGCGCGCCGCAGGTTGACCTCGCCGGGGAAGTAAGACAGTTCATGCCCCGGACGATGCGGATCCACGACCACGATTTCCAAGTCGGAGGCATAAAAGGAGGTGTCGTTGTTGCCTCCGTCCCACAGGATGACGTCAGCTTCCTTTTCCGCCTGGCGGAGAATAGCTTCATAATCCACTCCCGCATACACCACAGTCCCTTTGCGGATGTGGGGCTCGTACTCTTCGCGTTCTTCAATGGTGCACTGCTGAAGATCGAGATCCTCCATGGTGGCGAAACGTTGGACAGCCTGTGCCGCAAGATCACCGTAAGGCATGGGATGTCGAATGACCACCGGCCTTCGTCCCTGCCGGAGCAACTCTTCGGCAACCAGGCGTGAGACCGGGCTCTTGCCGCATCCAGTTCGCACCGCGCACACGGAAATGACCGGGATCGATGACCTGAGTTGCGTGCGTCCGGTTCCCAGAAGCCAGAAGTCGGCATCCGCGGCTACCGCGCGGGAGGCGAGATGCATCAGGTTCTGGTGAGAGACATCGCTATAGGAAAAGACCACCGCGTCAATCTCGTATTCGGCGATCAGGGTTTCCATATCTTTTTCTTCAAAGATAGGAATGCCTTCCGGATACAAGCATCCGGCAAGTTCACCGGGATAACGGCGCCCGGCAATATCAGGAATTTGAGTAGCGGTGAATGCGACTACCTGGTAGTCAGGATTATTACGAAATACAACGTTGAAGTTATGGAAGTCCCTGCCTGCTGCGCCAAGAATCAAGACCCTCTTCATGGGTATCCCTCCAGCGAAGATCGTTAACCTCGTATCTTCTCGCTTGTGCGCAGGGGTGGCAGTACCGCTCATCACAGCTCAGAGTGAGTTTTGGCACAACCAGATCACAATAGGCCTGGTGGCAAAAATGGTGGAAGAGGTTCCTGCTTGAAGGGTCATCGCTACGCCAGGACTTGCTTACGATGTGGGGAGACCGAATTCACGGGGCCCGGTCTTTTGCCGTCGAGCGGCGGCTGAGCGAGTGTCCTCACTCTTGGCATGGCCGGGCCCAATTTGCGGTATTCAGTTTTTGATTCCTCCTCGATTATTACTAAAC
>Ga0187871_10001756_pt1 | contig 18465 bp, 12 predicted proteins | sample June2016WEW_16_1_FD_132988 | JGI IMG/M metagenome (GOLD analysis project Ga0187871, IMG submission 132988) | Peatland microbial communities from SPRUCE experiment site at the Marcell Experimental Forest, Minnesota, USA - June2016WEW_16_10 | ecosystem: Environmental > Terrestrial > Soil >...
CGCAACGGTCACAGCACAGTAGTACATCCGCATAGAGTCCCGAAAACCAGGGCCATTTGATCCTAGCATAACAGTATTTCTCGCTTGAGAGATGCTCGTTTGCCAGGATTGGCGCTCGAAGCGCCGGAGTTAAGGCGACACGAGAATTTGCTAATTCGTCACCAGATTAGCAAGAGCTGACTGGTTCGGCCAGAAGCGAGCGACTCGAAATTATGCCTGCTTTTCGGGGTTGGCTGGTTCCTCCGAGGAGGTTCGGTTGGCTGATCGAACGTGCAACACCAGGTCCACGCGAGAGGACATGCCGAGTTTTCCGTAGATGTGGAACAGATAATTCTTAACGGTGTGTTGACTTAGCTTGAGCTGCTCCGAAATCTCCCGATTCGACAGACCTTCGGCGACCAGTTCCGCCACTTCACGCTCACGCTCTGAAAGAGGAATTTTCGCTTTGTCAGGCAGGAACAGCGGCGCTATACGCGCGAATACCTCGAGAACGGCCTCGATCTGTTCGCTGCTTGCCCAGGTCTGGCCCGCGTGCACGTTTTGAATGCACTGGCAGAGGTCCCCGAGCGAGTCATCTCGCGAGAAGATTCCCTTGGCCCCGGCGCGAAATGCATCGATGACCGAAGCCCGGTCCGCCGAGTCCAGGAGAAGAACGGCGCGAATCCTAGGGTGCAACTCGCGCAGCCGCCTGATGACCTCAAAACCGGTCAGAGAACCGTCTTGAAGGTTAGCTCCGATCAACGCTACGCTGGGCTGACTGATTCTTGTCTCTGCAAGAATCTGCTCTGAACTAGTGGCTCGGGCCACGACTTCGATACGTCGGCACCGTCGCAGAGCTGCCACCAGAAGCTGGCAGTTCATGAGATTTTGGTCGGCTACAATAAGACGAATTTCGCTGTTTCGACGTGGTGAAGCGGCCTTGCTGGCCATAAACCCCCGCAAAAGTTGCTGAAAAACCTGCAGCTTAAGCGCCCGTAGGGCTTAATTGGGGGACTATATCGGCACTTAAGAACCTTGTCAATGCAGCGCCGATCAGTCGTCCCGAGTTTCTCGATGGCCGGAGCACACTCTGGCCTAAAGAACCATATCTCGCAGAGACTAATGCAAGGGACGAGTATCCTAATTTTGGATCTGGTATAGATAGAGTCGATCGGCCTATATATATAGGCCCTATGGATCATTATAACATAGAGCCTGTCAGCAGAGAATTTTCCCCCCTTGTAGCGTCGTCCCTTCTAATACTACGATGAGCATGCCATTAAGGGGCCATTCTGTGGCTGACAGCTGGTGGACGTGGAAGGACTTGGGGCGCCGGGAACCAACGTGTTTCGCCTCACTTCGCTTCAATCACGACCACTAACCAGTACGGCTACGGTGTTATTCTTATTGACTTCTAATGAGCTTGCTGTAAGGATTTCCGGATGTCAGTACCGGGATCAGTTTCGAACGCAAGCATTTCGGCGGCTACCCCTCCCCCCTAAGCTGCTTTGTCCGTTTCTCGGACGTTAATAGCGACCGTATTCCAACCAGGATCGGACGCATTTGGCCCATTTTGGGCAGATCAGACTGCAAGCGAAACAGGCAGAACACTATGTCGACAATGACGAGTGCCAACCTAGCAAAAGAAATGGTCAAGGAGCACTCTCAAGACGCTCTGTTGCGGTATCGAATGCCGCTTATTGTGCTGTCACAGGTAGTCCTCATCTGTTTCAGCTACTACTCAAGCTTTGTGCTTCGGCTGGACAGTAGCTTTAACGCCGAAGCTCACTCACTTTTCTGGCAAACGCTGCCCCTGGTCATCGTGGTCAAGCTGGTGATCTTTTACCATTTTGGGCTATTGCGTGGCTGGTGGCGCTACGTCGGCATGAGCGATTTGCTCAATATCACTTCAGCCACATTTCTCGCCTCCTCGCTGTTGTTCACGATGATTGTTTTCGTGGTGGCGTTGCATGGATATCCGCGCTCGGTCGTACCGATCGACATGGTATTGACCATCATGCTGGTGGGCGGAGCGCGGTTCGGAGTACGTGCCTATACGGAACGAGCGAAGGAAGATGGGACCCAGAAAAAAACTCTGATCATCGGGGCCGGCCGCGCGGGTAGCGCGATCGCACGCGAACTGAAAGTCGATCCGGCTCTAGGCTACTATCCTCTGGGATTTGTGGATGACAATCCCGGCAAGTTGGGGATCAAGATCAATGGAGTCAAGGTTCTCGGCAATACCGACGCCTTGAGCCACCTGATCAAGCATTACGAAGCGGAGTGCGTGCTGATTGCCATCCCTTCCGCCAGGGGTTACCAGATCGAACAGATCATCGACAAGTGCCGGCAGTCGAAGGTCAGCTTTAAAATTCTCCCGCCGATGAGCGAGCAACTCAATGGCACCGCTTCCATCAAGCAATTCAGAAAGGTGCGCGTAGAGGACTTGCTGAGCCGGAATCCCGTTCAACTCGATCTCGAGAGAATCCGGGACCAGGTGCAGGACAAGGTGATGCTGATCACGGGCGCCGGAGGGTCCATTGGATCTGAGTTATCCCGGCAGATTGCCACCTTTGAGCCGCGCCGCCTGGTGCTGTTCGAGCGGTCAGAGAATGATTTATTCCGCATCGGCAATGAACTTTCCGCCAAGTTTCCGCACCTGGATCTTGTATCCGTGGTCGGCGACATCCTGGACGTTACTTCGCTGCGAGAGGTGTTTTCGCTGCACCAGCCCTCGTCCGTCTTCCACGCTGCCGCCTATAAGCACGTGCCGGTGATGGAGAAGAACTGCTTCCAGGCAGTTACCAACAACATTTTCGGAACCTACAACGTCGCACTGGTGGCCAAGCAATTCCATGCTGAGAATTTTGTGTTGATCTCTTCCGACAAAGCTGTGAACCCCACAAACGTTATGGGAGTCACGAAGCGTGTCGCGGAGTTGATTACGCTAGCCCTGCAGGGGAACCGCACCCGGTTCCTGGCGGTGCGATTCGGCAATGTGCTGGGCAGCAACGGAAGTGTCGGGCCGATCTTCGAGGCTCAGATTGCTGACGGCGGCCCGGTCACGGTGACGCATCCTGAAGCTAAGCGCTACTTCATGACCACAGCGGAAGCGGTCGGGCTGGTGCTGCAGGCTTCAACGATGGGCAATGGCGGAGAGATCTTCGTCTTGAACATGGGTGAGCCGGTCAAGATCGTCGACTTAGCCCGGCGGATGATACGCCTCTCGGGGCTCGAACCCGACGAGGATGTGCAGATCGAGTTCACTGGTCTGCGCCCGGGAGAAAAGCTTTTCGAGGAAATCCGCCTCGAAGGCGAGGGAGTCAAGCCCACACCCCATGATCAAATCTGGGTTTTCGAAGGGGGACAGCCGAGTTTCGAACACGTACGCAGATGGCTGGAAGAGCTTTCCACTCTGGTGGAATCCAGAAATGTCCACGGTCTAATCTCCAAGCTGGTGTCGATAGTTCCCGAGTATGGCCCGAGCGAACAGGTCACCGCCCTTTGCGAGGTGGACCGCCACGATCAAGCCTCGGTATACATGCGTGCGCGTACGACCCTGGCTAGGGACATCGCGTAACCGGCAGAATTTCCGCGCGCGGTCTCTCTTGAGAAACTTTATCGCCACGAAGGTGTCATCATAAGGCGAGGGAACTGCGGTCAGTAGAACCGACGCCGCAAGGCGTGGCGATCAGTACCAGCTAGAAAGGCAGGGAGCAATATAAGTCCTTGTTTTCTGGTGAGTTAGAGTAAACTAGCCCTGTAACTGAGAGGGCGGAGCTGTGCACCGAGACGGAAACTCTGTTCCGAATGATGCACATCTTCAAGGTGCTTTGCCGATGGCGGTTGTTCATCGCAGAATGGGGAGCTAGTGAGCAGATTTTACGAAGTCACGAGGAAAGGCGCGAGCAGCGGGGACAAGAAGGCTTTGGGAGTCGGGGAGACGCTGGTTTCGACCCCGGTCCGCCAGCAAGCACCCCCGCCTCCGATCGTTCTAAGACCCAGGCCTGAACAACCCCAGGACAACAAGGGGGCTGAGTGGCTGCGCCTTCTCCAAGTAGTCCGCAAGCATTGGAGAATGTCGGCTTTGTTTGCCGCTGTGCTCATGGCGACAGTGATTGTCGTGACCTTTACCATGAAGCCGATCTACACCCCTGTGGCGAGAATTGAAGTTGATCCTCCCGGAGAGCAATTTTCGTTGGAAGGCGGGTCTTCGGGAAGTGATTCAGAGTATCTGGAAACCCAGGCGCAAAATCTCAAAGGCGACGGGCTAGCGATGGACGTCATCCATCGACTGCATTTGGACCAGAATCCCGAAATGGTCCACAGCGTCAGTCAGCCGAAGGCAGGAGATCCAGGCGCTTATCAATTGAGTCCGGGAGAATATGCCGCTCTGCGTTCGTTGCGCGCCCATCTGGTTGTCAAGCGCGATACGGCGAGTCGTTTGATCTCCGTCAGCTTCTCGAGCCATGACCCGAAATTGGCGGCTTTGGTGACCAATACCCTTGTCGGAGCGTTCATCGACAATACCTACCAAGACCAGCACAACGCGATCATGAAGTCCTCGGAGTGGCTGGCTCGTCAACTGGATGACATTCGCGGCCGCATGGTGGAATCCAGCCGAAGCCTCGCCGATTTTCAGAAATCCATCGGTGTCGCAGACGTTGATTCGAACAAAAGCACCTTTACCGAGCAGATGATCGAACTCAATCGGCAGCTGACGACGGCGCAGGCCGACCGCATCCAGCTCGAAGCGCTACTCAAAAGCGTTCAAGCTGGCAGTCCGGATGTACTGCCAGAGATTCGCAACAATCCGGTCGTGCAACAGTTGAGCACGAAGTTGGCCGAGCAACGGGCGGAGTTGTCGCAAGCCAAGGTCATTTACGGTACGAATCACCCGAATGTCAAGAAGCTGCAGAGTCAGGTTGACCAACTTCAATCGGAACTAGAGGCGCAGAAAGCAGACGTGCTGGGTTCGATCAGAACCAGCTATTCGGCGGCACGGGCTCGCGAGAACCTGATGGATTCCGAGATCAAGGGCGCGAGCAGCCAACTGAGTCAGATGGGTCGTTACAACGACCTCAAGAAAGAAGCGCAGACCAATTCCGAGTTGTACAACACCCTGTATGCCAAGGTGAAGGAAGCTGGCATTGCTGCCGCCTCGAAGTCAAGCAATCTTCGACTGGTCGACGAAGCCCACGTTCTGGACGCGCCCACGGGTCCTGACCGTCCACTGATTATTCTGGTGGGAATCATGGCCTCGCTGCTGGGCGGAGTAGGCTTGGCATTCCTTCGCGAACAATTCGATACGCGAATCTTTACTCCCGAGGACGTTCGCGACTGGGTGGGTACGCACAATATCGCCGTGATGCCTTTGTTCTTGTCCTCAAATCTCAAGCCGCTTCAGATCCAATCGGCTACGCGCGGTGGTGAACCCGCGATTGCCGCGGGCGCCTCAGGCAACGGGGGGCTCCCGCCTGGCGTTAGCTTCCTGCTGGATAGACCGCATTCTCCCGAGGCCGAAGCTTTACGTTCTCTTCATACCTCGGTGATGCTCTCGTCTCCGGGAAATCCACCGCAGGTATTGCTGGTGGTGTCATCGTTGCCTGGCGAAGGAAAAACCACCGTGGCGGTAAACCTCGCCATGGCCATGGCGCAGCATGGAACTACCTGCCTGGTCGACGCCGACCTGCGCCGAGGAAGAGTGGCCGCTTCCCTCGGAGTTCCCAATCAACCAGGCTTGACGGATGTCCTGAGCGGTACGCATCCGTTGAATCGCGTTCTGATGCATATTCCCTCCATGCCAAATCTGAGCGTCGTCCCTGCGCATGCCGGGAGCGCGAAGGCCGGACAATTGGTGTGTTCGGACCGGATGCGCACGGTCTTGGACGAATTGCGGAAGGAATTCAAATTCGTAATTGTCGACTCTGCCCCAATCCTTCCTTTCGCCGATTGCCGAGCCCTTTCTAATCTCACCGATGGGTTGATCTTCGTCGGTCGCTCGGGGATCACGACGCGGGACCTTATACGGCAAAGCCTGGAGCTGCTGGATCAGGTTCATGCGGCTCCCGTTCTACAGTTCGTGGTGAACGCGGCTGACATTAAGTCTCCTCAATATCGCTACTACCGTTACGGGTACGATTATTACGATCCGGTCGCGAAGGAAGACTCGGCATAGTTGGTCATATCGACTTTAAGCGCCTCCGGTAACAACTCCGTCGAGGATGTCGCATAACGCGGTGTTGCGCCGGATTTCCATGAATTAGAAGTGGCCGACCCCCCGGCCACGGGTGGTCTTCTTATCAAGCTCATTGCTGCGCCAGTCACCGTCGAGCGAACGCTGGATCGAACGATGCGCTACCAAAAGAGCTAAGAGCGAGTCTCAGCAGCAACCCTCCCCACCCGCTCGAGAAAATCCTCCACAATTCCACTGAGGTAAAAAGTGCAGAATTCTTACATCCCTTTCCACGCCCCATCGATTGGCGAAGAAGAGATCGCCGCCGTTGAGAAGGTCCTTCGCTCTGGTTGGTTAACGACCGGTCCGGTGGCCATTGAATTCGAGAAAGAGTTCGCGCAATACATCGGTTGCAAACATGCGCTGGCGGTGAATTCTGGCACCTCCGCGCTGCAACTGGCGCTCGATGCCATCGGGTTGAAAAGGGATGATGAAGTGCTGGTGCCCACCTATACCTTCACCGCGACGGCCGAGGTGGTTACGTATTTCGGCGCGAAGCCGGTGCTGTGCGATAGCGTCGCCGGCGGCTTTAATATCGATGCCCGCGATGCTGAAAAAAGGATCACATCCAAAACCAAAGCCATCATTCCGGTCCACATCGGCGGCGAACCGTGCGACATGGAAGCCATACTGGCGGTCGCGGCTCGGCATGGCCTGCCCGTGGTTGAAGATGCGGCGCACGCTTTGCCGGCGAGCTTCGGTGGGCGGCGAGTAGGAACGATTTCGGAACTGACCGCGTTCAGCTTCTACGCCACCAAGACAATCACCACCGGCGAAGGCGGCATTCTCACCACCGACAACGACGCCCATGCCAAACGGGCAGCGATGATGCGGCTTCATGGCATCGGCAATGACGATGCTTGGAAACGCTATTCGCGCGCGGGCTCCTGGGAATACCAAGTGGTTGAGGCGGGATACAAATTCAACCTCCCCGATATTTTGGCAGCTGTCGGATTGGCTCAGCTTCGCAAATGTGACACCTTCGCGCAACAGCGCCGGTCCACGGCAGAGTTTTATCGGAGCCGGCTGGCTGAGCTGGAAGAATTGGAGCTGCCGCCTTCAGGGCCTCGGAACTCGGAGCATGCCTGGCATCTGTTTATTGTGCGGATAAGGCCCGATCTCCTCGAAATAAACCGGAATCAATTCATTGAACAATTAACCAAGGCAGGAATTGGGACATCGGTTCACTTCATTCCGTTACACAGGCACTCTTATTACCAGCGGAATTACGGGGTCGGTCCGGACGATTTTCCTAATGCCGACAATGCATTTCTCCGCGCCATTTCGTTGCCGATTTTCCCCGGCCTCACAGAAGAGCAAGCGAACCTCGTGGTCGAAACGGTCACGCAGGTTCTGGGCAGAAACCGCAAAAGAACAGCATGGCAAGCAGGCTGCGAACGTGCTTGACGCAGTGAGTCCTAAGCGGACGATCGGCGACCGTGACGGATTCACAATCAGAGATGTTGAGCATCAGGTCCATGAGACCACCCCATCCGGTTTCTTGAATTCGCTGCGCGGGCGCGTTGCGATCAATGACCTATTGCGCGCACATGAGATTAGTGGATATTGACACCCATCCCGAGGCGGGGAAAGTTGGACGCGATGCAATCCAACTCATTACGGAGCTCTATCCCATCTGCCGCAGCATCACAGGCGATGGTGTGCGCGAGACTCTCAACCGCATCGGCCAACATATCCCGCTCACCATCCGTTACGTTCCCACGGGAACGCGGGTGTTTGATTGGACGGTTCCAAGGGAATGGAACATTCGTGATGCTTATGTGAAAAACTCCCGGGGAGAGAGAATTATTGACTTCCATAAGTCGAACCTCCATGTGATGAGCTACAGCGTTCCGGTTCGGCAAACTTTGTCTTTGCAAGAACTGAGGGCTCACTTACACACCATCCCGGAACACGCAGACTGGATCCCATACCGCACTTCATACTACAGCGAGAATTGGGGTTTCTGTCTCAGCCACCGGCAGTATCTTGAGCTGGAGGACGACGAGTATGAAGTCTGCATTGATTCCACGCTGGAGCATGGGCACTTAACCTACGGAGAATGCTTCCTCCCGGGGGAGACCACGGACGAGGTGCTCTTCTCCAGCCACGTATGTCATCCCTCGCTTTGCAATGACAATCTGTCGGGCATCGCGCTGGCGGTTTCGGTGGCGAAACGACTGAACATGATTCCCCATCGGTACTCCTACCGCTTTCTGTTCGCACCCGCGACCATTGGACCGATAAGCTGGCTTGCGGCAAAGGAGCAACAAACTGGACGGATCAAGCACGGCCTTATTCTGGCGTGCGTGGGCGATCGGGGAAAAACGACGTACAAGAAAAGTCGTCGAGGCAACGCGGAAGTAGACCGAGCCGCGGCCCATGTGCTCAAGCACTCTGGCCAGGACTACGTAATCAACGAATTTTCCCCCTGGGGCTACGATGAACGGCAATTCTGCTCTCCAGGATTCAATCTCCCCATCGGGTGCCTGATGCGGACCCCCAACGGTTGCTTCCCGGAATATCACAGCTCGGCGGACGATTTGGAATTTGTGCGCCCCGAACACCTCGACGATTCCTTTAACAAGTGCATGTCCATCGTCGATGTACTGGAGAACAATCGCACTTACACCAACCAGAATCCGAAGTGCGAACCGCAGCTCGGCAAACGAGGTTTGTACCGAAAGATGGGTGGCGAAGCCCAGGCGAGCGAGAATCAATTAGCTATGCTCTGGGTGCTCAATTTTTCGGATGGCGATCATTCCCTGCTCGACATAGCGGAAAAGTCAGGCCTGCCGTTTTCCGCTCTCCGCCAGGCGGCTCATGCCTTGTCGCAACATGATTTGCTGAAAGCGCAGGCGAGTTGACGGCTGAAGCGTGATTAGATTTTTCGGAGTTCTTCTTAAACCTTAGTTTATGCCCCGCGCGCGACGCATCGCCCAGAACGTGCTCTCGAATTGGTTTGCCCTCGCCGCGACGACGGTGATCGCGTTCTTCCTGTCGCCGTTTATCGTGCATCATCTGGGAAACCTGGGTTATGGCGTTTGGGTGATCATCATGTCACTCGTCGCCTACATGGGTTTGCTGGACCTGGGATTGCGCGGGGCGGTCACTCGTTTTGTTTCCAAAGGGTCGGCCCAGGAAAACCACGCGGAATCGAGCCAGGCTGTTTCCGGGGCCCTCTGGATCAGGCTTTGGATCAGTTCGGCAATCATAGTTGCCGGGTTGATCCTGTCGGCCGGGTTCAATCACATCTTTGTTATCCCGGTCGCGCTGCAACAGCCGGCCCGCATTGCGCTCTTGGTCACCGCAGTCACCGTCTCCATGAATCTCTGGTGCGGTGTATTTGCGGGTGTTCTCGTGGCCCTCCACCGCTATGACGTGACCAGCGGCGTTTCTATTGTGCAGGCTGTACTGCGCGCCGCCGGTATCGTTTTTCTGCTGCGCTCAGGGCATGGCATTCTGGCGCTGGCGATATGGGACCTATGCACGGGAATAACAGCAAATGCCATAACGATCGTTTTTTGTTTTCGGATTTACCCGCAACTTAAACTGGTCTTTGGACGTCCCGATCGCTCCACGCTCATCAAACTATGGAATTACAGCTTCTGGGCATTCTTGATCAATCTGGCTCTGCAGGTCACCTACTACACCGACAATCTCGTGGTAGGCGCTTTCCTGTCTCCTGCTGCCGTTACGCTTTTCGCGATTGGCGGAATTCTGATTGGTTACTCGCGCCAGATTGTCTCGTCGATGACTTCGACGTTCACTCCTCTGGCGAGCACCTTTGAAGCCCAGGGCAGCTACCAGAACCTGCGCCGCCTGGTGATCCACGGCACCCGGGCTGCCTTGCTGGTTTCTCTCCCGATTGAAGTCGCCCTGTTTTTTCGGGGGCATACCTTCATTCGGCTGTGGATGGGAGAGCAATATGCGCAGCCATCGGGAACAGTAATGCAGATTCTCTTGCTCTCGTTGGTGTTTAGCACCGCCAACACCACCAGCGCCGGGATCGTATACGGCATGGAGAAGCACAAACGCATCGCGATCTGGGGCATGATCGAGTCTGTCGCCAACTTGAGTCTGAGCGTGATTCTGGTTCGTCGGATCGGAATTTACGGCGTGGCATGGGGCACAACCATCCCCAGCGTAATCATGGAAGTGTTCCTCTGGCCAAGTTTTATTTGCAAGCTGCTGGCGATGCCGGTTAGGACGTATCTGTGGCAAGCTTGGGTTCGAAGCGCGCTGTCTGTCGTACCTTTTGCGGCGGCCTGCGCTGCGGCTGAGCGTTTCTGGCCGGCACACAATTTGTTCATATTTTTTTTGCAAATCGCGGCGCTCCTCCCCTTAATTCCGATTGCGCTCACGCTGACATTCCGTCAAGAGATTGTGACGTACGTGCGGGAATGGTTGAGACGCAGGAAACCTTCGGCCGGCCTGAGCCATGAATACCAGACTTCCACAACCACTATTGGGTAACATCGGCGTCATCGCCATCGTGCCCGACAAATGGGGCCCACAATGGATGGACCGGCACTACGTGATCAGCCGCCTGGCCGGCTATTTTCATGTGGTCTGGATGTACGAGCCTGAATGGCGGGAGTGCCTTTCAGCACTTCGCCAAAACGGCGTTGAGTCAACCGAGTCCTCGCCCAAGCCTGCTGCGCTGCACGTGTATCAGCCCGAATACTGGCTCCCGCGATTCGGTCGTCCAGAGTGGCTGGCAAAGCTGACCGCGCGACAGCGGCTCAAACACGCTTGCGATTTGCTGCGGGCCCAAGGCTGCACAAAGCTGGTTCTATATCTCTGGCGGCCGGAGTTCGCTGACGCTCTCGATCTGCTGCCACACGACTTCAGCATCTATCAAGTGAACGATGAGTATTCTTTCACTACGACTGAAGTGCCCATTTCTCCGGCCGAGAGCCGCCTCTTGAAGTCGGTCGGGCAGGTGGTGCTAACGTCTCCTGCGCTCATGGAGAAAAGAGGCGGGTTCAACCCGAATACGGAATTTGTGCCGATGGGTGTGGATTATTGGAAGTTTGCAACGCCTGTCCCCGAGCCTGAGGATCTTCGCTCGATCCCTCACCCCCGCATCGGATATATGGGATACCTGAAGCGGCAACTGGACTGGCCTTTAATGCTCGAACTGAGCACATCCCATCCCCAGTGGTCGTTCGTTTTCGTTGGTTCGAGGCGATCGCATCCCGAACTCGACGGCATTCTCAACCAGTTGTCGGGTCGCCCAAACGTGTACTTTCTCGGCGGAAAACCTACCGAATGCCTGGGCGGTTACCCTCAGCATTTCGATGTGTGCGTCATGCCCTATCAGATGGATGACTATACCAAGTACGTCTATCCACTCAAGCTGCATGAATATCTGGCCAGCGGCAAACCTGTGGTCTCATCGCCAATTCGTTCGGTGGAAGACTTCCAGCACGTTGTAGCACTGGCAGACAGCCGCGAAGAATGGTCGAACTCAATCGAAGAAGCTTTATCGCAACACGAAAATACCCCCAATCGGCGTGAGAAACGGCAGGCCGTGGCTCGCGAGTACGATTGGGGTCCGCTGGTTCATAAGATCGCGCGCACCATTGCCGTCCATTTCGATGTTCCTATTCCAGAAGTATCTCCGATATATGGCTCACCAACATTGCCGATAGCGTCTGCGCCGCTCGTCTAGATCCAAGGCTACAGAATCTATCCAAAGTTGCGAGGCTCCAATGAGAAGCTTATCTAGATCTCGGTCCTGCCTGATTGCTTTGATCGCGTTCCTGTCGTCGTCCGGCGCCGCCCAGGTTTCTGTTCTCACCCAACACAATGACAACGGTCGCACTGGGCAGAACCTCAATGAAACCTATCTGAACACGTCGAATGTCAATGTCAGCAATTTCGGCAAGATATTCACGCGCGCGGTGGATGGCTACATCTATGCCCAGCCTCTGTATGTCCCGAATCTGACTATTCAAGGCCAACTGCACAACGTGATCTATGTTGCTACCGAACACAATAGTGTCTTTGCATTTGACGCCGATGACCCCAACGCAGGCACTCCGCTTTGGCAGATAAATCTGGGAACGTCTGTGCCCAGTCAGGATATTTGTCTGGTTCAGGCCGAGGACGGGTGCAACGGCCAGCCTTGGAATGACCTGACGCCGGAAATTGGCATCACGGGTACGCCGGTCATAGATCCCACTACGAACACTCTGTACGTTGTTGCCAAAACCAAGAACACGAGCAACACCACATATCACTTTTACCTGCACGCGTTGGATCTGGTGGGCGGAACCGAAAAGTTCAGCGGGCCCGTCGAAATTACAATGCCCGCCAGCGCTCCAGTGGCCTTTAGTCAACTGGCGCAACTGCAACGGCCCGGCTTACTGCTGCTCAACGGAGCGGTCTATGTGGCGTTCGGGTCGGCGGGAGATTACCTGGTCTGGCATGGCTGGGTAGTTGGGTACGACACTTCTACTCTCCAGCAGTTGGCCTACTTTGTCACCACTCCCACCGATCAGGTTTTCGACGATGGTGGCTGTACTGGTGGGGGCGGCATTTTCTCAGCAGGGCAGGGCATGGTAGGAGACAGCAACAATAACATCTACTTTATGACCGGGAACGGTCCCTTCGATGTAAACACTGGTGGCGCAGATTATGGGGACAGCGCCCTCAAACTCAGCACGCCGACACTCACCCTGGCTGACTACTTCGCCCCCTATAACACCTACAACGGTTCGCAAGGTTTAGGCGAAAACAATGAAGACCTGGGCGCAGGTGGGCTATTGCTGATCCCGGGGACGAATTTGCTCGTCGGAGGCGGGAAAGATGGAATCCTGCGGCTGATCGATAGCACGAACATGGGCAAGTTCAATGCGAGTTACAACGCCGACGTACAGGAGTGGCCGGCCTCATCCCAATGGATTATGGGCTCTCCCGTTTACTGGAACGGCCCAGTGCTCGGCCAAGCTCTCTATTTGTGGACATCGGGAGGCGTCTTACACGCTTATCAGTTCAACGGGTCTACTTTCGACACAACGCCAGTTTCCCAAGCCACAATAACAAGTCCATGTTGCGAGGGCGACACGTCCCCACTGTCCTTGTCTGCCAATCAGAACCAGGCAGGCACGGGGATCATCTGGGCGCCCGTATCCGACTCAGGCGATCCCAGCTTTGGGCCACAACCAGGAATTTTCTATGCATTCGACGCGTCGAATCTCTCGAAGCAACTTTGGAACAGCCAGATGGACGCGACCCGCGACAGCTACGGTAATTTTGCCAAGTTTAACCCGCCCACCGTCGCGAACGGCAAAGTGTATCTGCCGACTATGAATTCTCCTGGGACATTGGTCGTATATGGCTTGCTCAGTCCTTATTTCACCTTCAGCGCCGTGACCAATAGCGCAACCGTGGTCGCAGGCAGTTCGGCGTCGTACACTGTCTCCGTAGGCGGAGTGAACGGGTTCAACAGCGCGGTGACCTTTGCTTGCAGCGGTCTTCCTTCGGGCGCAAGTTGTTCGTTCAATCCGGCTTCGGTCTCTCCGGGTTCCAGTCCCGCGACGAGTACCGTCACCGTCACCACATCCGCCGGAACCGCCGCCAACACCTACGACTTCGGCATTACCGGAACCTCCGGGTCCACAAGCCAGAGCGCCACAGTCAGCTTGATAGTCGAGGTCCCGGCGGGTTTCACGCTTTCACCGCCAACTCCATCCACTGTGAGCGTGACCGCAGGCAGTTCGGCGACTTTCACGACCACGGTTACTCCGTCGGCTGGTTTCACCGGCACCGTGACCCTGACTTGCATGATCGCTACCAGTGCCGTCCCAGCACCGACTTGCGCGTCGAACCCTGTAACTGTGAGCGGATCTCCAGCGCAAGCAACGCTCACGGTGAGTACCACGGCTCCTCATGCGTCGTCGCTCTCATCATCGCGCACTAAGCTTTATGCGATGTTTTTGCCGCTGGCAGGGATGACGCTGTTGGGAGCGGTCTTTCAATCAAGTCGCAAGAAAAAGCTCATAGGCTTGCTGATGATATCGCTGTTGGTCTTGGGTCTTCTGATGCTGCCAGGCTGTGGCAGTAGTGCATCCTCCTCTGGCGGCGGCGGTGGGGGAACCACTGGGGGCACACCCGCGGGAACCTACACCGTAACGGTCACAGCCAGTTCGGGATCGTTGTCAACACAACCAATCACGTTCACGCTCGTCGTGCAATAGTTCCGGTCGTCGAGAACTTAACTGGAGACGAAGCTTTCGCAGGAGTGAAAACCTAACTACTTATGGGACAGAGAATCCTGGTTACCGGAGCTAGCGGCTTCATCGGATCGCACCTGTGTCATCGTTTGGTCGAGGACAAGGCGGAGGTCCATGCGGTCTACCGCACGCAAATTCCTGGAGAAGAAAACAATCAGCTGCGATGGTGGCAAGCGGATTTGGCGGACTTAAGCGTGGTGCGCCGTCTCTTCCGGGAAATTCAGCCAGATGTGATCTTTCATTTGGCGAGCCACGTGAAGGGCGCGCCGAATCTGGAACATGTTCTACCGACCTTTCACAGCAATTTGGAAAGCACCATCAACCTGCTGACCATGACCGCGGAAACAGGATGCCGGCGCGTGGTGTTGACTGGTTCGCTCGCCGAACCGGACCCGCAAAACGGCGAGTTCTTTCCTTCCGCTCCCTATGCTGCCGCCAAGTGGGCCAGCAGCGGATATGCTCGCATGTTTCATGCGCTCTACCAGCTTCCAGTCGTGATTGCCCGCGTTTTCATGGTCTATGGACCAGCTCAGCAAGATCTGACGAAGCTGATTCCGTATGTGACTCTGTCGTTGCTTCGCGGCGAAACTCCGAAGATAACCAGCGGCGAGAGGCTGGTGGACTGGGTTTACGTTTCGGACGTGGTCGAGGGATTTGTGGCGCTCGGACGAGCGCCTGGCATTGACGGCGAGACCATTGACTTGGGTTCGGGGAAGCTGATTTCGATTCGTGAAATTGTGCAGCAGTTAGCCTCGGTGGTTGCCCCCAAGGCAAGAGCGGAGTTTGGGGCATTGCCCGACCGCCCACTGGAACCAACCCGGTTAGCCAAAACGGCCGAGACTTTTGCCAGAATTGGATGGGAACCACAAGTGTCTTTGCGAGAGGGCCTGGAGCGTACCGTGGACTGGTACCGGACGACAATGGGGCACTCTCCGGAAATGCAAAAAGTTATCCATGTTTGATCGGCGGAAACCGAGGCCGAAGGGATTAGGAGAAAGCAAAGTATGGAGAAAGTCGCGATTCTAGGTTCAGGGATGGCAGGCTTCGGCGCAGCTCACCGGCTGCATCAAGAAGGAGTAGCTTCCGTCACCTACGACAAGAACAATTATCGGGGCGGGCATACAGCATCGTTCAAACATGCCAGCGGTTTCATATTTGACGAAGGTCCACACGTATCATTCACCAAACACGAGCGTCTTCAGCAGCTCTTTGCCGAGAGTGTTGACCAGAAATATGAAGTGATCCACTCCCGCCCGAACAATTACTGGAAAGGACACTGGATCAAGCACCCAGCGGTGTGCAATCTGCACGGCCTGCCGACGGATCTGGTAGTGAATTGTTTGCGGGACTTTATCGAAGCCCAAAACAATCAGCAGAACCTTGCCGACACGCCGATCGACAATTACGCGGATTGGCTGATTGCCAGCTATGGCAAGACCTTCGCCGAAATGTTTCCCATGGAATATGGGCTCAAATACCACACAACGACTGCCGACAACATGAGTACAGCTTGGCTTGGGCCGAGATTGTACCGCGCAAAGCTCGAAGAGGTCTTGTTGGGAGCGCTTTCTCCCGAAACTCCAGATGTTCACTACGTTACGTACGTTCGTTATCCTTCCTACGATGGATTTGGTTCTTACTTGAACCTGCTTCCAAAGCAGACGCAACTCCAACTGAACCATGACCTCGTGAGACTGGATCCCAAGAAGCAAGAACTCCACTTCAAGAATGGGACTGTGGCGGGCTATGACGCGGTGGTCTCGTCCATCCCTTTGCCTCAGTTAGTTCCGATGATCGTGGGGGCGCCAGCTAACGTAGTAGCAGCGGCGAAGAAGTTGGCCTGTACGAGTTGTGTGATGATCAACCTCGGGGTGAATCGTACGGACCTCTCTGAAGGGCAATGGACCTATTATTACGACCGTGACATCTGTTTCACGCGCCTCAGCTTCCCTCATATGTTCTCACCTCACACTTGCCCGCCGGGTACCGGCAGCATCCAGGCAGAGGTTTACTTTTCAGATAAATACCGCCCGCTGAAAGGTTCTCCCGATGATTACGTCGCGCCAGTTATTGCCGATCTCAAACGTTGCGGCGTGTTGCGCGAAGACGACAAGATCCTGCACACCAATGTCCACGTGAGCCGCTACGCGCAAGTCATTTTTGACCTGGAACGCGCAGATGCCCTGGCCACGGTGCACGGATATCTCGACGATATCGGCGTTGCTTACTGCGGCCGCTACGGAGACTGGTTATACATTTGGACGGACGAGGCTTTTATCAGTGGAGAAAATGCTGCTCAAAAAGTTCTCGATCGCATGAGCGCTGCAAAGAGCAAGTAAACGAGAGAAGACTTTCCGGATGGTAATGAAATCCATATCCAATAACGGCCGGGGAACTTGTCGGTTTTGCAAGTCTGCCATGAACCACACTTTCGTGGACCTTGGCATGTCACCCTTGTGCGAAAGCAATCTGCGACCCGAACAATTGAACCAGATGGAGCCGTTTTACCCTCTGCACGTCTTCGTGTGCGAGAACTGCTTCCTGGTTCAACTGGAGGAATACGTAAGTCCAGACAGCATTTTCACAGAGTACGCTTACTTTTCCTCCTACTCGGAGAGCTGGCTGCAGCACTGCAGGCGCTACACCGATCAGATGGTAGATCGTTTTCAGTTGAACGAGCAGAGCCTGGTTGTGGAACTTGCCAGCAATGATGGCTACCTGTTGCAGTATTTTGTGAACCGGAATATCCCGGTGCTGGGCATCGAACCCGCCGCCAACGTCGCAAAGGTTGCGGTGGAAAAGAAGGTTCCCACTCTGGTGAAATTCTTCGGCAAACAGCTGGCTACGGAGCTGGCGCGTGAGGGAAAACAAGCAGACCTGCTGGCCGGCAACAACGTCCTCGCCCAGGTTCCCGATCTCCGCGACTTTGTCGCCGGTATGAAGATCCTCCTGAAGCCGCACGGAGTTCTGACTCTGGAATTTCCGCATCTGTTAAGGCTGATGGAAGAAAACCAGTTCGACACGATCTACCATGAGCATTTCTCCTACTTCTCCCTGCTCACGGCGGAAAAGATCCTCGGTGCGTTCGGACTCGTGGTCTTTGACGTCGAGGAGTTGCCGACTCACGGTGGGTCGTTGCGTATCTTTGGTCGACACAATGAAGACAGCTCGAAGCCCATCAGCTCCAGAGTCGTGGAACTGAGGAGCAGGGAAGAGGCCGCAAGATTGGCACATATCGAGAGCTACTGTTCGTTTGCTGAAAAGGTGAAAAACACCAAGCGGGAACTCTTGCGATGCCTGATCGGCATTAAGCGGGAAGGCAAATCCATCGTCGGATATGGCGCTCCAGGAAAAGGGAATACTCTATTGAACTATTGCGGGGTCGGCAGGGATTTTATCGACTATACCGTTGATCGCAATCCCTATAAGCAGGGGCAATTCACACCCGGGATGCACATTCCTATTTGTTCCCCGGACAAGATCTACGAAACCAGGCCGGATTACCTGCTGATTCTCCCCTGGAATCTGAAAGACGAGATCATGAAGCAGATGGCCGATATACGCCAGTGGGGAGGCCGGTTCATTGTTCCAATCCCCGAGGCCACGATTTCATGACGCGGTGCAAATACTTCGAGTCGTAACGTAGGCCGGTCCGACAGGAGGATACAACATGAAAGTAGTACTGTTCTGCGGAGGCCTGGGCATGAGGATCAGGGAAGCCAGCGAGAGCGTCCCTAAGCCCATGGTCCATGTAGGCGACCGGCCAATTTTGTGGCACGTGATGAAGTACTACGCCCACTTTGGCCACAAGGATTTCATTCTCTGCCTCGGTTATCGCGCCGATGTAATCAAAAATTACTTCGTCAACTACAGCGAATTTATGTCCAACGACTTCGTGTTGTCCAACGGAGGTAAAGATGTCAGAGTCTTCAACTCCGACATTCATGATTGGACGATTACCTTTGTCAACACCGGAGCGAATTCGAACATCGGCCAAAGATTGAAGGC
>Ga0187871_10001763_pt1 | contig 18425 bp, 20 predicted proteins | sample June2016WEW_16_1_FD_132988 | JGI IMG/M metagenome (GOLD analysis project Ga0187871, IMG submission 132988) | Peatland microbial communities from SPRUCE experiment site at the Marcell Experimental Forest, Minnesota, USA - June2016WEW_16_10 | ecosystem: Environmental > Terrestrial > Soil >...
GAAGTAGCTCGCCCCGGATTTCAGTTGGCTCTTGGCGATGGCCACCGTTGCCTCGGGGACGAACCGCACCGTATCCGAGTTCGACTGTGCCGCGGCCAAGACGAGGTCCCGGGTGACGGGTGAGAGCGTTCCGACGACACCGATCTTCTGGAGTGATGTCCCGTTGGTGTTGTTCTTGTGCAACGTCGGAATCACGATGGCGGCACTGACGGCGAGCAGCATGATGATGGTTCCGACCCGGAAGATGCGACCACGCAGGCGTTCGCGTATCTCCCGACCGGCCACCAGTCCGACGTCGCCGAATGCCGCCTCGACGGCGTTCCATCGTGTCGACGGCGTGGTGCGCGTCGAGGTGTCCGCGTTCGACTGCGCCGTCCGCTCGGCGCTCTGAGCAGACTTCCGACGACGCCTGGCCCGGAACAAGGTGAGACGCACCACCACGAGGGCGGCCACAACCACGACGATGAGGGTCGTCTTCATTCCAACGCCTCCCGGAATACCTCGGAGAGACGCCGACGGGTGAAGGTGAACTCCGTGACACGACCGGCCATCATCGCGGCCCGGAGGACGACGTCGCTGTCGACGGAGTCCTCTAAGAGAATGCGAACGGCACCGCCGGTTCGTTCAGACACGGTCACTCCTGCCAGAGCGTTCGCCCAGTCACCGTTCCGGTCCCCTTCGACTCGTACCTGCAATCGTCGCGCCCCACTGGTGGCGAGCTCATCGACGGATCCGGAGACGACGAGGCGACCGTGGTCGATGATCGTCACGCTGTCACAGAGCTCCTCCATCATGTCGAGCTGGTGGCTACTCAAGAGGACGCAGCAGCCGTTTCTCGCCTGTTCGACCAGGACCTTGCCGATGGCGTCGATGCCCGCCGGGTCGAGTCCGGACAACGGTTCGTCGAGCACCAGGAGATCCGGGTTGTGGCCCAGGGCGGCGGCCAGTTGCACGCGCTGTTGATTGCCATGGGAGAGCACTTCGACCTTCGAATCGCGTCGGTCGGCGACCTCGAGCCGTTCGAGCCACGTCGAAGTCGCCTCGGCGGCGTCGTGGAGGCTGAGGCCGTGAAGTCGCCCGAGGTACTCGAGCTGCTGGCCGACGAGCATCCCCGGGTACAGCCCCCGCTCCTCGGGCATGTACCCGAAACGACGTCGGTCCGTGTGTCCCACCGGCCGTCCGTTCCACAGGACGCTGCCGGCGTCGAGGTCGGTGAGACCGAAGATGGCGCGCATCGTGGTTGTCTTGCCGGCACCGTTGGGACCAAGGAACCCGACCACCTGACCGGCGGCGACCTCAAAGGAGAGGTCGTTCAGCGCCACCACGTCGCCGTACGACCGTCGCAGGCCCTGGAGGACCAGCACATCCCTCACCCGCTCACCTTACGAGCGTGGATCTTCGCGACGACCGTTGCGCAATCGTCTCCAAAGCCAGGTGGGCCGGTTCGACACTGGTCGCGGGGCCCACACCACTTATCGGTCGATGTACGCGGGCTCCTCGGGACGGAGGTTCACGTCGTAGACCGTCGCCAGTTGGTGGGTGATGAACGTGCCAACGACCAGATCACCGGTTTCGGTGAAGTGAATACCGTCGGACCTTCGCAGGACACTGGGCACCTTGTTCACGATGGCGCCCCCGCGGTAGTTGCCGCCTCTCGTCGCGAGGAGATGCCATATCGGTTGGAACGTGACGCCGGGCGTCGACAGGGCCACCTGTTTGTAGACGGCGTTCAGTGTTCGAAGTCCTCGGCTGTAACTCTTTGGTGCCGCGATGGGAAGACCGACCCAGAACGCGTACGCACCCGCCTTGGTCACCAGTCGATCGATCCGACGGACGCGCGCGGTGTACGCACGTCGCCACTTCGGCGAACCGAACGGTTGCGACGTCCCCTTCACGTCGAGTGCCTGCTCATCGTTGGCGCCGAACAAGATGACGACGAGGTTGGGATGGTACTTGTGCAGGTCACTCTTCAGATGGGCGGGCCAGTTGTAGTACCACGACGCGGAGAGACCGGTCGACACCTTGTTGCGTTGGATCAGTTTCAACCCCCGCGTGAACTGAAGTTCATGTCGGAGTCCGTATTCGAGGTCGTCACCGAGCGAGTCGCCGATCTCCAGAAGTCGGCAATGTCCCAGCGCGAACGGCGCGCGACGAGGTGTCGTCGTCGTTGTCGAGCCGCTCGCTCGCACCAGTGCCGACGCCGGCGTGAAACCGCATCCGCGCGCGGGTACTCGAAACGCGACGCCGTCCGCCACGGGAACGTCCGATGGGAACCTGGAGCTCGATGATTGCGACGACGCCGACCCGACGCTCACCCCTGTGAACTGTGTCCCGGCGAGCGCCAGCGCGGTCAGGCTTATCAATGTCAGACAGCGCGTCCACGGGCGTCGAGAGTAGGGACGAGGAGTGCAGGGGGTCTTCATCGCGGATTCAACGCTAACAGCCGCGTGAAGTTACCTCGGGTCGATTCCTTCGCTCTCGACAGACAGGTCGTGACCGGGAGGCGCAACGCTCTAGAAGATCTGCAACGCCGGCGTCTGGCTGAAACTGGTCGACGCCGTGTCGCCATTGACGTCTTGAATCGTGGCGAGCGGCGCGAAGGTGAAGGTGCTCGCCGCGCCGGCCGCGAGGTCGGTCGCTTTGGAGGGGGTTCCCGTCACCGTGAACGTGACGGTCGTGTTGTTATTGCTGAGACTGAGGGTCCCGGCCGCGGCACTCGTGTCACCCGAGACTTCGTAGTTCGAGGACACCGCGAAGCCGGCCGTGACGCTCAAGCCGCTGATCTTGATCGTCGTACCAGAACTGCTCCCCACCAGGGTCATGGTCGAGGTACTCGCAATCGAGCTGGGATTCAGCGCGTAGTTGAACGTGACCGAGAAGGTGTCCCCGATACCCATGACGCCGACGGTGTTACCGCTGGCGTTCGTACTGGCGATGTTCGTGACGACGAACTCCGCGGTGGTGGTTCCGGAGAAGGTCGAACTCTCGGCGCTCGTCCAGTGCGTTCCCACCAGTGCATCGACGCCATAGGTGTAGAGGGTGCTCGCCGCCAGACCGCTATCGGTGCACGAGGCCGTGGTGAGTGTCCCCTTGCAACCGCCGCTCGACACCGTCGCGCCGTCGCGTATCACCTTGTAACCGGTCGGTGTCGGACCGCTGCCCGCAGCCCAACTGAGCGAAAGACTGCTATCCGTCGGACTCGTGCTCGAACCTCCGGTGGGGGCGGTGGGGATGGACGCGGACTGGACCTCCGCAGGGTGCGTGCCGTTCGTGAGTATCACGGCCCACGTTGACGCTCCGGCGACGGCGACGCCCCCGAAGAGTGCGACGACCGTCACCAGTACTGCGTGACGCCACTTTCGACTACGCATGGCTTTCTTTAGACACTTCGACCGGCTCGGTGGACCAGTCCCGTGTCCGGGCCCTGATCAAGAACTCGGCGACGAGATCCACGAAGGTGCCCGTAGCGGCGTGGTTCACACTGGGGTGGTAGGCCCAACTGTTGTTCTCTCGATTCATTGTTCTCTCATTTCCATTTGTCCCCACGGTGGCGTCGTGCCTCAGTGGGGTCTCGTGGCCGCCGCACCCAGGAGGAGGTAGGTGCGGCGGCCACTGAGAAGCGGCCTCAGCTTGTCTCGGGGGATGAGACAAGCTGAGGGTTCAGACTTAGCTGGTCCACGCGTCAGTCGCCGGACTGGTCGTCGCGGTCGCGGCGCCACCGGTGGCGACGACGCCCGTTAACGACGGCATGGAGAAGAACGTCGCGGCGCACGCGGCCGGCGAGGCCGTGGTCATCGACGCGTCGTTCGTGAACGTCACCGTGAGCGAACCACTGGCCGCCACCGTGAGCGGCGTGCTCAACGTGTGAGCGCTCCCCGAGGTACCGGTTGAGTAGTTCCAAATCACGTCACTGTTCGACGCGGTACAGCCGCTCTGTGCGGTGCCCAGCGACGACGTGGTGAAGCCACCCGCGTAACTGGTATTCGCAGGCAGGTCGACGCCCGTTATCGTCACCGGATACGCGTTGGGGTTGGTGATCGTGGCCACGACGTCGCCGTTGGCGCCCGGATACAACAGGTTGGTCGCCGAGGGCGACGCCACCGCGGTGATGGTCAGGTTGGCGATGGTCGCCGACTGGCCCTCGGCCGATGACCCGGCGCTCAATCCGACGACCCAGTTCGTGGCGGCGTACGCGCCGCCGCCAACCATGGCCATACCGACCAAGGCCGAAACTATCCGGCGGAAACGTGATTTCGGTGCTCGGTGGGCACCACCACGCGCGCGACGTGTGGTCCGCATCGGGGTAATCTCCGTGCTGGATTTGGACGCAGTTCGGTTATCACGACTTTGAAACATCCTGTCCTCTTTCTGGTCTGTCTGAACCGGCTTGTCTCAAGGCCAACTCATCCAAATAGCTCCCCATCAGGGTGAACCAGAAAGACGACTGCCCTTGCGCCAAATATTTTGGTGTGCCACACACAAGTGGCCGTCGACGGACTCACAACTTTCGTCCAACTTTTGATGTCCTGTGTAGTTAAAGGCCGTTCTGGAGGACGAAACCGCGTTGCCGCGGACTCCTCACCACACCCTGGGAATCAGTCGCGCCCGACTGGCCGAGAACTGTCGGTACGGTTCGCCGAGCGCGTCGGTGAGGGCGCGTTCCTCGACGCGAATGCGCACGACCAGTCCGATCGTGGGAACCACGAGCAGGGTCGCCAGGGAGAGCCAGTTCTCGAGGGCGATGCCCATGCCCACGAAGGTCATCACGATTGCCGAGTACGAAGGATGACGCACGTATCGATACGGACCCGTGTCGACGACGGTCTGGCCCTCATGTACGTGGACCTGGACGGTGAAGAACTGTCCCAGGACGAGTACTGACCACCGGCGAAGCGCGATGCCGAGAGCCATGACGACCAGTCCGACGATGAAGATCGGCCAGCGCGCCGTGGTGATCCCAGCTCCGTGGACGCCACCGGCGAAGCCGAACGCGGCGCCGACACCGAGGACCGACGTCGCGATGACCACGTAGAAGCTCCCGCGGTCGATTCGTGTGCCGCCACGATTGAGACCACTGCGGATCCGGATGCTCCACTCGGAGGCACCGAACACTCCGAGGAGCACGTAAAAGGCCGTCTGGGCGGCGACGTCGGTGTTCACGAGAGGCGCCATCGGCCAAACCTACTGGCGACGCCGGACGTCTCTTCGAACGTGTCTACCCGTCGCTCTCGCCCAGACCGGTCTCGGCCAGTACGCGGGCAACCACTTCATCGGGCGCGAGGTCGTCCACGTCGATGACGAAATCGGCGACCGCGGCGTAGAGGGGATGGCGGGTCTCGTAGAGGTCGCGCAACGATTGCGTCGGATCGTCACCGAGACGCGGCCGCGCTCCCCCGCGCCGCACGCGTTCGCTCAGCGTCTCGATTGACGCGCGGAGCCACACCACCACACCGGAGCGCGTCAACAGCGAACGATTCGACTCCGAGAGAACGGCGCCGCCGGCCACCGAGACCACGACCGGCTCCCGTCGGGCGACCGCTTCGACGAGGGCCCGACTCTCCAAGATGCGAAGCGCCTCGTCACCGTCGGCGTCGAAGATCTCTTGCGCGCTTCGACCGGTGTCGGACAGGAGTTGCGCGTCGGAGTCCAGGAACGACCATCCGAGCCTCTTGGCGCAGAGTTGGCCGACGGTCGTCTTGCCGACCGCCATCATGCCGACCAACAGCAGTCGCTCAGTCATCGATCGAGAGGTTCTCGTGGTGTCATGTCGAACTATTCTCCTGCACGGCGCGACCCGTGTCGGTCAGGAAAGCCACATAGCCTTGACAGAGTCGACGGGCGACGTTTTAGGCACTTCTTAGGCATCCACTAGAACTGGTTCACGTTCGACCTCGATACTGAAGTCTGATTCGACAACGCAATGAAGGAGGTCCCGATGGACTGGGACGACGAAAACCCCGAGGCGCCGATCCGCGTCGAGGCGCCGAGCACCGACGTACCGGTCGCACCCGCACCGGCCAAGACCGTCACGATCAGTCGGGCGCAGTGGCGTTTCGCCAAGACCGTGAGCGCCCTCGTGTTGGTCCTGGCGATCGGCGGGGCCGGTTACATACTCGGTCACGACATCGTGACGCCCAAGCCGATTCGTACGGCGGCGCCGGGATTCACGTTCCCGACCCTCCCCTCGGGTGGCAACGGCAACGGCAGCGGCTTCCCGTCCTTCCAGTTCCCCTCGGTGAAGCCCCAGAGCACCAAGGGCGACAAGGCCGCGGCCAAGATCGCGACCAAGGTCGACCCAGGTCTGGTCGACATCACCTCGACCTTCGACGGGCAGAGCGGCACCGCCGAAGGAACCGGCATGATCCTCACGTCAAACGGACTCGTCCTGACCAACAACCACGTCGTCGAGGGCGCCGCGACCCTGTCGGTGCGCGATGTCGCAACCAACACGACCTACGTCGGCAAGGTGATCGGTTACGACCTCACCGAAGACGTGGCGCTGATCCAGTTGAAGGACGCCAGCGGGCTCACCACGATCAAGACCGCGAACTCCAACGACGTGACCTCGGGCGAGAAGATCGTGGGCATCGGCAACGCCGAAGGCGTCGGCGGGACGCCGAGCTTCGTCGCCGGCAACGTCGTCGCGCTCGATCAAGCAATCACGGCCGGCGACGAGACGAATCCGGCGGGCTCTGAGCACTTGAGCGGACTCATCGAAGTGAACGCGGCCATCCAACCGGGCGACTCCGGTGGTCCGTTGGTGAACAGCAAGGGCAAGGTCATCGGCATGGACACCGCCGGATCCGACCTCAACGGCGGCTTCGGGTTCAACCCGGGCAACACCTCGAGTGACCGTGGCTACGCCATCCCCATCAACACGGCCCTGGCGGTCGTCACATCCATCAGGGACGACGCCGCCGTCTCGGGTGTCCACATCGGGGCCACGGCGTTCCTCGGCGTCGAGTTCGACTCGGCGGCCGCGGCCTTCGTCAGTCCGAACTCCGCGAGCGGTGTCACCATCGCGGGGACCGTGGCCGGCACGCCGGCCCAAAAGGCCGGACTGGCGGCCGGCGACGTCATCACGTCGGTCAACGGCCAATCCGTCACGACGGGGAGCCAACTGCAGACGGCCCTACTGGCCGAGAAGCCCGGCGACACGATCAACGTGGACTACCTCAACGTGAATGGCGACGCCAAATCGGTCAAGGTCGTCCTCGCCTCCGGACCGTCGCAGTAATCGAACGTTCGAGGGCCAGGTCTCGACTACATCCACGTGGCGTGCGTGACCTGGTTCGGCGGCACCGAGACCACGTCGGCGATTGAGCCGTCGAGGTCCAAGATGGCGTAGTCGCCGCACTCCAGGCTGGGAAAGACGGCGGCGTAGAGAACGCCGTCGCGGCCCTCGCGGGGCAGGACCCACACGTGGGTGCGGGCCTCGGGTCGCGACACCGGATGGATCTCGACCTCGATGCCGGAACGCCGTTCGTTCGACGAGAGGACGAGGGCTCCGGTGTGCTCCCCGACATTGATCACGACGGCGCGACTGGGCTCCGTGGGGGGTGCGGCTTCGACGTGCGGGTGAGCGTGGGCGTGGCCGTCGGGGGCTCGGTCGTCGGGCCCGTGCCGGTCCTTCAACGAATCGTGATCGTGAGCGTGGACGTGATCGTCGTGGTCGTGCGCACGAGCGCCCCCGAGGACGTCCATGGTCATGAGCCGGGCGTCCTCGGGGCGAAACATGTCACTGAGCACTTAACCGGCCATTGCCCGGACTTGCGTGGACGGGTTGTCGAACCCGTCCCACGGGTCGGCCAGGTACGGGAAGTCCGAGCGGTAGTTCAGTCCGAAGGCCGCGAGGCTCGCGACGGTCTTGGGCTCGCTCACGCCCACGTCGAAGAGGGCACCGGCGGCGGCGTCGGGCTTGTAGGTCTTGACGACGTCACCGAGGAGCGCACCGGCGACGGCCTTGAGCTCGATGCTCACGACGTCGTCGAAGACGCGGCGCCCGTTCGGGAAGCCGGCGTTGTCGCCTCCGACCACGCCGAGGATGCTCGCCGAGGCGGTCGCCGTGGGGGCGATCGCCACGTTGAGGCGCAGCATGTCGGCCTTCGTGGCACCGGTGTAGTTCTGGAATCCCGGGAAGAGCGGCGGTACGCCGGTCAGCAAAACGGCGTCGAGGTCGGGACGGGTGTTCGTCGCGACCGCGGCGTAGGCCGCCAGGTTGGGGAACGCGCCGGGATAGAGCACGTTCAACAGCGCCGCGAGTCCCGGGTGGTCGTAGTACGTCGAGTACTGCGCGTCGTTCTTCGGCGCCTGGGAGTTCCAGCGGTCCTTGTGGCCCATCGGGATGATGACCTCGTTGATCAACGGGTTGCCGAGGCGCGAGACCTGCTCCCACGGACCGGTGTTGGTCTGGGGCGTCGTTGAGTAGATCTTGGTCTTCTGACGGCTCGCCGTCGTCCAGACCCCGATCGTCGAGTCGGCGTCGGTGTAGGTCGTCGGCCGCGCACCGCCCTTGGTCAGCTCGGTGATCGGCACCTGGATGGCGATGGAGTGCACGTTGGTGGCGGCGAGTGAGTTGACCCCGGCGACGGCCGCGCCCTTCAAGAGGAAGTCGGGTTGGAAGGGGCGCAGGTCGCCGAGGTCAAAGATCGATCCGAGGTCGACGTAGAAGCCGTCGGCGCGCTGGCCGGCGAAGACCTTCGTCGAGCCGATCGTGTGGATCGCCTGGCTGGTCAACGTGGCGTAGTTCGGGATCGAGTTCTTGCCGACGTTGCACGGCGGACACGCGAGTGCGCGCCCGAGGATCTTCGACGTGCCGTTCTCTTTCTTGGTCACCGAGTAGAACTGCTTGCGGTTCCAGGTCTTGTCACTCAACGACGTGATCTGTCCCGTGTTGTAGAGGAACGTGTCGTTGGCGCCGGTGTCGGTGAGGATGGTCTCGAAGCGGACCTGGAAGGTGACGTCAGCGTCGCCGTCCCCGTTGTTGTCCACGTGGATCTCGTAGAGCACGTCGTCGCCGAACTCGAAGAAGTTCGGACCGCCGGCGGGCTGTTGACGCGGGATGTAGTTCGCGATCAGCGTGACCTTGTTCGGGCTGTCGGGGCTGATGAAGGCGTAGAGGTCCGTGCTGTCGGCGACGGGGTCCTTGGAGATTTCCGGTGCTTCGGAGTGGGACGACATGGGTGAGACCTTTCTGTAGGGGGTAACGGGTTGGTAGAGCGGTCGATCGAGTTCAGCTGACGTCGCGCACGAGCCGCGCCACGAGCGCGCGGTCGTGTCGCACGACTTCGCGAGTGCCCACCATGAAGTGGATCTCGCCGGTGCTGGGGTTGGGGACGTGGATCACGAGATTCTCCTTGGACGTGACCGGTCGAACGGTCGGGGTCGCCTTGGCCGCCTTGGGTCTCGTCGCGGCGCCCGCCGTGGCGATCAACGCGGTCGGCGCGGCGGCGACGAGTCCGGCCGCGGCGATGCCGTTGCGCGCGACCTTCAGGAAACTCCTGCGAGAGATGTCTTGCATTGCCACTCCTTACGTCGGCCCACTTCTGAGACCGTTCGGAGGCTTCGTTGGCTATGGTCCAACGTCAGCCTCGGTGCTTGCGGCACCGACGTCTATTCGCCACGACACTCGCGCTCGGATGACGCCAGGGAGGATTCTTAAGGAAAGTTGAGAATGTTCGGCGCTAGGGGACGATCAGCATGCGCACGGTGTCGGTGACCTGTGCGCCGCCCGAGGTCGAACCGGCCATGATCACGACCGGGTCACCGGACTTCGCGGTGCCGGACTGCCTGAGTCGTGTCACCGCGACCTCGCACAGTTCGTCGATGTCCTGGGCCGGCGAGACGTAGATCTCCTGCACGCCCCACGACGAGTGCAGCTGGCGCGCGGTGGCGTCACTCGGCGTGATGGCGACGATCGGCATCGGCGGGCGAAAGCGCGCGATGGCGCGTGCGGTCATGCCCGATCGGGTGCACGCGACGATGGCCACGGCATCTTCTTCCATCGCGGCGCGCCACGCCGCGCCGGTGATGGCCGCGGTGACCCGCGTCGAACGAGTCCCGGCGCCGATCTGTTGGACACCCAGGCTCGCGCCCCAGCCCTGGTAGTCGAAGTACTCCTCGGCGCGTCGCACGATGCGGTCCATCGTCGTCACGGTCGCGACCGGGTCGTCGCCGATCGCGGTCTCGCCGCTCAACATGACCGCGCTGGCGCCGTCTAAGACCGCGTTCGCGACGTCGGTCACCTCGGCTCGGGTCGGCACCTGGGAGTGCGTCATCGACTCGAGCATCTGGGTCGCGACGACGACGGGACGGGCGAAGCGCACGCCGTGTCGCACGATCTCCTTCTGGAGGTGCGGCACCTCCTCGATGGGCATGCGCACCCCGAGGTCACCGCGCGCGACCATGATGGCGTCCGAGACCGTGATGATCTCATCGAGGTTCTCGACGCCCTCGCCGGTCTCGATCTTGGCCATCATCATGACGTCGTCACGCCCCAACGCCGAGCGGACCGAGACCATGTCGAAGGCCGATCGGACGAAGGAGACGGCGAGGATCTCGAAGGATTCGGCGTGTAGCGCCTCGAGACGTTCGCGGTCGTCGTCGGTCGGCAGACGGTCATTCAGCAGCGACGACGGCAGCGAGAGTCCGGGCTTGCCCATGACCGCCCCACCGGAGGTGACGATGGCCCGGGCCTTGGACCCGGTCTTTTCGACCAGGAGCGACACCCCACCGTCACCGATGTGGATCTTGTCGCCCACGTTGAGTTGGGCCAGTACGTGGAGACGTTCGACCACGATGCTCTGGGCGTTCGAAGTCTGGTCGAAGCCTTCGCTCAGCTCGATCTCGTCCCCGACGGACAGCGAGACCGGGGTCGTGCCGAATGAGCCGGCGCGGATCTTGGGACCCGGGATGTCGACCATGATCGCGCGGTCGGGCACGAGGGCGCGCAGGCGACGTAGTCGCGCGATCCCGGAGGGAATGTCTCCGTGGGCGAAGGAGAGTCGAAAGACGTCGACCCCGGCGACGGCCAGCGCCTTGAGGACCTCGTCGCTCTCCGAGGCCGGACCGATGGTGGCTACGATTCGCGTGCGTCGCACGTGGTTCCCTTCGTTGCTTTGGACAAGTCTACGAGATGGGTATTGCGTCTTCGAGAAGTTTCACGCGGCGTTCACGGATGATCAGTGACGCACCGGCACGACCACGTCGGCGCCGTCGACGTCGACGACGCGCAGCGTCATGCCGTAGCACCGCGCCAACTCGTCGCTGCGAATCACCGCCGCCGCCGGGCCGTCGAGCACGACCTTGCCGGCGTCGAGCAGCACGAGTCGATCGGCGAACTGCCCGGCCAGTGTCAGATCGTGCAACGTCGCCACGATCGTGAGGTCGCACTGGTGGACCTCGCTCTTCAACAGTTCGAGCATGTCCATCTGGTGGCGCAGGTCCAGCCCGGTGATGGGTTCGTCCAACACCACGACCTTCGTCGACTGCGTCAGGGCCCGCGCGAGGACCATACGCTGGCGCTCGCCGCCCGAGAGCGTCGCCACGTCGCGGTCGCGGAACTCGATGAGCGAGACCCTCTCGAGTACCGACTCGACGACGGCGCGGTCCTTGGCGCCCGCGGCGTGGAACAGCCCGTGGTGGGCCACGCGTCCGAGCGCGACGTAGTCGTAGACGCTCATGCCGCTCGGCACAACCGGGTGCTGCGGGACGAGCGCGACGCGCAGGGCGCGTTCTCGCTCGTTCATCTCGGCGAATTGCTCCCCGAGAATCGTGACCGTGCCGTGCGCGGGGCGTCGCAGCCCCGCGATCGTCTCGACCAAGGTCGTTTTGCCGGCGCCGTTCGGACCGATGAACGTGCACCAGGTCCCGGGCTCGATGGCCAAGGTGACGTTCGAGATCAAGAACTTGGCACCGGCCTTGACGCTCAGTTCGGCGACCTCAACTGAACTCATACCGCGACCGGTCGACGAAGACTCAGGATGATCACGAAGACGGGCGCGCCGATCAACGCGGTCACGACGCCGAGAGGCAACTCCGATGGTGCGATCACCGTGCGCGCGATCGTGTCGGCGAAGACCAAGAACGCCGCGCCGAAGATCACCGAGATCGGCAGGATCCTCCGATAGGACGTGCCGACGAGGAGTCGCACGATGTGCGGCACGATGATGCCGACGAAGCCGATCAGTCCGACCGCCGACACGATCGCCGCCGTGCCGAGCGAGGACGCCGCGATCACGATGAAGCGAATGCGACGAACCGGGACACCGAGAGAACGCGACTCGTCCTCACCCACGCTCATCACGTCGAGCGCCCGACCGGCGCCGACGCAGATGATGATGCAGACAATCACGTAGGGCAAGACCAACACGACTGAGTTCCATCCAGCACTCGCGAGTGACCCGAGGAGCCACAGATAGACCAGGGTGATCGACTGCGCACTCGACTGTTGCTGCAGGAATGTCTGGGCGCTCGTGAGAAGAGCGGCCACCGCCACGCCCGCCAAGATCAACGTTGACGTGTTCGAGCGCATCGAACGCCCCCCGATGAGCCACGTCACGGTCACGGCGACCAGCGCACCGGCGAAGGCCAGCAGCGGTGTCCACGACGGTATCCCGTCGCCATGACTGACGTCGATGATCGCGAACGTCGCACCCAGGCCAGCACCCGACGCGACGCCGAGCAAATACGGATCGGCCAACGGGTTGCGAAAGACGCCCTGGTAGGTCCCGCCGGCGACCGCGAGCATCGACCCGGCCAGTAGTCCGAGAACCATTCGTGGCGCCCGCAGGGTCCAGACGATCGTCGACTGCAACGGCGTCAACGTGCTGTGGCCGAGTCCGACGTGCGAGAAGATGTCACCCACGACTCTCCACGTCGGGATCGACGTCGGTCCGATCACCAAGCCGCACATGACGGCGACCACGAGGGCCACGACCGTGCCCGCCGCGACAATCGCCACTCGGCGATTGGTGGGTGGATTGGTGTTCAAGCGCCTACGTCCAGAGTTTGGGATTGTTCAACGCGCCCTTCACCGCGGCCGTGAGCTGATTCATCAGGATGCTCAAGCGCGGTCCCCACCGAGACGCGAGGTCGTCGTTCAGTGCGATCACCTCGTGATCTTGGACCGCCGCGATCTTGGACCAGCCCGGGCGCTGCGCGACCGATGACGCCGACTGCTTTCCACTCACGGTGTCCGCGAGGAAGATGACCTTGGGATTCGAGCTCACGATGTACTCGGCGCTCAGCTCGGGATAGCCCGCGTCGGCCGACGTGTTCTGGGAGTCGGCGATGTTCGTCACGCCGAGGGACTTCAACAACGCACCGACGAAGGTCGAACTCGTGAGCGAGTAGTAGGGCTTGATGGAGAGTTCGTAGTACGCGGTGAGCGTCTTGTCCGGGTGCTTCGGGACCGAGGCGATGTCGGCGTCGATGGTGGCCTTAATCGACGCGGCGAGTTGGTCGGCACTCTTCACGTGACCGGTGAGCGTGCCGAGCTGTTCGATCTGCGCGAGCGCGCCGGCGACGTTGGTAGGTGGCTCTTGATTGATCACCTTCACGCCGACCGCGGCGAGCTTCTGCTGGATCTCGTTGGCGTCGTAGGAGATGACGACCAGATCGGGCTTGGGTGACGGGTGGGCCGACGTGGTCTTGCAGATGCCGACGACGGACTCGACGCTGGGGTTCAGTGAGTTGATCCGCTTCTTGGGCAGACCGACCGTCGGGTAGTCGGAGTCGTCGTCGACCGCCTGGACCTGCTTGCCCGCGCCGATGGCGAAGAGCGTCTCGGTCGCCGTGGGCGACAGCGACACGATGCACGTCGGCTTCGCCGCGGCGCTCGCGCTGCTCGCAACGATCATGGGCAGCGCCACCGCACTCAACAAGAGCGCGAGGGCCACGCGGAGGGACTGGAACATGGATATCTCCTTTCCGTCGAAGTGGGTTGGGCGACGGATGGATATCCGAACGACCGCTCCTTACCTCGAGAGCTGTCTTTCACATCTCCTCGCGGAAGGCGACCTGGCTACATGGTCGAAATGCACGACCACTTACAGTTGCGGGACAGCGTTGGAATCTCACCAACTTCGCTGCCGCGAGGCACTCTCGACCATACCGCATCGGGTCCCCCGAGGCCGAAGATTTCTCGGCGCGACGTACTGTGGTCTCCGTGGGCGACTTACCGAACCGCTCGACCAAGGACACGATCACCCAGCTCGTCGTGATCGCGTTCCTCATCGCGATCGTGATCGTGGCCATCATCTTCCTGCGCTCGTACGTCGACACGCACAAGGCGATGGACGCGGACTCCACCGCGACGCTGAACATCCATCGCATCGGTCACTACGACGTCGTCACGAGCACCGGTCGGCCCAGTGGTGCGATCTTCGAGGTTCGCCGCTAGGGGCGATGACTCGAAGTCAAGACGGAGCGACGACGTTGTCCTTGACGAATTCGAGCACGGCGTAGGCCGCGTCGAGTTGAGCCGCGTCCACACCGTTGACGACCTCGTCGTTCAAGGCGCGCAGCGTCGCGACGACCACCGCGACGTACTCGCGACCCCGCGGTGTCAACTCCACCATTCGTCGACGGGTGTCCACCGTTGACGTGCTCACCCGGGCGTAACCGCGTTCGACGAGCCCGCTGACCACCTTTCGGGCCCCCTGACGAGTCAGGCCCAGGGTCGCCGTCAGACTCCCGAGCGGCACCTCCCCCGATCGCAGCGATCGCAACACGAGAGGGTCACTGCGCCGGTAGTCCTCGAATCCCAGGACGCTCACCCGCTGGGCCATCGCCCGAATCCAGCGTTCACGCGTCATCGCCAGGAGGTCGCCGAAGAGCAATCGTGTAGCGGAATCTGGCGTCACCCGCCTACTCTAGCATTTAGGCAACTCAGTTGCATATACTGACGTTGAGCTTCGGATCGAAGGAGAGTCCCAATGGAGAGTGTCTCGTCAACGAGGGCAGCGCGTCTCACCCGAGGATTCGTGGCCGCCGCGACCATGGGCCTCCTCGCCGTCGGCGCAGTCCCCTTCAGCGAGGGCACGCCTGCAGTGGCGTCGGCCGCGACGTCGAACGGTTGCGGCGCGACGTCGCCAGGATCGACCACGCTTTCGCTGAAGGTGAACGGCTTCACCCGGACGGTGATCGTGCACGTGCCCAAGAGTTCGACCGGGACGACGCCTCTGGCACTGGTCTTGAACATGCACGGCAGCGGGAGCACCGCCCTCGAGCAAGAGGGATTCACCAAGATGAACCACGCGGCCAATGAAGACGACTTCATCGTCGCCTATCCGCAGGCGCTGATCCCCGACGGCACGGGATTCGACTGGAACATCCCGGGTGTTCCGCTCATCGGTGGCGCCGCGGTCCCGCCGAAGTCCGCGAACGACGTGAAGTTCCTGACCTCACTGGTGGGGATCATGGAGTCGAAGTACTGCGTCAACCCCAAAGAGGTGTACGCGACCGGATTCTCGGGCGGCGCTCGAATGACCAGCCAACTGGCCTGCGACGACTCAAAGATCTTCGCCGCCGTCGCGCCGGTCAGCGGACTGCGACGCCCGACGCCGTGCCCGACCAGCCGGTCCGTTCCGGTGATCTCCTTTCACGGCTCCGCGGACCCCGTCGACCCCTTCGCCGGGCACGGTCAGAAGTACTGGACCTACTCGGTGAGCACCGCGGCCAAGGACTGGTCGAGCCAGGACCACTGCACGTCGGTCGCGCACTCCCAGCCGGTCAGTGGCGTGAAGTTGACGACGTACGCCGGCTGTTCGGGCTCCGCGCAGGTCGAGCTCTACGAGATCATCGGCGAAGGTCACGAGTGGCCCGGCGGTCCGACGCTCCCCTCATCGCTGACCAACATCCTCGGACCGCAGTCGAGCCTCATCAACGCGAACACGTTGATGTGGGCCTTCTTCCAGGCCCACCCGCTCCCCTGAAAGGTCCGAGCCGTACGCGTCAACCGACCGTCATGCCGCCGTCGACGGCGACGTCGGCACCGGTGATCGCCGAGGCGGCCGGAGAACACAACCACGTGATGGCCGACGCGACCTCGATCGGTTCGATGAGACGACCGATGGGCTGTTGTTGGGCGAACGCTTCGGCGCTCGAGAGCTCATAGACCTTCGCCGACGCGTCGAGCAACGCCGTGCGCGTCGAGCCGGGACTGACGGCGTTGGCGGTCACGCCGAAGGGGGCGAGGTCCATCGCCGTGCCGCGGATCAGTCCGACGACCGCGTGCTTCGCGGCCGAATAGGCCGCCAAGTGGTAGAGCCCGGTGCGGCCGGCCGCCGAAGCGACGGCCACGACGCGCCCGTGGGCGTCCTTGCCGTTCGAGATCAGCGTCGGCGCGGCGGCCTCGATCAGCCGGCGCGTGCCCAGTACGTTCACCGACCACACCGCGTCCCACGCCGCGTCGGTCAACTCCCAGATCGGAGCGCCGCCCGCGACGACCCCCGCGCAGGCGACGACGGCGTCCAGACGTCCGAAGTGCCGCGTCGCGGTCTCGACGGCGAGTTGCATGTCCGTCGCGCTGCGCACGTCACCGACGAGTCCGAGTACCGAGTCGCCGTGGCGCGCGACGACACCGTCCAACTCCGCCGACGTCGCCAGCGCGTACGGGACGTCCGGGATGTCGCGACAGCGGTCGACCGCGATCACCCGATAACCGTCGTTCACGAGCGCGTCGACGGTCGCGGCGCCGATCCCGCGCGCCGCGCCGGTGACGATGGCGACGCGACTCACGGGCCCAACCGTCGAAAAAAGTCCTCGGGCGCGACGACGTCGCTGCGGGTGAGTTCGCTCACGTCGGACCTGCCGAGGGCGAGCAGGGTCGAGTCGATTCCGCCGCGCAGTACGTCGAGGACGTTCTCGACGCCGGCCTGGCCCTCGGCCGCCAGTCCCCAGAGATAGGCGCGTCCGATCATCACGGCGTGGGCGCCCAGTGCGAGGGCCTTCACGACGTCGCTGCCGCGTCGCACGCCGCCATCGAGCAGCACCTCGATCTGGTCACCGACGGCGTCGACCACGGCGGGCAGCGCGCGGATCGGCGCCGGTGTCCCGTCGAGGTTGTTGCCGCCGTGATTGGAGACCGAGAGCGCCGTGGCGCCGAGGTCCACGACCCGTTTGGCGTCGTCGACCCGACTGACGCCCTTCACCATGAACGGTCCGCTCCAGTTCTCGCGCAGCCACGCCACGTCGTCCCAATCGGGCAACGGACTCTGCATCCACTCGTAGTAGGCGCCAAAGAAGGTCGGTGGCTCTTCGCCGGGCTTGGCCATGTTCGGCGTCAACAGTCCGGGCATGTGGCCGGTCTTGGCGTAGGACCAGAACCACCGGGGGCGCAGCGCCACTTCCGGGGCGAGCTTCACGACCGCCTTCAGTCCGATCCTGTCGGGGATCCACGGACTACCCCAGTCGCGGCCATTGGCGAAGGACCAGTCGAGCGTGAGGATGATCCCCTTGGCGCCGGCGTCGCGGGCCCGCGCCATGCGCGCGAGCATCGTGTCGCGGTCCCCCGACCAGTACACCTGGAAGAGGACCTGGGAGTTGACGGCGCAGACCTCCTCGATCGATCGGCTGGCGAACGAACTGAGTCCCATCGCGACGCCGCGATTGGCCGCGGCCCGCGCGACGGCGACCTCGCCGTCAGGGTGGACCGCCTGCACCCCGGTCGGCGAGATCAATACGGGCATCGAGACCGACTGGCCCATGACGGTCGTCGCCATCGTGCGCTCGCGCTTGTTGCCGGCCACGTGCGGCGCGAAACCGAGCAGGTCGAAGGACTCGAGGTTGTCCCTCGAGGAGAGACCCTTCTCGGATCCCGCGACGAGCGCCGCGTAGACGGACTTGGGGAGTCGCTTCTCGGCTCTTCGCTGGGCGACGGCCACCGACTCAAACCACTTGCTCGCCATCAGTTCCCCGTTCGGCTCAAGGCGACTTTACCCGAGGACCAAAATTGGCCCACCTAGCGCGCGGATATCGCGACCGGGATTCGACGCGAATGATCGGGCGACGGCGTCGGACGAAGCACGACCCGCTTGGCCGCGAGCGCTCGTTCACCGTGACCGAAGACGCACTCCGGGTCGGGGTCGCTCATCTCGAGACCGGTGAAGAACTTGGCCGCCATGCATCCACCGCGACAGGCGTCGTAGGAACCACACGACGTGCACGCGCCGGCGTTGCCCGGTTCGCGCAGCGTGCGAAACAGTTCGCTGTTGGTCCAGACGTCGCGGAAGCCCGCCGTGCGCACGTTGCCGGCCCGGAACTCGTCGTGGATCACGAACGGGCAGGCGTAGACCTCGCCGACCGGATCGATGAGACAGACCACGCGCCCCGCGCCACAGAGGTTGAGCCCCGGGAGCGACTCCCCGAGCGCCGAGAGGTGGAAGAACGAGTCACCGGTCAGCACGTTCGGCCGATCGAGCAGC
>Ga0187871_10001764_pt1 | contig 18421 bp, 21 predicted proteins | sample June2016WEW_16_1_FD_132988 | JGI IMG/M metagenome (GOLD analysis project Ga0187871, IMG submission 132988) | Peatland microbial communities from SPRUCE experiment site at the Marcell Experimental Forest, Minnesota, USA - June2016WEW_16_10 | ecosystem: Environmental > Terrestrial > Soil >...
CGGGCGGCACCGGAGCGGGCGGCACCGGAGTGGGCGGCACCGGAGCGGGCGGCACCGGAGTGGGCGGCACCGGAGTGGGCGGTGTAACAGCGACCGGGAACGGCTTGCCGGTGATCGCGGTGAATTCCGCGGCGAACGCGGCCTCGTTCACGCCTGCCTGGAACTCGACCGTGCCCAGCTGCTCCTCCCAGACGACGAACCACAGTTCCTCGACTTCGTGTCCCCAGAACGCCGGGGTGAACGAGGTCTCCTCGGCCCAGGTCACGAATTTCACGTTGCCAGCCAGGTCAGGGTCGCTGCCGGCCGGCTCAGCGCCGTACCCGCCCACCATCGTGCAGTGCCCGCCATCGACCGGGCTGCTTGCCACGTAATCCCAGGGCTGGTCGTTGCCGAATTCGGTCTGGTTGATGTCCAGCACGTTGATGCCGACGCAGAGTACGCCGCCCGCAGCTATTGCCGCGCTGACTTCTGCGGCGCTGGTGTAGTCGACCGCGGCGAAGCCGATGAGCTTCGAGCCGTCCGGGCCGGGGTTGGCGACCAGCCATTCCAGCAGGGTCTGGATGTCCATCCCGCCGTCAGCGGGTGAGCTGGGCCCGGTGGATGAGCCGCCTGTGGGATCGAAGTCCGGATTCTGGGTCTTGTAGACGGCTAGCACCTCGGACCAGGGCGGGTACGAGCTGTGGCCGCCAATCACCGTGCTGATCGTCCGGCGGGTGTTGGCCCACCAGACGGCAACACAGTTACCGCAGCCACCGAAACCGGGCGCCACGGTGTTGTCCGGTCCGTTGCCCAGCATCTTCCAGCCGCCGCCCATCGGCCTGATGTAGTCCACGGCGGCCGGTGGCGGGGCCTCCACCGGCCCTCTGCGGCGGATGTCGCGGAACTGGATCGCTGGTGCCCGTTTCGGCGGGCGCCGGCCGTAGGTGCCGGTCACACGACGCTGTGGTGTGCTCATCAGATTGCCCCGATCTGTACGTTTATCCGGGCGCCGAAGTAGGTCTCGCCCGCGTAATCGATTCGGCCATAGTTGCTCACGGTCATAGGTTCGCAGAAATGCACCGCGCTACCAAGGGTCGGATCAGCCATGATCGCGCCCGGGATGGATTCAGTCTCCCCGGACCCGATACCCAGGTAAGCATCCAGCGCCCGCTGCGTGCGCTCAGATGTGGCCGCATCTGAGATGACGATCAGAACGATCAGGTTGATTGTCAGGGTGCCGTCCACCGTGTCGCCGAACTTGGCCAGCGGCTGACCGGGCAGCACGATCGCGACCGGCGGGCTGATTGAATCGCGGGCCTCGGCCATGGTGCGAAGCCCTGTGCGAGTGCCGATCTGGCTAGCTAGCGCGGCTCTGATAGCCAGGATGTCCGCCATGTCTTCCTTAATGCAGAAAGACCTGGCTCCTGACGGCCACAGGTTACTGAGTGATCACAGACTACGCCGGTTGCGGCCCCAGCTAGCATAGTGCCGGAAGACCGGGTGGGGAGCCTGGCTCCAGGGGGAACGGCGCGTGTCATGAGGGTTCTTATTCTGCTGCTCGCGCTCGCGGGCGCGGCTATCGTGCTGGTCGTGGTGACTTACCCGGGCGGGCAGCCCGCTTGCCTGCCAGCAGGCGACGGTCACCCGCCGTCGTCTATCCGCCAGTGCTGGGCTTATTCCACGCCGTCACCGTGAGTACGCCTCTTCAGCAGCAACTGCTGTATGGCAGGCAATGGCCACCTCTGCTCCTGCCTTTCCAGCAGCGGCTTTTCCCGCCGCACCGGCTGATCCAGCCGTCCGTGGTGGAGCAGGCCATCGACGTGGTGTGGCACTACCCGGGCATGCAGCAGGCCCTGGTGATCGCGGCCGGGGCGCTGCTTGTTTTCGTTCTGGCGAAGGCGGTCACGTACGGGATGTACCGCCGCCGATCGGGTGACATGCTCCCGGGCGCGCCGGAAGACGATGAGCACCACTCTTACTTCAAGCACCAGTGGCGCCGCAGTCTCACCATCACGTATGCGCTGCTATCGGCCGGCGGCCTGTACGGGCTGTACGAGGTGTACACCAAATCCTGGGTGTGGTACCCATTCCTGATCACGCTGGCGGTAATGGTCCCGTGGACGCTGTACATGATCGTGGTGACGCTGCGGAAGCCGACCATTAATATCGACACCCACGCACTGAGGGTGCGCGATCTGCGCCGGCCATCGGTGGACGTGTTCGTTCCTACCTGCGGGGAAGACCCGGCCGTGGTCGGCAACACCTATCAGCACGTGCTCGACCTTCGCTGGGCCGGTGAGCTGAACCTGTACGCGCTGGACGATTCGCCCACCGAATCGCTGCGGGAGCTGGCCGGGCTGTACGGACTTACTTACCTGCGCCGTGATGACTGGCCGAAGGGGAAGAAGTCAGGCGGCCTTAACAACGCGCTGAAGCAGTCTCAGGGTGAGATTGTCGTTGTGTTCGACGCTGACTTTGCTCCTACTCCGTCGTTTCTGGAGCAGACCGTCCCGTATTTCGGGGATGGCGAGGTGGGGATTGTGCAGACCTCGCAGTATTTCGGCATCACCCGCAGGGACACGGTGAACTGGATCGCCCGGCTGTCAGGTGTGGTCCAGGGGATGTTTTTCTGCTGGAGCCAGCCAGGCCAGCAGAGCAGGAACGCGGCGATCTGCGTCGGCACCAACGTGCTGTACCGGCGCACCGCGCTGGATGAGATCGGCGGCTTCCCCTGGTGCGAGACGGGCGGGGAGGACGTAGTGACCAGCGTGGAAATGCTCGCCAGGGGCTCGCAGACGGTGTACGTCCCGGTCAACCTGGCGAAAGGGCTGTGCCCGGATACGTTCAAGGGGGTGATCAATCAGCAGTACCGGTGGTGCCTCACTACGCTGGGGCTCATCTTCCCCGTCCGGGGGATGGACGGCGCTGACCGCGGATTCTGGGCCTGCAAGATGACGCTCACCCAGCGGATTGCCTACCTATCCGGGATTCTGTATTACCTGCAATCGCTGCTGACTCTCGTGATCAGCGTTATGCCCGCCCTCATCATGCTGTGGGTGTACCCCTTCCAGGTCGGCCCCGGGAACTACCTCCCGATCGCGCCCGCGATGCTGTCGATGCTGGCGCTGCCGCTGATGATTCCCGGCTGGCGGCCGGAGATGCTGCGGCTGTCGGTCGTCTACGGCGTCGCGCATCTGCTCGCCTGCGTGGACGCGGCCACCGGCCGGATTCAGGGCTGGGTGCCAACCGGGGGCAAGACGAGAAAGAAAAACCGCACCCCGGTACGGGCTGCCGTTCTTATCCGCGGCTGGGTAATCGTGACGCAGGGTCTCATGTTCTGGGCCCTCGCCCGCGACCTGCCGATTTACGGTCTGCCCGCCTACTGGATTCCGCTGGCGCTGGCCATCGCGCAGGCGATCGTCCTGGGGCCACTGCTGCTGCCCGGGTATGGCACGGCGGGTATAAGGCTCAGAATCTGGCAGGCGCACGGCCGGCACCGCAGACTACGGCAGCAGACCACTACGGTCCCGCCCCGGGACATGCTCGTGAAAGAGGAGGCCACGCTATGACCACGCCGGCTCCCCCCAACCTGTTCTGGGGGCTGAATATGGACCCGGACGGTAAGACAGCAGTTCCCGGCTGGACCCAGATCCAGCCCTCGGACCTTCCTGGAGGCAGCCCCGTGCCCGCTCCCGTCCCTGTGACGCCCGTCCCTGTGACGCCCGCGCCTGTGACGCCCGCGCCTGTGACGCCCGCGCCTGTGACGCCCGCGCCTGTGACGCCCGCGCCTGTGACATCGGCTGCCTTTTCCGATGACTTCAGCCAGACTCCGGACGGCGCGCTCCCTGACGGCACCAAGTGGGCGATAGCCGAGAACGGGCACGACCCGACCGGCGGCAGCCAGATTTACACCCGCGATCCCGCCGTGGTGGGCGTGCAGGCGGGCGCCGGGGTGGGCGGCAGCAACGCGCTGGTCTTCCAGGTCCAGGCGTACGGCGGGACGCCCCAGCAGCAGGCCGGTGCGGGCGCAAGTACGATTACGCCGACGCCGGGCGGGTTCCTGTCCGGCCGGATCACCACGTTCGCCGAGCCGGACGGCAACGACACGCTCTGGTCCTGGATACGGCCCGGCTTCCAGCAGTTCTCCGCGACGTACGGGACCTTCACCGTGGTGGCCAAGATCAATCCGGCATCTGGCTTCTGGCCGGCGCTCTGGTGTTACGGCACCGACAAGCGCTGGCCGTACGGCGAGTTTGACCTGGTGGAGAACTTCGGTGGTTCGCCCCTCAGTAAGACGGCACCGGACCGGGCCTACTTCAACGTCTTCGGGCTGCGGTGCACCGGGGACTATGCCGGCGCCGGCTATGAGGGTACCCAGGCTGCGATGAACGCCTCGCCCGCGCCAATCGCGGATGACGCCTTTCACACGTACCAGATGCAGCTCAGCGAGACGTACGATCAGGTCAGCTTCACCATGGACGGCGTGCCCTACACCAACAGCCCGGTCACCAAGGCTGGCTGGCTCGCTGCCATGGCCGCCAAGGGCTGGCCGAACGCCATCTGGCCGTACGGCCCGGACACGCCGCTCGGTATCGTCATGAACGTGTGTATAGGGGGACCTAACACGGTTGGAGGGGGCTTGGTGCCGTTCCCGGCGGCTGACCAGGTGCTGCCCGCCACGGTCATGACCGTCGACTCAGTGAGCTGGACCGTCCCTTGAGGCGCGATACCGGCTTCGTGGCCGTCATCGGCGCGGCGGTTATCGCCCTGGCCGCGTGTGGCAGTTCTGGCAGCACCAGCAAAATTCCCGTTAACCCGACTACCAACTACGGTGTCCCGGTAAGTGACAGCGCTGGCAGTGGCGCCATGCCGGCTCCGTCGCCCACAACACCGGCTACTACTCAGGCACCGGCACCGGTCGCTACGACGCCTACGACACCAACGATAACTGCGGCCCAGCAGCAAGCCGTCGATGCCGCGCAGAACTACCTTTCTGATGGCCAGGGGTTCTCTGCGTACAGCCTGGCCCACCAGCTCACCTCAAGTTATGGCAACGGGTTCTCGCAAGCAGATGCCCAGTTCGCTATCAATTACCTCAATCCGGACTGGGATACTCAGGCCGTTGATGCCGCCCAGGGGTATATGAAAATGGGCGGATTCAGCGCAGCCAGCCTGACCCAGCAGCTCACGTCTGACTACGGCAACGGTTTCACCTCGGCACAGGCAGCGTACGCCGTCGCTAAGGTTGGTCTGTGAGTTGGAGCGTTCCATGAGCTGGCCCCGTAGGCTGAGCGTGCCAGCGGGCCTGTGGTCAGGGCACTAAATCGCCCTGCAAGCATCAGGCGCAGAGCCTTCCGTAACCACGCCGGTAAAACTGCGCGGGTCCGCTGGTGCTAGCTCACCAGGTGCGCGTACACGATCACGTTATTCAGGTAGTGCCCGGTGGCGCTATCGAAAACGCCGCCGCAGGTGATCAGCCGCAAGCTGGCATCCGGCGTCGGCCCGTAGACACTGCTGGTAGGGAAGCTGGTTTTGGCCGTCTGCTGGAGCCCGTCCACGGCGAATACCGCGACCTGCTTGTCAGCGAGGGTGACGTCGATCCGGTCCCCGCTGGCCAGGTACCGGAGCTTATAGAAGACCGCCGCTCCTGCCGTCGAGTCGATATGCCCGGCGATGACCGCGGGGCCCTTCTGACCGGGCGTCGCGCTGTACTTGTACCAGCCAGCCAGATTGAGGTTGGACAGCGGCGGTACCTGGAGCGTCCCGTCGATGTTCTGGCTCAGCTGCATCACCGGGGCGCTGACGCCGATAGCAGGAATCGCGATGCTGACGGGGATGGACCGGGCCAGCGGAGCGGCAGCAGGCGCGGTTGTCCCGTGGGACGGTGGTGCGGTGCCCACCGATGACGGGATGGTGCTGACGTTCGCCTTGGGCCCGCTGCACGCGACTGCCAGCAGCAGGAGGCCCGCCAGGGCCATGCACGCCGCGATGCACCCCGGCAGCCATTTGCGCCGCCGGGGCTTACCGTGCATGCCGTTTCTGTTCAGGATCGGTGCGCCCGCCGCCGGATGGCGTAAGCGCCGGTTCCCGCGCCCGCAAGGATGAGTGCGGCGCCTGCCGCTGTCAGTGCTGCGCTGCCGCCGCCGAGGCTGCCGCCGCCGCCTGTGACGACGCCGCCCACCGGGTACGCGGTGGGTGAGGTGGTGATTGTGGGCGTCACGGCGGGTGTCACGGCGGGAGCCGTTGCCGTGGACGTCGCGCTGGACGTAGGCGTGGGCGTCGCCGTTGCCCTGAGCGTGTAGATGGTCCAGGGGAAAGTGACCGAGCCGGTCGCGGTGGCCCCTCCGGGCGGTGTGGTTGCGGCGGTCACCGTGACGCTGTACGTCCCCGGGATTGTCGGGGAACCAGTGATCAGGCCAGAGGTGCTGATCATCAGGCCGGGCGGAAGGCCGCTTTCCGTGAAGGTGAAGACTGCTCCCGGCGCGGTGGAGTCAGTTGCGTGGATCTGCAACGGGGGGATGCTGGTGCTGGCGATGTAGGAGTGCCGGTGCCCGGGGTAAGCGACGGTGATCGTGCCAGCGCCGGTAACGGGCGGCGTTGCTGCTGTTGCCGTGATGGTCCAGGTGAAGCTGGCCGTTCCGGTCATCCCGGCATTGGTCCCAGTTGCCTCGGTGGCGATTACCGTCGCAGCGAACGGCCCCTGAACTGTCGGGGTACCCGAGATCACCCCGGCGGCGCTGATCGCCAGGCCGGCTGGAAGGCCGGTGGCTGTGAAGGTGAAGGTTGCCGCGGGTACGGCGGAATCAGCAGCCGTTATCGTGACGGGCGTGATGGCCGCGCTGGTCACAAAGGACCGGGCACCGGGATTGGTGACGCTGATCGTGGGGCCGGTGACAGCGGTAGCCGCGGATGCAGCGGAGGACAGCGCCCCCGTCAGCAGCAGCCCCGTCCCCGTCATGAACAGGGCAATCGCAAATGCCATACGCCGCACGGTTTCTCCCTCGGCTGGGTCGGCTCAGCGTACCAACTGCCTGCCGCGGTACCGGGCGACTTCGGTTCGCTTAACCGTTCCGTAAGGGCCTCAGCTACCGGGCGTCTTCAGATGATGCTTCAGCCGTTCTTCGACGTGAGCCTTGATCCGTGCCTCTGATGCCCTGATGTGCCCGGCTGTCATTCCCGAGGTGAACAGGCTGAACGTGGCACCGAACAGCGGGATGACGGTCAGCATCACAGCGACCGCGATCAGGTGCCCGGCAGCCTTGTGCGGGATGACGTCCCCGTAACCGACCGTGGTCGCCGTGGCGAGCGCCCAGTACAGGCCGGTGACGTACGGAATGTGCTCAGCCGCGGCGAAAGCCAGCCCGCCGGCCACGTCCAGAATTCCTGCCGCGGCGACGGTGATGAGCGCGCCGCGATGGCTCACGGCGAATCCGTGTCCTGATGCCGCGGGTGCAGCCGGTGCTCAGCGCTTAGCACCTCAATGGTCAGCTTGCTGGGATGCCCAGTGATCGCGCGATGGCACTTGCTGCACACCTTGAATGAGCCGTTCGCAACCGGGAACCGGCCGATACGCAGGCAGCTGTCAGTGTGGCAATTCAGGTGATGCCATGCTCCGGCGATCAGCGTGGACAGGCCGATCGCGGTGACCAGCACAGGACCGACCCCGGACCAGAAGTCGTAGTTGTCGCTCTGCTGGGTGTCGATGCCGAACAGGTGGATGAATCCGTGCGGGACCACCAGGACACAGATCAGAACGATAACGGCGCCAATGACGCCCGGTATCAGCCAGCGCGAGTGGCGCATCGGCAGCCGCCCTCCCCTCAGATCAGCCCGGACAATCCGGACAGCAGCCCGGCCGCGATCAGGATGCCGTAGGTCCGCACGATCGCACTGATCCCGCGTTCCGGCCGCAGCCAGGTGATCACGGCAGCCACCCCGGCAGCGATACCGAGCCCGGCGCCCAGCGCGACGGTCCCGGTCAGGGCCAGGTACGGGAACGCGGGCAGCACGCAGGCCAGCCCGGACGCAGCCCCGCAGGCGATAGCTACCCGCCAGCCGGAGTCAGGGTCGGACAGGTGCTGCCCGGCGGTCATCCCGACCAGCTCCCCGGCCGCGCCGCCAAGAGCCGCGTGCCAGATGGCCTGATGCCCCTGCCGTGCCACGATCAGCCCGATGGTCAGCCCCAGGAACAGGGTGAGGCCGTCCACCGACCCGAACACGGCCAGCCGGCTCAGCGTGGCCGGGACGGGTGCGGGCGTCTGCGTTAGCTCAGCCATAGCCGAACGCATCGAGGAACGCGGCCCGCGCCTTCGGGACGGCAATGATCCGGTCCGGGTCGTCGTCTGGGTCGGACACGCCCACCCCGGCGTCCTCCCACAGCGCGTGCATCCACGGCCTGGTGAACTTGATCCAGGCGGCCATCTCGCTGATCAGTACCGGATTGTCGCCGCCGCCCGCGTAGGTAGCACCGCTGCCCCAGATCTGCAAGCCCCATTCGGGGTAGGCCAGCGGCCGGCTGATGTCGCCCCGGGTGGCGAAACTCTGCCAGCCGGTCAGCCCGGCCAGCTGGTCCCGGATGACGTTCCAGGCGGCTTGCTGCTGCGCGGTGGTCCGCGCCTCGGTGTCCGGCTGTGCTGGGTAGCCCCAGTCGTAGAAGTCGAGCCCGATCACATTGACGTAGGCGCTGCCCGGATAGGCGTCGCTAGGGTAACCGCCCGGGGCGAAAGTTCCCTGGCCCAGATACGGGTTCCACATGAACCGGCCGGTAAAGCCAGCCGCCTTCATGGTCGTGACGATCCGGGCCCAGCCAGTCTTGTGCGCGGCGGCGGTCGCGGGGGTGACCGACCACGGGTACCAGCCGCCCGAAAACTCCCGGGCGATCCGCAGTGTGCAGCCGCCGAGCCCGCCCGCGACCAGCGTATTGGCGAGCTTCGCCCAGTGCATGTCGTTGGCCCCGGCTGCCTCATCGGCCCAGGTGGTGCCCCCGCAGCAAGCAGGGACGGCCAGGATCAGATTCCGGCCGCCCAGCAGTGGTGCCCACTCAATCGCGCTGTGCGTCCCGGCCGCGGCGTTCGTGCTGGCCTGGAGCATCGCGCCCTCGAACGCCGCCCAGGTGGCGCTCTTGTCGGACATGTCGGTCATGAACGCGAGCACGTGATTGACGGTCGCGCCCTCCGGCAGGCCCAGAAACGATTCGTACGCCTGTATCGCGGCCAGGCCGGGACTTGCGGTGCGGTACACGCCGATTCCGGTTGGGGTGTCTTCCCCGGGGGTTCCGCTCGGCTGTTCCGTCAGGTGACCCATTGCAGCTCCCATGCCTCCTGCGGCTCCCCGGACCAGGCCATCACCCAGCCCCAGGACACCATTCCGTATGGATGCGCCAGCACCGCGTGATAGCCGCGCCGCATCGTCACGCCGTAAATCGCTCCCGGCACGACCCCCTCCGGGTCACCGGGCCAGAACTTCTCCAGCAGCTGCCCGGCCAGCCCGTAATCCGCGGCAGCCTCCAGCACGGTGGCGATGGTCGCGCTGCCGTCGCCGCCCGCGCGCTCGTGCAGCTCCAGGATGCTGGCGTCGCTGGCCTGCACACCGGTCGCGGCCAGCAGATGGTTGGCGATGGCCGTGACGATGCAGGTCGGCCGTTCCGCATTGCAGCCGGGCAGCCACAGCGACGGCCCGGTCCAGGTGGACTGGCTAACTGGCAGCGCGGCCTTCTTCGCTTTTACCGGCGCCTTCTTGCCCGCCTTGGCGGCTGCCTTCGCCCGTGCCTGGCTGGCCCGGCCCGCGGCGGCCCACTTCAGCCCGGCCGCGTGCTGGGCTTTGCTGGGCTTGCCGCCGTTTTTGGCCTTCGCCTTCGCCTGCGCGGCCCGGCCCCCGGCCGCGAACGCCAGGACGGCCTTGGCCTGCGCTGGGCTTTTCGCCGCTTTCTTCGGCGCGACGGTCATAACCGGCCCTTGCCCCCGCCTTTGCCCCCGCCTTTGCCGGCGCGCAGGTTGTCGGTGGGGATCAGCGGCGCGCAGCTCGCCGTGGTCAGGACAAAGCGCATCACACGCCCACCTTCCGCCGGGGGTTGATGTAGGGCCGCAGCATCTCCGTCAGCCAGGGGTTGGACTGAATGCGGACCACGCCCAGATCGGAGACCCCGGCCACGCCGAACGGCGCGTCCTTCATCTTGAACAGGTCGGCGGCCAGGATGAAATTGGCCTGGGTGACCGGCGGCGGCACGCTGCTCCAGCCCCAGGTCCCGATGATCTGCACCCGGTCCAGCCGGGAGTACGGCCAGGTGAACGGGAACCAGTTGCCGGTCTGGATGATCTGGAGCTGCCGGTACGGCCGGGCGATCCCGGTGGCGTTGACGTTGTACAGCCCGTCGCCCAGCCGCAGCTCGTAGTCGACGTTCTGCACGAGGGCCTGGCTGAAGACGCCATTTCCGTCCGGGTCCAGATTGACCGCCGTCACGCTCACCAGATCGTCAATATTCAGCACCCAGATGTTGTGCGGCTCAAAAGTGCGGGTCTCAGTGATCCGGTTGAAATGCCGGCCGGCGTACTCGTTGATCCACTGGGCAGTTGTCTGAATGGCGATCTGCGCCTGGGAGTCGTCCGCGGCGTCGGTGATCCCCAGCCGGTCCTTGAACTCGTCCAGGCCGATGTACCAGGTGCCGATCGTGGTGGGCAGCACCCGCCAGGTGCCCGGCTGAACGTCGGAGACCGCTCCGGTGCCGATCCACACGTAGCTCCACAGCCCGTCGACCCCGGTCAGCGCCGGCAGGCAGGTGATGGCGGCGGTGTAGATGCCGGTGCCGCTCTGGGTGATCCCGCTGCTGGTGGTGTAGGTGGTCTGCGTGCCGGACGGGTCGGTGACGACCAGGCTGACGGTGGTCGGACTGGCCGGGCTTCCGCTGGAGGTGAACGTGACCGTCAGCTGCGCGATCTCGTTGGTGTTGTCGTAGAAAACGGTGGCGGTCATCAGCTCACGCCTGCGGTCGCGCTGTATGGCTGGGTGACGGCGCAGGCTGCGCTGTACGGCTGGGTGACGGCGGCGGCGGCGTTGCCCTGCTGCGCGATCCCTGCGAGGACCTGCGGCATCGTGGTAACAGCACGCAGGATGGCCGGCGTGGCCGTGGCTGACGTGGTCATCGGCTACGCCGCGCAGCTGATGGTGGCGATGATGTTGGGGCCGCCCCAGGCGATTGCGAACGTGCCCGCCACGGTTGTGTACCCGGTGCCGCCGAACCAGATCCCGGCGATCAGGGCCGCCGGGCTTTGTGCTGCCGCGTACAGGTACGCCCCGTAGGCGGCGGTGGAGATCGTGGTGGTGGCTACGGCGATGTTCTGGGCGCCGTAGTTGAGCAGCGTCGGGCCTGGCCCGGTGTGCGTCAGGGTGGGCAGGATTGAGGCTGCTCCCGAGGCCGCCGCGGAGTAGGCGATGCCGCCGGTTGCCCAGTTGGTGCCGGTGCACTCGGCGGTGTTCGACCAGGTGGATGGATCGGTGGTGCCGTAGTAGTCCGGGGTGGCGCTGGAACTGGCCAGCGAGATCTTGTTGGTGGTGGTCACCCAGCTGACCGAGGACAGCGCGCCCTTGAGCAGGTCCCGAAGTGTCGGGTAGAACAGGCCGCTTTCGGTCCAGGCCACGTCAGTCCCCCGTCGTGACGATGAGGCCCATACCTGGATACCGGCCGTCCAGGATCGACAGCGCCACCCGGAGCGGCTGAAGTTCTTCCGCGAGCAGCTGCTGGAGAGCAGGGTCCGGAACCGGGTGCTCCAGGGACGCTTTGTACTCGGCGGCCACGACGGCGTACGGCCGGGAGACGGCGATGTGCTCGCTGGCGGCCAGCCGGATCGGCTCCGGGCTCGCGGCGGGGGTGGCCAGGTGCACGTCCATCAGCGTGTACATCGCGTCCCGGGTGATCTCATTCATCCGCGCCGCCCTGCACAGGCTGCGCGCGGATATGGACATCCTGGCGGTCAGAGACGCCGCTGCCCGGCTGGCCGTGCTCGGTGACGGTATTGCCCAGCTCATCGCGGGTGGCCTTGTACGGCTCACCGGAGTCTGGGTGCGCGCGGCCCTCGCGGACACGGGCCTGGGTGCGGCCTCGCGGCAGGTAGCCGATGCTGCGCATGCGTTCGAGCCATTCCGAGGCCACAGCCGCTCCAGAGCGCAGACTATGCCGGCTCCGTACCAGGGCCTCGGCATCTCCAGAGTACGCCCCGGGCCGCGGCATTGTACGCTCTGAGCAGCTGGTTATGGCGAGGTCCAGGTGGCATCAGTGCCGTCCGGCGGCCCCACGGCGCCCGCCACGTTGGCCCAGCTGCCCAGGCCGCCGGGCAGCGTGTCCATGGCGCCCGCGTAGTCCGGGCCGGTGGAGCTGGCGACCACCAGCGCCGCGACCACCTGGCTGGCGCACGCCAGGACCGCCGGGCTCGCGGTGGCGCTGATCACGCCGCTGGCGGTTACGGCCGGGAACGCCGCGGCGCACACCAGGACCGCCGGGCTCGCGGTGTCGTTGACCCCGTTGCTGACGGTCACGGCCGGGAACACCGCGGCCCCGGCGAGCGCGTCACCGGGCTGGGCGGTGGCGTTGATCCCGCCGCTGGCGGTTACGGCCGGGAACATCGCGACCTCAGCCAGTGCGTCCCCCGGGGCGGTGTAGGCGTTGACGGCCGGGGTGAACGTGACCACCAGGGAGACGGTGGCGGTCATCTCGGTGACGCCGGATGCCAGCGCGTTGGCGTAGATCCGGACCCGCAGCCCGGCCAGCTGGCTGTAGCTGACCCCGGTGAATACCGCGGTGTCCAGGTTGGCCGGTGAGGTGGAGGCGTTGCCGGTCTGATTAGACCCGATCTGCGTATTGGCTATGCCGTCCCACAGCTGGAATGTCGTCCCGGCCATCTCCGCCCCGGACGCCCATTCGCTGATGACCACGGTGACGCTGGTGATCGCCGAGTTGGCCGGTATCTGCGGGAACGGGCCGAAATCGTACGCTTCCAGCGCAGGCGATACTTCGGTCGGCGCGCCCGAAGCGGTGATGCTGCCGGCACCGGACAGGACCACTGCCGCCGATAGCCCGCCCAGCGCCGTCAGCGACCCGGTGCCGGAGAGCGTAGCGAGCGCGCTCTGGCTGGATGAAGCGGCGATTGAGCCGGTACCGGCCAGCGTCGCAGTCACGCTGAGCGTGGATGGAGCGGCGATTGAGCCGGTACCGGCCAGCGTCGCTGCCGCCTGCTGCGTGGATGGAGCCGCGATGGAGCCGGTGCCGGCCAGGGTGGTCGCCGCCGCGTAGACGGTTGGGATGACCGGGCCGAGCGGGCCGGTGTTGGAAATGCCCAGGTCATCCAGCCAATACTGCGAGCTGGCGACGGTGTTGCCCTGGCCAAAGTAGGCGCCGTTCAGCACCCCGACCGTGTTCGCTCCCGTGACCGTATGCGTCTCGGTCGCGGTGATCGAGTCCATGTTCAGGTACAGGGAGCAGGAGATGACCCCGTGTACCGCGTCGCCCGTGAAATAACCCTCGATGCGGACCCACTGGCTGGTGGGAATCACTGTCGTGAAAGAGAGCAAGGTGGTGTACGCGCCGTTACGCAGGGCAATAACACCGGCCGTGGTGATCGCGAAGTCGCCGGCATGAGAGCCACCCGACAGCACCCGGAAGGGGGCGTTGGATGTGGACAGGTTCGGCTGGTAGACGTAGACGCGGAAGTAGAGCGTGGCCTGCGTGCCTACCGATGCGGACGTCCACTCAAGAAAAGACGTGGTAGACGAGCCGCCGGTCGACACGTTGTATGACAGCGAGCCGTGTGCGGTCTGCGTGCTGTCGAACGTCAGGCCGGCCCCGCTGCCGATGGCCACCGCGTCCCAGGCGTTTCCGGACGCGCCGCCGGAGTTGCCCGCGCTGACGGTGGTCCCGCTGCTGCCGCCCTCGGCGTTGCTGGTCTCGATGAGGCCGGCCAGCGGGATGACGAGCGGCAGCTGGGCCACGAACGGCGGGTTACCCGGATCGGACGGCCCGCCCGGAAACCAGCCAGGCGGGTAGATCGCCATCGGCGGCGGCTGGGCGGGCTGGGCGATGGACGGCCCGAGCGGCCCGAGTGAGGACAGGCCGATGTCATCGAACAGGATCGCTGACGTCAGAGCGGTCGAGCCGGAGTCCCCGAAGCTGTAGGTGGTGGTACCGGACAGCGCGCCGGTATTAAGTGACGCCGCCGAGGTGTGCGTCTCATCGGCAACCAGCCCGTCCATGCTGGTGCTGAACAGGGACGCGCTGACCTGGCCCACGGTCGCCGAGGCAACGGCGAAACCCTCCACCCGGAACCAGCTGTTAGTGGGGCAGGCCGCTGTGAAGACGACGTAGGACGTGCCAGAACTGCCGTAGGTGATCTGGAGCTTGGCGGCAGAGGTCAGCTGCACTGACATGACTGACGCGGTGCCGGAGGTGCTGGTCATGTTGAACAGCCGGACGGTCGCGTTCGGGGCCGCGGTGATGTAGGCGTAGAGCAGGAAGTAGGTGGTGGCCTGCGAGCCGAATGCGCTGGCTGAGGTCCACTGCATGTAGGAGTTGGCGGCAACGTTGCTGTTGCTGACGCTCATGCAGAGGTATCCGTGCGCCGCCCCGGTAGCGCTGACTGGCGAGGTGCTGGTGGTGCCGACCGTCGTGAACGCGGTGCCGGACAGCCCCCCGGAGTTAGCGGTGGTCAGCGTCGTGCCAGCGGGAGTGACGCCCTCAAAGCTGTTGGTGACGATGGGCATCTAGGCGCCCCTAACCAGCAGCTAGTTCAGTGTTCCCGGCACACGTCATTGGCCCGCCTTCCCGGCCCGGATTACCCGAGCAGTTCGCAGGTCATTTCGTCGCATGTCAGCGTGGCCAGTGCCGTGGTCACGTTGGGGGAGATGCCGACCGAGACCATCTGGCCCAGCGCGGTGTTGCCGCCGCCGGACACCTGCGTCGCGGTTCGCAGCGCCAGCGTGATCGGCAGCACCTGCGGGGCGCTGTAGGCGGAGATGGACGAGGGCGGGAAATACTTGCCGTTGCCGAAGTACGTCGCGGTGCCCGCGGTGGCGGTGGAGACCGTCCGGACCTGGCCCTCCCACTCCATCGCCCACGGCCAGGACGCCGAGCTGGTGTTCACGACCGTCAGCGCGGCGGTGATGGCCAGCGCCAGCGAGCTGCCGGACAGCGATGACCCGGCGTTGGTGAGGTAGAACCCCCAGGTAGGGGTCGCGGTCGCCGCCGAGGTCACGTACGAGCCGTAGGCGCGCAGCCGGATGCGGGTGCCGAGGTTAAGCTGCCCCGGCCAGATGATGGTTTCCTGCGGGGTGTAGTCGGTCAGCGCGCCGGCGACTGCTGTCGCGTTGGAGGCGACACCCAGCGGCGGGACCGGCGCGGACCAGCTGGTGGCGGGCATGTCAGAACCCCCCGGCGGTGATCGCCGCGGCGGCCACCGCGAACGTGTTACCGCCCGCCACTGCGATCGGCTGGCCGTTCCAGTTCCCGTACCAGACCCGGATAGGCGCGGCGTCGGTCAGTTCCAGCGACACGATGGACCAGGCAGAGCCGCCGTTTGTCCAGGTGAACGGGGACGTGCCGGCCGGCAGGGTGACCGAGGACCCGGATGAGCTGGTGGAGGAGGCGGTGGTGGAGGAGATCCCGCCCGCGGTGTACCCGGAGCCGGACAGCTCGGTGCCGGAGGACGCCCCGGCGGATGCGGTGGAGGTGAGCTTCAGCTTCATCGCGCCCGTGTTCAGGGCGGCCAGCTGGGTGCCGGGAATCCCGCCTGTGCCGACCGGCAGATTGGCGTTCAGCATCAGCGAGGAGCGGGTGGCGTCAACCGCGGTCTGCGCCATCAGGTGCTCACAGCCTGGATGGTGGTAGAGCCGGGCATAACGGTGATGGTGACCGGCCGGCAGACGGTGCAGCCGACGACACCCAGGCCGCAGTGGCCGCCAGGGCATGGTCCGGGAGGTTCGCCCTCATACAGCGGGTGCCGGGTGCCGGCCTGCTCGCTGCTCCACACCGGGCACGCATCCGGGGCCACGCAGGCGCCGTGCCCTCGCGGGCAGGAATTAGCGTGCTGGTCGTGGGACAGGCCGGGATGGCTGCTGCCGTCGCAGCACGCGGAACCGGGCGGGCAGGTGACGGTGGCGCCGAGATCGCCCATCGCGCACGCGCTCGCGTGCACGCCCGCTACCGCGGGGTTGTGGCCGATCGCAGAGCACGCGCAGTCGACATACGCGCTGGTGCCGCAGGCTTTACATTCGACGTGAAACACGAAGCCTCCGGAGCGGCGGAATTAACCCCGGCTCCTGGCTCCGCACCTGGGAGCGGCCTCTGGCCTCGGCTTCTGGCCTTCAGACTACGCTAGTTGGCCTGCCTGAGCGGTTACCCGTACCGGGTCAGTAGGTCTTGAGCATCGGCCCCTGGTTCGCCGTGTAGGTGGCCGCCGGGCTCAGCGTGGGGATGGTGCCGAACGTGCCGGACTGGTCGCCGGTCACGAAGCCCTCGACATTGTTGCTGAAAGCCTCGAAGTCGGCCCCGGTGCCATTGGACTGGAGGGCCACCTTGTAGACGCCGGGCCCGGGCAGCGTCACTGGGGCTGTGAACGGGATCTTGAAGTTCTGCGATGCGTTCGGTGTCGTCGTCCCGGCCGTGGCCGAGTTGGCCAGGGCCGTGCCGCCAGCGGCCGGCCAGACGGCCACCATCCATTTGTCGGTGCCGTTGAAGGTGGTGTCGACTGCGGCGATGATCCCGGTCAGCGTCACCGTCCAAGGGACATACAGGTCGGCGTAGTACCAGGTCCCGGCGACCGGCACCTTGGCCGTCCCGGACGTCACGTTCAGGCCGTTGCCCATGCCGCCGGTCGCGAACGTCGTCCACGCCAGCGCAGGGAAGTAGGTGACCTGCGATCCGTCGGTGATCGTCCCCGAGCAGCCCGCGCCCGCGTTGGCGTAAGTCTCGGTCCACAGCTGGGCTGCGGTGCCATTGAGGCCGGTGATCTGCGCGGACACGCCGGTCGCGCTATTGAAGTCCACGATGGGGATGGCGCCGGTCGAGTCGCCGCCATCACCGGCCGGGAAATTCAGGCCGTTCAGGATGAAGGTCTGCCCGGAGCCGCCGGTGACCCGCGCGACCGAGTTATATGAGCCGCCAGTGAACGTCATGAAACGGACAGACAGGCCGTTGACCTGCACCATTCCCGTGCCGGTGCCGACCCCGATCAGCCCGAACCCGGGGGTGCCGGACAGCTCCAGATGCTCACAATGCATCGAATTGATGACGACATTGCCGCAGTGACTGAAGACGCATGCGTCGGAGTCGAATACCTCGCCGTGCTCGATGTTCAGCTGGTTGAAGACAACCTCATCCCAGCCCTGCAGGAACAGCGGCCACGATGTCGAGCCCGCGTCGGAGCCGGTCCAGTTGTTGTGGATGTAGAGGTTGCCGATCTCGCAGCCGGTGCAGTCCGCGCCGCCGCCGTTGGAGCCGTTCCAGTAGACCGCCTGAATCGAGTAGCCGAAGATCTCGATATTGCCGAAATGGCAGGAGAACAGGCCCGCCACGGTGGACACGGCCGGGTTGATCACCATGCCGGTGGCGGACAGTTCGACACGCAGATCCTCGAACGTGGACAGGAAGCACGAACCTACGGTGTCGTCACCGAATTCGACGCCGATCGCGGAGGTATCCGAGCTGGATTGCTGAGAGGTGTACGCCAGCGTCAGGCCGCCGATGTACTGATGCTGCCCGGCCACCTGGAGGATCGGCGTGTTCGCCGTCGCCATCGTGATCTTCGTGTTAGCCGCGCCCGCCGTGATCACGACCAGCCCGGGAACCATCCAGTTAAGCGTGGATGTGATTTTGTAATCGCCCTGCGGGATGATCACCGGCTGGCCGGTAGAGACGAAGTTGGCGACCGCATCGGCGAATGCCGTGTCGGAATCGGCCGCGCCGGTCGGGTCGGCGCCGCCGCCGAAGCTGGCGTTCAGGACGTTCCCGGGCGCGCCCATCGCGTTGGCCGCGTCGACCAGGTCATCGACGTCGGCCGGCGGGTCGCCGGAGCCGACGGTCCGGTTGTCCGGCGGCAGGGTGAACTGCTTCAGGCTCATGAGGAGATCGTCCCGCTGATGATGTTGTAGTGCGTGACCGATCCGGCGCCGACGGTGGTCAGCTGATCGGTGCCGTTGGCGTCACACTCGTTGCCCAGGAACAGGTTTTTATTGGAGTGGTTCGCCTCTCCACTCCGGCGTCGGTCAGGACCGCCGACGGGGTGAAGCTCGCCGTCCCCGACACCGGGTAGTTGCCGGACCCGTCGTACAGGTCCAGCGTCAGCGTCACGTAATTCAGTAGGCTCACAGGGGCCTTCCAGGAGGCGGGCGGAACTGCCCCGGCTCCTGGCTCCGCACCTGGGAGCGGCCTCTGGCCTCGGCTTCTGGCCTCAGTTTAGCTGAC
>Ga0187871_10001765_pt1 | contig 18420 bp, 15 predicted proteins | sample June2016WEW_16_1_FD_132988 | JGI IMG/M metagenome (GOLD analysis project Ga0187871, IMG submission 132988) | Peatland microbial communities from SPRUCE experiment site at the Marcell Experimental Forest, Minnesota, USA - June2016WEW_16_10 | ecosystem: Environmental > Terrestrial > Soil >...
AGTTCAGACATTTTTTGATTTACCATCAGGGGAATCATACTAATCACAGGAATCACGGTTCAGACGTTTTTTGACTTACCATCAGGGGAATCATACTAATCATAGGAATCACAGTTCAGATATTTTTTGATTTACAATCAAGGTAATCACACTAATCATAGAAATCAGAGTTCGTGTTTTGATTTACCATCACCGAGATCATAGTAAGGAAAGATAGCGACATGGCCGGCTTGATTAAAGAAGAATACCCGCATTCCGCGCTGACCTCAAAAATCATCGGCTGCGCCATGGAGGTGCATAAAGCGCTCGGCAACGGTTTCCAGGAGGTCATTTACCAGCGCGCGCTTGCCCATGAAATGACGCTTCAGGAAATACAATTTTCCCGCGAACACGAAATGCCGGTGTTCTATAAAGGCGTCAATGTCGGTCTCCGCCGCGTCGATTTTCTGATTGAAACCCTCGTTTCCGTCGAGCTGAAAGCGCTTTGCGCGCTCGAGGATGTTCATTTCGCGCAGGCGATAAATTACCTCGAAGCGTATGACCTGCAGGTCGGCCTGCTCATCAACTTCGGGGCGAAAAGCCTGGAATTCAAAAGACTGCGGAATAAAAAATACAAAGATTCAGTTGATTTAAAATCACGGTAATCACAATAATCACAGGAATCACAGTTCAGACAAGATTGTTCTTTTTCCACTCCTCTACCGTCAACACCTCCGCCTGGCGGGGAAAAACTTTAGTCGTCAGCACACGGTGCACTTCATCGTCCCTGTCGGCGCAGCAATCGGACAAGACGGTGATACGGTAATCCTTGTCAGCGGCTTCGCGCAGGGTCGATAACACGACGCCGCTGGTGGCGACTCCGGCGAGTATCACATGCTGAATGCCGAGCGCCCGTAAAATAACCTCAAGGTCGCTGCCGGTAAACGCGCTGACGCGACGTTTGGTAACGATGATCTCACCCGGCAGCGGTGCCACATCCGGATGAATTTTCATCCACCCTTCCGCATGTTCGCCGGACCACCTCTCCCTGCCGCCGGAAGAGAAGCTCTTGTTGTTCATGCTTATCTCCGGCGCCCCGGCCCTGAATCCCACCGTCACGTAGATAACCGGGACTTTCGCGCTGCGGACGGTCGTCGCGGCTTTCGCCACATTGCGAACAAGCGTCGTTGCATCCGGAAACATGCCCAGTATCGCGGCCTGCATATCCATGACCAGAAGGGCGGCGTCGCGCGTGTTGTGTTCCATTGTCACCTCGTTCCATTTATGGTTGATAACAGGTTCAATGTTTCCATACTCCTGAGGATCGATGTATGGGCGATGCAATAACAAACCCTTCCCCTCCCATCCGCAAAATAATTCAGGCAATTATTGTGAAGGCGATGCCGGAGGCCGCCACTCCCCGGTACATCCAATGCACAGTAACCGCCCCCCGGGGATGGGGAAGCGAGAGGCGAAAAGGGGCTGTCGGGAGATCGCGGGGTGAGATTCTTCACGGCCATTGGACGCCCGTTTCTTTCTATTGCCCCCCCTTATCCTGAATGTTTATTTTACGTTGTCTGTTCCTTCATTACTGCCTGTCGTTTTTTTAGCATAATTTCCGGATATGTTTACTCCCTGGCGTCATCGCTTCAGGGGTATCTCTATACCTGACGGAGGTTACATGAAGAAATACACGGCGGCCTCGATTCGTAACATCTGCCTTGTGTCCCACGGCGGCATCGGAAAGACCTCTCTCCTCGAAGCGGCATGCTTCACCGCGAAAGCGACGTCAAAACTTGGAAAAGTCAGCAACGGCAGCAGCATTTTCGACAGCCGGCCCGACGAAAAAGAGCGGAAGATGACGATCTCCATGCACTTGGGGTTCTGCGAGTGGCAGGAGACCAAGATTAATATTCTCGACACCCCCGGATTTCTCGACTTTCTCGGCGACGCCCGGGCGGCCCTGCGGGTGGTGGAATCGGCCGTGGTGCTCATCGACGCCCAGGACGGCATTCAGGTCGGCACCGAGCTGGTATCGCGCCTCATCGACGAGGCAAAAATTCCGAGAATATTTTTTGTCAATAGTGTCGACAAGGAAAACGCCCATTTTACAAAAACGATCGATGCGCTCAAGGCGGCGTACGGCACGTCCGTCGCCCCGGTCACGATTCCCATCGGGAGCGGCGCGTCGTTCAAGGGGGTCGTTGACCTCATCTCCCGCGAGGCGTTCGAATACGTCCGCGACGGCAACGGCATCGGCAATCCCGCGCCGCTTCCCGCCGACCTGGTCGCCACGGTCGATGAACTCCGCCAGGCCCTCATGGAATCGATCGCGGAATCTGACGAAGAGCTCATGGCGAAATATTTTGAAACCGGTTCATTGACCGATGAGCAGCTGCGGGCGGGGCTTTCGAAGGGGTTCGCCGCCGGAACCGTGCAGCCGCTGTTCTGCGGGTGCGCCGGGCCCAACATGGGCGTGGACCGGCTGTTGTCGGCGATCGTCGCGATCTGCCCGGCCGCGGATTCGCGCAAGGAGGTCGCGGCGCTCGATGATGACGGGGCGCCGATCTCGATACCCTGTTCCGAGTCCGCCCCGACCGCCGCCTTCGTGTTCAAGACCCTCTCCGAGGAGCACCTCGGCGAGTTTAACCTGACCCGGGTCTTTGGCGGGAAGCTCGTCACCGGCCGCGACGTGAACAATGTCACGAGGCGTCACGCCGAACGGATCGCCAACATGTACTACCTGCGCGGCAAGGAGCGCACCGATACGACGGAACTCTGCGCCGGGGATATCGGCGGGCTGCTCAAGCTGAAGGACACCCACACCAACGATACGCTTGCCGACAAGGCGGCGAATTTTCACCTGGCCCCGACCGCGTTTCCGGTGCCGCTTGTCAGCGTGGCGATCACCGCGAAAAACAAGGGCGACGAGGACAAGATCGGCGTCGGGCTTGCCAAACTGCATGAGGAGGACGCCGCCTTTACCTATAAGTTCCACAACGACATCAAGCAATCGATCCTCTCGGCCATGGGCGATATCCAGATCGAGGTCATTCTCGACAACCTGAAAAATCGCTTCAAGGTGGAGGTGGAGCGGTGGCAGCCGAAGATTTCCTACCGCGAAACGATTACCAAAGCGGCGAAATACGTCGAATATACCCATAAGAAGCAGACCGGCGGCGCCGGGCAGTACGCGCGGGTATTCATCGACCTCGAACCGCTTCCGCGCGGGAAAGGGTACGAGTTCGTCGACGAGATCGTGGGCGGCGTGATCGACCAGTCGCTGCGGCCGTCGGTGGACAAGGGGATCCATTCGAAACTCGAGGAGGGGATCGTCGCCGGCTACCCGATCGTCGACGTCCGGGTTTCGCTCGTGGATGGAAAGATGCATCCGGTTGACTCAAAGGACATCGCCTTTCAGATAGCGGGGCGGGAGGTGTTCAAGAAGGCGTTCGAAATGTCGTCCCCGATCCTCCTGGAACCGGTCGTTGACCTCCGCGTGACCGTGCCGGACGAGTACACGGGCGATATCATGGGCGACCTGTCGTCGCGCCGCGGCAAGATCAGCGGGATGACGCCGGACGGGAAATACCAGACCATCGCGGCAAAGGTGCCGGAAGCGGAAATCCAGACCTACTCCACGACCCTCCGCTCCCTCACCCAGGGCCGGGGGTTCTTTACAAAAGCTTTTTCCCATTACGAAACGGTGCCGCCGGAACAGGCCAGGCGGATCATCGAGGCCTCGGCCAAGGCGGAACAGAAGCACGAGGAGTAGGACCGCTTTCGAGTCCGTCCCATGACGCTGAAAACGATCCAGTGGCTTGACAATGCCGTACTCATCGTCGACCAGACGCTGCTCCCCGCGGAACTGGCGTACGAACGCATCGAGACCATCGAATCGATGCGGGACGCCATAAAACGGCTCAAGATCCGGGGCGCGCCCGCCATCGGCATCGCGGCGGCGTTCGGGCTCTACCTTGGCGCGCGCGTCCTGCCGGACGGTCACGGCAACGAGGTTTTTCTTTCGGCGCTCCACAACATGGCCGACTACCTGGCCTCCTCCCGCCCCACGGCGGTCAATCTTGTCCGGGCGCTCGACCGGTTGACGGGGAAGGCTGCCGCGCTGACCGCCGGGAGCGTGCCCATCGCGCGGATCAAGGAACGGCTTCTCGAAGAGTCGCTCCTGATTCTCGAGGAGGATCGACGCATGTGCCGGTCAATCGGCGAGCACGGCTTCGCGCTCCTCAAAGGCAAAAAAACGGTTCTGACCCATTGCAACGCCGGCGGACTCGCCACCTCCGAATATGGCACCGCGCTGGCGCCGATCTATGTGGCGTTCGAGCGGGGGCGGGTCATCCGCGTGTTCGCCGACGAGACGCGGCCGCTCCTGCAGGGAGCGAGAATCACCGCGTTCGAACTGCGCTCCGCGGGCATCCCGGTCACCCTGATCTGCGATAACATGGCGGCGGCGGTCATGGCGCAGGGGAAGATCGACGCGGTGGTGGTGGGCGCCGACCGCATCGCCGCCAACGGCGATACCGCCAATAAGATCGGCACCTATGGCCTCGCCATCGTCGCGCGGGCCCACGGCGTGCCGTTCTATGTCGCCGCGCCGACTTCCACCTTCGATCCCGCATGCGCGTCGGGCAAGGAGATCCCGATCGAGGAACGGGAGGAGGCGGAAATTACCGACGGCTTCGGCAGGCGCACCGCGCCCGAGGGGATCGAAGTCTATAACCCCGCTTTCGACGTGACCCCCGCCCGGTACATCACCGCCTTCATCACCGATCAGGGAGTGATCGATCCGCCCTATCCGGACAAATTACGGGCTTTGTTCGGTCAAGCCTGAAACCTCACCCTGTCACCATGCCCGCCGGAACCGTTCGACTGTTCAACGATATCACCGGCAGCGGGTTCATCGACCCGGACGACGGCTCACCGGCCGTCAAGGTATCGTACCGGTCGATAGCGAGTCCGGGCTATAAGATCCTGTATGAGAGCCAGCGCGTGACCTTCGACGTCGTGCCGACGCCCCGCGGCCCGGTTGCGGTCAATGTCGTTCCTGCCGATGGTTGAATCGCGCCGGCGGAATCGTCCCGCGCCGGCGATTGCTTTGCGGGAGGCAAGGAAGAAGAAAAGGGGAGGGTTATAATAACAAGCTTCATTTTCAGGCGTTTTTAGGGTGAATTTGACTCGAATTGCGGCAGAAACTATTTAAGGTCAATCAGAAAGAAACCATTATGGCGGAAATCGTCGCTTTCCGGCTCTTTTCCCTGGCAGCGGTCCTTTCAGGGCTTTGGGCGGCTGCGAAGAGGAAGAAGCGCCGATCGGACCGCGATAATTGCAATTTAAATTGAGTATTTATTAATTTGAAAATATTAAACGATGCCGGCGGACGCGGACGAATCGCAAGAGAGGAAGGTTCTTATGCAGACTTCGCAACAGCATAGTGACATGCTTCAATCCGGAGTACGCAATTGGAATAAATGGAGGGAAGAAAACACCGCCATTACCCCTTACCTCAAGGGCGCCGGCCTTTCGGAGGCCGATCTTTCGGGCGCCGACCTCACGCAAGCCAACCTTTCGAGAGCCAACCTTTCGAGAGCCGACCTTTCGGGTGCCGACCTTCATGGCGCCGACCTTTCGGGCGCCGATCTTCATGGCGCCAATCTTTCGGGAGCGAATTGTGTGGGCGCCACTCTTCCGAAAGCTGACCTTTCCGGGGCTAACCTTGTGAGCGCCTACCTTGAGGGCGCCGACCTCGGGGGAGCTGACCTTTCCGGGGCCAACCTTGAGAGAGCCATCCTTTGGAAAGCCAACCTTAAGAGGGCCAAACTTGTGGAAGCCGACTTTCGCATGGCCGAACTCACGCAAGCCGACCTCGCGCAAGCCGACCTTTCGGGCGCCCACCTTGAAAAAGTCACCTTGTTGAAAGCCACTCTTCGGAAAGCCAACCTTTCGGGAGCCAACCTTTCGGGAGCCATCCTTCCGGGCGCCGACATGACCGGCGCCGACCTTTCGAGGGCCAACCTTGTGCGCACCTACCTTGAGGGCGCCGACCTCGGGGGAGCCAGACTTATGGGCGCCGACCTGGGAGGAGCCAAACTTATGGGCGCCGACATGACCGGCGCCGACTTGCGAGAAGCCACCCTTCATGGCGCCGACCTCAGCGAAACAAACCTTACAAGAGCTAACCTCACCGGAGCTGACCTTACAAGGGCTCTACTCATAAAAACCGATCTCTCGGGAGCGACACTGACGCACTGTAACATTTACGGGATATCAGCCTGGGATGTAAAACTTGATGACGCCAAACAAAACGAATTAATCATCACCCAGCATAATCGACCGATAATTACCGTTGACAATATTAAAATTGCCCAGTTTATTTATCTCTTATTGAACAGCAAGGAAATCCGGGATGCAATCGATACCATCTCCCGCACCGTTGTCCTTATTCTCGGGCGATTCAACGAAGAAAGAAAACCGGTTTTGGACGCCCTGCGTAAAAAACTGCGGGAGAATGATTATGTGCCGGTATTATTCGATTTTGAAAAGCCTAAAACCCCCCATTGTATCGAGGCGGTATCGATCCTTGCCCGCCTGGCAAGATTTGTGATCGCGGATGTGACGGATGCCAAAATAGTTCTGGAGGAAGTTCTGCATATCGTTCGAACTATTGACGTCCCCGTCGCTCCATTGCTGCTTGAAGGCGGCGGGAGAGAGCCTGTTACCTTGTCAAGTTTAAGAAAAGGACATGTATCCTTGATGAAAACATTCGTGTACGGCAGTCCGGAACATTTGATTCCGGTAATAAAAAAGGCGATTTTTGATCCGGCCGAGGCGAAGGCGAAGGAGTTGCAAAGGAGAAATTGACTCCAATTGCAGATCGCAGGGCATTTTCTGGGGATGTGGCCGACCAGCGGGGATGGGGGGAATCGGGCCGGGGAGATCGATGCTTTCCGGCCTTTTTTACGAAGACAGGCCTTGCACCCAAGTTTGAAGGCATTAATTTTGAGAAGTGAACACACGGAGACCATTATGATTGGCTACAAAAGCATAATTGCCGTTCTGTTGTCGCTTGCGATAAATAATGGTTACTCTCAAACTATTGGTGTCTCACAGCAAGTTAATCTGTTAAAATCCGGAGTAGAAAATTGGAATAAGTGGAGAAAAGAACACATTGCTATTATACCTCACCTTGATAGCGCCGACCTTGGAGGGGCCAACCTTGGAGGGGCCAACCTTCCGAAAGCCAACCTTAAGAATGCCAACCTTCGTGGAACCAACCTTGAGGGAGCCAACCTCGCGGGAGCCAACCTTTTGAGAGCTTACCTTCGAGGAGCCGACCTTCTGGAAGCTCACCTTGCGGGAGCCAACCTCCAATTTGCCGACCTTCGGGGCGTCGACTTTCGGGGAACCAACCTTGAGGGAGCCAACCTTGAGGGAGCCAACCTTTTAAGAGCCTCCCTTCGTGGAGCCGACCTTCTGGAAGCCCACTTTGAGGGAACCAACCTTCAATTTGCCGACCTCTGGAAAGCCGACCTTGGGGGAACCAGCTTTTTGAGAGCCGACCTTCTGGGAGCCAAGTTTGAGGAAGCCGACCTCAGCAAAGTGAAATCATTTTACAAGGCAAAACTTGATACAAACATCCTATCCGAAATCAAAACCAACTGGCCGGAAAAACTTGCAACTATCTGGGATGATGCAAAAAAAGATTGGGATATCGATTCCGCACTTCTTGAGCAAGTCAAGAAACCCGACTGGCAGGGATGGTGAGAGGGGAAAGAGCAAGGGAAATAGCTTCTATGGCAATAAAGATTACTTACAGGAGATAGAAATAAGGGCAAGGGAACAGTATGAAACAATGGAAGATTTTACACTGGACTCAAAATCCAGCGGTGGCAACACCATCTCGGTTCAATTCCGAGCTACGGCACCACAATATAACCCGCATAAATACATGCTCCCAGAGGTTTTCTTTTTCTGAATACTTAAGCCTTCGCGACCTCTCAAGTATACTGAAATACGTTCAAAAACCGGACACTTGGACCGGACACTTAAACCCCATGAGCGTGGTACTTTTCTTCAATATGAAAAGAATGCTGGAAAGGTTGCGAGGCTGAAAACAGCCGGAAACTTTGGAAAAACCATAAGAGTTTCCTATGGCGCTATTTCATTTTTTTCATTTCCAGTTCAATAGCAGTGAGAATAATGAAACGAGCACAGAATTGATATTCCATTAATTCCTTCGCCGCAATTAAGTCTTCGGGTTTCTTCCTTGGCGTGCTTCCATGAGCAGATTTTTTGTCACGAGCGTCATTCATCTTTCGAATAATCGTATGAATAGGTTTTCTTTCTAAGGTATCAAATTCTAAAGAAGGATTTACCCCGATTTCTTTTAATTTGTGAAATAATTTCCTGTCATCTTTTGGTGGATCACCAATGAGAGCTTCAATTGCTTTAAAAGCATTTTGTAACGAGTTTTCAAATTTGCTTTGGGCACCACTTGTTATTGGGACCATTGATGGATCGCTAAGAATTTCAGGGATTTGTCCTGGTGCAACGTAGAAATCTGTCTGACTTATTGAAAAAAAACGGGTTGCTTCAAATAGCTTCTTGTTTTCCTTAAGAATTGGTGTCATTCTCCATGCTTTATCAAATAAGTTCCCAATTGGCATCACAGGTATTGACATTATGGACATATAAAGCGATATTAGGTCTCTTTCTTTGAAGGGTCTTAAACGTTCAATCTCCAAAAGCTTTTCAATTAGAATAGACTGTTTTTTATAAATCAGATTCGCTGGAAAGCGAAATACAGATTGAGTTTCATCTTGTGAATTTATGGGGCCATTCAGAACACTAAATGCATTCAGGAAACAATCACCAATATATTGTGCGTCTCTATCATTCCTATTATACCTTGGGTAAAAGAAAATATATCTAAAATATCCCCGTTGATCGGATGAGATAAGGCGTATTGGCCTTATTTCAATTCCCAGTATTTTTCCGGATTGCTGAGCAGATATGATTCCCTCAAGATTCTTTACCGAAGGCGGCGGCATTATTCTTGAAGGAATAATAGTATTTAGCAAAAGGTAACATGAATGTTCATTCATATAGCGAATCTTCTTAAGGATGAAATAGCTAAATCGAACTCTCGCTAAGGGAATATATATTTTATGCATATGACCCTTGATGCTTCAAGAATTTCTGCGGGGAACACCGTGTATTTTATTCCTACCGATGACAGGAATCTTCTCGGTATATTGAATTCAAAATTGATTTTCTTTTACTTCAAAAGAAATTCCTCTATCTTGGGTGATGCAGAAAAAGGCGGCAGGCTTCGTTGGTTCAACCAGGACGTTGTAAAAATTCCAATTAACCCTGTTGATAAAGCCCAACACGATAAACTTGTTTCCCTTGTCTCCTCTATGCTCAACTTGAACCAACATCTTTCCACCGCTCGCACCGATCAAGAAAAGACCGTCCTTTCCCGGCAGATCGAAGCGACCGACCGGCGTATCGATGAACTGGTATACGAGCTGTACGGCTTGACTGAAGAAGAAATAACGATCGTGGAAGGCGGGAAATGAGGAATTCTCCTTCATGATAGTTAAAAAGCATATTGAGAAAGAGATTAACATATGAAATCTTCCAAGGACTGGGACCCCGAATTGTATTTGAAGTTCGGCAATGAAAGAACCCAACCCGCGATTGACCTGGTAAACCGTATTCATCTTGATTATCAACCGAAAAATATCATCGATATAGGCTGCGGTCCCGGTAACAGCGGGCGGATTTTAACGGCACGGTGGCCCGAGGCTGATTTTCTCGGCATCGACAGCTCGGCAACAATGATCGAAAAAGCTAAAAAGGATTACCCGGAACAAAACTGGATGATTGCCGACGCCGTCCAATTCGAATCAACGACCACATACGACATCGTTTTCTCCAACGCCGTTATTCAATGGATTCCCGATCATGCAAACCTTCTCGAAAAACTGTCCGGACTGCTCTCCGATAAAGGGGCGCTGGCGTTGCAACTGCCGAAATTCAGGGATATGCCCGTAGGAAAAGCGGTCGGACGGGTTGCGGAGAGGAATCGATGGAAAAAACAAACCGGGCATTGCGCCGGCCTCTTTACCTATCATGATTATGGGTTCTACTATGATTTGTTTTCCAGAAAATTTCCTGCCGTTGAAATGTGGGAAACCTTCTATCTGCATGTTCTGGAATCCCGTGAAGCCATCATACAATGGACCGAAAGCGCCGCGATGAGACCGTATCTTGACAGCTTGAACACTGACGCGGAACGGGCCGAATTTCGGAGGGAAGTCCTGGATGAAATCGGCGATGCGTATCCCGTTCAGAACGACGGCAGGATAATCTTCCCGTTCAAGAGATTTTTCATCATCGGCTATAAAAGGATAAAATGATAATCGAACCCTCGTACACCCGGGTGACCCTCGCCCTCGATATCGTGCGCCGGGTTCCCGACGGCCCGTACAAAGGCTACCACGAACTCGGATCGATCAAGCACCAGATTGATCTATGCGATATCGTGGGCATCGAAGAGGCGGACGCCGACCGGATCGAGTGCGACGATCCGCTGGTCCCGCGCGACGGGCGGAACAGCTGCCTCGCGGTCGCCGCGCGCGTACGGAAAAAATTCGGCATCGACCGAAAAGTCCGCATCACCATAGAAAAGAGAATTCCGGTGCGGGGAGGCCTTGCCGGCGGCAGCGCGAACGCCGCGACAACGCTTTCCATCCTCAACCGGCTGTGGGGGCTCGGGCTTTCGATTGCGGAGTGCATCGACCTCGGGCGGCTCATCGGGATGGATGTGCCCTATTATTTCATCGGCCGCAGCGCCTTCGATTCCGAGGCCGGGCTGCGGCTTGAACCGATCGATTCGAAATGTTCGTTTGTCTTCGTGCTTGCCTGTCCGGAGTTCGGCGTGTCAACTGCCGAGGCCTACCGGGGGCTCGATTACGACACGATCGGCCGCAACCGCGCCCGCACCGCTGCCCTTCGCGCGGCGCTGGAAGCCGGGGATGCGCGGGCGATTGGTCCCTGCATGCATAACGATTTTGAATCGAGCGTTTTTTCCCGTTACCCCGGGCTTGCCGCGATTAAGAATGAGCTGCTCGCTTCCGGCTGCGACGCGGCGCTCCTCACCGGGTCAGGGTCAACCGTTATCGGGATCACCCGTGATGAGCGCCACGCGGACAAGGTGTGCGCGAGCGTTTCGTGCCGTACGACTGTCGCGAAAACGCTGCCCCCGCCGTCCGTCCGCTAACGCGGACCGGCCCAACTGCTCTAGGGCATGAGGTTGGCATTATACATGCCATATCCCATATTTGCGCCGGGATAGTTGATGATGGCAAAATTGAACAGCAACCGATCGGAGGGCTTCCAGGCGAGCGAGACGTCGAACGGGATGTTCTTGAAGTAGTTCATTGACTGGACATTCTGGGCCGACAAGTTCTGATAGGGCGAAAATGAAGAGTAGATCGGAAGGCTGAAATTGAGGTTGAGCGTCACCGGCGCCGCAAACTGGTACTGCAACATCGTCGAGTAGAAGCTCTGGGATTGCAGGCTGGAAGACCCCAGGCCACTTGCCATGCCGAAACTCAGGCTATGGCGAACGGTCAATGGCGAGGGGGTTTCGACGCCCTTGAGATTCGTTGAGCCGCTCTGGTACGGGACGCCCTGATCCTGCGAGCTCTGGTCCTGAGCGATCTGATTCTGGGAACCCTGGTTCTGGAGGCTCTGATTCTGGGTATTCTGATCCTGGGCACTCTGGCCGAAGGCTGCGGCAGAGAAAACCAGCAGACCCGTTATTAAATGACTGCCTTTCATCGCTCCCTCCCGAATACACAATTAATATAATATATCCTGTTTGCTATCGACACGTGGCCTCACGGGCGCGGCGCGGGTGGAAAAGATCCGTATTATCGCGCTTCCGCACCGCGCGTACTTTCACTGAAATACGATAATCGCGGGTGAAAAATTCTATATTTTCTTACTTAGCGTCGTTTCATCGCCGGACGCGAGGGAGGATCTCTTCATGCACCTGAGTTTTCGATGGATTTCCTGCCTGTTCCTGGCCGGGGCCGTTGCGACGGTGGGGGCCCAGGATTACCCGTTTACCGATAATTTTACCAACCCGGCGCAGACCTCGCTGCGCTGGAGCCAGATCTTCCCGGATTCATTCACCCGGTACTTCGCGAACGGCGCCTATCTCCTGATCAACCAGCACCGGAATCCGGCGATCGCGGGCCTCGTCTACCACTCTTTTACGACAAGAGTCCCGACCTTCACCGCTTCCTGCGTCGTCAAGCGTCCCGCCGACAGCGTCATCGCCGGCATGTGGGTCTGCCTGACGGTTCCCCTCGCGGGAGGGGCGGTAACCGGGTACAGTTTCGAAGTGGGCAGGGGCGGTTTATTCACGGCGCATAAAAATAAAACCACCGGCGCTTCGCTGATTTTTTCGGCCCGCTACCGCCCGGAGGGATTGACTGATACGATCATGGCGAGCAAGCAGGGGAACGCCTTTTCCGTGTTCTGCAACGGGGTGTTCCTCGGAAGTTTTTCGGACTCGCTGTCGCCGATGCCGTCCGGAGATCTGGGGCTTTTCATACAGGGTAACGCCTCCGCGATGTTCGGCGACGTCGCCTTCTCCGACCGGTTCACGCCGGGCAATTTCACCGCCTGCATGACCGACAGCTTCCGGGGAAGCGCCATCGACAAGCGGTGGATGCTCGAACCCGCCCGGTATTTCGACCGACGCGACGGGGTTCTCGGCATTACGGCGCCCGCGTCGACCGGCGCTTTCGGCGATGTCAGGATGGCGCTCGATGCATTCGCGACGCGCCTGGTGGTCTCCTGGCGGAGCGGCGATTCGACGCCGCTGTACGGCAGCTACCTGTTCGGTCCCGCCGATTCGCAGGGCAGGACTCCCATGGCGCAATTCGGCATCTGCGGCATGAAGGCGGGACGCGCGTTCCTGAGCGCCGCCGACTCCGCCATCCAGCTCAAATACAGCCCCTTCATGAAAGGCAAGGCCTTCTGGCAGCCCGGCTACGATACGGTTTATTTCAAGGATACGGTCGATGTCCGGAAACCGGCGGCGTCGGACTACTACCTGATGTATGTCAATGGAGTGGTTTTCGACTCGCTTCCCGTGTCGCGGGTTCATTTCCCCATTATCGGCGCTGGCATGTTCTGCTGGGGAAAACAGTCGATCGACGTGGTCTATTTCCACGCCGGCCCCACCCTGGCCGAATGCCCCCGGAGCGCGGCCGCCGCGCCGATTCGCACGAAGAAACGGAAATAGACGGTCAAAAAAATCATGCGGGCGCGCCGCGCCGGCTTACTGATGCGTGAAGACGACTTTCAATGCCTTCAGAATTTCCAGAATGCTTTTCAAGTCCGGGATTCCATAATGGTTTTTGCTGAATAGCGCCTGAAGGATTCGCCTGGGCTGCCGGTAGAAACCCATGTAGGCCTTCAGCAACGTTTTCTCCAACTCCCTGGAATCAAGATGGTCGGTCGTGAAGACGGAGTGCATGCCGTCGTACCTGTCCCAATTGCGGGTCGTCACTTTCGATTCCACTTCCTTCCACAACTCCGTCCCGGGAAACGGCGTCAGGATTGAAAACTGCGCTATGCCGGGGTTTATGAACTTCGCGAATTCGATGGTCCTTTCGATGTCTTCCGTCGTTTCCGAAGGCTCTCCCAGGAGGAAAGCTCCCCACGTTTCGATGCCGTTCCGCCTGAGTATTTTTACGGCCTCGAGAGAAACTTCCGAAGAGGCCTTGCCCCCCTTTTTGTATGCCTTGAGGATGCTTTCGCTCGGATTTTCAATTCCAAGAAACATCTGACGCACTCCCGCTCTGGCCATTACCTCCGCGGTCATGGGATTTTTGACAAGATGATCGCCCCGTCCCATTACCCAGCGGACCACCGGCAGGCCCCGGTCGATGAGGGTCTCGAATAACGTTACCAGGCGTTCATTGTCGAAATTAATTATGTCGTCCATGATCAGAATTCGTTCCGCATGGTAATTCTTGAGTATATGCTCGATTTCCTTCACGGTATTTTCGACGGAACGGGTCCGGAAGCCCCTTCCCGCCAGAAGATGAACATCGCAGAACTTGCAGCCGTAGGGACAGCCGCGCGTCGTTATGAGAGGAAAGTCGATTGTTCCGTTCGGACGGGCTTTGCCGTTTTTGCCGTATCGCCAGTTTGCCTCCCTGATTGGAAAGGGAAGCGCGTCCAGGTTCTGTGTAAAGGGCCGGCCGGGATTATGAACGATTCTTCCGGATCCCCTGTCGATCCACGAAATCCCCCGGATCGCGCCCGGATCGAACATTTTCCCGGTTTTCAACCCCTCCAGCAATTCGACGGCCGTCGCTTCTCCCTCTCCGCACACGGCATAATCGACGAACCCGCTGCGCAGGGCCTCTTCGGGACTGCTTGTCGGATGCGGGCCGCCCATGATCACCGTTTTGCCGTGCGCCCTGGCGGCCTGCGCGACCTTCAGGCCGGAATTAAACTGAACGGTATTGCAGGAAATTCCTACGACGTCCGCGCCGTTGAAATCGGGCAGGGTATCCTGGTTTTCCAGCAGTTCTATCTGTACCTCATGCCCGTTCGCCTTCAGCGCCGCTCCTATATAGGAGATGCCGAGCGGCTGCATATTCACGCCTGACAGCTCGAAGATGGCTCCTCGATACGGGGAGACAAGTAAAACGTTCATTCACGCGTCTCGCGATTCGTTAAGTGAACTCCCCGCGCTTATTGCGCGGGGGAGGAGATCGTCGCGCGTTGCTCCGGATACGGGCTGTGGATCGCCTTTTTGCGGTCCCGTCCCTCCTCGTTTCCCGTGTCGTCCGTCGGGTGATATTTTTGCAGGGCTTCGTCCGCAATGGCAAGGGCTTTTTCCACGGTGACCTCCGGATCGGCATGGAGACGGTCCCATGCTTCGTCGGCCAGCGGCTGATAGGCGCTGGAGACTTTCTCCAACTCCGGATACAGATCGGACACGAGCCGTTTCGCCCCGCCGTTGCAGGTCGCCGTGGGCGACACCTCCTCGATTACCTCCTTGAGCACCGAAGGGTGATCGATGATCATGCACGGCCGGAGATAATTCTTGCCGTACGGCTGGTGTTTCTGGATGGCGCCGAACATCGGAGAGGTCCGCACGGTTTCAAAAAGGGACTTTTTATAGATGTTATCGATTGATATCTGGCAAAAGGCGCACGGTTCGATGTCGCCCCGGTGATTGACGTGAAGGTATCCCCGGGCGCCGGCGATGCAGCCGTGCGACAACCACCCGTCATTCCAGAAGTCGGCGAGCATCATGTCGAATTTTTCCCGCAACTTCACCATCCGGTAAAGCCGGTAGATCCGCTGCTCGGGCGTCGGCACGAGGCTGAGATCGGGTTCCCGGCCGATGGGCATGTACTGGAAATACCATCCGATACGGGCGCCCTGCCGCCGGTAGAAATCCACGAACGCATCGCTCATGATGAGATGGTTGTTGTTCCTCGTCGCCGTGGCGGAAAATCCAAAGGGTATCTTGAAGCGCCGCAGATTCTCGAAAGCGGCCATGACCTTTTTGAAATGCCCGCTTCCCCGGCGCAGGTCCGTCTCCTTTTCGAAGCCCTCCACGCTGATGCAGGGATTGACGTTCCCGCATTCCGCCAGCCTCCGGGCGTTCTCTTCGTTGAGCGTAACGCCGGAAGTATACACCTGGAACCAGGCATCGCTGTGTTTCGCGAAGATATCGTAGATTCCCGGATAGATCAAGGGTTCGCCGCCGGAAATAACGAAAAAATGGATCCCCAGCGACTTCGCTTCGGTAATCAGGTTGTCGAAAACCTTGAAATCCAGGTCGGCGTCCTTGGCATAGTTCGCCGAATAGCAGCCGTAACACCGCAGCGGGCACTTCATGGTGGGACTGATGACCAGTAAGTCCGGCATCTCCCTTCCTATCGTCCGGGCGATTTTCCGCCGCTGGGCGTCGCCTTTTACGCACTCGTTGATAAATAAATTCCGGCCTATTTTCCCGCGACTTTTCGCGTTGAAATCATTCAGTGCATGGTTGAAGGTCACCGCCAGGTTCTCGATGAACCGCAGATGGAGAAGCGACCCCTTCATGGCTAATAATTTCAACACCGAAAAACGAATCATCCGTTCCGGGATAAACCGATACGCTTTGAATACCGCGGCCATCAGGACGCTCCGTACCGCTACGTCGAACCGTTCCCTCGTGCTCAAGGCATATTCCTTCGCGAGCATGAGATTCCTCTCTTTCTCCATGAAGAACATGGTGAGTTATAAGGTAGTATCACTATAGAATGACGCTGGAAGTGCACATATTTTAATCGTTCCCAAATAAATTTCCCATTTTAGTACGCCGTTGTTTTGCTTTAAAACGGTAATAATAACATGCTCTCCGGCAACCCGTTGATTTTTTTGCCAGCGAAAAAAACGCCCTTGAAGATCGAATTTAAGAGCTGATTATTAAAGCAATAACCATACCAGATATGGGGTCATGAAGGGTTCTGGAGGCGTCTCCGGGACTCCCCATGTTTTGGCTATTTTAAGGGATATTTCAGGATCGTGGGCAGGGAGGGGGCAAAAATGAAGATCCCCGAAAATGCCAGAATTGGGAAAATTTCGAGGATTTTTAGTATACCATGAAGGGCTGGGACCAACCAGCTACTGATTGATATAGCATATTTTCCGAAATCGTGGGAGTAGTTACGCGGTCAGGCCGAACAGCTCTTTGGGACGTCTGCCCCCTGCAAAGTATTTGAAGATTTGAATTGAAAAGAACCAGGAAAAATTCTCTTTATCGGTAGCACCGTAGCGGGGAGAAGCTTTTCGTCAATGCAGATGGTTTGAGAAAATGAAACCACGACTCCGGGACGAAAGAACCTTGCTCCCGGCGCAATCGGAGGCTATTTTATAAAGCTTAACCCTTATAGCCCCCCCCCACCGGATACCCTATGGAGTCTCAATGACCGTCCAAACGCATAATCAAATGGCGGCTTTTATCTGGAGCATCTGCAACCTTCTTCGCGGACCGTATAAAAGGAATGAATACCGGAGGGTCATTCTCCCTCTCACCGTGCTGCGCCGCTTTGATTGCATCCTGCTGCCCACAAAAGAGAAGACGCTCGCCGAGTTCTCGAAGCTCAAGGGAAAATCCGAAGCGATCGTCCAGAAGCGCCTTGGTGAATTGACCGGCGTTCCCTTTCACAACTTATCCAAGCTCACCTTTGAACTGCTCCTCAATGATCCCAACCATCTCGCGCCGAACCTGAACAGTTACATAAACGCCTTTTCGCCAAACGTCCGGGAGATATTCGAAAAGTTTGAGTTCGGCGATGAGGTCCGGAAGATGAATGAAAAAAATCTCCTGTTTGAGGTGATAAAGAAATTCGCGTCGCCCGACCTCGATCTTTCCCCGGAAAAAATCGACAATATGCAGATGGGGTACATCTTCGAGGAACTCATCCGGATCGGCGCGGAGCAATCGAACGAGGAAGCCGGGGAGCACTTTACCCCGCGCGAAGTAATCAAGCTCATGGTGTATCTGCTTTTGACGCCCGAACATGATCTCGGCAAGAGCCATGTCGTCAAAACTATCTACGACCCGGCCTGCGGCACCGGCGGAATGCTGTCCGTCTCCGAGAATTATATCATGAAATTGAATAAGGACGCCCAGCCGATGCTCTACGGGCAGGATTGGAACGACGAAGCCTGGGCGGTCTGCCGTTCCGATATGCTCATCAAAGGGGAAGAGGCCGACAACATCAAGCAGGGCGACACCTTTTCAAAGGACGGTTTCAAAAAAGAAAAATTCGACTACATGCTGGCAAATCCGCCGTTCGGCGTGGAATGGAAACAGCAGGCGAAGGTCATAAATGACGAACATGATACTCTCGGCTACGACGGGCGTTTCGGCGCGGGCCTGCCCCGTATCAACGACGGTTCGCTGCTCTTCCTGCAACACATGATATCCAAAATGCGACAGCCCGCAGACGGCGGAAGCCGCATAGCCATTGTATTCAATGGATCGCCGCTCTTTACCGGGGACGCCGGCAGCGGCGAATCGGAAATCCGGCGCTGGATCATCGAAAACGACTGGCTCGAAGCGATTGTCGCCATGCCCGACCAGTTGTTCTATAACACCGGCATTTCAACGTATATATGGATACTCACCAATCGAAAAGAAAAACCTCGCAAAGGCAAGGTGCAGCTCATCGACGCGACCCAGTGGTTCAAGCCCCTGCGTAAGAACCTTGGCAAGAAGAACTGTGAGCTCGCGCCCGTGGACATCGAGCGCATCAGCCGCACTTTCCTGGACTTCAAGGAGACGCCAGAGTCCAAGATCTTCCCCAACGCCGCCTTCGGCTACTG
>Ga0187871_10001766_pt1 | contig 18418 bp, 16 predicted proteins | sample June2016WEW_16_1_FD_132988 | JGI IMG/M metagenome (GOLD analysis project Ga0187871, IMG submission 132988) | Peatland microbial communities from SPRUCE experiment site at the Marcell Experimental Forest, Minnesota, USA - June2016WEW_16_10 | ecosystem: Environmental > Terrestrial > Soil >...
AAATGAAAGCCAATTTCCACGACTCCATGCGGCCTTCGAGGCCGCCGCAGGCTACGAGCCTGCCCCACTTAATTCACTGTGTAGCGGGCTTTCAGGGCGAACGGCGCGATGTCGATGTCGAACTGGCTGCCGTCGGTGCGCACCATTCGATACGTGCCGTGCATCATCCCTACGGGAGTTTTCAGCGGGCACCATGACGAATATTTGAACGACTCGCCGGGCGTCAGTACAGGCTGCTCGCCAATCACGCCCGGACCTTTCACTTCGGCGATGTGCTCCAAGGCATCCGTTATGATCCAGTGCCGGCTAAGAAGCCGCACGGTCTCGGTGCCCTGATTGGTAATGCGCACCGTGTATTGGAATACCCATTCGTCCTGCAGCGGCCGCGAGTTGTCGGCTGAGTATTGCGACATCACCTCCACGCGGATATTCTGGGTGACGGCTTCGGACATCGGAGCGGACACCGAACTCAAATCGGGCATGATGGACTTTATGGTAGCAGGACGCAGCCTGAGGGGCGGCAGCACGATTTGGCATCGGAACGGCAAAGTCATATTCACCATTGGAGGTGAAAGGGCAGATCGGCAGCACCAACACCAATTCAGTTACGAACACCGGAATCACAGGGCCCGGCGCGCAAGCGCCGATGATGCTCAACTCTCAGGGGACCCCCGTACGCACTAAATTCAGGGAGTGGATTACACCCGGGTGACAGCGCTGCTGATCGAAGCCGTCAAACAACAGCAGAGAACCATTCAGCCGCCGGGCGGCGGTCTGTAAGATTTGACACTAGTTAGTATGCATAATTTGCGTGGCATGCAGCCGCCGCCAACGAGAGGTGTCTTACTTTCAATGGGCTGGCTGATTGGCAGAGAAGATGCTGTTTCTCCTTAGCCAAGGAGGAAGGCTCATGTTGAAACCCAGCAAGGTTGCGTTGATTCTCGGATTGGCAAGCGCTCTGGGGCTGCCATCTCTAAGCGCGCAACAGAACGAAGGTAAGGACGAGGGCGGCGTGGCGGGGGCTATCCGCTACGAGAAAGCCAAGCAGGCCGCCGCGGACCGGCAAGCACGGATTGAAGAGGGGCGCGAGCGCGCGGCGAATTCTGCGGACCGTATCGCTCCGGAAACAAGACCCAAAATGAAAGCGGCCCGGACGGCGGCGGCACGCAAGACTCCGCAGCCGCAACACCAGTAGCGGGCAGCGTCAATCGGTTGTGGCGGCACGATTGCCGCCACGGCACGCCAGGGGGCGTGCGCCACGGGAGTTGCCCAAGGCTTAGACTGGGGGATATGAACGATCCTCTGGCGTACCTGGGAGAGCAGTTGGAAGCCTGGAAGCGGGCCGGCACCTATCAGCGGCTGCGCATTCTGGAATCGGAGAGCGCCGCCGAGTCGCGCTTCGACGGCAAGGACGTCATCAACCTTGCCTCCAACAATTATCTGGGACTGACTACGCATCCCAAGCTGCGGGAAGCGGCGCTGGAGGCCACCCGGCGTTTTGGCGTCGGGTCGGGGGCGGTGCGTACGATCTCAGGCACCATGTCGCTGCACATGCAGCTTGAGGAGCGCATCGCGCGCTTCAAACATGTGGAAGCGTGCGTGGTGTTTCAATCCGGTTTCGCGGCCAACGCGGGCACCGTGGCGGCGGTTCTAACGCCCGAAGACCACATCGTTTCCGACGAGCTGAATCACGCCAGCATCATCGACGGCTGCCGGCTCTCGCGCGCCAAGATCCACGTCTTTCCGCACAAAGACACGGCGGCAGCCGAGCGGAAGTTGGCGGACCTGGACGGACAACCGGGGCGCAAGCTGCTGATCACGGATGGCGTCTTTTCCATGGATGGCGATATCGGGCCGCTGCCGGGACTGGTGGAGGCAGCCGAGAAGCACGGCGCCATCATGATGGTGGACGACGCGCACTCTTCCGGCGTTCTGGGACGCAACGGGCGCGGCACCATCGACCATTTCGGCTTGCACGGACGCGTACACATTCAGGTGGGCACGCTTTCGAAGGCGATCGGTGTGCTGGGCGGGTATGTGTGCGGTAGCCGGGCCTTGATCGAGTTTCTATACCACCGGGCGCGCCCGTTCCTGTTTTCGACGTCGCATCCGCCGGCGGTGGCGGCGTCCTGCATAGCCGCGTTCGATGTGCTGGAGGAGGAGCCGGAACGCATCGAAAAGTTGTGGGACAACACCCGCTATTTCAAGCAGGGGCTGAACGCGGCCGGGTTCAATACGGGAGTCAGCGAAACGCCCATCACGCCGGTGATCGTAGGCGAGGCGCGCCAGGCGCATGCGCTGTCGGCGGCGCTGTTTGAGGAAGGCGTGCTGGCCACCGGCATCGGCTTTCCCACGGTGCCGGAAGGCAAAGCGCGGGTGCGCACCATCGTTACGGCGACGCATACGCGCGAGGAACTGGACCGCGCGCTGGAGGTGTTTGCGCGGGTGGGGAAGAGGTTGGGAATTCTGCTATAGCCGGCGGCGCGCCTGCGAAGTATTGTACACTCAACGTAATCGATGTCAGTCCACAGCGCGGGGCGCAAACTAGGGGTCGTTCTTTTTCAGCTTGGCGGGCCGGATTCGCTCGACGCCATCGAGCCGTTTCTTTACAACCTGTTTTGCGATCCCGACATCATCGACTTTCCATTCGCGCGCATTGCGCGGCAGCCGCTGGCGCGCCTGATTTCGACGACCCGCGCGCGGCACGTGCGGCGTCACTACGCAGAAATCGGCGGCTGCTCGCCAATCCTGGAGTTTACACAGCGGCAGGCGCGGGCGCTGGAGGCCGGGTTGCAATGCGATTTCGACGCCCGAGTGGTGGTGGCCATGCGCTACTGGAATCCGTTTACCGCGCAAGCCATAGGTGAACTTGAGGCGCATCGGCCGGAGGAAGTCGTGTTGCTGCCCCTCTATCCGCAGTATTCCCGCACCACCACGGGCAGCAGCATGAACGAATGGCGGCGGCGATTCCATCCGAACGGGTGGAATCCGCGGGTACACGCGGTAACCGAGTTTCATGAGGACGCCGGTTACATCGATGCGCTGGTGGAGTGGATCGACCGGTCGCTGGCCGAGTTCGACAATCCGGCCGAAGTGGACATGGTGTTCAGCGCGCACAGCGTGCCGATGGCGGTAATCGAGGCGGGCGATCCGTACCAGCGCCAGATCGAGCGGACTGTCGAGTTGGTATGGCGCCAGGGGCGGTGGCCGGGACGCAGGCACCTATGCTATCAAAGCAAGGTTGGCGCATCGAAATGGCTGCAACCCTCCATGCACGCTACGCTGAAGCGTCTGGCGGTGGAGGGCAGCAGGAAGGTACTGGTGATTCCGATCTCTTTCGTGTCGGACCACGTGGAAACGCTGCACGAGATCGACATCGAGCATCGCGCGCAGGCTCTGGGGTTGGGTATTCAGGAGTATCGCATGGTGCCTGGATTGAACGATGCGCCGCGCTTTATCGAAGTGCTGGCGGGGCTGGTGCGGGCGCGTGTTGCCCAGTTAGTGTCCTGAGGTAAGCGATTGGAATTGGGCGGCGGAGATGCGCGCCTCGCCTTCCACCGAGAACCACAAGCGGCCTTCCGCGCCGGTAGTGAACTGCGCGTTCCGGAGCGTAGCGGCGGCCGCCACCGCGGGCGGCAGCGTGGACTTGAGGTCCAGCCCCTTGCGTACGGATGATTCGATGCTGGAGGCGATCTTCTCCTTCACGGCCGTGCCCAGCGAGCCGGATTGCAATACCTCGCCCAACGATCCATCGGCGTCGATTTTCTGTACCTCCGAGGCCATCGAGATTCCGTCCGGTCCCGCCGCCGGCGTCAACTTCACCAGCACCGTGGCGTTGCCACCCACCAGCCTCTTCACCACATTCTTGCCCAGCGCCTTGATGCAGCCCCATCGCTCGTAGTGTACCTGGGCGGTCAGGATCGCGGCCGGAGAGGCCGGGACGATCGCGGCGCGATCCACCGAGAGGCGCTCGCCGCAACGGTCCGAGCGGTTCAGTTGAGAGGCCAGCAGCGCGCCGATGTTGTTCTGAAGGTCGCTCAAGTCCGCCGTCAATGCCACCTTGAACGAACCTTGCGGCGTGCTGGAGACGGAGCCCCAGGCCGTGATTTGGATCGGCTGGCCCTTAACGTCAAGCGCGGCCTTGACCGGCGGAATCTTGAGTACCAGATCTTCCGCTCTGGCGGGCGCGGCGAAGATCAGCGCGCTGTATAGGAGAATGTAAAGCCGCATCAAGTGCAGTAGATGCTGCGCCCTGACGGACCGTTACACCGGCGCTCTGGCGATCGCCACAGGCGATGCTGTTAGTGCACCACGCAGATTAACGATTATGTGGACACCGTGGGGCGGGCTATACAGCCCGCGGACCCGCTTTCAAGCGGGTCCAGCCGCCAGGAAAGGCGGCTGCGGCCAGGATTGGCCGCCCTCCAGTTCTGTACACCAACTCAAGACTTGCCCCCCGCGCCTTGCGCCGCCGCGCGCCGCTGCAGTTCTTCGTTGGACAAATCTTCTTTGCGCGTGGCGAAGTGCCAGACATGTCCGAACGGGTCTTCGAACCCGCCGGTGCGGTCGCCGTAGAATTGATCGGCCACGGCCCGCATGACCTTGGCGCCGGCGGCTTGGGCCTGCGCGGCCAATGCATCGATGTCTTCGACGTAGATATGAATGGTGACGGGCGAACCGCCCAGGGTCCGCGGACTGAGGAAGTTTATTTCGGGGTGCTCGTCCGCCAGCATGATGTTGGCTTTGCCTATCTTGATTTCGGCGTGGCCGATGCGCCCATCGGGGCCGTTAATGCGCATGGTTTCGGTTGCGCCAAATGCTTTCTTGTAGAACTCGATGGCGTCGGCCGCACCCTTGATGGACAGGTACGGCGTGGCGCCTTCGGAACCCTCTGGTATTGCTTTGACTGTGTTTGCCATGCATCCATTCTGGCGGAACCCGGGGCGGCGCGTATTGTAAAAAATTGCCGCCCGCCCAGAATCAGATGGGCACGTGATTGAGATGTTCCGTACAGTGCGCGATATAGGTGGATGGATTGATGCCGGAGAAAGCGCGGAAGTCGTGGATAAAGTGCGCCTGGTCGAAATAGCCGCAATCCGCGGCTACGGCCGCCCACTCTACGTGCTGACCCGCGCCGATCCGCCGCAGGACGCGTTGGAACCGGCGCACGCGGCAAAACAGCTTGGGCGTGAGACCCACTTCGCCGCTGAACACCTGGATGAATCGTTTCGCGCTAAGGCCGATCTGGCCGGTTACGTCCGCGATGGTGCGGGTGTGCGGCAGCCCATGAAACTCGCGCAACGCAAAGGCCACAGCCGGATGCCGCTCCAGCCGCTCGGCTGCCCGCGCGAGCAAGATCTGTTCCAGAACGCGGAGTTTAGCCTGCGGCGTGGCGGCCTGCAGCAACCGCTCGCGCAACTGGACGGCGAGAGGGCCCCACAAATCCTCCAGCGACACCAGCGTGTTGTGCAACTCGCTGGCCGGCAGGTCGAGAAACGGGAAGGCGCCTCCAGGTTTGAAGTGTACGCCGGCGACGGTATGCTGTTCCGCCGTATCGATCACGAAGAATTCCGAGTGCGCACCGACCACAAGCGACCCGCTTAGGGTGTGGAACTTGCCGGTATCGTGCGGGTCGTACACGCGCGTCAGATTGTCATTGAGGTTGATCACCAGCTCCATCGAGCCATCGGGCAGCAGGCGCTCCTTCTGGTGCGGCTGCTGGTAGCCTTCGTACAGCCAGAGCAGCCCTACAAACCCGGAGAGCGGCGGCGCGGGGATGTGACGGTAGAACCGCATAAGCATCAACGTGCGCAGGAGGCGGCGCGCAGGTTTCCGTGCGGGATGAAGGCCTGCGGGATGCGGGCCAACGCCAGGTTCCAGTGGACGAAGTTCAGGGCGTTTTCGTGGAGGATGGCGCCAGTGTGGGCGTCGATATGCAGCAGGCGGGGTTGCGAATTCGAATCGCCGGCGTCGATCACGTATAGGTCGCCGTTATCCGGACTGACCACCATGCGGTTCACACGCACCGAGCGGGCGATGTGATCCACGCGTCCAGTGGACGGGTGGATCGCATAAATGCCGTCGCGCGCCGCATAGGGACAAGCCGTGCGCCGATCCACCTTGAATCCGAACGCTTCCGCAAGATAGAGCCGGTCCGGCGCTCCCGCCAATATGAGCAAGACGGGCTGGTTGCACGCGCCGTGCAGATCCGGCAGGCCGATCTCTTTGGCCGAGTGAAGCGCGCTGTCCTCCGGCTTCACGCTCCACAGCAGGCCGGAACCGCGAAGCCCATCGGCGCCGTAGCTGAATATGTAGAACCGGTCTCCGGACCAGGCGCCAGTGACCGGTCCGCCTGGAATTGGAAGCCGGCGGACCAGGATATTTGCCGCCATATCGAAGACATCCAGAGAGGGCTGGGGCGAATTCGTGACGCCGAGCAGCCACCTTCCATCGGGTGATGGCTGCAGGTTGTACTGGCCGGGCGCTTTCATGGTGGGAAGGCGGCTGAGACTGTTGGCATCGAACACGTCTACGCCTTGTTTGCCTTGGGTGAATAGATAGCGGCCGTCCGGCGAAGGCGTGCCGAACATAGACGGCGCGGCCAGAAGGCACATCGCCCGGGTGTCCAGGTCCAGTGAGTACAGGCCGCTCGAATCGGTTGTTTTCGTATCGGCGCGGGCCACAAATAGTCTGCGGCCATCCGGGCTGGCGGCGACGCTCTCCACCTGTTGGTTGACGCCCATGCCGATGGCGCCCAGCGGAACTAGCGTGGCGTCAAAAAACTCGATGCGTCCCGTGTAGGCGGCCGCCAGCACCACCAGGGGATCTTCGGCAAAAGCCGGCGCCGCTGCCAGCAACAGGATCGGTAATGTGAAGAATGTGCGCATAGCTCCCCTATTTCACCGGCTTCTCGGGGTCGGTTGGTTTCGGCTTGGACGGCGGCGGCGAAACCGGTTTAGGCGGCGGGGCCTTTGGAGTGGGCGCTCTATAGCCCGGCGGATAGACCACGATGATGCCGGTGTAGACGGGCACTGGCACGTCGACTTCGACTTCGACCGGAACCTCCACAGGCGGCCCGTTGACCACGATCACGGGCGGGGCGGCGGGCGGTTCGTTGTTGTATGCCACGTCGGGAGGCGCGGGACTGGGCTGGGGTTCGGGAGCCGCCTGGCCGTCATACGCCGCGTCCGTCAGCACTGCCACGCCGCGCGTGCTGCCGGCGCGCAACGGCGGTCGAAAAGCATCCAGCCGGGCCGCTGGAAATGGCGGCGACGGCAGCGCCTGCGCAAAGACCGCCGTAGCCAGCGGCTCCTGCGGACGCGTGGTAAAGCCCGCAGGATCGATTTCAAGCGAATCGGGCGCATAGCGGGCGTAGGTGGTGTTGGCGTTTTGATACAGCAGCGGCACGTCCGGCGGCTTCCAGTTTTCGCCGGGCGCCAGCGCGCCCCAGCCCACCAGCTTGGCGCTCTTCAGCCAATACACGTCACCCGGTTTAAACACGACGCTATCCCCGGGCGCCCAGACCCAGCCGGCGCCTTCCTGTTGCAGCCAGCGCCCGTAATGATAGGGCAGCCAGCCCCAGGGATCGTCGCTGATCCAGGTGTAGCCGAGGCTGTCGTACCACAGCCACTTGCCGTTGCGGAAAGGCGCCCAGCCGGCCGGCGCCTTAGGTTTCCAAACCGCGCCGAAATCGGCGGACTGGGTCCAGACACCGTAGGCGTCCAGGTCGGCAAGGCCGTAGCGCAGCCCCGGCGCACGCACGGCCGAGGCGGAAGACAGAAGTACTTTGTCGCGCTCCTGGGACCAGCGGTCGGTGTCGAGCGGCGGGATTTCGCGATTGAGGAAGAAGCGCGCCGGATGCGTGGGGTCCAGCTTGACCATCTGGCCGCCCGTCAAATCGAACTCCACGGTGGGCGAGGAGAAGCGCGCCGAGCCGTCCGCCGCCGCGATCAGGCTCCAGGGATCGCGCGCTTCCAGGCGTAAGTGTGCGCCTTGTCGGATGGTCGCCTGCGCTCCCGGCACGGCTACCAGCAGGGCGTCCTTGCCTTCGGCCGCGCCGGCGAAGTAGGCCACGCCGTGATCCAGGGAGATGAGCGTGATGCGTTGGCCGGTGGAGAGGCGGGTGTAATCGGAGAGCTCGGCGAGGGAATCGGGACCCAGCCGGAGGACGCTGCCATCGTCCAGCTCGACTTCGACGCGCGCGGCGCCTTCGGTGCGCAGCCAGGACAACTCGCGCAAGGGCAGGTTGCGCCGCACAGCTTGCCAGTCGTCGGCGGCCTGAAGCTGCACTTGGACTACGCCTTCGAAGTCGCTCACGCGGGCGTAGCGCGCCTGCCCGGCGGACAGAGCGATCGGGAGCAGCCACAGGGGCAGGCGTTTCATGAGTCCTCCGGGTTGTCCACACAATTGACGCATGGCGGACTGCAAGCGTTTAGGAGTGCTTGGGAAGAATTCAGTTTTGGGGCAGGGCGAAGGCGACATAGGTTCCTCCGGATGGCGCGCCCGACTTGCCTCCCCCGGCGGCCACGACCACAAACTGGCGGCCATTCACCTCGTAAGTGGCGGGGGTGGCGTTGCCCGCCGCCGGCAGCGTGGCTTCCCAGAGAAGCTCGCCAGTGGCCTTATCGAAGGCGTGAAACTTGCGGTCATGATTCGTGGCGGCAATGAATAATAACCCTCCGGCGGTGACCACCGGCCCGCCGTAATTCTCGCTGCCAGTGCGGCGCAAACCTTTGGCCACCAGCTCGGGAAACTCGCCGAACGGGATCTTCCAGGCGATCTCACCCTTGTTCAAGTCGATGGCATTGAGCGTTCCCCAGGGCGGCTCGACAGCGGGATAACCGTCCGGATCGAGGAACTTGTTATAGCCGTCGTGCCGGTACCGCTGCTCGATCGGCCAGGGGCTGCGCGCGATGCGGGCCACCGGCAAGTCTTCACCGGTGGTGAGATAAGCGACGATAGCGGACACGGCATCGGGCGGCAACTGCGCGAACGCCGGCATGCGGCCGCTGCCGTCATGCACGATCGCAGCAATCTGGGCGCGCGTGCGGCGCTTGGCAATATCGGCCAGCGAGGGGAATTCCGGAGGGCTGCCTTGGCGGTCCTGGCGATGGCAACCTGCGCAACGCCCGTTATACAGGCTGCGGCCGCTGGTTTGGCGGTCCGGCGACTCCACGAGGCGCAGAATCCAGGGCATCTCGTTGGCGTTGACGTAGAGCAACCCGGACGACGGATCGAAGGCTGCGCCACCCCACTCTCCGCCTCCATCGAAGCCGGGAAAGATCACGGTGCCTTCCATGCTGGCCGGCACAAATTGTCCCGCGCTGCGCACCTGACGCAGGCGCGCGAGGACGGCGGCGTGCGCTTCGGGTGTCCGGTTCGTGACCATATCGGCGGTGAAGATCTGGCGGGCAAATGGCGGCGGCTTCAGGGGCAGTGGCTGCGTTGGGGCGGTGGCTTCGCCCTCGACTTCGGATGCGGGCGCCAGCCGCTCCTCGATGGGGAACAGCGGCTGGCCGGTCTGGCGTTCGAACAGGAACACATGGCCGGATTTCGTGATTTGAGCCACGGCGTCGACCGCGCGGCCATCGCGCCGGACGGTGACCAGGTTGGGCGGCGCGGGGAAGTCGCGATCCCAAATGTCGTGGTGCACGGCTTGAAAATGCCAGACGCGTTCGCCGGTGTCCGCCTTCAGGGCGAGCAGGGTGTTGGCGAACAGGTCGTCGCCTTTGCGATTTGAGCCGTAGAAATCGAAGGCCGCGGAGCCGGTGGGAACAAACACCAGGCCGCGCTTTTCGTCGAGGCTCATGCCGGACCAGTTATTGGCCGCGCCGATGAACTGCCAGGCATCCTTCGGCCAAGTGCCGTAGCCGAATTCGCCGGGGTGCGGGATGGTGTGAAAGGTCCAGCGGATTTTGCCTGTGCGAGTATCGTACGCGCGGATGTCTCCCGGCGATGCGGGCAACGTTTCACTGACGATGCTGCCCATGATCAGCAGGTCTTTGTAGACGATGCCGGGGCTGGTCGCCGAAATGGACATTTCTTCTGGGGGACGGCCAAGGCCTTGCCGCAGATCCACGCGGCCGCCTTCTCCGAAAGCGCCGATAAGGGCGCCCGTGCGCGCGTCGAGGGCGTAGAGCCAGTGGCTGGCGACGAAAAAGATGCGCTGGTCCGCGCCATCGGCCCAATACGTGACGCCGCGATTACGGGCCTTGCCGAAGGCGCGATCGTTCTGCCGCGGATCGAAAGACCAGCGCAGCTTGCCGGTAGCGGCATCCAGGGCGATCAGCCGCAGCTTGGGACTCGTGGCGTAGAGCAGCCCGTTGACCACAATCGGATTGCATTCCATTTCGGAATCCGGGAAGGCGTCGCCGGTATCGTAGGTCCAGGCGGTTTCGAGGCGGGCGACATTGCCGCGATTGATCTGGTCGAGAGCCGAATAGCGGATGCTGTCCGGACCGCCGCCGTAGACGGTCCAGTCGCGATAGGGATCGGCGCCACTGAGGGCGGCGGCGGTGAGGAGGGCAGCCAGGATTCGCAACATGATGTCAGTGTACTTGCAGGTGGTGGGCGCGGCCGTCGTCGGAAAATTGCGCCTGTTTAGTGGTTCGCGGCGCAGGGTGGATCACAAACACCATATTGCGCGGGCCGGGTTGATAGGTTCCAGTTGGGGCGCTCACGTCGATTTCGGAAGACCGGTAAGTGACGGTGGTCCGGCGCTCGACTCCGTTGCGGTAGGCGGGACTGACACCGTCGTCTTCGTACAGCGATGTGCGGGCGGCGCCTTGGGCGTCCGGATAAACGTCGAAAGTGAGTGGGTCCGTGGGCTTTTCTCCAACATAATCCATTTCCGGCCCCATGGGTAGGATGGCTCCGCCGCGCACGTAGAGAGGCACCGTCTCGAGCGGAGCCTCGGCGTGAATCATATGGCCTCCGGCCAGTTGTCGGCCGGTCCAATAGTCAAACCAGTTGCCTTGCGGCAGGTAAACCAGCCTGCCGGTCGATCCCGGGGTGAGTATGGGAGCCACTAACAAGTCGCTGCCTACCATGAACTCATCGTCGATGTCGAGGGTGTTCGCGTCGTCCTGATAGTTGAGCAACAGCGGCCGGAAGATGGGCACGCCGGTGCGATGGGCCTCTTCGAGCGCCGTGTAGAGAAACGGCAGAAAGCGATAGCGCAGCTTCAGATACCTGCGGATGATATCTTCGTAGTAAGTGCCAAAACGCCACGGTTCGTGATCGTAAGCGTCTCTCTGCGCATGATTCCGGCAAAAAGGCGTCAGAAAGGCGATCTGGTACCAGCGCGTGAGCAGTTCCGCGTCCGTGCGGCCGATGAAGCCGCCCGCATCCGCGCCCACGAACGGCTCGCCGGAGAGACCCAGGGATTCGAACATCGGGATGCTGAGGGCCATGGCATCCCAGGTGGCAGTGTTGTCGCCGGTCCACATCGTGGAATAGCGCTGGATGCCGGCGTATGCCGCGCGGGTGATGATGTAAGGCCGGTCGTTGGGCCGCAGCCGCGTTAGACCCTCATAAGTCGCGCGCGCCTCGTTTAGGGCGAAGACATTACGATTGCCGGCGTAGGGCGAATTGGCTCCGCCGTCGTAAGTGACTACATCCATCTGAGTGCGGCCGGTCTGGTCCAGGAAGTCGGAGGGCTCGTTCATATCGTTCCAGATGCCGGCCACTCCGTGATCCAAGTAGGCGCGATGCAGGTCGCCCCACCAGTGCGCGGCGGCGTCGAGTGTAAAGTCCGCGTAGACGGCTTTTCCAGGCCATACCGCGCCGATCCAGAGCTTGCCGTCTTTACGTTTGAGAAAGTAGTCCTTCGCCAGGCCCTGGTTGAAGACGTAGTAACTCTTATCCTGGGCAGTTACTTCGGGATTGGCGGACGCATCGGCGGCGGCAGATTCGGGGGGCTGATACTTGACTCCCGGATCGACGATCACGACCACCTTCACGCCTTGTTTGCGCAGTTTCGCGGTGAAGGCGCTGGGGTCCGGATAACCATGACGATCCCAGGTGAAGATCCGGTATTGTTGCATATAATCGATATCCAGGTGCAGGACATCCAGGGGCAGATGTTCGGCCCGGTAGCGGTCCACCACTTCTTCCGCGTCCGTATCCGGATAGTAGCTCCAGCGGCTTTGTTGATTTCCCAGGGCCCACTTAGGCGGCATGGGTAAGTGACCTGTAAGATCGGCATAGCGGCCCAGAATTTTCTTTATCGAGGGACCCTGGAAGAAGTAGTAATTCATCTCGCCGCCTTCGGCGGAAAACACTACATGGTCCGGCGATTCGGCGGCGAAGTCGAAATGCGTGCGATAGGTGTTATCGAAGAAGATTCCGTAGGCTTCGCCGCCCTGCCAGCCAACATAGAAGGGAATGTCCTGGTAGATGGGATCGGTGCCTTCCTTGTAGGCGGGAGTGTCGGAGTTCCACATGGTGAACTGGCCGCGCCGCCTGTCGAAACGGGCGGCCTTTTCGCCGAGGCCGTAGAAGTGCTCGTCGAAGCCGAGTTTCTTGACCGCGGCGATCGTGTGAAGATCCTGGCTGTCGGCATGCGGGTTCCACAGCATGGGGAGCGCGTCCGCGTTAATGGCGCGATGGGTCTTCGCATCGCGGAATTCGATCAAAAAGGGGGAGCGACGGACGACGGCCTCGACTTCTTCGGTAGCGATCAGCAGGCCGTCGGGCCGGTCTCTGACGGACCATTTTGGAGCATCCCATGCGGTTTTGGCGATCGCCCAGGAGTGATCGCGGTCCGGCAGCGGCTGGCGGAAGGAGGCGCGCACGCGAATCAGATCCGGCGCGAGGATGTAAAGCCGGACTTGGGATCGATCGCGGCACGCAATGGTCACGGTATCGCGGGTCGAGGTGTAGCTGGCGAAGGGTTCTATGGGGGCGAGGCCGTCGAGGTCGACGGCTTGGGCCAAGGGGCAGAGCGAAACCAGGGAGAATAGCAATGCGGTGAGCTTCGTCATGGAGGCAGCTGCGCGGCTGAAGGGTCATTGTAGTACGGGGCGGACAGGCCGGAGGCCTGTCCTACTTGAGCAGCGTGTAGGCGGCGCGGGTGGCGGATTCGCGGGCGACTTGGAGCGTAATCTCGTTGTGCTTGCCGGTTTCGAGCGTCTCGGGAGGCAGAGGGGTGGTCTGCTCCACGGTGAGCCTGGCTTCGGCGCCCGCCAGCCGTACGGTGCGTTTCCAGTCCCGGCCCGCGAATTCGAGCGCGCCATCGGCGGCGTGTACTTCCACCGGACCGGAGCCGGCGAAAGCGCCGCTCTCCGGCAGCACATTAAGACCGTTGGGAGCGGAATCTTTCCACACGAACTCCAGCCAGCGGCCGCCATCCTGGGCCGAAAACACGGCGCGCACCTTCTGATTTTCCAGGACCCACTCGGGTTCGCCGTCGCCATCCAGGTCGGCGGACCACACCACTGCCTGGCCGCGCGGGATCACCAGGAATCGTGCGGAAATCCGCAGCTTCGCCGCGCCGGAGAACGGAAGCACCCAGTCGTGCAGGCCCGGAGCTGCGCCATCGGGGAAAACGCGAAAGGAGAGCACGCGATCCATCATGGCGCCGGAATTCAGATCCGCTTTGAGGGGCAGGAACTGAAATCCCTCGCCCGCGGGATCGACCGAATAAGTTTGGATTTCGGGAGAGTTGTTGCGGATATTAACATCCACAGTGCGGCCGGCGGTGGCGTCGATGGGGATGATGGGAGGCTCCACGGCCAGATCCGCGGTGGCCCCGAAATGCAGGCGGATAGCGTCCGCCAGATGCACGGATGCGGGCCGGAACAGTTGCAGATGGGCGCGGCCGAGAGGCACGCCATCCGCCTCTATGGCCAGATCGGCCCAGTCGCCGTGCATCGCCTCGGCGGGCACGTTGACCTGATAATCGATCCGATAAGCGCCCTCCGATACCGGCTGAGTGGCCGCCGCGACGGTGAAGCCTTCCGGCAGGCGCAGGCGCGAGCGGTCGGCAAGTTGTTTGGAAGAGTAGGAAGTGGAGATGGTATTGGGGCGGCCGATGACCAGGCGCTTGGCCTCCTCGAAGAAGGCGGACTGTTCCGGCGCTTCGATAGCCAAAGCCACCCGGATCTGGTTGGATGGTCCGTTGCCCTGCGGGATCTTCAGGCGGGCGCGCATGGTTCTGTCGTCAAAATCGAAATCGGCGAGATGGCCGCCCGCCAGATAGGGGCCGCTGGGGCGCCGCGCGAGCTGTAGAATGGCCTCGGCGGGTGCGGGCGCGGCGAACTCCATGGCCAGCGTGCCATTTTCGAATTCGATGGTCTGCAATTCCGCCGTGGCATAGACGACGTGCTCGGCGCTGGAGAATGCGGTGCATTCGCGGCAGAGTCCGGCGCCGCCCAGCGATACGTTGACGGGCAGCCACAGGATCTGGTGCGGCGCGAGGTGTACATTTTCGATTTCGATGGAGCGCTTGGCGAACGGATCCCAGGCGCGCACGCTGTTCTGGAACGGCTGGCGGCTTTCGTTGGCGATGGAGACCGCGGACGCCACGCCAGGCTCCCGCGAGACCATTTCGGTGGCGGCGACTCCGGGTGGGAGCTTGCCCGACGAGATCCTGACGGGATGCGCGCGCTCCGGTTTCATGCCCGGCAGCAGCGCTCCCCAATGCCGCAGCAGAGCCGCGTTGCGGCGCAGGGCCGAGATGGTGGGGCGCTCATCTCCGCCGAGCGAGACGGCGCCGGCGCGGTAGAGGGGACCGCCTGGGCGTTCCCATCCGGCAGGGTACAAGGCATCCTCGACATCCTCCCAGAGCAGCGCGCCGCCGGTGGTGAGAGCCTGGCGCGCGCGGGTGAGCGCAGCCGGGTCCAGCGCGGAAACCACGGTCACCGGATGGGGCGGCGCGGGAGCATCCAGGACTCCGATGTTGCCCTCCACGAAGGCCACGGGACCACCGTGCTTTTCGGTCTGCGGCGCCAGTAGATTGGCCAGCTCGTGCAGGAATGGCGCCGCGGGCTGATTCGGCAAGCCGCCCCTGATCCACCCTTTCACGGGCGGCATGGGGCGGATCCAGGCGCGCATTTCGAGGCGGCGCAGCAGCCTGATAAAACCCAACAGATCGCGGCGCGGGCTGGTGGCGCCTGTAAAATCGCACTCGCCGCCGTCGGCTTGATGCCAGTTCGAGGGGATGGAAAACTCCACGGTGCGAATGCCGACGTTTTTGAGCCAGACCAACTCGCGCTCCCACAACGTCGGCGGATAGAGGTAATAAGGGAACTCCACGGCCTGTACGAACTCGGGCGGCGGGGCCGGCTCCGCAGCGGGCAGGGCTGCCGGGAAAACGAGCAGCAAGAGGAACGTGCGTCTTAGCACGCGTATCAAGTGGACCTGCGCAATCGGTAATCTTCGACGAGGGGCATTTTCACAACCTTGCACATTTCAAATAGACGCGAGCGGGCGCGGGAACCGATACGGTCGGCGAGGGAAGTTTTGTAATCCGGCTTGCCCAGGGCGGTGGAGCGGTCGACCATGACGCTGCCGGCGTCGGGATCGGGAAGGTTGGTGGTGGCGATGAGGGGTTTGCGGTTATTGCAGCGGTAGGTGATGATGCTGGTGACGGTATCTTCGACCCAGTCGGTGACGCGGTGCGCGCCCAGATCGTCGAGCAGGAGCACTTCGGTATCGAGGGCGAAGCGGTAAGCCTCGCGGTCGGCGGAGCCAGAGGCCTGGTTGTAGCCGGCGCGGATGCGGTCGAGCAGGTTTTGATAGTCGAAAAAGAGGCCCTCGAAGCCGCGCGAGATCAGGATGCGGAGGGCGGCGACGGCCAGGTGTGTTTTGCCGGTTCCGGGTTCGCCGACGAGCAGGAGTCCGAGATGTTTGCCGGTAGGAAATTCGCGGGAGAAGGCTTTTACGGTGAGCAGCACGTTGGCCAGTTCGCGGTGGCCGATGGGATTGTCGCGGGGCAGGGCGAAATTGTCGAAAGACGCGTTGCGGTAGAGGGGCGGGATGGCGGCATTCTCTTCAAGGCGTCGGGCGCGTTCGCCGAAGACGCAATCGCAGCGTTGGGCGCCGGAGAGATCGGCGCGCTCGATGATTTTCCAGCCGCTGCCGCCGCAATCGGGGCAGACGGTTTCGGTGGGCATGATGTTCTATTATCGCTGAGTATGCTGCGCCGGGTGAGGCGGCGATAGAATGTACATATGCGCAATGAATTCACGGCAATCGTCGAGCAGGACGGCCCTTGGTACGTGGCATACTGCGCCGAGGTGCCCGGCGCCAACGGGCAAGGCAAAACGCGCGAAGAATGCCTGGCGAACCTGCGCGAGGCGATTGCCCTGATTCTCGATTACAGAAGAGAAGAATCCTTGCGCGCGCTGCCTCCCGACGCTGCGCAGGAACTCGTCGTGGTTGGATGAAGCGCGAGGGCCTATCTCCGGCACATCTGCCGTAAGCTGTCGATTCCGGACCCACCTGGATAGATGGCTGCGAGGTCTGGGAAGCGGGGCGGCCTACGAGGCCGCCGCAAGCAGAGTGCCTGCCCCACTTACTCGATCGCCGCCAGGACATCGCCCGCCGCCACAGTGGCGCCTTCGTGCGCCGTGATCGAAACCACACGCCCGGCCTTCGGCGCTTTCATTTCGTTCTGCATCTTCATGGCTTCCATGACTAAGAGGCCTTGGCCGGCGGCCACGGCGTCGCCCTGGGCCACCAGCAGACGGACGATTTTGCCGGGCATGGGCGCAGTCACATTGAGCCGGCCTTCGGCGCCCTGCCTGCCGGTCTGGCGCGACCAGCGGCGCGGGTCGCGGATCTCGATCTCGAAACGGTGGCCGTCGATGAAGACGACGACGCAGCCGTTGGACTGTTCGATGCGCGCTTCGTAGCTGCAGCCATCCATCAGGACGGAGTAGACGCCTGGCTCAACCGCGACGATCTGGTTCATCGGAGGGCCTCGTGACGGCCGATATCCAGCCAACGGCTGCGCGGCGCTGGTGAGCTGTGGGGATGTGTGGCGCTCTGGGCGGAGTGGAAAGCTGCCACCAATGCCGCGATAGATTCCAGGTCGGGCGGCGGAGCGAAGGGTTTGCGGCGCTCCAGGAATTGGTCTACGAAGCCGGTGTGCAGCCGGCCGGCACGGAATTCTTCGTCTTCCAGAATCTGCCGGAAAAAGGTGATGTTGGTGTGGATGCCGCCCACGTCGTATTCGCGCAGGGCGCGCCCCATCCGGGCGATGGCGCTTTTCCGCGTGCCGTTTCATACAGCCAACTTGGCCAGCAGTGGATCGTAGTCGATGGGCACAATCCAACCGTCGTAGACGCAGCCATCCAGGCGCACGCCAGGGCCGAGGGGACGCGTCAGGCGGGTGATCTTGCCGGGCGACGGGAAGAAATTGTTGTAGGGGTCTTCGGCGTAGACGCGGCACTCGATGGCGGAGCCGCGCCAGGCGATGTCTTCCTGCCGCAGTCGCAGTTTCTCGCCCGCGGCGACTTCAAGCTGCAGGCGCACCAGGTCGTGACCGGTGACCAGCTCGGTAATGGGGTGCTCCACCTGCAGGCGGGTGTTCATCTCCAGGAAGTAGAAATCGCCGTGGGCGTCCACCAGAAACTCGACGGTGCCGGCGTTGTAATACCCGGCGCTCAGGGCCACACGGATGGCGGCCTCGCCCATGGCTTCGCGCATGCCGGGCCGCGCAGCTACCAGCGGCGACGGGCACTCTTCCATCACCTTTTGGTGCCGCCGCTGAATAGAACACTCGCGCTCGCCGAAGTGGACCATGTGGCCGTAGCGGTCGCCCAGCAGTTGGATTTCGATGTGGCGCGGACGCTCGATCAACTTTTCGACGTACAGTTCGGGGTTTTTGAAGGAGCGCTCGGCTTCGCTGGCGGCGTCGCGGAAGGCGGAGTCCACTTGGGTGTCGGCATCCACGCGGCGCATGCCTTTGCCGCCGCCGCCTGCAACGGCCTTCAGCAGCACGGGATAGCCGAACTGGCGGGCGAAGGCGCGGGCTTCCGCGGGGCTGCGGAGCGCTTCATGGGCGCCTGGAACGACTGGCGCGCCGGCCGCGATGGCCATCTGGCGGGCGGCGATCTTGGATCCCATGCGGCGGATGGACTCGGCTGGCGGGCCGATGAAGACGATGCCGGCCGACTCGCAGGCAGCGGCGAAATCGGCATTCTCGCTGAGAAAGCCGTAGCCGGGATGGATGGCTTCGGCGCCATGCCGGCTGGCGGCCTCCAAAATGCGGTCGATGCGCAGATAGCTTTCCGCCGACGGGGAAGGGCCGATCCATTCGGCTTCGTCGGCCATGCGCACGTGCAGCGAAGTGCGGTCGGCATCGGAGAAGACGGCCACGGCGGCGATATCCATCTCGCGCAGGGTGCGCATGACGCGGACGGCGATTTCGCCGCGGTTGGCGATGAGGACCTTGCGGAACATCAGGCGATTG
>Ga0187871_10001768_pt1 | contig 18397 bp, 18 predicted proteins | sample June2016WEW_16_1_FD_132988 | JGI IMG/M metagenome (GOLD analysis project Ga0187871, IMG submission 132988) | Peatland microbial communities from SPRUCE experiment site at the Marcell Experimental Forest, Minnesota, USA - June2016WEW_16_10 | ecosystem: Environmental > Terrestrial > Soil >...
ATCATACTATTTTTGCTTGTTAATCCATCGACAATAGCCTCTATATGGAAACTAATGTATTCTGGAATACCGGGTTTGTTATAACCATTTAATACTCTGTTGGCCCAAGAAATTCTATTATCAAATTCACGATATTCTTTATCTTTTCTAATTGATTTTGTAGTACTTTTAGATTTTCGTACTCCTAGCATAGTTATCACTCAGTTTAATCTGTTCTAAGAAATATTTATAACCCTACGTTCCATCTGCCCTACTTTCAAAAATTCTTATATTATCTTGGCATCTTAATTTTTTTAGTCCACTAGCTTCCAAGGTTCTTATGTTACCTACCGTAAGAGAATTGTGTGATGTGGAAGATAAAAGTTCATGTATCTGCTCTGGGCTATGCTCAACACCATCAGTCAATCCATATCTTAGGTCTATTACCTTAGCTTCGTTTGGCGCAAGCACATCCAACATCCAATTTGCCTTTTTCAATAAATGCACACCAATTTGAGCATCTATGCTACCTGTTTCAATACTCCATTTTCTAAGAATTCTGACTAATAGCCTTTCCTTCCCAGTTAGCTTTCTATTTTGCATAGTAATCTTATCACTTATTTTAGTTTCTTTCAGAAAATATTAATAACCTACTTTAGATCTACATTGAATTAAAAAGTAGGGGGTTTCGAACCTCAAATTATTCGACTGCTAAACCTCTAAGAACGCCTTGGCCGGGATTCGAACCCGGGTCTGTTGATCTATTAACAAGAGCTAATAGGTTTACAACCGTGACAGGGTCGCATGCTGGACCACTACATTACCAAGGCATATGATTAATATGATATCAATCATACTTAAATTTGTTTGGTTTAATTAGATAAATAAGTTTATTAAAATCCTTAGATATCCTTACCCTATAAATAGGTTTTATATTAGGTCTTTTATCATTTTGTAAATATATTTTGTGATTTATTTTTAGTTTGTTTAATCCAAAATCAATATCTGAAGATAATCCATAGGATATTGTAGAAAATGTAATTGTATTTTTATCTATATATCCATCCGTATCTATAAGCCCTTTTAAAAATCCAACATAAAATTCTTTATTATAATTTATTCTATCTTTTAACCTAATTGTACCAGTTTTATAAGTTTCCCAAGTTAAATAAGTTTTAATGAAATTTAATACATCTTTAGAAATAATTCTTACAATAGTAACATTATTTGGTTTGTAATCATATATCCATGGTTTTTTCCTGAAAAGATGCTTTATTAATTTATTGACATGATTTACATAATTTTTGTATTTAGTATCTAGATGTATGCGGATATCATATCTATAATTTTTATCTAGATAAAAGCTACCATCCCCAGCAAAAATACCTATAAATTCACCAATATCTAAAGTTTTTGCATTATCATTTAATTTGACTCTTTTGATTCGTTTATTAGAAAATTTCCTATACCAATAATAAACAGTTGTTTTAGTTATTTGAAGTTCTTTTGATATTTCGTTAAGGCTTTTACCATTCCTAACTTTATCTTTAATTTGTTGTACAATGACTGTACTTAGTCTCATCATGAATAAATTTTATGACTATTAAGTTATTTAACTGTTTAAGGAAGCAGTCTTTTCCTGTCTCTTGGGAATAAGGAGCATTCCCTTATGTTTTTTGCGCCTGTTATTTTCATTGCGAACCTTTCCAATCCGATGCTCCAACCTGCATGTGGCGGCGCACCATACCTAAATGAATCGATGTAGAATTCGAAGTCCTTTGGATTGAGCCCCTTCTTCTTTACAGCTTCAATGAGAAGTTCTGGAATATGAATACGCTGTGCTCCGCTGCTTATTTCCAAGCCTTTGTAAAGAAAGTCGTAGCTCTTTGACATTTCAGGATTGCCCTCTTTCGGCATGCTGTAGAATGCCCTTACTGCCGTAGGATATTCCCTTATTATCAATCCGTCACCGTATATCTGCGCCAGCTTTTCCTCTGCTTCCCTTGAGAAGTCATCTCCAAGTTTCATTGGATGTCCATTCTTGTTAAGCGCAGCAACTGCATCAGTATAAGTTACAATCTTGACATCAGGAATCTTCAATTCAACTCCAAGAGTCTTGAGGTCCTCGCTGTTGTTTTCGATTACCTTTTTGATTATGTAAACTACAATCTCTGAAAGCAACTTTATAGCATCATTGTCATCTGCAAATGCAATTTCGATATCCATTTGGGTTGATTCTGTAAGGTGGAATATTGTATTTGATTTCTCTGCTCTGAAAACAGGTACAATCATGAATACTTTGTCCATTCCTCCAACTAGAGCAAATTGCTTGTAGAATTGAGGTGATTGAACAAGAAACGCTTCTCTTTCAAAATATTTTACTGCAAAAACATCAGCACCACCTTCTGTTGCCGCTTCCACAAGAGTAGGAGTTCTTATCTCACTGAATTTGCGTTCTATGAAGAAGTTCCTGAAGCTTTGCAATATGGTAGATTCAATCTTGAAGATCGCAGTTGTTTCCAATCTTCTTAGATCAACATACCTGTGATTTAATCGCACGTCGATTTCTGCTGGAACCTTTCCAGTAACTTCAAATGGGATTTGCTTTGATAATGGATTTAAATCAATTATTTCAGTTAATGTTATTTCAAAGCCCTTTTTGGCTTCCTTGTTTTTTCTCACTATTCCTTTTATTTCTACTACGCTTTCCTTTGGAAGGGCCATTTTCTTTAAAAGTCCATCTGAGATTTCTTCCTTTTTCCCTATTACTTGAACAATACCTGTGCTATCCCTTAAAATAAGAAAGGTTATTTTTGCGGTTTCTCTTACTTCATGAACCCAGCCAGCTAGAACTACCTCTTTGCCATCCATGGCTTCGCTTAATTCATTTATCATATGAGTGCGGATCACTGAATCACATAGGTTGATTATATATTGTATAGAGCATCTTTTTAATTTAAGTGTATAAATAAGAATCCCTTGGGGTGGGTTTACAAAAATGTCAATCCACACCTTATATAAGTTTAATAGAATTATTTTATGTTATATTTTTCCGCTAACTTACGAATTTCATAGGTAAATTCAATCCATTTTCTTTCTGCTTCACTTGCACTCTCTTTGCTATAATCATAAAAACCTTTTGCAGTTGTAATACCTTCTGCACCACTTTCTACCATCTTACGCATAAGTTCTGGAACCTCTGTTGAGTTACTTAGTTTTGGAAGCAACCCTTCCATAACTGTTGCATATGCAGGAATACCTGTTAGATCCATCCATCTGAATGGGCCTGCAATAGTAGCCCAATATCCTATATCATTGCGGAAAGATCTGTCTACTGTTTCAACATCAGCTATGCCAGATTCTACCAAGTGGATTGCTTCACGGATCATTGCATACATCAAACGATTTGATATAAAACCCTGAATATCTTGTTTCAAAAGTGTTGGTTCTTTTCCACATATGTCACCTAAAGCTAATGTACGTTCAATAGTTTCGTTTGATGTCTTCTCTCCAGGAACAACTTCAAGATATCTCATAATCTCTGCTGGTTCACCCCAATGCATTCCTATAAAACGTTCTGGATGTTTCATTTCTGCTTGTAGTGTTGTTATAGGTAAACTGGAAGTATTAGATGCAATTATAGTTGTAGATGGTACAATGTCTTCCATAATTTTATACACTTCACGCTTATTGGAAAGATTCTCATCGATAGATTCTATCAAAAAGGTCGTGCTGTCTAATTCTATAGGTGATATTAAAATATGTAAGCGGGATTGGTAATTTTTCAACATTATTTTGGGTACAATTTCTCTGCGACCAAGTTCGTATAATGTTGATTCAATATGTTTACGGCTCTCCACTGCTTTATTGGAATTTTTATCGTAAGCATGAACTTCCAAACCACGTGATAGTAAACAAGCAGCAATGCCTCTACCCATAAATCCTACTCCAATTAAGCCAACTCGTTCATTTCTTAAATGCGTTGTATTTTCTTCTGTTTTTGTGGTCATTTTATCGTAAGTATATTATGAATTTTTAGATATAAATAGGTTCCTACAAATTTACCGTCGATTTGACGTCATATTTTATCTAAAGTACGGGATTGAACACCCAACCTTCGACGACAAACTAAATTTGACGTCGAGAAATCCCGTTGGGGTGAATTGAACACCCAACCTGTCGCTTTCTGGCATTGTGCCATGCATTCCAAACTACAGGCGACCGCTCTAGCCATTGAGCTACAACGGGATATTTGATATTTAAGCATTAATATTTAATATCCTTTAGAGATGTATCAGTTTAATTAGGAACGCTTATTTAACTTTATTACTAGAGTTAAGTAGAAGAAAATATATTAATGATTGGATGGTTGACCAGGAAGAGAGCGACAATGTAAACATATCTGGAAGCATTTCCCAGGACGTCATAAGGAAATACCATAGAACTCCTATTGCATTCTATCGCTTGAAAGACATGTATGTAGAGGTAATTGAGAATCCTAATTTTCTTGATGCATTGCTTATAATCGCTTCGCTTCTTGCCTTTGCCGCGGCTTTTCCATTCTATCCGTTGCTGATACTTCCAATACTTGCGATAATTCTTCTTGTAGTTGGATTAAGGCATGCCTTCCTGGGTCTTATCGTCTTGATGGTATTCATATTCCCAATGCTCATGTTCCAGACACCAGCTCTTGCATACCTTTTCATAATGATTATGTCACTTTGGCTGGTCTTCGGATACAGGCACTATAGAACGCTCATATTCTCATTGATACTCACGCCATTGGCGCTGTCACCTTTGGGCTACATGTTCGCAATACCCGCATTGATAATAAGCGTATTGATAGTTGGCTACAAGCGAGCCTCGGTCCTTGCGGTCATATTCGTAATAAGCGTTGTTATGCTCTCTGCAGTTACTGGCGTTCAGAACAGCGCTTATATAATATATGATGCAGGTTTGGCTCATTCGCAGATATCGAACCTTGCGGCCCTGAATTATTCTGTGCCAAACAAGAAGCCCCCAACATTAGCTACATTTGGAAGTGCATTTGGCGCAGTTGGAACGAATTTTGGAAACGAGTACATAGCCGGTTCCATATACACTGAATTTAATGCTCTGTTCTCATCATTGACAGTAAAGCCGTTGCAGTACCTTATTGACATGTTCGGCATAATAGCGATTGTAACCATAATAGACATGTCGGCAGTTGCGAGCAGATCCATGTACAAGGGAACAGAGGCAAGCCTTATAGGGCTTGCATATCCGCTTCTTTACTTCGGTCTTGCATTGCTATTCCATTATAATTTCACGATATTGGTGCCGCTTGTGGGCTTCCTCATAGCGCCAGCGTTTCTCTATGTGCTTGAATTGTACAGAATAGACATAGTCAAGGCATTGGACATAAGAAAAGAGGACATTCGCCTCAAATTCGGAGAGGCATTCGAGGATTTGTTTGCGACAAGCCCAACAGAGAAGTTCGGGGACATAGGAGACTACGAAGCAACAAAGAAGGAACTCAAGGAGGCAATTGTATCCCCAATTGAGGAAAAGGGAGTTTCAAGAGCCTACAACATAAAGCCAGTTAAGGGTGTATTGCTGTTCGGACCTCCAGGAACCGGAAAGACCATGATGATGAGAGCCATAGCAAATGACATAAGAGCAGGATTCTATTCGGTAAAGACATCAAATCTAATATCTCCGTATGCTGGTGAAACAGAGAGAAGATTAGTCAACATATTTACAACTGCAAAGAAGAATGCACCTTGCATACTGTTCCTTGATGAAATAGACTCGATAGCAAGAAACAGGTCAGCAACAAATGTTGATGAAACGCACAGGCAAATCTTATCGTCGCTTCTTGTGGAAATGGATGGCTTCCAAAGCATGAAGAATGTTGTATTGGTAGGTGCTACAAACGTGCCCAATCTTATAGACCCTGCACTTCTAAGACCGGGAAGAATGGACCGCGCAATCTACATGCCGCTTCCTGACTTCTACGGAAGAAAGGAAATATTCAAAATATACTTGAAGAAATTGCCAGTTTCAAAGGACATAAACTTTGATGATCTTGCCAAAATGACAGAGAGGTTTTCCGGCGCCGACATAAAAGGGTTGTGCGACAATGTCGCGCAGCAGGTAGCACAGGAAGCTGCGGAGAAGCACAAAGTATTGGAGATAGGCCTTGATGACATAAAAAGCGCAATAACCGCAACAAAGGCATCGACAACCATTTCGCAATTGAAAGAATACGATAGATTCAAGATAGACTTCGAAAGAAGGACACTCAAGCAGGAAACGGTAGAGAAATCAAAGAATGTTTCAATGGACGAGGTGATAGGCCTTGAGGAGGTAAAGAGAGCTGTTATAGATGCTGTTAAAACACCATTGGAGCATCCTGAACTATTGAAAAAATACAACGTAAAAAGCATAAAGGGAATATTGATGTTCGGCCCTCCAGGAAACGGAAAGACACTGCTCATGAAAGCGATAAGCAACGATCTCAAGGATGTCACTATGCTTGAAATAAACGGAGCTGATCTGGCGCAGCAGGATCTGGACAAAGCATTGGCAAACATAAAGGAAATGTTCAACAGAGCCATAGAGAATGCGCCTTCCATACTGTTCATAGATGAAATAGACGGCATTTCGCCAAAGAGAAAGAGCGCAAGCGAATTCGGAGTTCAATTGACTTCGGAATTATTGCAGGAAATGGACGGCTTCAGGGAAACTCCTGGAGTTGTATTGGTATGTGCAACAAACAGGCCAAGCGCACTTGACCCTGCAATGCTAAGACCTGGAAGATTCGATAAGCTAATATTTGTAGAACCACCAGATGAGCCAAGCCGGGCAGCGCTCTTCAAGTTCTATTTGAAAGATGTACCTACAAATGATGACATAGACTTCAAGAAATTGGCAAAGGAGACAGAAGGATATACCGGTGCTGACATAGGCAACATATGCAGGGAAGCCAAGAGCATTGCACTGGACGAGAACATAAAAACAGGAAAGGAGGCACAGGTAACAATGGAAAGCCTAGAAGATGTAATAGGAAAAACAAAACCATCTGCGCCGGACAGCATGATCAGATCATATAAAGCATTTTTAGACAAGTACGGCCAGAGATAATTACTTGTTGGCAATTCTGCCAGCAAATACTTTTCCTGTTGCTATTCTTGAGGAATCATTTGCATATATTTGAAGTTTTCCTTCACGAACCCTAACATCGCAGAATTCTATCTTTATGAAGTCGTTTGTTTTCATTGAAGCGGTTCTTATTGCAGAGGAGCCCCAGAAGGATGCATCAACACTGTTCCTGCCATCAGTTATCGTGCATGAGGCAACGGCAATCTGACCAGTTGAACCTAATCGTGTTACATGCCTTATGGTTCCTATCTCAAGTACTCTTCCGATAACATCAACTTTTCGCAGATCTTCCTTTATGGATGAATAATCTGTTATGGGAACTCTTTTTGAAGGGGTTATTTTATTGATAACAGTATGGACAGTTGATTTGAGCTCGGCACTGGAATTGTCAAATATTGCATTGCTAACAGCAACAACATCCCCACGCTCGAATCCGTTTATGTCTATGAATTCGGAGGCATTGCCCTTGAGGTTGAATCGAACCGTTGAGCCCTCTTCTCCAAGTATTATGTATCTTCTGGTTATGTCTTTTCCATTTACGGTATTTGTAGTGGAATTGAAAATGCGATAGATTTGGTCCTTTATGTTTATCGTTTCATCTGCATCTTTTGCATCGTCTAGCATTCTATTTGCATTCATTCCTGCTTTGATGTTGTTGAGCAGTTCTTTCACGTTTATTGTTGTAGGTGCCTTTTTTACAGGTCTTGGCGCATCATTAGCTTCAGACTTAAGGATTTTTTCAGCCTGCTCTTTAGTTATGAACCCAGAGAACTTGTCAACAAGCTTATCTGCATCGATCATTTTATCAATTAATTTAGAATAATTAGAAATAGAAGCCTATGCTTTTGTTGAAGATTTGATGAATTACCAAATTATATCAGTAACATATTTATCTGTTTATGGCAAATAACTACCATGGGGGCTTTGGAATTGCTTAGGTCAGAGCAAAGCCAGTTGTGTTTTGTGACATCTAATCATAGCAAGGCAGTATCTGCAAATACAACGCTTATGGCATTTGGCTTTCCTGTAGCGCAGCTAAATAGAAAGATAGAGGAACCTTACCACACCAATAGTCCAGTAGCCATAGCTACTGAAAAAATAAGGAGAGCAGCAAAACTGCATGATATTCAAATAATATGCTTTGACGGCAGGCAAATAGAAGTAGAAAGGCTTTCAGAACTTCCAATAATCTGCGAAGATGGAGGATTCTTTGTCAATGCACTTAACGGAAGGCCAGGAGTTCAGATAAATCCATATTTGGAAGAGAAAGGCGTTGAAGGACTTCTTGAAGAAATGAGAGGCAGGAGCGACAGAAGCGCACATTTCTGGGAAGTACTAGCATATAAAGACCCGCTCATGGAAAAGCCAGAATATTTTGAGAGTATAGTACATGGAGTAGTCGCAGATGAGAAAAGAGGCAAAATGCAGGATTTCAACTGGTCTAAGTTGCATTTGGTATTTGTAGCAAATGGTTACACCAAAACATGGGCAGAAATGAATGCTAGAGAATACAAAGATTACGATTTAAGGGAAAGGTCAAGATGGAATAGACTTGGAGAATTCCTACGCAGAAGAAGTGAATTGGTTAAACTTAAATCAGTTATGTAGAATAACCAAATGGGCCCGCGGAGAATCGAACTCCGGTCTTCAGCGTGTAAGGCTGACGTCGTACCATTGGACCACAGGCCCTTATTTTGAATATGCTTTGCAGAAATCATTTATCTTATTTATAGAATAGTCTAATATCTCTTTCGGAGGAAGGGCCACTAATCTTATATGTGAAGGTGATCCGAAGCCAGAGCCTCTTGTTAGTTGTATGCCTTCTTTCTGGAGAAGCAGCTTGACAAATTCTTCATCATTTTTTATTTTCATTTTTGTAAGATCAACATGAGGGAACACATAAAATGCGCCATTCGGCTTAACCGTTTCCAAAATAGGATTCTCGTTGAAGAGTTTTGTTGCGTAGTTTGCCCTCTTTGCTATTTCCTTTACCATGGAGCTTATTGCCCTTTTATGCTGAACAAGATTCCCAATAGCCTCAGCAGCAGCATATTGTGCCGGGGCATTGACTGAAAGTCTCATTTGAGCATAGTCGCATATTTTCTTCTTTAAAATTTCGGAAATCTTGTCCTTTTCAGGAATTATTACAAAACCTATCCTAAACCCAGTAGAATCATAGTCTTTTGACATTCCATTAAGTATTACATACGGTATTCCTTTAGCAAGCTGTGAAATGCTTGTGAATTTTGCCCCATTGTAAACTATTTCGTCATATATTTCATCGCTTATAAGCAATTTGCCATATTCATTTGCAATATCTACGACTTCCCTAAGTATTGACTTCTCAAGAACAGTTCCTGTTGGATTGTTCGGATTTGTTATAAGAATATATTTTACTTTTCTTAGCTTACCATTTGTCTTCAGCTTTTTCAATGATTTTTCCAAATTATCTACATTAATGTTCCAGTTATTTGATTCATCGTAATCCTCGAATATAGGAATACCCCCATTCAATTTTAAGAGAGGAGAATAAATAGCAAAATATGGTTTGAACAGTATTGCCATTTCCGAATCATTTATCAATGCACTGTTCAGGAAAAGCAACGCTTCTGAAACGCCCGCAGTTACTATTATGTCATCGTTTTCCAATTTCAATTTGTAAAGACTAGAATACCTTTTTGCTATTGCCTTTTTCAAGGATTCTGTACCATCAGCAGCAGTATATGATGTAATGCCCTTCTCAAGTGCAGTTTTGTAGGCTTTTATTATATATTTAGGAGTAGGAAAATACTTTGGCGGGTCTCCTCTATTCAATCGGTATATCTTTTTGCCTGATTTTTCCAACTTGTCGGCAAGCTTGTCCGCCTCTTCTATAGAATTATGCATGTATTTGCTTCTATCAGACAATATCATAAATAAAACCAGTATTAAATGTATGTCAAGATTAAACTATTTATCTGTCAGTTTAGCTTCATCTATTACGTATCTTCCAACACTGCCAGACCAATCGATATGGCTTTTTAGCACTTCTATCTTTTTCTTGAAAAGAGGAGCATCAAGAACAAATGATTCAGCTTCGCCTCCTTCAAAAAGCATGTTTATTTTATATTTTTCATTTATTTTTTTTAATTTTTCTATTAATTCGCTGTCGATTCTTGCACCAAGGAAGCTTTTATCAAACCCCTCAGCTGCAATTTGAGTTACTATCACATTATAATTTTCTGAAAGCTCTGATAATTCAGCAATAGGATCAATATGCCATATTGGAGATATTGCCTTTATCGAAAGTCTTTCGCATATTTTTTCTATCCTATCCTTTTGATAAACACTTGCAACTGCCCCAGTTACCAATTCAGTAACATTATTCTCTTTTAATGATTTTTCTATATCGTCCAGTTCTTTTTCCTTCTCTCCTTTTGTTTTGTATATTACTTGCCTTATCTGAAGGGCTTCTGCTTGCATCGATGACAAATTTATATTTGGTTTATGAAACATGTAACTGAATTCATTTTCAGATATCATTGTTATTAGTAACCCAACATCTTTTCCTTGCTCATGAACTTTATGCAAGGCTAATGTTGAATCCTTGCCACCACTAAAAAGACATGCAATCATTTAATCACTTCGAATTACTTGAAGGGCAAATATTCTTGAGCACACATTCATTGCAATATTTTGTTCTTGCTGTGCAGGTATCCCTTCCCAATGCAATAAATAAATGAGTTAAATTTCCCCAATCCTTTTCATCAATAATTTTCATTAGTTTCTCTTCGATTTTCTTGGGATTATTTGTATTAGCAAGTTTTAATCTATTTGCAACAGTAATGCAGTGAGTATCTATTGCTATCCCTTCATTTATGCCGAATGCATTTGCAAGAACTACATTTGCAGTTTTTCTTCCAACTCCGTCAAGAGTTATAAGTTGGTCTATAGTTTTTGGCACTTGCATGTTGAAGTTTTGCTTGATGGTTTTTGCTGTTTTAATTATGTTTTTTGATTTACTTTTGTATAATCCTATGCTGCTTATATAAGGATAAAGCTGTTGTGGTTTTAATTTTGAGAAAGAATCTATTGTACTGTATTTTCTAAATAGAGGAGCAGTTATTTTGTTAACTTGCTTATCTTGCGATTGCGCAGAAAGCATTGTGGCAACAAGGAGCTCCCAAGGATTTGAATGGTAAAGTGAAGTATTCATTTCTGATTTGTACCTTTTCTTTAGAAGTTTCAGTATGGTACCGATCTTTTCTTTATCGTTTTTCTTGTTCATTAGAATACCATTTGAAAAAAGAGTCGAATGCTTTTGCCCTGTGTGATAATGTGTTTTTTTCTGCTAACCCTATTTCTCCGAAGCTTTTTCCATCATAACCATCTGGAGAGAATATAGGATCAAAACCGAAACCATGTTTTCCCTTCTCTTCTTGTATTATAGTTCCATGTACTTTTTCTGCAAAAGAGATTAAATTTGAACCATCGTAAAAACTGACACAACATTCGAAATAAGCCTTTCTGTCATTTATGCCCCGCATCAACTTCAATAATCCTTTATTACCTATTGTTGGTACTACATATGCAGAGTATACACCTGGAAAACCATTAAGTGAATTTACAAATAATCCAGAATCATCTACAACTAGCGGTTTCCTGATTTTTCCGTATGCATTAAGCGCGCTGAATTGTGAAACCTCTTCCAATGAATCGGCTTGTATCTCAAGCTTTTCTGTACCGTTTTTGGGCATTTCTAATCTTATGCCATACTTTTTAGCTATATCATTGGCCTCAGCTAACTTTCCGCTGTTGTGTGTAACTAACACTAGAGTCTTCATAAAATCAGATATAGTTATTAGTTAATGATAAATATTTATACTACTATATTTGTCATATGGGGGAAGATAAACTGCTTAGTTCTAAGGAGGCAAATCAATTAGCAGAAAAACTAAGTAGCAAATACAAAGATGCGCATTACTACCTTAATTTTAAAACACCAATAGATTTGGTAGTAGCTGCTATACTATCTGCACAGACAAGAGATGAAGTAGTAAATAAGATTACACCTGCTTTGTTTGGCAAATACAAGACAGCAAAGGACTATGCAAATGCAGATGTTGATGAATTAGTTGGTTATATAAAAAGCGTAAGCTTTGCTGGCAACAAGGCTAAAAACATAATCAATACCTGTAAAGAGATATCCAACAAGTACAATGGCAAAGTGCCCAACAAGATGGAAGAGCTTGAGGAGCTTCCTGGCATTGGAAGAAAAACAGCTAATACAATATTGATAAACGCTTACGGCATAGTGGAAGGCATTCCTGTAGATACGTGGGTGATAAAGCTCTCTTACAGGCTTGGCCTAAGCTTGAATAAGGATCCTGAAAAGATAGAAAGTGATCTTAAGTCAAAGATACCAAAAGAATACTGGAGCAAGTTTGCATATGTACTCAAGATGCACGGAAAGGCAGTATGCCAGACAATTCCTTATTGCAGCAAATGCCCAGTAGAAAGTATGTGCCCAAAAAACGGAGTTACAAAGAAATTGTGATAAAATGCAAGTTATAGCTGATTTTCATACACATTCAAGATTCGCTATGGCGTGCAGCTCCTCAATTACCATAAAGGGAATGGAAACAGCTGCATTTGAGAAAGGAATCAATCTAATAGGAACAAGCGATTTCACGCATGGAGCGTGGCTTGATGAATTGAAAGCCAATATGGAAAAAGATAATGAAACAAACTTCTTCAAAATAAAAAATTCTAATTCAAATGTAAGATTTGTGTTAAGCGGAGAAGTATCGACAATTTTCACAGGAAATGACAAAAGAACAAAGAAAATCCATAATATAATTCTGCTTCCTGATTTTGAATCACTTAATTCATTAAGAGATGTTCTGAAAAGATATGGAAACCTAGAAAGCGATGGAAGACCGCAGCTTTCTATGAGTGCAGCTTCGCTTGTTGAGGAAGTATTCAAAGTAAACAAGAACGCATTTGTCTTCCCTGCACACGCATGGACTCCATATTTTGGAGTATTTGGTTCATTGTCAGGTTTTGATTCAATGAAAGATGCTTATGAAGATCAGGAGAAGCACATACATGCCTTGGAGACGGGACTCTCTTCAGATCCTCCATTAAATTGGAGAATATCTGGATTAGACAAATATACTCTTTTGTCAAACAGTGATATGCATTCTCTTCCGAAACTAGGAAGAGAGGCAAACGTGTTCGAAATTGATGAGGGTAAATTGGATTACAGCAACATTACAGAAATAATAAAACAAAAAGATAGCAAACATTTGAAAAGCACAATTGAATTCTATCCAGAAGAGGGAAAATATCATTTTGATGGACATAAGGAATGCAAATTCTCTGTTGATCCATCAAACAGCAAAATCAGCGTTTGCAAGATATGTGGTAAAAAATTAGTAATAGGAGTTGTACACAGAGTTAATGATCTTGCAGATAGGCCAGTCGGATATGTTCCGAAAAATTCAATACCTTACGTTAATATTGTACCACTAATAGAGGTAGTTGCTTATTCCATGAGAAAGACAACTTATTCTCCAATAGTAATTACGCAATACAGAACACTTCTAGAAAAGGTCGGAAAGGAATTTGATATATTAATGAACATTGATTTGGAAAGAATTGCGGAAAGTTCAACAAAAGAGATTGCACAAGCAATAAGCAACGTACGAGAAAACAAAATCCACATAATCCCAGGATATGCTGGAGTTTTTGGAGAGATAGACTTACTGAATAGGGAAAAGGACCATAGCAACGTAATAAGGCAGAAAAGCCTTTTTGACTAAACAATTTTGCTTTTCAGTTAGGTTTATATATTTAGAAATTCATAACATATAATGTGATAATATGAGGGCAACGTATTATGCAAAAGGCATTTTGAAAGCCAAAAGTATTCAAGAAAAATCATCTTTGCTCACAGCATTTTTAAGAAATGGACACAATATAAATGAACCTATTGGTTGGTTCAGAAGAGAGACGCTAATGCATAAAGCAGCACGTTCAAACGATGTCCAGTTAGGTAGACTATTACGCGAGAATGGTGCAGCGATAGACAAACAGAACCGCTTTGGTAAGACACCCCGTAATCTTGCGTATTCTCCAGTTGTAATGCTTGATTTCATGGATTTCTTAGACGAAGTAGAGGCGACAGCTAGTCTTTAAGATAAATAAAGTGCGATCCATAGCAAGGATTATATATCTATTCGATTATAATCAATATGTAAATCATACGATTTAGTATAGGATTTCTATAAAAAGGTCGAATTTTCATGAAGAAAAATCCTTTAAAAGATAAATTAATAGCAGTTGTAAGAATCAGAGGCAGGGTCAACGTAAGGTCAGACATAACTGAGACGCTCAACAGATTGAATCTTAAGAGAGTCAGCAACTGCGTTCTATTGAAAGTTACCGATTCCTATAATGGAATGCTATTGAAGTGCAGCAATTATGTTGCATTTGGAGAAATAGACGAACCTACACTTTCGAAACTGCTGGAGAAACATGCAAATGGATTGAAGGCAAAGGAAGTGTTGGAAGGCAGGGACTCCGAGAAATTGAAGGAATTGCTTCCTTTCAGGTTGCATCCCCCACGTCATGGCTACAAGAGCACCAAGCTTAATTTCAAGCAGGGTGGCTCTCTCGGCTATTCAGGTGCAGAGATAAACAAGCTCATAGAGCGCATGGTGTAGTAATGGTAGTAAGGCAGGAGAAAAGAAACAGAAAATACTTGGGAACAAGAAGATGGGGAAAGGGCAACATAAAGAATGCAAGAGGAAAGGGAGACAAGGGAGGAGTAGGCAAGGGAGGCAAGAAGCACAAATGGACCTGGGTAACTGCCAAGGCTCCAGAAACCATAAGAACCATAGGCTTCAAGCCATGGAGGCCAAGAAAGCCAAAGGAAATCAATCTTCGTATTATAAATGAGCTTGTAATCAAGTCAAAGGAAGCTAAGGCGACCATTGAGCTCAAGAACTACAAAGTGCTTAGCAACGGCTCATTGAGCAAGCCTGCAATAATAAGGGCAAGCAGCTTCTCCAAGAGCGCTCTGGAAAAGATAAAGAGTGCTGGAGGCGAGGCAATTAAGATATAAATTAAGGCAAGTAAATGACAGAATCACTGAATATCGCTTTTTATACTGATACTTTTTTGCCAGCAGTTGACGGAGTTGTAATCTCAATATTAAACGCAAAGAAGGAATTGGAGAAACGAGGGCACCATGTTTATATTTTCGCCAGCGGAACAGAGAAAACTAAGGAAATGGTGAAAAACGACAAAAGCATCGTAGTTGTTCCTGGCATAAAGTTCAAGAAATACCCGCAATACAGCCTTGCGCTCTTCCCCATGGCATCAACGCTTAAATTAAGGAACGTGAAAATGGACATAAACCACGCGCATACGCCATTCATGCTTGGCATTCATTCGCTCATGCTTTCAAGGATAGACAGAAAGCCCATCGTGGGATCATTCCATACTCTTTTCACAGACAGCTCAGTGATAAAGGAATACGTAAGCGACAGCGAATTCCTGAGAAAGACGCTTATCAGCTATTCATGGAAATATGCAGAACTATTCTACAATAGATGCGACAGCGTAATTGCACCCAGCACAGCGATACAGCAAATGCTCGTTAAGAAGAGCATAAGGAACGTCAGCGTAATACCCAATGGCGTTGATACCAAGAAGTTCAATCCAAAAATAAATGGAGATAGGATACGCAAAAAGCTTGTGAAAAACGATAAAGAGAAATTAGTCATGTACGTAGGCAGGTTAAGCAGGGAAAAGAACATAGACACGCTGATAAAGGCGGCGCAGATACTCAAGAAAGAGAACATAAGGTTTGCGCTTGTGGGAAGCGGCCCTGCCCATTCGTATTATGAGAAAATGGTGCACAAAATGCATCTGAATGACAGGGTCAAGTTCGTAGGTTTCATAGACAACATGGAGCTTCCAAAATACTATGCTGCATGCGACGCGTTCTGCATACCCTCTACGTTTGAAACGCAGGGTGTTGTTTCGCTGGAGGCAATGGCATCAGGAAAGCCGGTAATAGGAGCAGATTACCTTGCCCTCAAAGAGCTGATAAAAAACGGGAAGAATGGCGAGAAGTTCAAGCCAAGGAACAGTAAAGACTGTGCAGATAAAATAAAGAAGGTTATATATAATATTGACTCATATAAAGAAATGGCAGATACGGCAAAAACATACTCCATAGAGAGGACAACCACAGACCTATTAGATTTATATAAAGGATTAATCAAATGATAGATTATACAAACAACATTAGTGATATCCAAGGCGATTGACTGGAAAACAAGATACAAGAAATACAGAATGAAGGCAAAGCTCCAACAAGGGCAGGGCGTGGCGCATCCGATGCTAGATACAAAGAGGACCCTAACAAACAATCTTTGAATACGCTCATAAAAGAGTCGAATAATCCTGCAGCCATGACCATCAAGAAAGACATAGACGACCTAAGAAAGGAGCGCACCAAGCTCATCATAAGGGTAAAAGACTCAAGAAGAAGATTAAGCTACAAGGAAGCGGAGGAAGCCGCAATAAACAAGCTATTGCAGATGAAGAAAGAGGAGGACAAGGACGGCTCGAAAAGAAAGAGAGTAGGCTACCTCAAGCACATGAAGCAGAAGTTCGAATTCAAGATATCAACTGAGGCATCATCACTATCGCAGGAGAAGGAGATAATTAGGAAGATAAACGAGATAAACCAGGAGCTGGACGAGGCTCTTGCATCTGTTAGGCTTGAAAGGAAATTAGGCTTCATAAAGAAAGATGTTGAAGATTACCAGAAGGGCATAACAGATATAAACAAGAGAATCGAGGAATTGGATGCAAAGCTCGATGGTTTATACGTAAATCTGAGAAAAACATTAGGCATAGGAAGCTGGCAGAACAAGCAGAAGCAACAGCAGAAGAAAGTGCAGCAGCAACAGCAGGATGTCAATCTGGAGGACATAGCTGTCATAAAGAAAAAGACAAAACAGAAACCAGAAGAATAAAAGAAAATAAAAAAACAAAAAATAAAAACAAAGAACAAATAAAAAAGTGAAAACAGTGAAAGTTACATTTTACGGTGGAGCAAAGGAAGTCGGCAGGAGCTGCGTAATGATAAGCACAGAGAAGACAAGAATTCTTCTCGATGCTGGCATTAAGCTAGGCGAAGTCGAAGAGCATCCACTGATACAGGACAAGGATTTAAACAGAATAGACGGTATTTTCATATCGCACGCGCATCTTGACCACATAGGTTATTTGCCGCACATATACAGCGCAGGATACAAAGGACACATATACACCACAAAACCAACCATGGAGCTTACGAACGTTCTGATAAGCGACTACATGAGGATATCTAATCCCCAGGATGTCACAAAGGACGGATTGAACAGACTTCAGAAAAGCTACAAGGTAGTTGAATTCAAAGAAGATGTAAGATTGAATGACCTTACCATAAGGTTCATACCTTCTGGGCACATAGTAGGAAGCTCGATGATAACGGTAAGCGACGGAAAGAGCACTCTGATATACAGCGGTGACTTGAATCTGTCCAAGACAAAATTACTGGAAGGAGCGGATACCAAGAACATTACGGCAAAGACGCTCATCATAGAAAGCACCTACGGAGGGAGAAAGGACATATTCCCGAATGAGGGAGTAGTTGCACAGAAAACACTCAAGAGCATCAATGAAACGCTGAAACTGGGAGGCAAGGTCATAATACCATCTTTCGCGGTTGGCAGAGCACAGGAGATATTGCTGATGCTTGACGATTACATAAATTCAGGGCTATTGCCAAAGGTGCCAATATACGTTGACGGAATGATAAACAAGGCAATGCGAATTCATAGGCATAATGTAATATACTGCAGAAAGGAATTGCAGAGAAGAATCTTAATGAGCGATTATGATCCATTCAAGAGCAGCAACTTCATACCAATAGAGAGCAAGACCCAGCGAGCAAAGGCAGTTTCAACAGATGAAAGCTGCATAATAGTCACTACAAGCGGAATGCTTACTGGAGGTCCAGTGATTTTCTACCTTTCGAAGCTTGCGGGAATCTCAACAAACAAGGTAATATTAGTTGGATATCAGGCAGAAGGAACACCTGGAAGGCAGTTGCAGGAAGGGGCAAAAAGAATCAGATTCGACAAGACAGTTATAAACATAGGTCTTACGGTTGAATCGCAGCATTTGTCCGCACATGCAGACAGGCCGCAGCTTGAACTAATGATAAAGAAGA
>Ga0187871_10001769_pt1 | contig 18395 bp, 16 predicted proteins | sample June2016WEW_16_1_FD_132988 | JGI IMG/M metagenome (GOLD analysis project Ga0187871, IMG submission 132988) | Peatland microbial communities from SPRUCE experiment site at the Marcell Experimental Forest, Minnesota, USA - June2016WEW_16_10 | ecosystem: Environmental > Terrestrial > Soil >...
CGAACGAGCCGAGTTCGACCACTTGGCCGTCTGCGGCCAAGTGGGACGCCGCCGTCCGCGGCGGCGGTCCCGAAGGGACGAGGCGCGTAGCGCCGAGCAATCTCTCCGGGTGCGCCAAAATCCAAGGTACAAATACCCAAAGCTGAAAAACCGCTGGCTTGTCGAAATACCGTCGAGTTGGCCCGCATTCAGGGTCACCCAGAACATGAGAGGCTCAGTGTCGGATGCGGTCCATTCCATCGTGTCGTCGGCGTCGCGATTAGGCCCGACAGTGTCAGCGCAAAGATTCTCTTGGGCTACATCTACACTCAACTCTTCGGCCGCCGGTCCGTCGAGCCGGCCGGCCACGCGATCTTCAGTGACTTGCAGGCTTCTGAATCCAGAATCGGTACATTCCGGCAAAGGTATCTGGATAAGAGGCTTCAAAGCGTTCCCAGTTGTGCAAACAAGTGAAGGACGGGTCGTCGGTGAAGCATGCGCGGTATTGACGCAGCACTCGCGGATCCAACTCAAAGCCGATGAAGTGGAGTCCGAGTTCAGCAAGAAATGTCTCGATCTGATCTAGTGTTAGGCGATGCTCCTGCACGTGGAAAAGCAGGTCGCGACATTCACTCATTGAATAGAAGTCTGGTGCGTTGCTAAGCCATTGCAGCTCAACGCTCGAGCCTTGATCGGCCAGATCCCGGCGGAATCGACGAATGTCATCGGAGGTGCTCGAATAGCCCCCTGCGGCAATGAGTTCACGCGCCTTGACCACGTGCCTGCGCGCAGTTTCGCTGTAGAAGCCCAAACCCATGAAACCTCCCGGTCGCAATCGAGATAGCAGAGTTCGCCATCCCGTGAAGGGGTCGGCAAGATGATGCAGCACTCCAATCGATTCGATGATGTCGAACGTGCGCGAGGTATCACCAAGCTTGAGAATGTCGGCCTGTGCATACTCAATGTTTGTAATGCCCATCTCCTGCGACTTCCGTTTGGCATAGCTGATACTGCTCAAGCTCAGGTCTATTGCCAGTACGCGAACACCACGGAATCGCCGGGCGAAGAGAACCGACTGACTTCCGGTGCCGCACCCGGCGATAAGTGCCTCCGGCGCGCTGTCATCCGGCATTGGCGTAAACGGCGCGAACGGCAACGTGCGCCGCAATTCGGCATTGAACTGCAGTGCCTGCCCGCCCTTGGGCAATTTCACCCAGCGCGGGTAGGGATTCTGTTCATACTGGGCGCGCACTTCTTCGGAGACACCCTCGGTGATCGACGTCAAGCAAGCTACACCTGCGCGCAACTCCTGTTCTTCGAGCGGTTCGCAGATCTGTTGGCGCAGAACCTCGTCAACTGGGCTGGTGCCATTTGCGGTCAAAAGCCTTCTTGCGTCCGGCAGGGAGTAAAGCGGGAAATACGCGGCTACGGCAAGCAAGAGAAATGGCGGTACCATTGCATTGGTGTCCAATAGCGCTAGTATCCTTTTGCGGCAGGCAGCTGCCGCGAGCCGTTCTTCGTCGTCGCAGTCAAAGATGTACTCGTTGATGAAGCATTGCCGCGAAAGTGCCGAATAGAATTGCAGCGCCGCGATGTCCAAAGGATCTGGACCATTCTCGCTTAATGCGGTCTCGAGCAGCGCGTGGCGTGCGCAAGTTAAGAAGCGCTCGAATTCGATGGTGGTCACGGGCGCCGCTTCAAGCAACGCATGGAGCAGGGGTTCCGCTGCGAGAGCGGCCAGGCCATCTGCACCGAACAACGCGGCCTTTGGCAATCGTGCGGGCCAAGATCCGTTCGCGAGGCGTACGCAACTGGCAATCCTCTGATTGAGCATGATCAGACTGAGTGCCGGCCGGCAAAGCTCGTACGGTACTCCCCATGGTTCAGTAATGGCGGTTGTGAGGGCTGCGCGGGTCTGTGAGTCGTCGGTCGTAAACTTAGTTCGCGCGACGCAGCTGGAAAAGGCTGATCTGTCGGTCCAGGGCGGCGTACGCTCGAGCGTGCGCACGATCAATTGCACTGCTTCCGGGGATTTTCTGAGCGACAAAAGAATCATCGCCAGATCGTGGAGAATTTCGGCGGATTCCGGCTCGAGAGACAAAGCGCGGCGCAGGCTGACCTCCGCCGCGTCGAACTCCTCCAGTCTTATCAACACAGTGCCCAGCGTGTGATGGGCTTGAACAAAATCCGGCTTTATCTCAGTGGCGCGGCGCAGACTACGAGCAGCCTCCTCATGCCGCCCCTGGGTCATTGCAAGTAATGCCAGATTGAAATGGACCTCGGCGTAATTTGGGTTGAGTGCCAGTGCTTGCTCATAGCTCTCCGCTGATTCGGCAGTTCGTCCTAGACTGGCAAGTGTATTTGCCATTGCTATGAATGCATCTGCAAAGTCGGGCCTGATATGGACGGCTATTTTGTAGCTGTGCAATGCACTCTCGAATTCGCCGGCGCGATAGTTCAGATTGCCCAAATTGAAATAGGCCCCTGCATAATTCGGGTCGCAGGCTATGGCGAGTTCGTACGCGATGCGAGCCCCATTGAGCTGGTCGCTCGCCAGCAGAATGTTTCCTCGGTTCATGTGCGCTCTCGCGCATTGCGCGTCAGCCTGGACAGCAGCGTCGTACCGCGCCATCGCTTCGGCAACTAGACCTTGTTGCTCAAGCGCATTTCCTTCATCGATCAACGCGACCGCGAGATCCCTTGATGCGACTGGCGGACGTTTGTCAATTGCCGCAGTCGTTAGATTCACGCGAGTCCTCTCAGAGTCGCTCATCCGATTTTCTTTTGAGAGGTTGTCTTGCTCATTGCGCAATTGGATCTGCGGTCGGGAACTATTTTAGCAGAGGCAAACGCATCGATGCGACTGGCAATCGTCTGATTGTTTGCTCCCGTAACCGCTGGTGGCTGCTGGATTCCAAGCTCGCTGACGTCACGTCCGATCGCCGAGGTCCAGCCGCGATATCTGCGCTGCTACGCAGCTGTTCGATATTGGACGGCTTTGGAAAGTAGGCGTCCGGCCAAGGCGTCTTGACTAGTGGCTGGGCGGCGTGGGCTGTCAGCGGTGCGGAAAAAGCTCTTCGAGTCGACTGGCGGGCTGGGTCGGCAGGCGCTTGATGAGGTCTTTGAGGTGGCGATACGGATTGTGCCCGTTGACTTGGTGGACTGGATCAGGCTCATGATGGTGGTGGCCCGCTGACCGGCACGAAGTGATCCGGCGAAGAGCCGGTTCGATCTGTTATGCATGGCCATGTATAGCCGATCCTGGATGCGCGGTGGATGATTATGCGCCGTTCGACAGGGAGGTGGCGTCGATGTCCTAAGTGATGTCGACACCCTGCGTGCGCGAGCATGCCCGTGAGGCCCGGTTCTCACGGCGCCAGTCCCATCCAACACGGGTACCAGGGATCATGCTTGTCAGGCATCCCCATTTGGAGTTGGATATCGACGTTGATATTCTCTGGCCGGAAGACGTCACTGATCAGGACTGACCCGATTACCGGCTGGATTGATCCGACAACCGACGGCGCCCGGACCGTGACATGAATAGGGTCCCTGCCGCTCCGCAACGGGTGTTCTGTCCGCAAGCTCTGCCATCGAGATTCGCCATCCTTCATTCCGCCACAGTAGGGGAGTATCCATTCCGGATTGGCATACATGCCGAGTGTCCGTGCCAATAAAGACTGTGCCGATTGAAGCGCCGTACCGGAGTCTCGCGAGCACACAGTGACGGGCCTTCGCCGTTTGGAAGTTGAGGTAGGCTAAACAAGCGATGGCCAGGGACCTACCCATTCCTAAACCATGAGGCGAAAGTATGACTCCCGGTGGATCGACGGTCGGAACTTAGGATGAGACATACATCGTCTTGCTGTTTACGGTGGAGTATCGCCGGCCTGCTTGTCGCGTTGGTCGAGCTGGGAACGCCTGCCAATGCGCAAGCTCCGAGATATTCGGTAACGGACCTCGGGGCACTGGGCGGCGGCACAAGCACGGGGTACGGCACCAACGCGAGCGGCCAGGTCACGGGCGAAGCGGTGACCGCAGGCGGCGCGCTTCACGCGTTTTTATATACCCCCGGCAGTGGCATCACTGATCTCGGGACGCTGGGCGGCGGCTCAAGCACGGGATATGCCATTAACACGGATGGCCAGGTCACGGGCGAAGCAGTGACCGCAGGTGGCGTCATTCATGCGTTTCTATACACCAAGCGTGGCATGCGTGATCTGAATTCCATGATCGATCCGGCCGTAGCGGCGTACGTGACTCTGCTTTCGGGCAAGGGAATAAACAAGGGCTGGATCGTCGCAAATGGCGTCGACTCACGCACGGGCAAGACGCACGCGCACTTGTTGAGTAAGCATTAGGCTGCAGTGAGAAAGCGCTCTGCTGCAGCGGCGAAGTTGCAACGCCCTCGTGGACAGCACCACTGAAGAAGAGCGCTTTTCAAGACGCCAAATCGGCCGCAGAGAAACATCGGCCGTGAGTGGTTAATTAATATCGTCCATGCAGATCACTGGTAAAATTGGCTATATCGGCAGGCGAGGATAAAGCCATGAAATTTGTTCGCGCTGGCTTATTCGAGTTCCTTCTCTCGCCGCTATAGTGGTGGTGCTCATAGCCGCTCATTCGTCGCGGCTTGATGGGGCGATGGTTATCGCTTGGGCGCTGCTTTTGATTGGCGGCTCTGCTCGCTTGATCTATAAGGGCTTTGTGGATCGCAATGATCCTGTTGCGCTGAACCGCGCTGTCACCGGCCGCTGGTCGATTGTCCTGCCTACCAAGGTCGTGCGCTGGATGCGCGGTCGGAGTGACAAGACAAATTCATAGTAGTCACTGGCTTTTGTAGCCCCGAGGCGGGATCGGATCTGCTGCTCGGTCGTGGCGGATTCCTCGAGGACGGCTGTGTGTCCAGAGGTTTATGATCGATTCACCGGATTAAATTGTTATTGCTGCAACAATCGGTCATCCGCTACCCTAGGCACAAGCGCAGCAAAGCCATCTTCAGTTACTGTGCCTCGACAAATTTGAGCTAAATAACCCGCACCGGGTGAGGCAGACGCCGTGAACCGACTTCGCTTCCTTGCATTCGCTTTTTCGCTGGCCTTCGGAGTTTTTGCGGTATTCCAAGCGGTTCACGCTCAAAACGCGAACGACGGCTATGCGTCCCTCAAAGATCGCGAGTTACCCCGTACTCCCGCTGAACGCAACAACGAGTGCGCGTGGATTCGTTCGGAGGCAGCACGCATCCGATCGCAGGCGGCATCAGCAGCTGCCACGGCGGCACAATACAATTCGCCGGCTCTGGCGCAATCGATACAGGCCGCAGCCGATCGAGATCTCCCTCAGCTGGAAGACCGGTCCGAGACTATCCAGTGCGACAGGTCGTCGGCTGCTCCACCCCGGCCAGCAGTCATGCGGTCGCAGGCGGTAACTCCGTCGCAGCCAGCAGCCGTGGTCGCGCCGGCACCAGCCGTGGCCGCGCCACCAGCCGTGGTCGCGCCGGCACCGGCCGTGATCGCGGCGTCACCAGCCGTGGCTGCCCCGTCTTCAGCGACGGCCGCACCGCCGCCAGCCATAATCCCACCGTCGCAGTCCTGCTCTGGGCTCACCTTCGATCAGTGCTTCACCAAGTGCCGAGAGCTCACGGATCGCACCAAAGCTCAATGCTTTGACGCCTGCAGGCACTAGGATTCGCCGGCTCGAGCCCCTCCTGAAGGGGAAGGTTTGCTTGACAATACGAGAATACTCGTAATATCGTAGCTCATGAAGACCCCGGCGGTCATCGAGGCGCTTGGCGCCCTTGCGCACGAGCACCGACTCGCGATCTACCGATTGCTCGTTCAACGCGGTCCCGAGGGGTTGCCGGCGGGCATCATCGGCCAGCGAATAGGGCTATTGCCGTCTTCGCTCACCTTCCATCTGCAGAATCTGCAGCGCGCAGGGCTCATCACGCAGCGCCGCGAAAGCCGTCAGCTCTTCTACTCGGTCGACTTCACCGCGATGAACGGGCTCGTTGGCTACCTGACGGAGAACTGTTGCGGCAACAGCGGTGCCGAATGCGCGCCGGGTTGCGCACCAGCGACGGCTGCGAAGGTCGCCAAACGTGCCGCCAAAGTCGCGTAGAGAGTCGCTCCCGGCCGGGCCGCTCGTGATCCGTGGGCGACCGCCACGATCGGTCGTGGTGGCACTGCTTCAATCGCAGGGGTTGCCCGTCTCGGATATCACCGATGAGCATCTGGAGAGCTTCTTCTTCGCGGGTTCCGACAGCTCGCCGACGGGGCTCGTGGGGCTCGAGGTCCATGGCGCCGACGCTCTGCTGCGCTCCCTCGTCGTCGCCGAAGCCGCTCGCGGCAAAGGCTTGGGATCGGTCCTCGTGGGTCACGCCGAGCAATACGCGGCATCGAACGGCGTTCGGTCACTGTACCTTCTGACGACTACCGCAGAAGCCTTCTTCGAACGTCTGGGATACGAGCGGGTCGATCGTTCTCGAGCCCCGCCATCGATCAAGGGAACGCACGAGTTCGCCGGTCTTTGCCCGGCGAGCTCCGCGTTCATGTTGAAAGCCCTTCAACTCCCTTCCGATACTCCAGGTGATCTATGAAACGACTTCACGTGCATGTCAGCGTCAAGGATCTTTCTGCCTCGATCCGGTTTTATCAAACCCTGTTTGGTGCTGCGCCGGCGGTAACGAAGTCCGATTACGCCAAATGGATGCTCGAGGACCCGCGGGTGAATTTCGCGATCTCGACGAACCGCCAACCGGTGGGCATCAATCACCTGGGCTTCCAGGTGGACACCGATGAGGAACTGCGGGGCATGCGCACGCAACTCGAGTCTGCGGACGCCCGCATGGTTGAAGAGAGCGAGCAGCCTTGTTGCTACGCGCGCTCGGACAAGTATTGGGTCACGGACCCAACCGGCATTGCGTGGGAGACCTTCCACACGCTCGGCAGCATCCCGGTTTACGGTGAGGATACGGCGGTGTTCAACCATGGCGCCTCGACAGTCCCTATCGAGGATCAGCCGGCAGGCTGCTGCAGCAAATGACTGCGGAGCGAGTCTATAACGTCCTGTTCCTGTGCACGGGTAACTCGGCGCGGAGCATCCTCGCCGAATCGATTTTGAATCGCCTCGGCAAGGGACAGTATCGCGGCTTCAGTGCCGGCAGCCATCCGAACGGGCAGGTCAATCCTTTTGCGCTCGATCTCTTGAAGCGATTGGACTTCCCGACCGAGGGCCTGCGCAGCAAGAGCTGGGACGAGTTCACGACGCCGGGGAGCCCGCATTTCGACTTCATCATTACGGTGTGCGACAACGCCGCCGGCGAGACCTGTCCCGTATGGTTCGGCAGGCCGACAACCGCGCATTGGGGGATTCCTGACCCGGCGGCCATCCAGGGCACCGACATCGAAAAGAAGGCGGCCTTTAATCAAGCCTTCAAGTCGCTCGATACACGCATCAAATTATTCCTGAGCTTGCCGATCGGGAGCCTCGATCAACTGCGCATCAAGCAGGAAATGGCCGCAATCGGCAAAGCGCCGCTTGCCGGGTCGGCTCAATGAGTGTGTTCGAGCGTTGTTTGCGCTCGGGACCGGTCACCGCAATTCGGGCCCCGGCGCCCGGTTGAGGAGGGTGCTCGGCCGGCCAAGAGGCCCTTGGCCGGCCGGCGAGAGCACCTTACAAAGCGCGCAGAAACGCCACGAGGTCCTGCTTCTCCTGCCTGGTAAGTTTGTCGGCCAGGACTAGATTGAAGAATTCGACCGTATCGTCCAGGGTCAGCAGGCGCCCGTCATGCATGTAGGGCGGGTTGTCCTTGACACCGCGCAGGGCGAAGGTCTTGATGCTGCCGTCGCCGACCTCCATCGCGTTGTTGACCATCTCGGGCTTGAAGAACCGCTCGGCTTTCAGGTCGTGCATCGTGTTGTCCGTGTAGTAGGGCGCCTCGTGGCAGCTGCCGCATTTGCCCTTGCCGAAGAAGATAGTCTGCCCGCGCATCTCGGCCGAGCTCGCCTTCGCGGGATCGAGCTTGCCGAACACGTCGAGTTTCGGCGCGGGCGGAAAATCCAGCATCTCCTCGAAGTCGGCCATGAAGTCGACCTGGCTGCCGCGCTCCAAGGGGTTCACGCCCTTCTTCGTCGCATTCACGATGTCGCCGTCAAAGTAGGCCGTGCGCTGCTCGAACTCGGTGAAGTCCTCGACCGTCTTCAAGGCGCGCTGCGATCCGAACAGCCGCTGGATGTCCACGCCGCGCAGCGAGGTGGTCTTCAGCCGATGACGGAACCACTCCGGCCGCGCATCGGGTGCCAGATGGGTGGAGCCGTCCTGATGCCCATTCGCATGGCAATCGAAGCAGCTTGCGCCCAGGCTGGGCATTGCCGATTTGCGATCGTCCGTGGCATTGAATTGCTGCTCCGGGAACGGGGTCACCAACAGGCGCAGACCTTCCAGTTGCCGGGGGGTGATGATGCCGTTGAACATCTCGAAATAGTTGCTGATGGTCACCAGCTTGCCCTGCGACACATCCCCAAGGTCGGGACGCTGCACGAGATACATCGCCGGTGGGAAGGCTGCGAGGAAGCGTTCGGGCAGGTCGAAATCGATGTCAAAGCGGGTGAGGTCGCGCCCGTCCTGGCGCTTGGTGAGGTCGATCACGTTCTGTGGAATCACGAAGCCGCCGGTTGCATGGATGGGATGCGGCAAGGGAAGGAAGCCTTTGGGCCAAAGCCCGCGGTCGCGGATCTCATCCGGGGTCATTGCCGCGAGCTGTTCCCAGGTCGTCCCGGCCGGCAGCTTGACGCGGACGCCTTCCTGCAACGGTTTGCCGTGCTCCATGGTGATACCGTCGGCGGGATGATCGCCGAGGTCATAGCGCTCATCCAGCAGCGCCTGGTGTTCGCGTTCGATGCCGGGCTTCGCCGCCACATCCTCGGCCATCCTCTCGGCGAAAGGCCGGGCGATGGCATCCGGCTGGTAGCTCGTCATGCCGCGCGGCCCTTTGTCGTAGCCCTCGGATCCCATCAGGTAGGGGTTCGGGTTGGCGGGCGCAGAGGTCTGCTGGCCTTCAGCACGGCCGACGATCAGAGTCAACGCGGCCAACGACAAAAGACACCAAGCCTGCAAATGATCGATGCGCGGATGTGGGTGGGGCAGCGCATTCCGCTCGTGGTAATGCATGACGACCTCCGACTTTCTTGGCTCAAAAGGACGAAGTGTGGTTCTGCGGGTTCGGGCGCCAGTTAGAATATGCGGACTCTGTTACGAGTCGATTTCTCTTCACCCCCCTAAGATTGCGGACGTAACCTACGCCGGCGTCGGAGACGCGAATGCGACGCCCTCGGCCGCGAGGATCACGCCTCTGCGCTAACGCGCCGCGCAAGGAAAATCAATAGCAGAGAGAAAATCAATCCGGAGTTGTGGCGCGCGATTTCCTTCATAATCCGCGCACCTTTTATGTCCACCTCGAGTGCCGATCGTGATTTTCAAGAACTTGGTTTTTCATAAGCTCCCCGAGAATTGGTCGCTCACGGCGGCTGATCTCGAAGGCCAGCTCGCGGGCCGCACGCTGCAGCCTTGCGGTCCTTTCGACATGTCGAGCCGGGGCTGGGTGCCGGTCACTCACGGAGGCCGGCTGCTGCATACGGTCAATCAGCACCACATGATTGCTCTCGGGTCGGACGATAAGCTGCTACCCGGTTCCATCATTCGGCAGGTCGCTCAGGAGCGAGCCGACATTCAAGCCCAGGAGCAAGGGTTTCCCGTCGGGCGCAAGCAAATGCGCGACCTGCGAGCTCGTGTTGCCGATGAGCTGCGCGCGCGCGCGCTGACTCGGCGCAGAGTCACTCGGGCCTGGATCGATCCGACAGCCGGCTGGTTTGCCGTGGATGCGTCCAGCATTCCTCGCGCGGAAATGATCGTCGAGACGCTGGGCGACACGCTCGGCAGGTTCGCGCCGCTAGCCGTCCAGACCGAGCGCTCGCCGCAGGCGGCCATGGCGTCCTGGTTGGCGCGCGGCGAGGCGCCTGCGCGGTTCTCGATCGATGACGACTTGGAGCTGCAGAGCGCCGACAAGACCAAGGCGATCATTCGCTACACGCGCCATCCGCTCGACGGGAAAGAGATCCGCGGACACCTCGCTGCGGGGAAATATCCGACGCGCCTCGGATTGACCTGGAACGATCGGGTGTCGTTCGTATTGACCGACAAGCTGCAGGTGAAGCGGCTCGATTTCCTGGAGATGAACAAGGATGACACCCAGGCCGACGAGGTGGATCCGGCGGAGCAATTCGACATCGATTTTGCGGTGATGACCGGAGAATTGGCGAATCTTCTCAAGGATTTGACCGCTGTGCTGGCCGGCGACTCGACGACTTCCGACGAATGGCAGTCGCGCAGCAAAGTCGCATGAGGTAAGTGAACGTCGGCCGGCGGAGGACCTTTAAACTCCGCCGGCCGCTGCCGGCATGCGGCGCGCGTTTACCCGCCAGGGCTTGCCGAAATAGATCAGCTGCACGTGCAGCCAATCGCCCTCGCGTTCGACCGCGGTCGGCAAGAACGCGCGCTTGCCGCCGAGGCCCATGGTTTCGGCGACACACATCTCGTCCGGCGGCACCTGCGCGACGATGCGCGAGGCGCCGAAATCGCCGCGCAGCATGCAGGCTTCGAGCGAAAGCCACTGTGGCTTGTCGAAAGCCGATGCCTCGACCGAGGCGATATCGATGGACGGCTTCAACGTATAGGGAATGAGCTGCAGGGAGCTGTCCTCGGCTTTTCGCGATATATTCATCGCCCAAACCGCATCGAGCGAGGTATCCGAGCCCGCGGATTGGGCCACCTCGGGGTCGACGTCCATATGCACGCGCCAGAGCTCCCAATCCGCTCGAGGCGTGGGTTCGATGGTGATGGTGACATGCTGTGGGGGCGGATCTTCCGACGCCGCCTTTCCCTGGGCCACCTGTGCGGAATTGTCGTAGCGACCGGCGAGCAATGCGTTGATGCTCGCGATGGAGGCCGCATCGCCGGCCTTGTCCTTGCATTGGGCGGCATGACCCGCGGCGAGCAGGACCGAGATGGCAATCGCCGACCTGATTATCGGCTTCTTCACCATGGCGTCCCTCCCGTCGATACCGCGTGCTGGGCCATCAGGAAGGCCGCGGCATTCCACGATTGCCCGGGCATTCCTCTCGGCGCCAGTGTCCGCCCATGCAGCCATTCCGTAAATGCCCAATTACGCAGCGCGCAGACCCGCGCGAGTTTCGTCAGTTCCGCCTGTGCCTGCGCGGCGCGGCCGGCGCTCACGAGAGCGGTGATCCAGAAGCCACCCACCATGGGCCAGATACCGCCGTTGTGATACTGCCAAACGAAATTCTGCCGGTGACGCGCCATATAGGGCCGCCATAGAGAACTGTTGCGTTTGATGGGTCGCGTTACGACCCGCACCGGGTACGGATCGTTCACCCGCGCCCGCGTCAGTGCGTCCAGCGTGCGGGTGCTCGCGCGCTTGTCGGCCAGTCCGAGCAGGACGGCCAATACGTTGCCGAACACGTCGCCTTCCTCGCCGAAGAACGAGAAGTTCACGAAGCTCAGATACAAGTCCCGATTGCGCCCGCTGCGCAACACGTAATCGTTGAGCAGCCGGGCTCGGCGATATTCGGCGATGGCCGCCGAAAAAGGATGAAACAGCCCGTTGAAGTAGTCGCGCGTGTCCTGCGAGTGCTCGAGGCGATAGAGCCGCTTGACGCAGTACCACAAGGTATTGGTGTACAGAACGAATCCCGAGCGCGGCATGATGTCGGCCCAGTCGCTGGCTTCGTTTTGCTGCAGCAGAAAGAATCGCTGATGTTCCTGGGCTTTCAGCCATTGAATGGCGAGCTTGATGCGCTTCGCATACTGCCGCCGCAGCCCACTGCCGCGACGGCGGCGATCCAGGAATGCGAGTGCGATCAGCCACCATAAGGTCGAATCGATACAGCCCAGGTACCAGAAATCCGGCTCGTCTCGTTGCAGATCGACGAACTTTGCAATCTGTCCGTTCGGCGCCTGGTGCTTCGCCAACGTGTGCAGCCCGGCGGCGGCGGCATGCTCCAACGTGCGGTCCCCCGAGAGTGCCATCCCGATGGCGCAGACGGCAGCGTCGCGCCCAAAGATGGCCGTGTAACCGCGTTTGCTCGCCTGCGGACTCGGCGAGGCGGCGAGGATTCCGTCGGGCGTCAGATTTCGCCTCAACAGCTCGATGGATCGTAACCGGCAGGTCTCGAGCAGCGATGCCTCGTCCAAGTGCCTCGAAGGCGGCGGCATCGTCGATTCGCTACCAGCGATACAACGGGGCGACAAACCCCTTGGGGTAGGCCATCGGCCCCGGAGGCAGCTCGATGAAGCCGTCCGAACCGATCAGGCTGAGGAAATCTCCCGAGGTGTTGGTCGGACGAGGACTCGCCCAGGGTTGACCCCACTCGTCGAGTTCCACGGCCACGGGCAGAAAATACGCGAGTGGCAGATCGAACGTGACGGGCCTCGCCAGCCCGATGCGCTCGATGGGCGTCCGACGGGTACCCATCGCGGAGACGATCGCCGGGATGACGAAGCGTACGAGGCAGATCAGCGTCGATACCGGATTTCCCGGCAACCCGAACACGGCCTGACCGCGCGGTCCCACCCCGAACCACATGGGTTTTCCCGGGCGTTGCGCGACTCGATGGAACACCTCGCGAACGCCCAGGCTCTTCAAGACCTTCGGTACGAGGTCGAAGCGGCCCATCGACACCCCGCCGCTCAAGATGAGGGCCTCGTGCGTGGCGAGATGAAGAGAGAGACGGTCGGTGAGCATGGTTTCGTCGTCGAGCAGGTGATCGTTGCTCACCCGATCGAACCCCCGCGCGCGCATCGCCGCGATCACCGCATAGGTGTTGGATCGCCGGATCTGATGGCCGGCGATGGGCTCGCCCGGCTCCACGAGCTCATCGCCGGTCGAGATGACCATGAAGGCCGGCTGGCTGCTCACCCGCACGCGGGCGAGGCCCGCCGAGGCCGCGATGGCGATCTCGGGGGCTCCGAGGAGCGTGCCGGCTTCGAGCATGAGGATGCCGTAGCGGCCGTCTTCGCCGCGCCGCTGAATGTTGCGAAACGGTGTGTCGTTCACCGGGGCGGTGAGCGAGACGAAACCGTCCGCGAGCACGTATTGCTCCAGTGGAATCACGCAGTCCGCACCCCGCGGGAGAGAGGCGCCCGTCATCACTTCGATGGCGCTTTCGGCGTTCGCGAGCGTCATCGGAGGAACACCTGCCGCCTGCGTGGCCTGTACGGCATAGCGGCGCACGCCGCGCCTCGAGGCGGCGCTGTCGATGGCGACACCGTCCATGCACACGCGATCGAAAGGCGGGTAGTCTCGTTCCGCGTAGATGTTCTCGCGCAGCGTGCCTCCGACACATTGGGAGAGTGGCCGTGCTTCAATGGGCAGCCCGGGCAGCTGGTCATCGATCGCTGCCTCGGCCGCCTGTGGTGTAAGGAGCGTGGAAGCTCCGGCAACTAGGGTCATGTCGTTTGTCCGCAGCGTGGATAAGACAGGCCTGATGGATGATATATGAATAGGTGCGGCCGCTGCCATCTCAGCCGGCCGGCCGTGGCGGGAGTTCGAGCTCGGTGAGCGTGTTGATGTTGAAGAACTCGGCGTCATCGTCGAACACCACGCGTGTGTTCCGCTGCCCGCGCGCGAAGTCCCCGGTCTTGCGCTCGCCGGCGGCGATGAAGGCCGCGAGTGCGTGTTTGAGCGAGCTCTTCATGAGACAGAAGACCGGTTGCGGGAAGAGTTCCTCTCCCGCGCGGGTATGGGCAACCGCGATATCGGCGTCGGCGCTCTCGAGCCCGAGCGCCAAGCGCGCCACCAGATCGATCGGAAAGTTCGGTGTGTCGCAGGGCACGGTGGCCATGAGCGGCGTGTCGCAATGCGCGATTCCCGCGAGCATGCCGGCGAGTGGGCCTGGATAATCGGGCGCCTCGTCCGGCCACACCGGCACCCCCATCGCCCGATAGCGATCCAGATTGCGGTTCGCGTTCAGCATGACCTTGCCCACCTGCGGGCGCAGCCGCTCCAAGGCGTGCGCCACGAGCGGCCTGCCTTGGAACAGTTGCAGGCCCTTGTCGATGCCGCCCATCCGGCTTCCGCGGCCACCGGCGAGGATCAGGCCCGTGACATCGTCGCGCGCGTTTATCATACGTACATCCTAGCCATCACTGGACATCCCCGCCATGCAACCCGACGACATCAGCGCCCTTGTCCTGGGTCCGGCCGGCCGAGCATTGACGCTCGTGCCGGGGGCACCGCGACTCAGTGCCGCCTCCGCCGCGCCGCTGCGTGAGATCGCCGCCGTCGACGAACAGGGTGCGACGCGGGCGCTGCAGTTGCCGATCGAGCGGCCGCTGACGATCACCGTCGATGGACGCCCCGTCGTCACCTTGATGACGCGCGGGGCCGCCCCCGAGTGGTTGGTACTCGGGTATCTGCGCAATCAGCGGCTCATCGATGACCTGGCCGCCATCCGATCCGTCGAGGTCGATTGGACCCTGGGCGTGGCGAACGTGACCTCGCGGGCCGGATCTCTCGGTGAGCCTTCGGGCGCCGCGACACAGGGCAGCGATCCCGCCCCGCTCGGCTGCGGACTGGGTACGGTATTCGGCGAGGTCATGCGTCAAGTCGACACCCGCGCGGATGCGGGTATGACCTTCGCAGCCGCTCGCCTGCAGAGTCAGTCCATATCGCGTGCGGAACTGCTCGCCGTCCTCGAGAGCATGCGCCAGCACGACGCAATTCATCAGGCCGCGGGATCGGTGCACAGCTGCGCCTTGTTTCAGGGCGACGCGCTCTGGGCCGCCGTCGAGGATGTGAGCCGGCACAACGGCATCGACACCCTCACTGGCTTCATGCAACTGCATGGCGTGGACGGTGCCGACAAGATTCTGTTCACGACCGGCCGACTCACCGGCGAGATGGTGATGAAGGCGGCGCACAATGGCATTCCCGTGATGATCTCGCGCAACGGCACCACGGCCTTGGGATACGAACTCGCGGTGAAGCTCGGCATGACCCTCATCGGCCGCGCCGCAAATCGCCGATATCTCTGCTACGTCGGTGCCGAGAGAATCGCCGGCTAGGCCGGGATTCAATATTTCAGCACCGGCGAACCGGCTGCATGCGGCAGCGGGAGGATGGGGGTGCCGAACTCTGACGTGTAAATGAGTCCTGCCGCTCTGGAAAAGCCAGGTGCAGCCATGCACCATCGAGGCGGTGCAACAGGCGATTTCCCGGAGGAACGATTGTATGAAAGTTGATAACAAGGACACCGGGAGTCGCATGGCGAGGAAAGAAACCAGCACTGCGCGCACCGGAGCATCCGACGAATCGATTGGCCGCCCTGCCAATTGGCAAGAGGGCCGCTATCAACAACGCGGTCAGCCCATCGATCAATCGGTGAACAAACCCTCCGAGACGGCGGCCGAGCCGCACGATACAGTCGGCACCCAGACTCCGCCGGCCACCGGAAGGAACAATGCGGGAGCCGGGCGCCCTCCGAAGGGGCAGGCACCGGTCACGCAAAAAGACTACGAGTGATGGGGGAAACAGCCGCTGGTTGAGACTCGATCGCTTTCTCTAACCAGCATCCCCGCCGTGCGGCTCCTCGGGCTTTCTCGCGATCGGACCCACGTGCAGGCTCTCCAAGGCCTCGCGCGGCAATTCGTCGAGCTCCGCGTGCCCGTGCTGGGAGAGGTACGCCAATAGCTTCTGCCGCATGCGCGGAGTCCAAAACTTCGAGATGTGATTCGCGATGCCCGCGACCGCCTCCTTGCGCACGGGTTCCGAGCGGAAGAAGTTGCCGATGTCGTTCGCCATTTTGACGAGCTGCGAGTCCCCGCTCATTCGTCCCCCTTACTTCCCGGCTATCGCATCAGCGGGAGCCGCATGTTTGAGGAGAGCCTCCTGGGTCTCGGTAAACTTGCGGAAGCGCCTTTGCCATTCGGAAGGCTGGCTCACACGGGTCGCCTGCACCGCGGTCACTTTGTACTCGGGGCAATTGGTCGCCCAGTCGGAGTTATCCGTGGTGATGACGTTCGCACCGGATTCCGGGAAATGGAACGTCGTATAGATCACGCCCGGCTGCACGCGCTCGGTGATGCGGGCGCGCAGCACCGTGTCGCCCGCGCGGCTCGCGATGCCGACCCAATCACCGTCCGCAATCCCACGCTCCTCGGCGTCGTGCGGATGGATCTCGACCCGATCCTCGTCGTGCCAGCGGTTGTTCTCGGTGCGGCGCGTCTGCGCGCCCACGTTGTACTGGCTCAAGATGCGACCCGTGGTGAGGATCAGCGGATACTTGGCGTTGACCTTCTCGGCGGTGGGTACGTACTCGGTCAGGAGGAACTTCCCCTTACCGCGCACGAACTCGCCGATATGCATGGTCGGCGTGCCCTCGGGATGGCGATCGTTGCACGGCCACTGAATGCTGCCGAGCTCGTCCAGGCGCTGGTAGCTCACGTTCGTGAAGGTCGGCGTCAAACGCGCGATCTCATCCATGATCTCGGACGGATGCGCGTAATTCATCGGGTAGCCGAGCGCGTTGGCGAGGAGCTGGGTGGTCTCCCAGTCGGCATACTTCGCCTTCGGCTCCATCACCTTGCGCACGCGCGAGATGCGCCGCTCGGCGTTGGTGAAGGTCCCGTCCTTCTCCAGGAAGGAGGAGCCGGGCAGGAACACATGCGCGAACTTGGCCGATTCGTTCAGGAACAGATCCTGCACGATGATGCACTCCATGGAGGTGAGCGCGGCGGTCACGTGCTGGGTATTGGGGTCGGATTGGGCGATGTCCTCGCCCTCGATGTAAAGACCCTTGAAATCGCCGTCGAGCGCGGCCTCGAACATGTTGGGTATGCGCAGCCCCGGCTCGTTCTGCAAGCTCACGCCCCAGGCCCCCTCGAACAGCGAGCGCACCTTGTCGTCCGACACATGGCGGTAGCCCGGGAACTCGTGCGGGAAGGAGCCCATGTCGCAGGAGCCCTGCACGTTGTTCTGGCCGCGCAGCGGATTGACGCCGACCCCTTCGCGGCCGACGTTGCCGGTCGCCATGGCAAGATTCGCAATCCCCATCACCATGGTGGAGCCCTGGCTGTGCTCGGTGACGCCGAGGCCGTAGTAGATGGCGCCGTTGCCGCCGGTCGCGTACAGCCGCGCTGCCGCTCGCACATCGGCCGCCGGAACGCCAGTCACCTCCTCCATGGCCTCCGGGGAGTTCTTCTCCAGCGAGACGAATTGACGCCATTTCTCGAAGGACTCCACCTCGCAGCGCGCGCGCACGAAGTCCTCTTTCACCAAGCCCTCGGTGACGATCACGTGGGCGAGGGAGTTGATCAGCGCGACGTTCGTGCCCGGGCGAAGCTTCAGGTGATAGTCGGCCGCGATATGCGGCGTACGCACCAAATCGATGCGCCGGGGGTCGGCGACGATCAGCCGCGCGCCCTGGCGCAGCCGGCGCTTCATCTGCGAGGCAAATACCGGATGCCCGTCCGTGGGATTCGCGCCGATGACGAAAATCACGTCCGCCTGCATCACCGAATCGAAATTCTGGGTGCCCGCGGACTCCCCGAGGGTGTTCTTCAAGCCGTAGCCGGTGGGCGAGTGGCACACCCGCGCGCAGGTGTCGACGTTGTTGTTGCCGAAGCCCGCACGAATCAGCTTCTGCACGAGGTAGGTCTCCTCGTTCGTGCAACGCGAGGAGGTGATGCCGCCGATCGAGTTACGGCCATATTTCGCTTGAATGCGCTTAAGCTCGCTCGCCGCATAGCCGATCGCTTCCTCCCACGACACTTCGCGCCAGGGGTCGGTGATCTGCTTGCGGATCATCGGCTTCAAGATGCGATCGGAATGGGTCGCATAGCCGATCGCAAAGCGCCCCTTCACGCACGAGTGCCCGTGATTCGCGTGCCCGTCGGAATTCGGCACCATGCGCACCACCTCCTCGCCCTGCATCTCGGCGCGAAACGAGCAGCCCACCCCGCAGTACGCGCAGGTCGTGGTGATGCTGTGCTCCGCCTGGCCCTTCTCGATCAGCGACTTCTCGGAAAGCGTCGCGGTCGGGCAGGCCTGCACGCAGGCGCCGCAGGAGACGCACTCGGAGTCCATGAAAGATTCGTTCTGGCTCGCCGCCACCTTCGACTCAAAGCCGCGCCCCTGGATCGTGAGCGCGAGCGTCCCCTGCTGCTCGTCGCAGGCCCGCACGCAGCGCGAGCAGACGATGCATTTGCTCGCATCGAAAGTGAAATAGGGGTTCGATTCGTCCTTCGGCGCATCCAAGTGATTGGCGCCCTCATAGCCGTAGCGCACCTCGCGCAAGCCCACCACCCCCGCCATGTCCTGCAGCTCGCAGTGCCCGTTCGCG